>Ga0255338_1001016_pt1 | contig 62552 bp, 61 predicted proteins | sample MeOH1_35cm_T4_19_FD_203715 | JGI IMG/M metagenome (GOLD analysis project Ga0255338, IMG submission 203715) | Sandy soil microbial communities from University of British Columbia, Vancouver, Canada - MeOH1_35cm_T4_195 | ecosystem: Engineered > Artificial ecosystem > Sand microcosm > Unclassified ... | reverse complement strand
CACCCCGACGAGAATCCCGGCGCCGATGAACGCACCGAACTTCGGGGCACGGCGGGGCAGCACCGTGTCGGCGAGGCGGACGAGGGCCGGCTCGTCGGGCAGTGGGTCCGGGGACTCGTCGGGCGCGAGCTCGTCGGGCGCGGGCGCGGGCGCGGGCTCGTCGGGCGCGGGCGCGGGCGCGAGCTCGTCGGGCGCGGGCTCGTCGGGCGCGGGCTCGTCGGGCGCGGGCGCGGGCGCGGGCTCGTCGGGCGCGGGCGCGGGCGTCGGCTCGTCGGGCGCGGGCTCGTCTGGCACGCCGGGAATCCTAGGCCGCGCTCAGACGAGCGTCCGCGACAGCTGCTCCACCGCGTACAGCCCCTGACCGAACCGGGCGGCCGACTCGCGGTGCCGTTCGAGCTCGCCGTACGGCAGATAGCGCACCTGCAGGTCTGCCACGCGGCTGAAGGCCGGGCGGGCGAGCTGGGCGCGGACGTCCCCCTCGCGGGAGTCGGGCGCGACGAGGAACATCGCGCTGACACTGCCCGCAGCGGTGGAGAGGGCGAGGTCGAGCATGCGCACGATCCCGGAGTAGATCGACGTGGTGTGCTCCACCTCGAAGGCGGCCGCGACGCGATCTGCGTCCACCCAGAGCACGTCGATCAGCCCGATCGCGTCCGCCGCTGCGTTCCCGGCCACGGCCGGCGGGAGCGTGGACAGACAGCCGTCGGCGAGGCGGCCGCCGTCATAGGCACGGTTCCGGTCGTTGCTCGCCACCCAGACACCGAAGCCCAGCGCGAGGCCGAGGTCGCGCAGCCATCCCTGGACCTGGGCATGCGTCACGTCGGGCTCGTCGGACGGCGCGGGTCCGGGGAGCACCTGGGCCTCGAGCTCGCGGCGCCAGGCCGCAAGGGCGGCGGGGCCGTCCTGGCCAACAGGCGGCGGGGCGGCGTACCGGCCGGTGCCGATGTCGAAGAGGAGGCCCGCGACCGCGCCGAGGTCGTTCGACAGGAGTCCGCGCATCTCGGCGTTGATGGCCAGCACGCCGGCCCGCATCCGCAGGTACTCCTGCCACGAGCCGAGCTTGATCCTCGCCCCCGTCAGGGCGTTGTACCCGCGGACGATCGCGGTGTTGAAGGGCGGCATCAGGGTGGGGTGGAGGAAGTACAGGAGGTTGGCCGCCGCCGGGCCGAGCCCCTTGATGCCGCGAGCGGCGAAGGTGCGCACGGCCGCGAGCAGCTGGGCCTCACCGGTACAGCAGCGGCACGTCTCCAGCATCCGGCCGAAGGCGAGCTGGTTCTCGCGGTTCTCGTAGATGTCGGGGATGCGCAGCTTGGGCTTCCAGAGGAACGCGTGGTCCGCGCCGGCGAAGATCTGTCGCTGCTCCGCGATGCCGTGGACCACCGTCTCCAGCGAGGATCCCTTGTAGGCCGTGCCGAAATCGTCGGACTCGATCTCGGCGCTGACCTGCTGGATGCCGCGCGCGAGCGAACGGAAGTTCTTCAACCGCTGGTCCCACAGGAACCACGTGCGATAGGTCGCGCCGGGGTCGTCGCGCCAGCGACCGACGAGCTCGCGCAGCGCGACGTGGTCGACGGGGACGGTGGCGACGGCGACGACGGCCTCGGGCGGGGTCACGGGGACAGTGTCTCGCGACGGTCCGACGGTGTGGGCGGTCCGGGTGGGCGGTCCGGGTCGGCGGTCCGGGTGGGCGGTCAGCGCCGCCGGGCGGCCTGGAGCGGGAGCCACGGCGCGAGGTCCGCACGCTCGCCGGACGCATGGACGCGACCGGCGGCGAGGGCATCGGCCCAGTCGAGCTCTCCCGTCGCCAGGGCGAGCCAGGTCTCGGGATCCGTCTCCACGACGTTCGGGGGCGTGCCGCGCGTGTGGCGCGGGCCGGCGACGGCCTGGACGGCGCCGTCCGGCGGGACCCGCACCTCGACCGAGTTGCCGGGCGCCACCTCCGCCAGCTCCTCGAGGGTGAAGCGCACCGCGGTGCGGCGGTCCGACGACGACGAGGCGGCCCCGGCCGCGCGCCACGCGACCAGCGCGGCCCGGCCGGCGGCGGGGTCGGTACGGCGGCGCGGGGGCACGTCGCCATTCTCGTCGGGCGGCTCGTGGGGCGCTGCTGGTGGAGCGGGGCGTGATCGCTGTCGGCTGAAGGGCTGGCCTGTGGATTCGCGCGTGCGTGTCGGAGGGTGCCGTTACAGTCGAACATGTGTTCGATAGTGGAGAAGCCCGCGCGCTCGTGATGTCCTCCGGGCGCACGGCGTCCGACGAGGCCCCCGGGGTCACGGCGAGGCACGTCCGCGACTGGACGGCCGCGCTTGCGCGACCCGCGCATGACCTCGACGACGCCGGCCGGATCGACCTGATCCGCGCGCTCGAGGACCTGAAGTCCGCGGCGTCGGCGGCGCAGGCCCGAGCCAGTGTCGAGCTGGACGAGTCCCAGCGGGCGGTGCAGCGGGCTGCCGGGGTACCCACCGAGCTGCTCGGTCGCGGGGTCGGCGCGCAGGTGGCCCTGGCGCGGCGGGAGTCGCCGCATGCGGGAGGCCGCTACCTCGGCCTGGCGAAGGCGCTGGTCGGCGAGATGCCCCACACGTTGGCGGCGCTGTCCGCAGGTGCGCTGTCCGAGTGGCGCGCCACGCTCCTGGTCCGCGAGTCGGCGTGCTTGTCCCGGGAGGACCGCGTGGCGTTCGACGAGGCCGTCGCGAAGGATGCCGCCGCGTTGGTGGGGCTCGGGACGCGCGCCCTCGTCGCCCGCGCGAGGGCGGTGGCCCTGCGGCTCGATGCCGCCTCGGTGGTGGCACGGGCGCGGCGGGCGGAGTCGGAACGCTGCGTGACGCTCCGTCCGGCGCCGGACACGATGACCTACCTGACGGCGCTCCTACCGGTCGCCCAGGGCGTCGGGGTCTACGCCGCCCTGGTTCGCGCCGCCGACTCGGCGCGGGCCGCCGGCGACCCTCGCTCACGCGGCCAGGTGATGGCCGACGAGCTGGTGCTCCGGGTTGCGGCCGGCGGTGCCGCCGCCACCGTGGGTGGCCCGAATGCGCTGCAAGACCGTCCGCCGACCCGGCTCGAGGTGGAGAACCGTCCGCCGACACGCCTCGAGGTGCAGCTGGTCATGACCGACCGCACCCTGCTGTCCGGGGTCGACGAGCCCGCGCACCTTCCGGGGTACGGCACTGTTCCGGGTCCCTGGGCACGGAACCTGGTGCTGGCGGGACTGGACCGCGGCGAGGCGGCGGACGGCGAGGCGGCGGACAGCCGCAGGCCAGGCCCCACCCAGGTCTGGGTGCGGCGCCTCTTCACAGAACCCTCCACCGGTCAGCTGGTCGCGATGGACTCCCGCGCGCGGCTCGCCCCCGCCGCCCTCGCCGACCTGATCCGCACCCGCGACGGCACCTGCCGCACGCCCTGGTGCGACGCGCCCGCCCGACACATCGACCACGTGGAGCCCCACGGCGACGGAGGCGACACCACCGCCGACAACCTCCAAGGACTGTGCGAAGCCTGCAACCACGCCAAGCAGGCGCCGGGTTGGCACCAGAGACCCGGCCCGTCACGTGCCGGTCCGCCGGACGTCATCACCACCACTCCCACCGGACACCGCTACGCCTCGCGCGCGCCCGTGCTTCCCGGGGCCGTACCGGTGCCGCAGGTGGCGAGCCGGACGCGACGGCTGGCGAACCGGACCCGCGGGGCGGGTGTCGTCAGGGGCCGGCGACGTAGTCCGAGCCGCCGGTGACGCCGAGTGCCTCTTCGAGAGACCCGATGCCGTGCGTCACCATCCAGCCCGCCAGCTCGCGGCCCACGTAACGCAGGTGCCACGCCTCCGGGGAGTAGCCGGTGACCTCGGTGTTCTGTGGCGTGTACCGGACGAGGAACCCGTAGTCGGCGGCGTGCGCCGCGACCCACCGGCCCTCGACGGTGGCGCCGAAGCAGGTCTGCAGGTCGCAGCCCGGCTGCGAGGTTCCGTGAAGGTCGAACGCCAGTCCCGTCTGGTGCTCGGAGTAGCCCGGACGCGCGGAGTACCGCTCCGCGTGGTCGAAGCCGCGACGGGCTTCCACGTCCGCCCGGATGGCGGCCTGCGCACCGTACGACCGGTAGCCGGTGCGCAGCCCCATCAGCACGCCATCCCGTTCTGCAGCGGCCAGCATGGCCTGGAGGTCGACTTCCACCACCTGACGCACCCGGGCGCCGTCGACCGTCACCAGGTCGGCAGGCTGGTAGTCGAGCGGGGAGATCGGGTGCTGCTTGTTGACCACCACCCACGGGCTGTCCGGGTCGGTGGTCGAGTGGGCGGTCAGGTCGATGCCCGGTACCGGCCACGCCCCCGGCGAGAGTGGGACGCTCGCCGAGCCGGCGGCGACGGGGCCAGTGGCGGCCGGACCAGTCACGGCCGGACCAGTTGCGACCGGACCAGTGGCGGCCGGGTCGGAGCCAGCGGTTCCATCGCGGTCGACGTCCCCGCCGGCGACGGGCGTACCGGTGCTGCCGTCGCGCGCGTCGAGCACGCCCCAGGTCACACCCGCGGCGACGACGACCACCGCGATCACCACCGCCAGGGCCGTGCGGTGGCGGCGGGGATAGCAGGCCGGCCGAAGATCGACCACTCAGGCCAGCTCGAACAGCACCGACCGCGCCTCGACGGACGCCGTGACCAGCCGCGCCCGCACCGGCTTGCCCACGGGGAGCGCGCCGTCGGGCCCCGGCCGGGCGGCCGCGCGCACCGCCGGGTCCTGCACCACGATCTCGCCGCGCTGCTCCTCCGGTGGCACCCTCGGCCGGCGTGCGCCCTCCACCACCACCGCGTCGAACTCGCGGCCCACCTGCGGCTCGAGCACCGCAGCCTCGACCAGGTCCACCCCGCCGCGCGTGTAGCCGTTGGCGCGCTGGCTCGTGGTCGCCATCGTCCCGGGCAGGCCGGGAAGGGCGGCCAGCACCCACTCGGGCACGGCCTTCCCGGCGCACGCCGCCAGGCACACCTCGGTGCCGAACCGGTCGGCGAGGCGGCGCAGCGGCGCGGTGACGTGCGCGTAGGGCGCGGCGATCGCCGAGTGCCGGGCGTCGTCGCCGGCCGGGGGTGCGGCGCCGTCGGCGCCGCCGAACGCGTGGTACCCCGCCCCGCGGAACAGCGTGGTGGCGGCGTCGAGGAACGCCTCGTCGGCCGGTCGCGTCGGGTCCAGCCGGTCCAGGAACTCCCGGTACGGCACGGTGCGCGGCCAGCGCAGCCCCAGCGCCAGGGCGGTGCGGCGCAACCGGTTGACGTCGCGCGTCTGCGCCGGCGGCATGGTGCGCAGCACGCCCACCCCGGCGTCCAGCATCAGCTGCGCGGCCGCCATCCCGGTGAGCAGGGACAGCTGGGCGTTCCAGTTCTCGACGGGCAGCACGGCACGGAACTGCAGGTCCCACGTGCCGTCGGCGGCCAGCGACGCCCGCTGCTCCGGCACGTCGAGGGACACCCCGCCGCGGTCGCGCTCGATCGCCTGCCGGCGGCGTCCCACCTCCCGCAGGGCACGCAGCACGTGGACCGCCCCCTGCGGGTCGGGCCCGCCGTCGATCACCGCCTGCGCCTCGTCGTACGACAGCCGGCCCCGGCTGCGGACCACCGCCGGCTCCACGCGCGTGTCGCGCAGCTGGGCGTCCTCGTCGAGCTCGAAGGTCCACAGCGCCGCCGGCCGCACCTCGCCGGGCAGCAGGCTCGCCGCCCCCGCGGACAGCGCCTCCGGGTGCAGCGGGACGCTGCCGTCCGGGCCGTACGCGGTGGTCCCCCGCCGGTGCGTCTCCTCGTCGAGCGCACCGCCGGGCACGACGAAGGCGGGCACGTCCGCGATCGCGTAGCGCACGGTCCAGCCGTGCCCGCCCCACTCGATGTGCAGCGCCTGGTCCAGGTCCATCGACCCGGCCGGGTCCACGGTGACGAACGGCACGTCCGTGCGGTCCGCCCGCGGGATGGCCCGGCCGGGCACGTCGCCGGGCCCCCGCGCCGCCGCCGTCTCGGCCTCCGCCTGCGCCGCCGCGCCGAACGCGACGGGCAGCTCCAGCTCGGCCCGCAGCTTCTCGAGCGCGCCCGTCAGACGCCCGGCGACCTCGGGTGCGAGGCGGAGCCGGGAGGTGGGCATCAGCCGAAGTAGCTCGGCAAGGTGGCCTCCGACGCCGCGCGCAGCTCGGCGAGCGGGACCGTGAACAGCCCGGCGACCTCGACGGCGGGCTCGTCGGCCTCGACGCTCTCGCCGAGGCGCAGCGCCGGCACCCCCCGCGCCGTGCACAGGTCGAGCAGCCGCCGCTCCTCCGAGCGCCCGACCGCGACGAGCGCCCGCGCCGTCGATTCCGAGAACAGCGCGGTGAACGGCGTCACGCCGTCGCGTGCGGTCAGGCCATCCAGCGACACCCGCACCCCGACCGCGAACCGCAGCGCGGACTCGGCGAGCGCCTGCGCCAGGCCGCCCTCCGAGAGGTCGTGCGCGGCGTCGACGATCTCGTCGCGCGCGCCCTGCACCAGCACCGCGGCGAGCCGGCGCTCCGCGTCCAGGTCGACCACGGGCGGCGTGCCACCGAGCTGGCCGTGCGCCACCTGCGCCCAGGCCGAGCCGTCCAGCTCGTCGCGCGTGGTGCCCAGCAGGTACACGGCCTGCCCCGGGCCGGTCCAGCCGGACGGCACGGCGTGCGCCACGTCGTCGATCACGCCGAGCACGCCCACCACGGGCGTCGGGTGGATCGCGGTGTCGCCGGTGGTGTTGTAGAGGGACACGTTGCCACCGGTCACGGGCACCTCGAGGGCGACGCACGCGTCCGCCAGGCCCTCGATGACGCGCACCAGCTGCCACATCGAGTCGGTGCGCTCCGGGCTCCCGATGTTGAGGCAGTCCGTGACGGCCAGCGGCCGGGCGCCGGAGGCGGCAACGTTGCGGTACGCCTCCGCGAGCGCGAGCTGCGCGCCCGCGTACGGGTCGAGCTGGGAGTAACGGCCGTTGGCGTCGGTCGCGAGCGCGACGCCCAGCCCGGTGGTCTCGTCGACGCGGACCACGCCCGCGTCGTCGGGCTCGGCCAAGGCGGTGTTGCCCTGCACGAACCGGTCGTACTGCCGCGTCACCCACGACTTCGACGCCAGGTTGGGGCTGGCCACCAGCGCCAGCAGCGCCGCGCGCAGCTCGTCGGGCGAGGCGGGACGCGGGTGGCGGGCGGCGCCCTCCGCACCGGAGGCCGTGTCGGCGACCAGACCGTCCAGCCAGTCCGGCCGCGCGTACGGCCGGTCGTAGACCGGCCCCTCGTGCGCCACGGTCTTCGGGTCGACGTCGACGATCCGCTGCCCGTGGTGGTCGATCGTCAGGCGGCCGTCACCGGTCACCTCGCCGATCACCGCGGTCTCGACGTCCCACCGGCCGGTGATCGCCAGGAAGTCCGCGAGCTGGTCGGGACGGACGATCGCCATCATCCGTTCCTGCGACTCGCTCATGAGGATCTCGCCGGCGGTCAGCGTCGGGTCGCGCAGCAGCACCTTCTCCAGGTCCACGTGCATGCCGCCGTCGCCGTTGGACGCCAGCTCGCTCGTCGCGCAGCTGATGCCCGCCGCCCCGAGGTCCTGGATCGCCTCGACCACGCCCGCCGCGAACAGCTCGAGGCAGCACTCGATGAGCACCTTCTCCATGAAGGGGTCGCCCACCTGGACGCTCGGCCGCTTGCTCGGCTTGCTGTCGTCGAACGTCTCGCTGGCCAGGATCGACGCGCCGCCGATGCCGTCGCCGCCCGTGCGCGCCCCGAAGAGCACGACGAGGTTGCCGACGCCGGTCGCGTTGGCCAGGTGCACGTCCTCGTGGCGCAGGACGCCGAGGCACAGCGCGTTGACCAGGGGGTTGCCCTGGTAGGAGGCGTCGAACACCGTCTCGCCCCCGATGTTCGGCAGGCCGAGGCAGTTGCCGTAGCCGCCGACGCCGGACACCACGCCGTGCACCACGCGCGCGGTGTCCGGGTGGTCGATCGCCCCGAACCGCAGCTGGTCCATGACGGCGACCGGGCGCGCGCCCATCGAGATGATGTCGCGGACGATGCCGCCGACGCCCGTCGCGGCGCCCTGGTAGGGCTCGACGAACGACGGGTGGTTGTGCGACTCGACCTTGAAGGTGACGGCCCAGCCGTCGCCGATGTCGACGACGCCCGCGTTCTGCCCGATCCCGACGAGCAGGTGCTCCCGCATCGCCGGGGTGGTGCGCTCGCCGAACAGCGCCAGGTGCTTCTTGCTCGACTTGTAGGAGCAGTGCTCCGACCACATCACGGAGTACATCGCCAGCTCGGCGGCGGTGGGGCGGCGGCCCAGCAGGTCGCAAATGCGCCCGTACTCGTCGGGCTTGAGGCCCAGCTCGGCGAACGGCTGCTCGGTGTCCGGTGTCGCGGCGGCGTGGGCGACGGTGTCGACGGTGTCCGGGAGGGTGCTCATCGCTTCCGAAGCCTACCGGCGGGTCAGCCGAGCAGCCCCCGCGCGACCGCCGTCGCCATCGACGGGGCGAGGGGCAGCCGCGGCACCAGCGTGGTCTGGAACGCGTGGTAGAGGTCCGGCTTGCCCGGCCACACCGTGGCGGACGGCACGTTGTCCGCGGTCAGCTGGTGGCGCCAGGAGCCGCGCTCGTGGTCCAGCAGGTACCGGTCGGCGTAGTCCCAGCACCGGGCGTACCAGTCGGCGTACTGCTCGTCGGCGGTGCGCTGGTAGAGCGCGGCGGCGGCGTTGATCGCCTCGGCCACCACCCAGTGCAGGCGGTCGCGCACCACCGGCACGCCGTCCCAGTCGGTGGTGTAGACGAAGCCGTCCGCGCTGTCCGGCGCCCAGCCGTCGGTCACCGCCCGGTCGAAGAGGCCGCGCGCCGCGGCGAGCCAGTCGGCCCCGTCGGCCCCCGCGGCCTCCAGGTGCAGCAGCAGCCGCGCCCACTCCAGCCCGTGCCCCACAGTGGCGCCGTACGGCTTGAACCGGTCGTCGGGCCGGTCGCGGTTCAGCTCCGGCTGGAACGTCCACGTCGCGTCGAAGTGCTCCGGCAGCCGCCACTCGTTGTCCCCCGCGGCCGCCGCGGCGAACGCGCCGATCTGCGCCGCGCGGTCCCGCCACACCTGCTCGCCCGTGGCGTCCGCCGCAGCGAGGTACGCCTCGACGGTATGCATGTTGGCGTTGAGGCCGCGGTACCCGTCGAGGTTCTCGAACGCCAGGTCCCAGGTGTCGACCACCCGGCCCGCGTCCTCGTCCCAGAAGCGCCGCTCCGAGACGGCCAGGGCGTCCGCGAGCAGGGCCGAGCCGCCCGCCAGGCCCGCGACGGACGCCGACGCGCCGGCCAGCACGACGAACGCGTGCGCGTACGCCGACTTCTCGGGGGCGGGCGTCCCGTCGGCCGCGAGCGCGGAGTACCAGCCGCCGCGCTCGTCGTCGTGCAGCGGGCCGGTCAGGCCGGCGAGCGCCGCCTCGGCGACGGGCCGCGCGCCGGGGATGCCCAGCAGCGTGCCGATCGCGTAGACGTGCACCGTGCGGCAGGCGATCCAGGTCTCGCGCCCGCGGTCCAGCAGCGGGGCGCCGTCGTCGTCCAGCCAGGCCGCGCCGCCGCCCGGGTAGGGGGTGCACCGCCCGAAGGACAGCAGGTCCTCCGCGTGCCGGGCGAGCCAGCGATGGTGAGCGGGCAGCAGCGTCCACGACGTCACGGGCGCGACCCTACCGGAGCGGCTTCTCCGGGATCGCGGCATCGCGGACGGCCCGCCGGTAGGCCCGCGCCTCGTCCTGGCGGGCCCGTTCCGCGCCGGAGGCGATCGGCGCCCGCAGGTGCTCGGGCCCGTAGCCGAACGCGTCCACCAGGTCCTGGGCGTGCGGCCGCAGCCGCACCAGCAGCCGGTCCCGGTACGACGAGACCGTGCGCGCACGCCCCGCGGACAGCCGGCCGTGCACCAGGTACCAGGCCAGGTGCCGCTCGACGAGCGTCAGCCCGAACAGGTCGCGCAGCCAGGTGAGCACCTGCCGCGTCCCCGGGTCGGCGACGCTGCCCAGCGCGCGCGTGAACGCCTCCCACTGCACGCGCTCGGCGTGTGCGCGGGCCGCCTCGACCAGCTCGTGCTGGTGGGCGCTGCGCAGCGCGGCGGCGGGGCCCGGTGCCATCCGCCGGGCGGGCGCGAGCGCCGCGGCCAGGTCCGCGACCATCGCCTCGACGCGGTCCGTCAGGAGCTCGCGCTGCGTCGCCTCGTCGCGCAGCTCGTTGGCCGAGCGGCGCCTGTCGCCCGCATCGCGCAAGGTCTGCGCGGCGCGCACCAGCGGCAGCCGGTAGCGGGCGGCATCGGTGGCGCGCTCGGCGACGATCCGCGCCAGGTCCACGCGCGAGCCCGACGAGACCGCGCGGGCGTAGTCGCCGAGCAGCCGCTTGGCCACCAGCTGGTACAGCACCGTGTTGTCGCCCTCGAACGTCGCGTACACGTCGAGGTCGGCTCGCAGCCCGACGACCCGGTTCTCGGCGAGGAAGCCCGCGCCGCCGCACGCCTCGCGGCAGGTCTGCAGGCTGCGCAGCGCGTGCCACGTCGAGGTCGGCTTGAGGGTGGCGGCGAGCGTCTCGAGGTCCTCCCGCGCGTCCGGCTCCCGGCCGGAGAAGACGTCGTCGAACGCCGCGAGCAGCTCTTCGTGCGCGTACGTGGCCGCGTACGTCTCTGCGACCAGGGGCAGCAGGCGGTGCCGGTGCTCGCCGTGGTCCAGCAGCACCACCTCGTCGTCGTCGGGGCCGGCGAACTGGCGGCGCTGGTTGCCGTACGTCACCGCGATGGCCAGGCCGATCTTCGTCGCGTTGACGGCCGCCCCGTCCAGCGACACCCGGCCCTGCACCAGCGTGCCCAGCATGGTGAAGAAGCGCCGGCCGGGGTTGGCGATGGGCGAGCTGTACGTGCCGTCGGCCGCGACGCCCCCGTAGCGGTTGAGCAGGTCGGCGCGGGGGACGCGGACGTGGTCGAACCACAGCCTGCCGTTGTCCACGCCGTTGAGCCCGCCCTTGACGCCGTCGTCCTCGCCGCCCACCCCGGGCAGGAACTCTCCCGACGCGGCGTCGCGGATCGGCACGTAGAACGCGTGGACGCCGTGGTCCACGCGCGGGCCGCCCGGCGCCGTGGCGACCAGGTGCGCGAACACCACGGCGGCCGTGCCGTGCAGCGCCGCGTTGCCGAGGTAGTCCTTCCAGGCGGCCCGGTGCGGCGTGTGGAGGACGAACTCCTGGGTCGCCGCGTCGTACTCGGCCGTGGTGGCGATCGCCGAGACGTCCGAGCCGTGCCCGGTCTCCGTCATCGCGAACGCCCCCGGCACCGCCAGGGACATCGCGCCGGGCAGCAGCCGCGCGTGGTGGTCGGCGGTGCCCAGGTGCAGGATCGCCGAGGCGAAGAGCCCCCACTGCACGCCGGCCTTGATCTGCAGCGACGGGTCCGCGACCACCAGCTCCTCGAAGAGCGCCAGGCTGCCGCCGTGGTCGTCGGCCCCGCCGAGCGCGGCCGGGAACGCGCGGTGCACCTGCCCGCGCAGCGCGAGCGCGGCCAGCTGGCGCAGCACCCGCTCGCGGTGCTCGGCCATGGTCAGGCCCTCGACCTTCTGGAACTCCGGGTCCGCCACCAGCGCACGCGCGGAGCGCCGCAGGTGCGCGTACCGGCCCAGCAGGTGCTCGGTGAGCGCAGGGACGTCCACCTGGGCGGGCGTCTCGTGGTTCGGGGTGCGCCGGCGGTCGGCGAGCGCGGTCACGGCTCCTCCTTCGCATCCTTGGCACGTGCCGGACGGCGGGCCAGGACGCCCACCGGGCCGGCCCACAGCCAGCCGGTCACCTGCGCGGCGAGCTCGTCGCGACCGGGCACGCCCGGCTCGTCGCGGTGCGCCAGCCACCACTCGCCGGCGCCGCGGACGAAGCCGACGGCCCCGGCGGCCCAGCCGAGCGCGGCGGTGCCGGCGGGCGGCAGGTCGCCCTCGTCGGACAGCGCGCGGACGAAGGGTGCCGCGACCATCCCGGTCACCGAGTCGAGGAAGTGCTCCACGGACCCGTTGCCGGTGACGAACGCGTAGACGTGGGGCGACGACTCGATCATGCCGAGGTACACCGACACCATGGCGCGCAGCGCCTCCCGAGGCGTCCGCTCGGTGGCGAGGGCACCGGCCAGCGCGGCGGCGATGTCGTCCACCACCAGCTGGGCCACCGCCACCTGGAGCTCGGCCTTGTCCGCGAAGTAGCGGTAGACGAGGGACTTCGACGTCCCGGCGTCGGCGGCGATCTCCTCCATCGACACGTCGGGACCGCGGTGGTGCACGCTGCGGCGGGCCTGCGCCACCAGCGCGGCGTGCCGCGCGAGCCGGTGCCCGGCCCAGCGCGTGGCACGGCCGTCGGCCGAGGGGCCGGCGGGGGCACGGCCGTCGGCCCGAGGGCCGGCGAGGGCACGGCCGGTCGTCGTCGCACCGGCCCGTGGAGCGGGACTCACGGGACCGACGGTATCAAGTACTATCGGTTCTGGACAGATTTTCTGGGACCAAAGTCCCTGTCATTGGCAAGGATCAGCACATCGACGGTGATGCGAGGAGACGGATGTCCAGCAGCCCACGGCCCGCCTACGTCCTCGGTGGCAACCGCATCCCCTTCGCGCGGGCAGGCGCGCAGTACGCGGGCGCGTCCAACCTCGACATGCTCACGGCGGCGCTGGACGGGCTCGTCGCCCGCCACGGGCTCGCCGGGGAGCGGCTGGGCCAGGTCGCCGCCGGCGCGGTGCTCAAGCACAGCCGGGACTTCAACCTGACCCGCGAGGCCGTGCTCGGCTCGCCCGTGGACGCCCGCACCCCCGCCGTGGACGTCCAGGAGGCGTGCGCGACGAGCGTGGAGACGGTGGTGTCGCTGGCGAACAAGATCGCGCTCGGCCAGCTGGAGTCGGCCGTGGCCGGCGGCGTCGACTCGGCCTCCGACGCGCCGATCGTCGTCGGCGACCGGCTCCGCTCCGCGATCCTCGCCGCCGGCCGCGCGACGTCCACCGGCGCCCGGCTCGCGGCGCTCGCCCGGGTGCGGCCGAAGGACCTCGCCCCCGTGGCGCCGCGCACCGACGAGCCGCGCACCGGCCTGTCGATGGGCGAGCACCAGGCGATCACCACCGCGCAGTGGGGCATCTCCCGGCAGGCGCAGGACGAGCTGGCCCTGGCGTCGCACCGCAACTTGGCGGCGGCCTGGGACTCCGGCTTCTTCGACGACCTCGTGTCCGGCTACCACGGACTGGCGCGCGACGGCGTGCTGCGCACGGACACGTCGCCGGAGAAGCTGGCCGCGCTGAGGCCGGTGTTCGGCACGAGCCTGGACACCCCCGCCACCATGACGGCCGGCAACTCCACCCCGCTGACCGATGGTGCGGCCACCGTGCTGCTCGGCTCGGCCGACTGGGCGCAGGCGCACGGCCTGACGCCGCTCGCGTCCGTCGTGGACGCGGAGGTCGCGGCCGTCGACTTCGTCCACGGCGAGGACGGCCTGCTCACGGCGCCGATCTACGCGGTGCCGCGCCTGCTGGCGCGTCACCACCTGACGCTGGACGACTTCGCCCTCGTGGAGATCCACGAGGCCTTCGCCTCGACCGTGCTCACCACGCTCGCGGCGTGGGAGTCCGACGAGTTCGGGCGCTCCCGCCTCGGCCTGCCCGGCGCGTTCGGCACCGTGCCGCGCGACCGGCTCAACGTCCACGGCTCGTCCCTGGCGACGGGCCACCCGTTCGCCGCGACCGGCGCCCGGATCGTCGCGACGTTGGCGAAGGCGCTCCACCGGCGGAAGGCCGAGCGGCAGGACGACGAGCCCGTGCGCGGGCTGGTCTGCGTGTGCGCCGCGGGCGGCCTGGGGATCGCCGCGATCCTCGAGGCGACGTGATGAGCCCGAAGCCGGCCGACACCTACCTGGACCTGGTGAACAGCGGCCCCGGGGCCGCGATCGCCGCCACTCTCGGGCTACCGCGTCCGGCGCCGCTGCAGCGTCACCGCCCGGGGGACCCGCTGGTCGCGGGCCCCGTGCTGGTGCTCGGCAGCGGGCCCGACGCCGACGCGGTAGCCCGAACCCTCCTGGGCTGGGACGTCGCCGTGCACCGGTACGCCGAGCAGGGCACCCGGTACGCCGGGCTGCTGCTGGTGCTGACCGACGTGACGCACCCGTCCGGCCTCGCCGGTCCCGCGCTGGAGGCCGGGTCGGTGCTGCGCACGCTGGCGCCCCACGGCCGGGTGGTCACCGTCTCGCGCCCGGCCCTGGCCACCGACGCGCCGGCGGTCGCCGCCGCGCGCCAGGGCGTGGACGGCATGCTGCGCTCGCTCGCCAAGGAGCTGCGCGCCGGGGCCACCGGCAACGGGGTGGTGGTGGCCGCCGGGGTGCCGGTGACGGCGCCGTCGGCGCTGGCCGCGCTGCGGTTCTTCCTGTCGCGCAGGAGCGCGTTCGTCGACGGCCAGCTGCTGGCGGTCGACACGGCGGCGGGCGTGGCGCCGGCCGACGAGGACCACCCGCTGGCGGGCCGGGTCGCCGTGGTGACGGGCGCGGCGCGCGGGATCGGCGCGGCGGTGGTCGACGTGCTGGCGCGCGACGGCGCCACCGTCGTGGCCGTCGACGTACCGGCCGCCGGCGAGCAGCTCGCCGCGGTGGCCAACCGCGTGCGTGGCAGCGCCCTCCAGCTCGACGTCACCGCTCCGGACGCCGGGGCCCGCATCCTGGAGCACACGCTGGCCCGGCACGGCGGCCTGCACGTGATGGTGCACAACGCCGGCATCACGCGGGACAAGCTGCTGGCGAACATGACGCCGGACCGCTGGGAGCCGGTGCTCGCCGTCAACGTGTCCGCCCAGCTGGCCATCAACGAGGCCCTGCTGACCAGCGGCGACTTCACCGACGCCCCGCGCATCGTCGCCACCGCCTCCACCAGCGGGATCGCCGGCAACCGCGGCCAGACCAGCTACGCGGCCTCCAAGGGCGGCGTCATCGGCGCCGTGCGCGCCACGGCCCCGCTGCTCGTGCCGTTCGGCGGCACCGCGAACGCCGTCGCGCCGGGCTTCATCGAGACCGACATGACCGCCCGGATGCCCGCCCTCACGCGACAGGTGGCACGCCGGCTCAGCTCGCTGCAGCAGGGCGGCCTGCCCGTCGACGTCGCCGAGGCGGTCGCCTTCCTCGCATCACCGGCCGCCGGCGGCATCGTCGGACGCGTGCTGCGCGTGTGCGGGCAGAACCTGGTGGGTGCCTGATGTCCGTCGCCCCGGACGCGCAGGTCGTCCTGCCGGCGGTGCCCGCTCTGGCCGGGGTCTACGCGCGCGCGGGGGCGGCCGCCGCCCGGCTCGCGCTCGCCCGGCGCCGCGGCGCCGCGCCCGACGAGTTGCCCCACCTCGCGTACACGGTGCGGGGCGTCGCGGTGGACCCGGCGCGGCTGTCCGCCTACCAGGGCCTGCTGGGGCTGCGCACGGCCGACCGCCTGCCGGCCGGGTTCGTCCACGTCCTGGCGTTCCCACTGGCCGGCGCGCTCATGGCGCGGCCCGACTTCCCGCTGCCGCTGGCCGGGATGCTGCACGTCGCGAACCGCGTCACGCAGCGGCGCCCGCTGTTCCGCGACGACCGCCTCGACCTGCAGGTCTGGGCCACCGGGATGCGGCCGCACCGGTCCGGCACCGCGCTCGACGTGGTCGCCGAGGCGCGGCGCGCGGGGAACGACGAGGTCGCGTGGCGCGGCAGGTCCACCTACCTCGCGCGGGGCGTCCGGGTGGGCTCGGACACCCCCGAGCCCGACGACGAGCGCGCCGCGTGGACGCCACCCGTGCCCACCGCCTCGTGGCGGCTGGCGGCCGACACCGGCCGCCGGTATGCGGAGGTGTCCGGCGACCGCAACCCCGTGCACCTGTCGGCGCTGACGGCACGGCCGTTCGGGTTCCGGCGCGCCATCGCGCACGGCATGTACACGGCGGGGCGCGCGCTGGCCGACGTGGGCCCGGCGGCGGGCCACGCCTTCGTCTGGACCGCGCAGTTCGTCGCGCCGCTGCCGCTGCCGGTCACCGCCGCGGTACGGGTGGCGCCCGAGGGCGACGGCTACGGCTACGCGGTGTGGCAGCCGGGGTCGCGGCGTCCGCACCTGCTCGGCGACGTCTCCCCGCTCACGTCCTGAGGGTCAGGCGCGCCGCGCGAGCGCCCGCGCGACGAGGCGCCCGGCCACCCCGAGCACCAAGACCCAGACCCCGAACCCGACCGAGCGCGCCGGCAGGCACAGCACCAGCGCGGCACAGGCCGCCAGCCCGAATGCCTGCACCCAGCGCGGGCTCGACCGCTCGTCTCCGGTCTGCGTCCACGCGGCCGCATGGCCGATCCCGTAGTACAGCAGCACGCCGAACGACGAGAACGCGATCACCCCGGCGAGGTCGACGGTCAGGGTGAGCACGACGACGAGCACGCCGATCACCGCCTCGGCGACCCAGGGGGTGGAGCGCCGCCTGTCGACGAGCGCCAGGCGCGCCGGCAGCTCACGGTCGCGCGCCATGGCGAAGGCGGTCCGCGAGACGCCGGTCAGCAGCACCAGCAGCGAGCCGGAGGCGGCGACCACCGCCGCCACCCGGATGGCGGGCACCAGCCACGGGGCCGCGGCCTGGGCGGCATCCGCGAGCGGCGCGTGCGAGGACGCGGCACCCGGCGCGCCGAGCGCGCTGAGCACCGCGACACCCACGGCCAGGTAGACCACCGCGGTGACCGCGAGCGCGATGCCGATGGCCCGCGGGATCGTCGTGCGCGGCTCGCGGACCTCCTCGCCCAGCGTCGCGACGCGCGCGTACCCGGCGAAGGCGAAGAACACCAGGCCGGCCCCCTGCAGCACCCCGAACACGCCGCCCTCGCCCGGCCACGCCAGCAGCGGGTGGTCGCCGCCGCGCGCCGCGGGCGCGACGATCACGAACGTCAGCAGCACCAGCAGGACGAGCGCCAGCAGCACGCGCGCCACCCTGGCGGTGCGCTGAACGCCGGCCAGGTTGATCCCGACCAGGGCCAGCACCACGGCCGCCGCCAGCGGCCGGCGCCACGGGTCGTCCACCAGGTAGGTGGCCACGGTGGTCGCCATCGCCGCACAGGAGGCGATCTTGCCGGCGACGAAGGCCCAGCCGGCGACGAACCCCGGCCACTCCCCGAGCCGCGCGCGGCCGAAGGCGTAGTTGCCGCCGCTGGTCGGCATCGCGGCGGCCAGCTGGGCGGTGCTCGTCGCGTTGGCCCAGGCGACCAGCCCCGCGAGCACCACCGAGACGAGCACCGCGCCCCCGGCGGCCGCGCTGGCCGGTCCGAGCACCACGAAGACGCCCGCACCGAGCATCGACGCCAGCCCGACGACGACGGCATCGCCGGTGCCGAGCCGGCGCGCGAGCTGTGCGGTCACGCCGGGAGGCTATCCCGCGGCCCGGACGACGCCGGAACACCCGCGGCCTCCGCGGGCTTGAGAACGGTCATGACGATCGAGCTGGGCGTCGACACCTTCGGGGACGTCACGGTGGGGGCGGACGGCTCGCCGCTGAGCCAGGCGCAGGTGCTGCGCAACGTCGTGGAGCAGGGCGTGCTGGCCGACGAGGTGGGCCTCGACGCCTTCGGGGTCGGGGAGCACCACCGGGACGACTTCGCCGTCTCGTCCCCTGAGGTGGTGCTGGCGGCGATCGCGGCCCGCACCGCCCGGATCCGCCTCGGCTCGGCCGTCACCGTGCTGTCGAGCGACGACCCGGTCCGCGTGTTCCAGCGGTTCTCCACGCTCGACGCGATCAGCGGCGGCCGCGCCGAGGTCACCGTGGGCCGGGGATCGTTCACCGAGTCGTTCCCCCTGTTCGGGTTCGACCTGGCTCAGTACGAGGAGCTGTTCGAGGACCGGCTCGCCCTGTTCGCGCGGCTGCTGGACGGGGGACCGGTCACCTGGCACGGGTCCACCCGGCCGCCCATCGAGGGCATCGCCGTCCATCCGCCGATCGAGCACGGCCGGCTGCGCACGTGGGTCGGCGTGGGCGGCAGCCCGGAGTCGGTGGTGCGCTCGGCGCGCTACGGGTTCCCGCTGATGCTCGCGGTCATCGGCGGCGACCCGGTGCGGTTCCGGCCGTTCGTCGACCTCTACCACCGGGCGCTCGGCGAGCTCGGGACTGTGCGGGTCGCCGGTGCGGGGCTCGTCGGGCAGCACTCCCCCGGGCACGTCGCCGCGAGCGACGACGAGGCGCGCGACCAGCTGTGGCCGCACTACCACCGGATGATCGCCCGGATCGGCCGCGAGCGCGGCTGGCCGCCGCCCACGCGGGAGTCGTTCGACGAGGCCGCCGGCCCGCAAGGCGCGCTGTTCGTCGGCTCGCCGCAGACGGTGGCCGCCAAGATCGTCCGATCGGTGCGGGCGCTCGGCCTGGACCGATTCGACCTCAAGGTGTCCAACGGCACGCTGCCCGCCGAGCTGACCGCGGCCTCGATCGAGCTATACGGCCGCGAGGTGGCCCCGCGCGTCCGCGAGACGCTCGCCGCCGGCTGACGCCCGGTCGGTGAGGATGAGCACGGACGTTCCCCGACCGACGGAGGAGACCATGGACTACGCGGGCGACCTGACCCCCCGGCAGGCGTGGGACCTGCTCGCGTCCGACGAGGACGCGCTGCTGGTGGACGTGCGCACCCGCGAGGAGTGGGAGGGGGTCGGCGTGCCGGACGTGCCGGGCGCCGCCTTCGTCGAGTGGGTGAGCGGGCCGCTGCGCACGCCCAACCCGGCCTTCGTCGACGAGGTGGTGGCCGCGGGCGCCGCTCCCGGCCGGCCGCTGGTGTTCCTGTGCCGCTCGGGCGTGCGGTCGATGGGCGCCGCGCAGGCGTTGACGGCCGCGGGCCTCGGCCCCGCCTACAACGTGCTCCAGGGGTTCGAGGGCGATCCTGGCCCGGACGGCGAGCGCGGCCACACCGGATGGCGCGCGGACGGCCTGCCGTGGCGGGAGCTGTGAGAGTCCCCGGGCCCGGGGACTGGGATTCCCGCCGCGTCGACCGCGCCCGGCTGCGGCCGGACACCCTCGCCGTGCGCGGGGGCCTGGTCCGCAGCGAGTTCGACGAGGTCAGCGAGGCGCTGTTCCTCACCCAGGGCTACGTGTACGGGCGGTCCGCGGACGCCGAGGCCGCCTTCGCCGGTGAGGCCGACCGGTTCATGTACTCCCGGTACGGCAACCCGACGGTCTCGACGTTCGAGGAGCGGCTGCGCCTGCTGGAGGGCGCGGAGGCGTGCTTCGCGACGGCCACCGGCATGGCGGCGGTGTTCACCTCGCTGGCGGCCGTGCTCTCGGCGGGCTCGCGGGTGGTCGCGGCGCGGGCGCTGTTCGGCTCGTCGCTCGTCGTGCTCGACGAGATCCTGGCCCGGTGGGGCGTGCGGACCGACTACGTCGACGGGCACGTGCTGTCGCAGTGGCAGGAGGCGCTCGCCACGCCGGCGGACGTGGTGTTCTTCGAGACGCCGTCCAACCCGATGCAGGACCTGGTGGACGTCCCGGCCGTCTCCGCGCTGGCCCACGCCGCCGGCGCGCTCGTCGTGGTGGACAACGTGTTCGCCACCCCGGTGTTCAGCCGGCCGCTCGAGCTCGGCGCCGACGTCGTCGTCTACTCGGCCACCAAGCACATCGACGGCCAGGGGCGGGTGCTCGGCGGCGCCATCCTCGGGTCCGCCGACTACGTCCGCGGGCCGGTGCAGACCATGGTGCGCAACACCGGCCCGTCGCTCTCGCCCTTCAACGCGTGGGTGCTGCTCAAGGGCCTGGAGACGCTGTCGGTGCGGGTGCGGCACCAGGCGGCGTCCGCGCTGCGGCTGGCCCAGTGGCTCGAGGCCCATCCCGCCGTGGCGTCCGTGCGCTACCCGTACCTGCCGTCGCACCCGCAGCACGCCCTCGCGCTGCGGCAGCAGTCCGGCGGCGGCACCGTGGTGACGTTCTCCCTGCGCGTGCCCGACGAGACCGCGGCGGCGAAGGACGCGACCTTCGGCGTGCTCGACGCGCTACGCGTGATCGACGTCTCGAACAACCTCGGCGACGCCAAGACCCTGGTGACGCACCCGGCGACCACCACGCACCGCAAGCTCGGCCCGGCCGGCCGGGCGGCCGTGGGCATCGGCGAGTCGACCGTGCGGCTGTCGGTGGGCCTGGAGGACGTGGCCGACCTGATCGAGGACCTCGACCAGGCGCTCGCCACCCTGGGCTGACGGCGCGCCGAACCGCCGTGCGCCGTCGCGGACGGACCCGGCAGCGGTTGACTGTCCGCATGGCACCAGACGCTCCGGCCCGACGAGGGGGCCGCCGGCCGCTGGACGCGCCGCCGGGCGTGCGGATCACTGTCGCGGTGGTGCTGGGCCTGCTCGCCGGGCTGCTGCTGACGTGGCGCGAGCCCGCGGCCGCCGCCCTCGGCGCCTGGGCCGTCACCGGGCTGGCGTACGTCGCCTGGACGTGGCTGGTCGTCGTGCCCATGGACGCGCAGGCCACGAGCGAGCACGCCCTGCGGGAGGAGACCGGCCGCACCGTGACGCACGCGATCGTGCTGCTCGCCGCGGTGGCCAGCCTGGGCGGGCTGGTGGCGGTGCTGGTGGGCGGCGGCCTGCGCGGCGACCCGGTGACGGCGTCGGCCGTGCTCGCCGCGATCGTCGCCTCGTGGGGCGCGGTCCACACGGTGTTCGCCCTGCGGTACGCGCGGATGTACTACACCGACCCCGTGGGCGGGATCGACTTCCACCAGGACGCCCCGCCGCGGTACACGGACTTCACGTACGTCGCGGTGACGGTCGGCATGAGCTTCGCCGTCTCGGACACGGACATCGGCAGCTCGGCGTTCCGCCGCGCCGCACAGGTGCACGCGCTGCTCTCGTACCTGTTCGGCACGGTGATCGTCGCGCTGCTGGTCAACCTGGTCGCGGGGCTGGCCCGCTAGAGCTCCTTGGCGAACCAGAACAGGCGGTCCTGGCTCGGCCAGGAGTCGCCGGCGGGCGCGACGATCCGGTACCCGGCGGCCAGGTACATCGCGATGGCGGGGTGCTGGCGGTAGCCGGTGGTCAGGGTGAGGGCCACCAGCCCGCGGGTGCGGGCCTCGTCCTCCACGGCGCGCAGCATCTGCCTGGCGACGCCCCGCCCGCGCGCCTGCGGGAGGGTGAGGAGCCGCTCCAGCTCACCCCAGCCGGCCGGCCGGCCCTCCGGGTCCGACGACAGGGTCACGGTCCCGACGGGGGTCGCGCCGTCCCGCACGACGAGCACCACGAGCGCGCGGTGCGCCTCCGCCGCGTCGGTGGCGGCGATGGTCTCGTCGTCCGCGAACCAGCCCACCGGGCCGTAGAAGTCCCGCAGCACCGCCGCCATCTCTCGGCGCAGCGCCACCGCCTCCGGGTCGAGCCAGCCGATCCGGTCGACGACGAGCCCACCGGCGCCGTCACCGGCGCGCTCGCGGGCGACCGGCGCCGCCGTCAGGTCCTTGGCGAAGGCGCGCGACGTCGTCTCGCGCTCGTACGGCGGGAAGCGGTCGATCGGCACGTAGCCGGCCGACAGGTACAAGCCGATCGCCTCCGGCTGGAGCACGCCGGTCTCGAGGACCAGCCGGGTCAGACCGCGGCGGCGCGCGGCCGCCTCGAGCTCGTCGACCACGCGGCGGGACAGGCCCCGGCCGCGGTGCGACGGCAGCACGTACATCCGCTTGAGCTCGCCCGTGCCGGGACCCAGCTCCGCCGCGTCGCGCAGCGCGCCGCAGGCGGCCGCGACGCCGCCGTCGTGCAGCACCACCGCGTCGAGGATGTCCTCGCCGGTCATGTCGTGGCCGAGGTCGTCCTCCCCGTACCGGGCGCGCAGCTCCGCCTGCTGGGCGGTGCGCAGCGCGGCGAACTCCAGGTCACCCCACGCGACGGCGACTGCCGTCACGCGACGAGCGCGTGGAGCACGGACGTGAAGAACGCCAGCCCGTCGGTGCCGGTGCGCGGGCCGTCCGGGCCGTGCGGGCCGAACCCCCGCTCCACCGCGTGCTCCGGGTGCGGCATCAGCCCGACGACGTTGCCCCGGTCGTTGGTGACGCCGGCGATGTCGCGGCGTGAGCCGTTGGGGTTCCAGCCGGCATAGCGGAACACCACGCGCCCCTCGCCCTCGAGCCGGTCCAGCTCGTCGTCCCCGACGACGTACTGGCCGTCCTGGTTCTTCAGCGGGACGGTGATGTGCTGGCCCGGCGCGTACTCGCGCGTCCAGGCGGTCTCGTTGTTCTCCACCACCAGCTCCTGCTCGCGGCAGACGAAGTGCAGGTGGTCGTTCTTGATCATGGAGCCCGGCAGCAGGTGCGCCTCGGTGAGCACCTGGAACCCGTTGCAGATGCCGAGCACCGGCAGGCCGCGGCCCGCGGCCTCGACCACCTCGGCCATCACCGGGGCGAACCGGCTGATGGCGCCGGCGCGCAGGTAGTCGCCGTAGGAGAAGCCACCGGGGAGGACCACCGCGTCGACGCCCTTGAGGTCGGCGTCCGCGTGCCACAGGCGGACGGGCTCGCCGCCGGCCAGCCGCACCGCGCGGGCGGCGTCCCGGTCGTCCAGGGTGCCGGGGAAGGTGACGACGCCGATGCGTCCCATCAGGCCGCGCCCTCGGCGTCGGCCACGTTGACCACGTCCTCGATCACCGGGTTGGACAGCACCTGGACCGCGGCCTCGCGGGCCGCCGCGAGCACCTCGTCGGTCACCGGACCCTCGACGGTCAGCTCGAAGCGCTTGCCCTGCCGGACGGCCGTGAACTGCCCGAACCCGAGCCGCGGCAGGGCGCCGGCGACGGCCTTGCCCTGCGGGTCGAGGATCTCGGGCTTCGGCATGACGTCGACGACGACCAGTCCCACAGCAGGTCTCCCGGGGGCGCGAGGTTGGGGGGTCGGCGCACATCCTAACGGCGGGGTCCCGCGCGCTGTCGGTCCGGGCCGCCGGCGCCGTGGTCGACGGCCCCCGCCACCCGGCGCGGACCGCTCGACCTTGGTCCCGAGCGGCCGTCTGACATGCGCATACGCTGATTGACGTGGGGGTCCCCACACAGCCACGAGGGCGCTTCGGGCCCGCCCGGGGCGCCGGGCCGTCGAGGGCGACGGCAGGAAAGGGGCACCGATGGGAAGGTTGTCCGGCAAGGTCGCCATCATCACGGGCGCGGCGAGCGGCATGGGCCGCGCGGCGGCCGAGCTCTTCGCCCGCGAGGGTGCCCAGGTGGTCGCGTGCGACATCACGGTCGACGTCCTGGAGCAGAAGGTCGCCGAGCTCCAGGGCGACGTCACCGCCGTCGGCCTCGACGTCAGCAAGGCCGACCAGTGGCAGCACGTGCTCGACGTGACGATCGCCACCTACGGCAAGGTCGACATCCTCATCAACAACGCCGGCATCTGGTTCCCGGCGCCGCTGCTCTCCGTCGAGAAGCCGACGTGGGACAAGATCATCGCGGTCAACCTCGAGGGCGTGTTCCTCGGCATGAAGACCGTCATCCCGTTCATGCAGGGACACGGCGGCGGCTCGATCGTCAACTGCTCCTCGATCGCGGGCATCGTCGGCGGCGACGGGGACGGCCACAACGCGGCGTACAGCGCCTCGAAGGGCGGGGTGCGCTCCCTCACCAAGCACGCGGCCCAGGAGTACGCGAAGGACAACATCCGCGTGAACTCCGTGCACCCCGGTGGGGTCTACACCGGCATGGTCGCCGCCTCCGGCCTGACGTACGAGCAGGTGATCGCCCACCCGGATGGCAACACCCCGCTCGCCCCGGGCATCGGCGAGCCGTTCGACATCGCCTACGGCTACCTCTACCTGGCATCCGACGAGGCGAAGTTCGTCACCGGGGCCGAGCTGGTGATCGACGGCGGCTTCATCTCCCACTGACGCACGGGACGTCGCCCCGCAGCGCCTGGGTCAGAGCGACAGGCCCAGGCCCGTGATCCTCCGGTACGCCTCGAGGTAACGGGCCTGGGTCCGCCGCACCACCTCGTCCGGCAGCGCCGGCGGCTGGGTGTCGGACGAGCGGTCCCAGCCGGACTCCGGCGAGGTCAGCCAGTCGCGCACGTACTGCTTGTCGAAGCTCGGCTGCGCGTGGCCCGGCTCCCACTCGTCGGCCGGCCAGAACCGCGACGAGTCCGGCGTGAGGATCTCGTCGGCCAGCGTGACCGTGCCCGACTGGTCGGCGCCGAACTCGAGCTTGGTGTCGGCGAGGATGACGCCGCGCTCGCGCGCGATCTCCTCGGCGCGGGAGTAGACGGCCAGCGTCAGGTCGCGCAGCGTCCCGGCCGTCTGCGGGCCGACGAGCCGCTCCACGGCGTCGAACGGCACGTTCTCGTCGTGCTCGCCCTGCTCCGCCTTGGTCGAGGGCGTGAAGATCGCCTGCGGCAGCCGCGAGCCGTCCACCAGGCCCTCCGGCAGCGGGATGCCCGTCACCTCGCCGCTCTTGCGGTACTCGGCGAGGCCGGAACCGGTGAGGTACCCGCGCGCGATGCACTCGACGGGGAACATCTCCAGGCGGCGGCAGATCATCGCGCGGCCCGCGACGGCGTCCGGGACATCGCTGGACACCAGGTGGTTGGGCACCAGGTCGGCCAGCTGCTCGAACCACCAGAGGGTCAGCTGCGTGAGCACCACGCCCTTGCCGGGGATCCCGGGCGACAGGACGAAGTCGTAGGCGGAGATGCGGTCGCTGGCCACGACGAGCACCACGTCGCCGTGCTGCGCGACGATCGCGCGGCCCTCCGGCGTGTCGTCGGGCACGTAGAGGTCGCGGACCTTGCCGGAGTACGTGTGGGCCCAGCCGGGCAGGGTGTCGGTCACGGACAGATTCTGGCAACCCGGAGCTGATCGCGCGCTCCCGGCCCATGCTTCGGGCACTCGCGGCGGCCGGCCGACGACGCGAGCCTCAGGCCTCCGCGAGCCGCGCCCGCAGCCCGGCCAGGTGGTCGCGCAGCTCGTCGGGCAGCCGGTCCCCGAACCGGGCGAAGTACTCCTCGGTCAGGTCGCACTCCGCGAGCCACGCGGCGGGGTCGATCGCGAACAGCTGGTCGAGCGCGCCGTCGGCCAGGTCGAGGCCGGTGACGTCGAGCTCGCCGGGGCCGGGCAGCACCCCCACCGGGGACTCGACGCCCTGCGCCACCCCGGCGACGCGGTCCAGCGCCCACGCGAGCACGCGCGAGTTCTCGCCGTAGCCCGGCCAGAGGAAGGACCCGTCCGCCGCTCGGCGGAACCAGTTGACGCCGAACATCGCGGGCAGCGGGACGCCGCGGGCCGCGAGCTGCGCACCGAGCCGCAGCCAGTGGGCCCAGTAGTCCGCCATGTTGTACCCGCAGAACGGCACCATCGCGAACGGGTCGCGCCGCAGCACGCCGACCGGGCCCTCCGCGGCCGCCGTCTGCTCCGAGGCCACCGTCGCGCCGAGGAACACCCCGTGCACCCAGTCGCGCGCCTGGAGCACCAGCGGCACGTTGCTGGTGCGCCGGCCGCCGAACAGGATCGCGTCCACGGCCACGCCGTCGGGAGCCTCCCAGTCGTCGGCGATGGTCGGGCACTGCTGCGCGGCGACGGTGAAGCGCGAGTTGGGGTGGGCGGCCGGCCGACCGCTGCCGGGCGTCCAGTCCTCGCCCCGCCAGTCGACCAGGTGCTCCGGGGCGGTCGGTGTCAGGCCCTCCCACCAGACGTCGCCGTCGTCGGTCAGCGCGACGTTGGTGAAGATCACGTCGTGCGTCAGCGTGGCGATCGCCGTCGGGTTCGTCGTCATCCCGGTGCCCGGTGCCACCCCGAAGAAGCCGGCCTCGGGGTTGATGGCGCGCAGCCGGCCGTCGGTGCCCGGGCCGCCCGGCCGCAGCCACGCGATGTCGTCGCCGATCGTCTCGACCGTCCAGCCGGGCAACGTCGGCCGCAGCATCGCGAGGTTCGTCTTGCCGCACGCGGAGGGAAAGGCCGCCGTCACGTGGAACACCCGGCCCGCCGGGTTCGTCAGCCGCAGCACCAGCATGTGCTCGGCGAGCCAGCCGTCGTCGCGTGCCATCACCGAGGCGATCCGGAGCGCGAAGCACTTCTTGCCCAGCAGCGCGTTGCCGCCGTATCCGGACCCGTACGACCAGATCTCCCGGGTCTCAGGGAACTGCACGATGTACTTCGTCGTGCTGCACGGCCATGCCACGTCCTCGCGGCGCTCGCCGAGGGGCCCGACGAGCGGAGCCCCGACCGAGTGCACCGCGGGGACGAAGAACCCGTCGGAGCGATCGAGCTCGTCGAGCACCGCGTCGCCGACGCGCGTCATCACCATCATCGAGACCACGACGTAGGCCGAGTCCGTCAGCTCGACGCCGATCTGCGAGATCGGTCCGCCGACGGGCCCCATCGAGAACGGGACCACGTACATGGTCCGCCCCCGCATCGAGCCGGCGAACACGTCGCCCAGCTCGGCGCGCATCAGGTCGGGGTCCCGCCAGTTGTTGGTCGGCCCGGCGTCCTGCGGGTCCGACGAACAGATGAACGTCCGGTCCTCGACGCGGGCGACGTCGCCCGGGTCGGACCGCGCCAGGTAGCTGTCGGGGCGGAGCTCCGGGTTGAGCGGGAAGAGCGTCCCCGCCGCGACCAGCCGGTCGACCAGCCGCTGCTTGGTCAGCGCCGAGCCGTCGACCCACTCCACGGCATCGGGCTGCGTCAGGGCGGCGACCCGGTCCACCCACGCGGCGACGCGGGCGCGGGCGGACAGACCGGTGTCGGTGGCGAGCGCGGGGTCGACGACGTTGGTCACTGCACTCCAATCCGGCCTCTCCGACGAGACCTCGCCACAGCAGGAGTGTCTGCCGCTCCACGCCGAGGGTAACCAGTGGACGGGTCTAGCGGCTCGCCACGAAGGTCCTAGGAGATCGTCCAGCATGTGGACAATGTGTCCGCGAACGCCGCAGTCCCCTCAGGCCGGCGTGCCACCCGCCGCGCGCTGCGCGATGTCCGTCCGGTGGTGCGAACCGTCGAGCCTGATCGCCGCGACACCGGCATACGCGGCGGCCCGCGCGCCCCGCAGGTCGCCACCGGTACCCACCACGGAGAGCACCCGCCCCCCGGCCGAGACCAGCGCACCGTCGCGCAGCGCGGTCCCGGCGTGCAGCACGTGCACCCCCGGCAGCGCCTGCGCCGCCGCGGTCCCCTCGACGCGGTCGCCCGAGCGCACCGTCCCCGGGTACCCGTGCGCCGCGACCACCACCGTGACCGCGGCCTCGTCGTGCCAGGCCAGCGGCGGCAGCGTGGCGAGCGAACCCGTGGCGGCGGCGAGCAGCACGCTCGCCAGGGGCGTCGCCAGCCGGGGGAGCACCACCTGGGTCTCCGGGTCGCCGAAGCGCGCGTTGAACTCGACCACCCGCACCCCGCGGGACGTCAGCGCCAGCCCGCAGTACAGGACCCCGGCGAACGGCGTGCCGCGGCGCGCCATCTCGGCCACGGTGGGCACCGCGACGCTCGCGACCACCTCGTCGACCAGCCCCACCGGCGCCCACGGCAGCGGCGAGTACGCGCCCATGCCGCCGGTGTTCGGCCCGGCGTCGTCGTCGTCGACGCGCTTGAAGTCCTGCGCGGGCTGCAGCGGCACCACCGCCGAGCCGTCGCACAGCACGAACAGCGACACCTCGGGGCCGTCGAGGAACTCCTCGACCACCACCCGGCCGCCCGGCTTTCCGAGGCACTCGGCCGCGTGGGCCAGCGCGGCCCCGCGATCGGACGTCACCACCACGCCCTTGCCCGCGGCGAGGCCGTCCTCCTTGACCACGTGCGGCGCCCCGAACTCGTCGAGCGCCGCCGCCACCTCGTCGAGCGTGGTGGCCACGCGCGCTGCCGCCGTCGGGACGCCGGCGGCGGCCATCACCTCCTTGGCGAAGGCCTTCGAGCCCTCGAGGCGCGCCGCCTGCGCGCTCGGCCCGAAGGCCGGGACCCCCACGGCCCGCACCGCGTCCGCCACCCCGGCGACCAGCGGCGCCTCGGGTCCGACGACGACGAGGCCCACGCCGAGCGAGACCGCGAGCGCCGCGATCGCCGGCCCGTCCAGCGGGTCGACGTCGTGGAGCGCCGCCACCTCGCCGATCCCCGGGTTGCCCGGGGCGGCGTGCAGGCCGGTGACGGCGGGGTCGAGCGACAGGGCACGGACCAGCGCGTGCTCGCGGGCGCCGCCGCCGACGACGAGGATCTCCACGGCGTCAGTCCACCAGCTGGTGGCGCACCACGGTCGCCTCACGACCGGGCCCCACCCCCACCGACGACACCCGCACCCCGGAGACCTCCTCGAGGCGCAGCAGGTAGCGCTGCGCCGCGGCCGGCAGGTCGTCGAACTCGCGTGCGGCCGAGATGTCCTGCGACCAGCCGTCGAGGTACTCGTACACCGGCGTCGCGTGGTGGAAGTCGGACTGGTCCGCGGGCATCTCGTCGACGCGCCGGCCGTCCACGTCGTAGCCGACGCACACCGGGATCCTGTCGCGCCCGGTCAGCACGTCGAGCTTGGTGACCACCAGGTCCGTCAGCCCGTTGATCCGCGCCGCATAGCGCACCACCACCGCGTCGTACCAGCCGGTGCGCCGCGGCCGGCCCGTCGTGGTGCCGTACTCGCCCCCGGTCTCGCGCAGCCACTCGCCGTCGGCGTCGAGCAGCTCGGTGGGGAACGGCCCCTCGCCCACCCGCGTCGTGTACGCCTTCGCGACGCCGACCACCCGGTCGATCCGCGTCGGCCCCACGCCCGTGCCCGTGCAGGCGCCGCCGGCCGTCGCGTTCGACGACGTGACGAAGGGATAGGTGCCGTGGTCGACGTCGAGCATCGTCGCCTGCCCGCCCTCGAACACCACCGTCCGGCCCTCGTCGAGCGCCCGGTTGAGCACCAGCGGCGTGTCGGCGACGTGCGGTGCCAGCCGCTCGGCGTAGCGCAGCAGCTCCTGGACCGTCTCGTCGACGGTCACCGCACGGCGGTTGTAGACCTTGACGAGCATCTGGTTCTTGCCGGTCAGGGCGCCCTCGACCTTCTGGCGCAGGATCGACTCGTCGAACAGGTCCTGGATCCGGATGCCGATCCGGTTGATCTTGTCGGCGTAGGTCGGGCCGATCCCCCGGCCCGTGGTGCCGATCCGGCGGCTGCCGAGGAACCGCTCGGTCACCTTGTCGATGGTGCGGTTGTACGGCGCGATGACGTGCGCGGCGGTGGAGACCAGCAGCCCGGACGTGTCCACCCCGCGCGCCTCGAGCGCGTCGATCTCCTCGAACAGCACCTCGAGGTCCACCACCACGCCGTTGCCGATCACGGGGATCACGCCGGGCGTGAGGATCCCGGACGGGATGAGGTGGAGCGCGTACTTCTCGCCACCGACCACCACGGTGTGCCCCGCGTTGTTGCCGCCGTTGAACTTCACGACGTAGTCCGTGCGGTCACCGAGCTGGTCGGTCGCCTTGCCCTTGCCTTCGTCGCCCCACTGGGCGCCGAGCACCACGACGGCGGGCATGATCGTCCCCGTTTCCCCGCTGCCGCGCACCGGTCGGCACCGGCGGCAGCGAGCCGGCGCCGCGCACGAGGCTAGTCCCTCGGTGTTGACCTGCGCCGTCGCGCGTCCTTAGCGTTCACCCCGTCCGGCGGCACCGCAGAGAGGGACCCCACAGTGCTCGACGACAGCGGAGGCCCCCCTGCGGCGGACGACGAGGCTCCGGGCGAGCCCGGCGAGGTCCAGGTGATCGTCGGGGCCGACCGGGTGCGGATCGTGCTGTCCGGCGACGTCGACTCCGACCTCGGGGGCGAGCTGTCCGAGGCGACCGCCGAGGCGGAGCGCCACGGGCTGCCCGTCGAGGTGGACGCGCACCACGTGACGTTCATGGACTCCGCCGGCGTCGCCTTCCTGGCGGGGCTGTCCCTGCGCAGCCCGCACCGTGTGCGGCTGCTGCGCGTCCCACCGACCGTGCGGTTCCTCCTCGAGGTCACCCGGATCGGCGAGCTCGTCGACCTCGTCGAGGACGACGAGGCCACCCCCTTCCGTCCGCTGACCGAACCGCAGCAGTGACGGCGTGAGGGTGGCCTCGTCGGTGGGTCAGACCAGCTTCCTGCCGGCCGAGCCGAGCTCCTGGGCCGCCTCGACGATGCGCGCCGCCATGCCGGCCTCGGCGAGCTTGCCCCAGGCCCGCGGGTCGTAGGCCTTCTTGTTGCCCACCTCGCCGTCGATCTTCAGCACGCCGTCGTAGTTCTTCAGCATGTGGTCGACCACCGGACGCGTGAACGTGTACTGCGTGTCGGTGTCGATGTTCATCTTGATGACGCCGTTGGCGACGGCCTCGGCGATCTCCTCGGCCGACGAGCCCGAGCCGCCGTGGAACACGAGGTCGAACGGGTACTCCTTGCCGAGCTGCGCGCCGACGGCCTTCTGGATGTCGAGGAGGATCGACGGGCGAAGCTTGACCGCACCCGGCTTGTACACGCCGTGCACGTTGCCGAAGGTCAGAGCCGTCAGGTAGCGGCCCTTCTCGCCGGAGCCGAGCGCGGCGACGGTCTTCAGGCCGTCCTCGGGGGTGGTGTAGAGCTTCTCGTTGATCTCGGCCGCGTGGCCGTCCTCCTCGCCGCCGACCACGCCGATCTCGATCTCGAGGATGGTGCGGGCGCGCTGCGACAGCTCGAGCAGCTCGGAGGCGATCACCAGGTTCTCGTCGATCGGCACCGTGGAGCCGTCGAACATGTGCGAGCCGAACAGCGGGTCCTCGCCGCGCTTGACCTGCTCGGCCTCGAGGGCCAGCAGCGGGCGCACCCAGCTGTCGAGGTTCGCCTTGGTGCAGTGGTCGGTGTGCAGGGCGACCGTCACCGGGTAGTTCTTGGCCACCTCGCGCGCGTACGCGGCCAGCGCGAGCGAGCCGGCGACGCGGTTCTTGACGGTCGAGCCCGACGCGTACTCCGCACCGCCGACCGACACCTGGATGATGCCGTCGCTCTCGGCCTCCGCGAACCCCTGGAGCGCGGCGGTGATCGTCTGCGACGACGTGACGTTGACGGCGGGGTACGCGAACCGCCCGGCCTTCGCGCGGTCGATGAGGGCGGCGTACACCTCGGGGGTTGCGATGGGCATCGCAGCTACTCCTGCTTCTGAGGGGACCTTTGTTCTTCGGCTCGATCCTTCCACGGTTGGGGGTGGACGGACCTGGGACGTCCGCCCAGGAGGCTCCCGTACCCTGTCGCCATGTCCCTGGCAGCCCTCGCCGCGTCCGTCCCGGCCCTGGGCCCGGACTGGCTCGACCCCGACCACATCATCTCGTCGCTCGGGACGTGGGCCTTGCTGGGTGTGATGGCCATCGTGTTCGTCGAGGTGGGACTGCTGTTCCCCATCCTGCCCGGGGACTCGCTGCTGTTCACCGCGGGCGCGATCGCCGCGCAGCCGGCGTCGCACCTGCCGCCCATCGGCTGGCTGTCGGTGATCCTGGTGCTCACCGCCTTCGCCGGGACGCAGACCGGCTACTGGCTGGGCCGCCTGATCGGCCACCGGCTGTTCGACCGGCCGGACGGCCGGATCTTCAAGCGCAAGCACGTCGAGATGACCAACGCGTACTTCGAGAAGTACGGCGGCCGCACGCTGGTGGTCGCACAGTTCATGCCGTTCGTGCGCACCTACGCCTCCGCCGCGGCCGGGGTGGGCCGCATGCCGTACCGACACTTCGCGACCTTCAACGCGATGGGCGTCGTGCTGTGGGCGGGCGGCGTCACCTGGCTGGGCTACGCGCTCGGCAATGTTCCCTTCGTCAAGAACAACATCGAGGTGTTGCTCGTCGTCATCGTGCTGGTCTCCGTCTCACCGATCTTCGTCGAGCTGCTCCGGCACCGGTGGAAGGCCAGGTCGGAGGCGTCGAAGGCCAGGTCAGAGGCCCCCTCCGAGGCCCTTCGTCCCCCCTCGTGACGCTGTTCACGAGCCATGCTGAGCCATGCGTCCCAGCGAGCTGGCCCTGGCGCTCCGGGCCGCGAACCCCTGGTGGTCGCGCCGCCAGCGGGTGACGTGGGTCGCCGACGACCCTGAGCTCGCCCAGCGCGAGCGCCACGAATGGGCACCCGCCACCCGCACGGCGCGCGACGCGCTCGCCGAGGTGGGCGCCGCACCGGAGCCGCGTGTGGCCACGCTGCTCGTCGGACCCCGTGGCGTCGGCAAGACCACGGCCGCCAAGGACGCCGTGCTGCGCGTCCTGTCCACGCTCGGCGTCGACGCGCGTGCCGTGCTCTGGGTGCCGGTCGAGGCCGCGCCCGGCGAACCCGACCCGCAGCGCGGCCCGCTGACCGCGGAGGACCTCGAGAACGCCCTCCACCGGCCCACGCGCGTCGGCGCACCGGTGTGCGACGGGCTGCGCCTGGTCGTCGTCGACGAGGCCTCGGCCTGCCCCGGCTGGGAGGACGTGGTCGCGGCCGGCGCGCCCCAGGCCCAGCTGCTGGTGACCGCCTCGGTGTTCGGTGCCGGCGCCGCAGCGCTCCCCGAGCGCTACCCCGGCCGCCTGACCATCCGGAACTTGCGCCCCTCGACGCTCGCCGAGCTGCTGACCGCCCAACCGGGCATGGACACCGAGGCGGTGCGGGCCCGGTTCATGCAGCACGGCGGGTTCCCGCGCGCCCTCGCCGAGCATCGCGACCTGGGTCGCGTCAGCACGCAGTTCGTCGACCTGCTGGCGGAGGGCATGCGGCGCGACCTGTGCCCCGGCGCCGGTGACCACTGCCGCACGGACGACGTGCTGGCGGCGGTGTGCGAGACGGTGGGCCGGTTCATCGAGCCGGTGCCGTTCGCGGAGGCGCTGGGCATCCCGCTGGCGCACGCCGCGCCGCTGCTCGACCGGCTGGCCGACGCGGGTGTCGTCGACCCGCGGCGCGGGCTCGTCGACCCCTTGCTGCACCTGCTGCCGGCGCTGCGCGACCCCAGCCGGAGATCACCGACGGCGCAGCACGTCGCGAGCTTCAGCTGAGCATCAGAAGCTGACGGTCGGCGCCTGCCGCACCTGCGGGTCCTCCGCCTCGAAGTACTCGGCGCGGACGAACCCGAACATGCCGGCGATGACGTTCGTCGGGAACGTCTCCACCTTGGTGTTCAGCTCGCGGACGTTGGCGTTGTAGAAGCGCCGGCCGGCGGCGACGCGGTCCTCGGTGTTGGACAGCTCGGCCTGCAGCTGCTGGAAGTTCTCGGACGCGCGCAGCACGGGATAGTTCTCGGCGACCGCGAACAGCCGGCCCAACGCCTGGGTCAGCACGTTCTCCTGCGCGGCCTGGGCCGCCGGGCCGGCGCCCGGGGCCGACGCGGCCGCCCGGGCGGCGGTCACCGCCTCGAACACCTCGCGCTCGTGGGCGGCGTAGCCCTTGACGGTCTCGACGAGGTTGGGGATCAGGTCGTGCCGGCGCTGGAGCTCCGTGTCGATCTGGCGCCACGCCTCCTGCACCAGGTTCCGCAGCCGGACCAGGGCGTTGTACTGCCCCACCGCCCACAGCAGCACGATCACGACGAGTGCGACGACGACGATCAGCGCGACGGTGCCACTGGACACGGGACTGGCCTTCCTCGGAGCGGGGCGGTCACGCGCATCGTAGCGAGGCCGGGCTCAGCGCAGGTCGGGCGCCAGGGGGTCGTAGCCGTGGTCCTGCCAGACGTGCCTGGGCACCGACGCGACGACGGCGGACAGCAGGCCGAACCGCGCGGCCAGCGAGACGACGTCGGTGGCGCCGGAGCGCCACGACAGGATCCACGTGCCGTCGGTGCGCCAGGCCTCGCCCCGCGCGTCGGGCTGGAGCAGCCGTTCCATCAGCCGCGGGTGGATCACCGCGTAGGCCGTCCGCTCGTCGTACGCCTGGACCCGGAACGCCCGGTTGAACGCCTCGGACTCGAAGCGCAGGTCCTGCACGCCGACCGCGGTGGCGATCCGGTCGAGCACGCCCTCCGGTGTCACCTCGACGATCGGCAGGTAGGCGGGCAGGGCGAGCGCGACGACGTGCGCCGTGTGGGTGCTCTCGCTCTTGCCGCTGCCGGTCTTCCACGAGTAGACGAACGAGAGCGCGTCGCGGCCCTGGAACCGCCCGCGCAGCACCTCGGACGTCCGCCGCGCCCGGCCCTGGCCGAAGGGGTGGCGGGTCGACAGGTCCACCAGTGACGGGTCCGACGACAGGTACGTCCAGCCGTTGAGCCGCGCCCACCCCATCAGGCGCTCGCGCCGTTTGCGCTGCAGCCAGAACCCGGCGCCACCGACCACGAGGAACAGCGCGATCCCGAGCCCGAAGACGGTGCTCGGGCTGCCGGCCAGGCCGCCCGGGGACACGGCCGCGCCCTCAGGCCAGGCCGAGGTCGGCGAGGCCGTAGAGGTAGTGGTACGGCAGGCCCAGCGACTCGACCTTCTCGCGCGCGCCGGTGTCGCGGTCGACGAGCACGGCGACGCCGAGCACCTGCCCGCCCGCCTCGCGTACCGCCTCCACCGCGGTGAGCGCGGACCCGCCCGTGGTGGACGTGTCCTCGACCACCACGACGCGCCGCCCGGCGACGTCGGGGCCCTCGATCCGCCGTTGCATGCCGTGCGCCTTGGCCTCCTTGCGCACGACGAAGGAGTCGAGCGCGAGGCCGCGGGAGGCCGCGGCGTGCAGCAGAGCGGTGGCCACGGGGTCGGCGCCGAGCGTCAGGCCGCCGACGGCGTCGATCTCGCCGGGGCCGAGCCCGACCTCCTCGAGCCGGTCCAGGAGCACGTGCCCGACGAGCGGCGCGGCGGTGTGGTGGAGGGTGATGCGGCGCAGGTCCACGTAGTAGTCGGCCTCGCGGCCCGAGGCCAGGGTGACGCGGCCGCGCACCACGGCGAGCTCGACGATCAGGTCACGCAGCTGGGTGCGGGTGTCGGTCACGGCTCGGAGGGTAGCCCGCGCCGGTACCGGTCGACGGCGCGGATCGCCCAGCGGGGTGCCAGCCGGGCCGCGCCGGCGGCGGCCTTGTAGCGCAGGCTCGGCGTGGAGATCACCACGCCGTGCCGCAGGTCCGCGAGCGCCTGGGCGACCACGTCCTCGGGGTCGAGCCACGCCGCCTCGGGGAGCGTGCCCAGGTCGAGGTCGGCGCGCTGGTGGAACTCGGTGTGGACCAGGCCGGGGCACAGCGCGGTGGCCGTGACGCCCGTGCCCGCCAGCTCCACGGCGAGGCCTTCGGTGAACGTGCGCACCCAGGCCTTGTGGGCCGAGTACGTGCCGGACGCGGTGAGCGCGGCGATCGACGCGACGTTGAGGATCGCGCCGCGGCCCCGTGCGGTCATCGCGCCGGCCGCCGCGTGGGACAGCACCAGCACGGCGCGCACCATGACGTCGAGAGCCAGCTCCTCGCGGCGCAGGTCCCCGCCGACGAACGGCTGCGCGAGGCCGAACCCGGCGTTGTTGACCAGCAGGCCCACCGGCCGCTCCGGCTGCGTCAGCCGTGCCGCGACGAGGTCGAGCTCGTCGCGCCGGGACAGGTCCGCGGTCAGCACCTCGGCGCGCACGCCCGCGGCCGCCTCGAGCTGGCCGGCCAGGCGCGTCAGCCGGTCGCCGTCGCGCGCGACGAGCACCACGTCGTGGCGGGCGGTCGCGAGCTGCCACGCGAACTCGAGACCGAGACCGGCGCTGGCGCCGGTGATCAGTGCGGTTCCCATGGGGTCACCCTACGGACCCGCGCGCCTCGCCGGGGCCCGACGCCGACGGTCGCGTCGGTCCCCGCCCGTACCCTGGCGCCGTGCCCCCGACCCCGACACCCGGCGACGTGCTGCGCGCCGTGTTCGGGTACGACGCGTTCCGCGGCGACCAGGCCGCGGTGATCGACCACGTCGTCGCCGGCGGCGACGCCGTGGTGCTGATGCCCACCGGCGGCGGCAAGTCGCTCTGCTACCAGGTGCCGTCGCTGGTCCGGGAGGGCACCGGCGTGGTGGTGTCACCGCTGATCGCTCTGATGCACGACCAGGTGGACGCGCTCGCAGCCGTCGGCGTGCGCGCCGGGTACCTCAACTCGACGCAGGGGTACGACGAGCGCGCGGCGACCGAGCGCGCCTACCTCGCCGGCGAGCTCGACCTGCTCTACCTCGCCCCCGAACGGTTGCTCTCCGGCGAGACGCTGGAGCTGCTGGCGCGCGGGCGGGTCGCGCTGTTCGCCATCGACGAAGCCCACTGCGTGTCCCAGTGGGGCCACGACTTCAGGCCCGAGTACCTGCGGCTCGCGGTGCTCGGCGAGCGCTGGCCCGGCGTGCCGCGCATCGCGCTGACCGCCACGGCGACGCGGGCGACGCACACCGAGATCGTGTCGCGCCTGGGGCTCGACGGCGCCCTCTCGTTCGTCGCCAGCTTCGACCGGCCCAACATCCAGTACCGGATCGTCCCGAAGGACAACCCGCGCGCGCAGCTTCTGACGCTGCTGCGCGAGGAGCACCCGGGCGACGCCGGCATCGTCTACTGCCTGACGCGCGCCTCGGTGGACGAGACGGCGGCGTGGCTCGTCGGGCAGGGGATCGACGCCCTGCCGTACCACGCCGGGCTGGACCGCACCGCGCGGGCGCGCCACCAGGCGCGCTTCGCGCGCGAGGACGGCGTGGTGATGGTGGCGACCATCGCGTTCGGCATGGGCATCGACAAGCCGGACGTGCGGTTCGTCGCCCACCTCGACCTGCCCAAGTCGATCGAGGGCTACTACCAGGAGACCGGCCGGGCGGGCCGCGACGGGCTGCCCGCCACGGCGTGGCTCGCCTACGGGCTGGCGGACGTGGTGCAGCAGCGGCGGCTCATCGAGATCTCGGAGGGCGACGAGCAGCACAAGCGGCGGCTGGGGCAGCACCTCGACGCGATGCTCGCCCTCTGCGAGACGGTGGGCTGCCGGCGCCAGCGGCTCCTGTCGTACTTCGGCGAGGAGTCGGAACCGTGCGGCAACTGCGACACCTGCCTGGCGCCGCCCTCGTCGTTCGACGGCACCGTTCCGGCCCAGAAGCTGCTGTCCACCGTGGTGCGGCTGGACCAGCGCGGCCAGCGGTACGGCGTGGGGCACGTGGTGGACATCCTGCGCGGCCGCAGCACGCCGCGCGTGCAGCAGCTGGGGCACGGCGAGCTGTCGACGTTCGGCATCGGTGCCGACCTGTCCGACGGCGAGTGGCGCGCGGTGGTGCGCCAGCTGGTGGCCGCCCAGCTGCTCGGCGTGGAGCCGGAGCACTCGACGCTGCGGCTGACCGAGGGCTCCGGCGCCGTGCTGCGCGGCGAGCGCGAGGTGCGGCTGCGGCAGGACGGACAGACGACAGTGGCCGCCCGACGACGGTCGCGCCGCGCCGGCGCCACCCGGCCGGCCCCCGCCGCGGCGGACCTGTCGGAGGCGGATGCGACCCTGTTCGAGCGGCTGCGCGCCTGGCGGGCCGCCGTGGCGAAGGAGGCGGGGCTGCCGGCGTACGTCGTGTTCCACGACGCGACGCTGCGCGACCTCGCGACGCGCCGACCGGCGTCCCTCGAGGAGCTGTCCCGGATCGGCGGGGTGGGCGCGGCGAAGCTGGAGCGCTACGGCGCGGGCGTGCTGGAGACGGTGGCCGCTATCCCAGCGGCGCCACCGAGTCCGTGAAGGCGTAGAGCCGGTCGCCCACCTGGTGCAGCCACGTGTCGGGGTCGAGGTCGTAGCTCCACACGTCGTCCTCGTCCGCGGGCGAGAAGGCACGCAGCTCGTCGTCCGCGGACAGGTACAGGTAGTGCGCGCTCTCCGCCACCTGACCCCAGTACTGCCCGGAGCCGCTGCGGACGTGGAACGTCTCCTCGCCGGTCTTCAGGTCGAACCATGTCAGCGAACGTTCGCCCTGCACCACCACGGCGCCGCCGTGCACCGCGATCGGCCGGCCCTCCGTCACCTCGTCGTCCCAGGCCGCCTCGCCGTTCTTCGGGTCGATGAACACCCAGTCGGCGTCGTCGGAGAAGTCGCCGTAGAACGCCTGCCCCCCCACGACCTGCACGAAGCTGCGGTCGTCGATCGGCAGCGGCTCGTCCCAGAGGTCGGTGCCCTCTCGGTCCACCAGCATCGCCTCGCCGTCCGCCGAACCGGTCTCGTCGTCGTAGCCGACGTCCTCCTGGAGGTACCCGGCTCCGACCGGCGTGTAGCTGATCTCGTCCCCTGTCCTCAGGTGGAGGCCCCGGCTCCCGTCGGCCACGGCGAAGAAGTCCTGGACGCCGGTGATGGCGCAGCTCGGCGCGCCCGACCATCCTCCGAGAGCGAAGGAGGAGGAACCGGCGGCCACCACGTCGGCCGCGAACAGGCAGAGCTCGGACCCGTCGGAGTCCTCCTCCCAGAGGGGCTCGCCCGAGAGGTCGTCAGCGGCCAGCGCCGTGACAACCGCGCCGTCCTCGGCCCACAGCGCGACCACGAGCGTGTCGGCGGTCGCCACGACGGACGAGACGGCGTCATCGAACGTCACCGAGTCGACGGGGTCGCCCGTGGTCGCGTCGAGGATCGTGACGACGCCCGTCGACGTGCCGGCCTCGGTGTCGTAGGTGTTGGCCCAGTACGCGACGCGATCGCCGCCCGGGACCTCGAGGAGGCTCAGGTACCCGTCGATCGCCGGGTCGAGCTCGACCTCGTCGCTCGAGCGGTGGGTCCACAGGGCCGAGCCGTCGGTGGCGCGGAGGCCGACGACCTCGGGCGAGAAGTCGACGGCCGGCGGGCCGACCAGGCGGGACTCGCTGCCGTACTGGCCGTCGTAGAACCCGTCGCTGTAGCCGCGGTTCTCGGAGAGGTAGAGGTCCTCCTCCGTCATCCCGTTCGGCAGGTACTCGCTGGGGTCGGGCCACGGAGCCCAGAGGTCCTCGTAGTAGGCGGACATCGCCTCGCTGTAGAGGACGCCTGCCGAGTGCGCGGAGTCGTACTGCTCGTCGTACGCCGGGTACCAGTCCGGCGAGTAGCCGCGGTCGGAGAACCACGTCGGCTGGTCGAAGTACGTCGAGACGACGACCACCGTGCCGTCGAGCGCACCCACGCCGCCCGCGGGAGAGACGTAGTCGGCGATCTCCGAGGACGCGTCGGGCGTCCACTCCCAGAGGGTGTCCGGCTCCTGCGCGATGTCAGCGATCGGCGCAAAGTCGCCGGCCGTCGCTCCTTCCGCTCCCAGCACCAGGCGGTAGGCCGCCACGCCGCCGCCGGCGAGCACCAGCGCTGCGACGACCCCGCCGGTCACCCAGGCGAGCAGGTGCGAGCGCCGGGGCCGCGCAGCGGGTGGGGCCGGGGGCGGGACGGGGTGGGACGGCTGGGGATAGGACGCCGCCGCATAGGCCGGCGGAGGCGGGATCGGACCCGGTGCGGACGGCGGAGGCGGCGGCACGGCAGGCGGCGCCTGCAGAAGGGGTGCGGATGGCGGCGGAGGCACCGGGACGGGGGTCATCTCACCGCTGCCATGTGCGTCGCTCATCGCGCCGGAGTCTCCTTCGTGGTGGTACGACCGGTCGGGTGGAGGTGGCCCTCCTGCGCCGTCATCGGCTGTCGTCCTGCTAGTCGGCGCGGAGCGCACGCGGGCTGAGCCGTTCGACGCACACGGGCAGGTGAACTTCCTCCGCGACCAGGGCGGGCGTCGATAGACTCCGCACCGCCCCAGCACGGACGTGAGGACCGATGAGCAATCCCGACCCCGGTGCGTACCGCGCACCCACGCCAGCCACCGTGCCCGGGTTTCACGGTGTACCGACCCGCGACTACGTCACGGACGTCGTCGCGGCGCTGCTCCTGCTGTCCTCGCTCGGGCTGCCGTGGAACCTGGCGACGCAGGCGACCGCTCACCTCGAGGTCATCCTCCTCACGGTCCTGTCCGTGCTGTCGCTCGCGGTGCACTACCTCTATCGGGTCGGCGCCCTGCCCCCGGGGTGGTCGTCACGCACCGTCGCGCGGGTCAGGGCCCTCGTCAACGCCCCCTACCTGGTCCTGGTCGTGGTCGCGGTGGTCCTCGACCTCGTCTCGGTGCTGGGGCGGTCGGCGACGATCACGCCGGGTGTCGGCTCCGCCGCGGTGGTCGGCCTCGCCGGGGCGTGCCTCGCCGCCCTCCCCCGCGCCGGGGAGACGGACGCCGCCTTCGCCGCCGTCCAGGCGGCACGGTTCCGACCCCTGTTCGCCGGGCTGGCGGGCGCCGCCGTCCTGTTCCAGGTGCTGGGGCTCGTCGCACCCGCCGTGACGGACGTGTACTCCTACCTCGGAGGTTCGTTCGTCACGGTCCTCGTCGTCGCATCCATCGCGGTTGCGGTGCTGACCGCCTGGGGTCTGGTCGCACTGGCGCGCGGGGACGACGCCTGGCGCCCGGTGGTGGTGGCCACGGGGACGACGATGGTGCTCTGGGTGCTTCTGTTCGGCCGCCAGTACGTGCTCTCGGCCGGCTCGGCGAACCTCGCACTCGTCGCCCTCGCCGTTGCGGCTCCGTGCGCGCTCACGCCTTCCGAGTGGCGCACCGGCGGGCCCGACCGCCGCGGCTACGGCCACGCCGCCGCGGGCAACGCCCTCCTCTACGTCGTGGTGCTCGCGGCCACCGCCGTCGCCAGCGAGGTCGCCCTGCTCACCGCAGGCGGGTTCCTGCCGACCCCGACGGTCGTGACGATCCTCGTCCTGAGCCTCGTCAGCGGCGTGGCCGCCGTGATCGGGCGTGCGGCGCTCACGGGGCCGACGATGACGCCGACCGCCGTGACCCTCGGCGTGATCGTGCTGATCGGCGTCGTCGTCATCGCGGTGGAGGGGGCGTCCGACGGCCTCGGAGTCGCATGGACCGATGGGCTCGCCTTCGGACTGCCACTGACAGCGGCGTGGGCCCTCGCCCTCCCGGGTCGGAACACCACGCTCGTCCAGGCGTTCAACGGCCCGGCGCGCCCGGCACAGGCGCCGGCTCACGGCTTCACCGCGCGGCAGGCTGCCGACCCGGCGACGGACCCGTCGGTCCTCGCCCGGATCGCGGCCGAGGCGCCCGAGCTCCGTGCGTCGCTCGCGACCAACCCGGCAACCTACCCGGCCCTCCTGACGTGGCTGGCCGACCTGCACGAGCCGGCCGTCGACGCTGCCCTGGCGACCCGCCAGGGCTGACCGTCGCGGAGGGACCGCGCGACGACCGGGGGCACGTCCCGGGTGGCCCGGGGGACGGGTGAGACGATCCCGCCGTGCTCCACGTCGTCTTCTTCGAGCCCCGGATCGCGGGCAACACCGGCAACGCCATCCGCATGGTCAGCGGCACCGGCGCGGTGCTGCACCTCGTCGAGCCGCTGGGGTTCGACCTCGCGGAGGCGAAGCTGCGGCGAGCGGGGCTGGACTACCACGACCTGGCTCAGGTCGTCGTGCACCCGACGTTCGACGAGGCGCTGACCGGGCTGGGCCGCGTGCTGGCCTTCACCACGCAGGCGACCCGGCGGTACGACGACGTCGACTGGCACGACGGTGACGCGCTGCTCTTCGGCCCCGAGCCCACCGGGCTGCCCGCGGACGTGCTGGCCCACCCGCGGGTCGAGGTGCAGGTGAGGATCCCGATGCTGCCGGGCCGGCGGTCGATGAACCTCTCGAACGCCGCCGCGGTGGCCACCTACGAGGCATGGCGCCAGTTGGGATTCCCCGGCGGCGTGTGATTCCCTGCGTCGGGCGAGAACTCCTGGACGCCCCGCCGCGTTGGGGTTCTCGTCGGGAGTGAGGAGCTGGGTGGCATGGCGCAGTTGCTGGCGCGAGGCGTGTGGGCAGGCTACGGCGGCGAGCCCGTGCTCGCCGGCGTGGACCTGGACCTGGCGCCGGGCGACGCGGTGGGGCTGATCGGGCGCTCGGGGGTGGGCAAGTCGACGCTCGTCGAGATCCTGGCGGGCGCCCAGGAGCCGGCGCGGGGCGTGGTGACCTTCGAGGGGCGGCGCGTGGCCAAGCCGGCACGCCGCGACAGGAAGGCCCTGCGCGCCCGGGTGCGCGTCGTGCACCAGAACGGCCACGGTGCCGCCGACCTGGCGCTCACCGTGGAGCGGGCGCTCAAGGGCGCGCTCGACGAGGCCCGTGCCGCCGGCCGGTCCACCGGACGGGACGTCGAGGCGGCGCTGGTGGACGTGGAGCTGCCCGCCCGGATGCTGCGCCGCAAGGTCGGCACCCTGTCCGGCGGGGAGCGGCAGCGGCTGGCACTGGCGCTCGCGCTCGCCACACGGCCCGAGGTGCTGCTGCTCGACGAGCCCCTCACGGCGCTCGACACGTCGACGCGGCACCACATCGCCGCCCGGCTCGCGGACCGCCTCGCCGCGGAGCGGACGGCGCTGCTGGTGGCATCGCACGACGTGCGGCTCGTCGAGCAGCTGACCAGCACGGTGCACGTGCTCGCCGAGGGCCGGCTGGTGGAGCACGGACCGCTGGGCCAGGTGCTCGCCGACCCGCAGCACCCGGACACCAAGGAGTTCGTCGCCGCGCTCCCCGAGGCGACGCTGCGCTGGGGTTAGTCGAGCGGCCGCCGGAGTCGCCGACGACGTCGTCGTCGACCCTCTCCCGGGGCGGGATGAAACGGTTCAAGTCACGCTAGGCTTCAACCGAGCCGCCGTCAGGAGCGAGGGAGGCGAGAGTCCCCCGCCACCGGTGAGCGCGTCCTCACCGCTCTCGACGAGCTCGGTTTCGTCCGGCCGCTCGTCCGACCCCGACGCCTGAACGGAGCCACAGATGACGCACCGCCAGCTCCCGCGCTGGTCCGAGCTCAGGCCCCTGCTCCAGGCCAAGCCGCTGCGGCTGGACCCCACGGAGCGCCGGCTGGCGAACGCGCTGACCATCGCGGACCTGCGCCGCGCCGCCCGCGCACGCACTCCACGCTCGGTGTTCGACTACACCGACGGCGCGGCCGAGGGCGAGAACAGCCTGCGCCGGGCGCGCCGGCTGTTCCACGACCTGGAGCTGCGGCCGTCGATCCTCCGGGACGTCGCCCACGTCGACACCACCACCGACCTGCTGGGCCGGCCGGCGGCGCTGCCGTTCGCGTTCGCGCCCACCGGCTTCACGCGGATGATGCACCACGAGGGGGAGGTGGCGGTCGCCCGCGTCGCGCAGCGCCGGGGCATCCCGTACGCCCTGTCGACCATGGGCACCACGTCCATCGAGGACGTCGCCGCCGCCGCCCCCGACGCCCGCAAGTGGTTCCAGCTCTACGTGTGGAAGGACCGCTCCGCCGGCGAGGACCTCATGACGCGCGCCAAGGCGGCGGGCTACGAGGCGCTGGTGCTCACCGTGGACGTGCCGGTGTCCGGCGCGCGGCTGCGGGACGTCCGCAACGGCTTCCAGATCCCGCCGGCCCTGACCGCCCGGACCGTGCTCGACGCCGCCACCCACCCCGCGTGGTGGGTCAACCTGCTCACCACCGAGCCCCTGAGGTTCGCGACGCTCACGCACTGGCACGGCACGGTGGGGGAGCTGGTCGACAAGCTGTTCGACCCGACGACGACCATCGCGGACCTCGAGTGGCTCCGTGGCTACTGGGACGGCCCGCTGATCGTCAAGGGCATCCAGACGGTCGAGGACGCGCGCCGCGTCACCGACGCCGGAGCGGACGCGGTGGTGGTCTCGAACCACGGCGGCCGGCAGCTGGACAAGGCGCCCGTGCCGCTACGGCTGCTGCCCGACGTGGTCGAGGCGGTGGGCGACCGCACCGAGGTGTGGCTCGACGGCGGCATCCTCCACGGCGCGGACGTCGTCGCGGCGCTCGCGCTCGGGGCGCGCGCGACGCTCGTCGGGCGGGCGTACCTCTACGGCCTGATGGCGGGCGGCGAGCGCGGCGTGGACCGCGCGGTGGAGATCCTCGCGAGCGAGGTGCGCCGCACCATGGCGCTCCTCGGGGTGAACGACGTCACCCAGCTGGGACCGCAGCACGTCCGGCTGCCCTGACGGGCCCGGCGCCCGGGCCTGCGGTCAGGCGACCAGGTGGTCGACCGCCGCGGCCCGCTCGCCGCGGCCCAGCCGGCTGTGGCGGTAGCCGTATGCCGCGTACACCACCGCGCCGACCGCCAGCCAGACGAGGAACCGCAGCCACGTCAGGGTGGTGAGGTTGACCATCAGCCAGAGGCACGCCACACCGGCGAGGATCGGCACCACCGGCGACCACGGCACCCGGAACCCGCGCGCCAGGTCGGGGCGCCGCCGCCGCAGGATGGGCACACCGAAGCTGACCAGCACGAACGCCGAGAGCGTGCCGATGTTGATCATCTCCTCGAGCAGGTCCACCTGGGACAGGCCCGCGATCACGGCGACCACCACCCCGGCGCCGACCTGCAGCCGGGCCGGGGTGCCGAAGCGCCGCGAGGTGCGCGACAGCGACCGCGGCAGCAGCCCGTCGCGGCTCATGGCGAAGACGATCCGCGTCAGCCCCAGCAGCAGCACCATCAGCACGCTCGTCAGCCCCAGGACGATGCCGACGGCGATCACCTTGCCCGCCCAGTCCGCGCCCACCAGCACGAACGCCGACGTCAGCGAGGGGCTGGCCTGCTGCGCCAGCTCCGTGTAGGGCACCATGCCCGTCACCACCACCGTGACCAGGATGTAGAGCACGGTCACCAGCGCCAGCCCGCCGAGCATGCCGCGCGGCATGGTGCGCTGCGGGTCCTTGGTCTCCTCGGCGGTGGTGGCCACGACGTCGAAACCGATGAACGCGAAGAACACGAGCGCGGCCGCCGACAGGATGCCGGTGACGCCGTAGATCGACGGCGCGCTGCCCGACGCCCACGCGAACAGCGACTCGTGCAGCGCCGACCCGCTGGGCGACGGCTGCGACGGCGGCACGAACGGCGTGTAGTTGGCGGCCCGCACGTAGCCGAACCCGGCGACGACGACGAACAGCGTGATCCCCACCTTGAGGACCGTGAACACGGCGTTCACGCGCGAGGACAGGCGGGTGCCGATCGCGAGCAGCACGGTGAACACCGCGACCACGAGCACGGGGCCCCAGTCCAGGCGCACCGGCCCCACGTGGACCGTCGTCGGCACCGCGACCCCGAACAGCCCGAGCGCGTCCGTCAGGTACACGCCCCAGAACTTGGCGATGACGGCGGAGGCCAGCAGCATCTCGAGGATCAGGTCCCAGCCGATCACCCAGGCGATCGCCTCCCCCATGGTCGCGTACGAGAAGGTGTACGCCGAGCCCGCGATGGGCAGCGCGGACGCGAACTCCGCGTAGCACATGATGGCGAGCCCGCACACGACCGCGGCGATGACGAACGAGACGATCACCGCCGGGCCCGCGTAGTTCGCCGCCGCCGTCGCGCCCACCGAGAAGATGCCGGCGCCCACCGCCACCGCGACACCCATCACCGCGAGGTCCCACGCGGTGAGGTTGCGGCGCAGCGAGCGCTCCGGGTCGTGGGAGGCGACGAGCGTGGACTCGACGCTGGGGCGGCGCAGCAGTGCGACGGGCATGGCGGTGAGTGTGACGCGTCGGCGCCGGGACGGCGCGCAGGCGTCACGTGTCGGAAGGGGGCGGTCGCCACAGATCGGACGCCCGGCGCCCGGTCGAGGGGAAGGGTTCGGGACGTCCGTTTTGGCACGGCGACCCGGCGGGTCACCCGACCGGGCCCCACGCGCAACACCCGATCGGGTGGAATTCGGCGGCTCGGGGGGCCGTATATATCACATCCGCCACCGTTGATAACGTGACCTTTAGCCAGAGCAGGTGTTTCCACCTAAGACGACGATGGATACACGCACGTATCGGACTTGAGAGAAGGCACCGTGACACCGCTCCGTGAGCACCAGGAGGCCGTCGGAGACCTCGTGCGGTCACGGCGGCTCCACGCGCTCGTCAGCCTGGACGCGCTCGCAGAGCGCGCCGGCGTCCCCGTCGTCGATCTCGCCCGCCTCGAGAACGGCGTGGTGGTGGGCAACGGGGTGCTGACGCGCGTGCTCGGCGCTCTTCCCTGCGGCGAGCACACGCCGACGGTGCTGCTGTCCGAGGTGCCCCAGCAGCGCATGGACGACGCGACGCACCCCGCCAGCATCTGAGGGGAACCACGACCTAGGCTCCTGCCGTCCCGGCCCACCCGAGCACACGGGAGCGCGGTCATGAAGATGGGCTTTCGCTGGTACGGCGTGGGGAACGACACGGTCTCGCTGGACGACATCCGTCAGATCCCGGGCGTCGAGACCGTCGTGTGGTCCCTGCACGGCAAGCAGGCCGGGGAGGTGTGGGGCGACGACGAGATCGCCGCCGAGATCGCGACCATCACCCGGCTGACCGACGAGCACCGCGCCCGGGGAGTCACCACGACGCTGGACGCCGAGGTGGTCGAGTCGCTCAACGTGCACGAGTCGATCAAGCTCGGCACCACCGTGCTGGGGATGGGCCGCGACGAGGCGATCGCCCACTACGTCACCACCATCGAGCGGCTCGGGCGGGCCGGGGTCAAGGTGGTCTGCTACAACTTCATGCCGGTGCTGGACTGGCTGCGCACCGAGCTGTTCCACCCGCTGCCGGACGGGTCCACCGCGCTCTTCTTCGACCGAGCCGCCGTCGACGCGCTGAGCCCGCAGCAGCTGATTGCCGACATGGCCGCCGGCTCCGGCGCGCTGACGCTCCCCGGCTGGGAGCCCGAGCGGCTGGCGCACTTCGCCGAGCTCGACGAGGCCTACCGGGGTGTGACGCACCAGGACATGTACCGCAACTACCGGTACTTCCTCGACGCGGTGGTCCCCGCGTGCGAGCAGTACGACGTCACGCTCGGCGTGCACCCCGACGACCCGGCGTTCGACCTGTTCGGCTGGCCGCGGGTGGTCTCGACGAAGCAGGACCTCGCCACCGTGCTGTCCCTGCACGACAGCCCGCGCAACGCCCTGACCCTGTGCGTCGGCAGCTTCTCCTCCCGCCCGGACAACGACGCCGTGGACGCGGTGCGCACGTTCATGGACCGCATCTGCTTCACCCACGTGCGCAACATCAAGCACCTGCCGGGCGGCAGCTTCACGGAGGTCGCCCACCGCGCCTGCGAGGGCTCGGTGGACACGGTCGCGGTGATGGCGGCCTACGCCGAGGCCGGCTACACGGGCTACGTGCGCCCCGACCACGGGCGCCACCTGTGGGACGAGAACACCACCCGCAGGCCGCGCCCCGGTTACGGGCTGTACGACCGCGCCCTGGGTACCCAGTACCTCCTCGGCGTCTGGGACGCCTGCCGGCGCGGCTGACAGCGCGTCCGTCGGGGCGAGCGGCGCGGTGGCAGCGGAGCCCGGCCCCCAGGACGGGGACCGGGCTCCGGTGGTGGATCGGGCGACCTCAGGCCGGCATCAGCCCGGTGCCGCTGTCGCCGGCGACGTGCCGCGGCGAGGCCGGGACATCGGTGCCGGAGTGCGAGCCACCCGGCGACACCCCGACCGGCTCCGGCGCCTTGCCGCGCTGGCTGATCGGGACCCCCTTGAAGGTGAACTCCCCGAGCAGACCCTCGCCCTCGGCGTCGACGATCACCAGCTGGCCGGACTTCAGCTCCCCGAACAGGATCTTCTCGGAGAGCGTGTCCTCGATGTCCCGCTGGATGGCGCGGCGCAGCGGACGGGCACCGAGCACGGGGTCGTAGCCCTTCTCCGACAGCAGCTTCTTGGCCGCGGGCGTCACCTCGATGGCCATGTCCTTGTCCTTCAGCCGGCCGTTGAGACGGGCGACCATCAGGTCGACGATCGCGAAGATCTCCTCCTGGCTCAGCTGCGGGAACACCACCACGTCGTCGACGCGGTTGAGGAACTCCGGCCGGAAGTGCTGCTTCAGCTCGTCGTTGACCTTCGCCTTCATCCGCTCGTAGGACGTCGACAGGTCGCCGCCGGCCTGGAAGCCGGTCTGCAGGCCCTTGGCGATGTCCCGCGTGCCGAGGTTGGTGGTCATGATGATGACGGTGTTCTTGAAGTCGATCACCCGGCCCTGGCTGTCGGTCAGGCGACCGTCCTCGAGGATCTGCAGCAGCGAGTTGAAGATGTCCGCGTGGGCCTTCTCCACCTCGTCGAACAGGACGACGGAGAACGGACGGCGGCGGACCTTCTCGGTGAGCTGCCCGCCCTCGTCGTACCCGACGTAACCGGGGGGCGAGCCGAACAGCCGCGACACGGTGTGCTTCTCCGAGAACTCGGACATGTCGAGCTGGATCAGCGCGTCCTCGTCGCCGAAGAGGAACTCGGCGAGCGCCCTGGCGAGCTCGGTCTTCCCGACTCCGGTGGGGCCGGCGAAGATGAACGACCCGCCGGGCCGCTTCGGGTCCTTGAGCCCGGCGCGGGTGCGCCGGATCGCCTGGGAGAGCGCGTGGATCGCGGCGTCCTGCCCGACCACCCGCCTGTGCAGCTCGTCCTCCATGCGCAGCAGGCGGCTGGACTCCTCCTCGGTCAGCTTGAACACCGGGATGCCGGTCGCGTTGGCCAGAACCTCGGCGATCAGCTCCTCGTCGACCTCGGCGACGGCGTCCAGGTCGCCGCTCTTCCAGGCCTTCTCCTTCTCGGTGCGCTTGAGCCCGAGCTGCTTCTCCGCGTCGCGCAGGCGCGCGGCGCGCTCGAAGTCCTGCTCGTCGATCGCCGACTCCTTGTCGCGGCGGGTCTCGGCGATCTGCTCGTCGAGCTCGCGCAGCTCCGGCGGGGCGGTCATGCGGCGGATGCGCAGGCGCGCGCCCGCCTCGTCGACCAGGTCGATCGCCTTGTCCGGAAGGAAGCGGTCGTTGACGTACCGGTCCGCCAGTGTCGCCGCGGCGACCAGCGCGGAGTCGGTGATGGTGACGCGGTGGTGCGCCTCGTACCGGTCGCGCAGGCCCTTGAGGATCTCGATGGTGTGCTGCAGCGTCGGCTCGGCCACCTGGATCGGCTGGAAGCGGCGCTCGAGCGCCGGGTCCTTCTCGACGTACTTGCGGTACTCGTCGAGCGTGGTGGCGCCGATGGTCTGCAACTCGCCGCGGGCGAGCATCGGCTTGAGGATGCTCGCGGCGTCGATCGCGCCCTCCGCGGCACCCGCCCCGACGAGCGTGTGGATCTCGTCGATGAACAGGATGATGTCGCCGCGCGTGCGGATCTCCTTGAGCACCTTCTTCAGGCGCTCCTCGAAGTCGCCGCGGTACCGGGAGCCGGCCACCAGCGCACCGAGGTCCAGCGTGTACAGCTGCTTGTCCTTGAGCGTCTCCGGCACGTCGCCGCGGACGATGTCCTGGGCGAGCCCCTCGACCACGGCCGTCTTGCCGACGCCGGGCTCGCCGATGAGGACGGGGTTGTTCTTGGTGCGGCGGGACAGCACCTGCATGACCCGCTCGATCTCCTTGGTGCGGCCGATCACCGGGTCGAGCTTTCCGTCCCGTGCGGCCTGCGTCAGGTTGCGCCCGAACTGGTCGAGCACCGCCGAGCCCGACGGCTGGCCCTCGGCCGGGCCGCCCGAGGCGACCGGCTCCTTGCCCTGGTAGCCCGAGACGAGCTGGATCACCTGCTGGCGCACGCGGTTGAGGTCGGCGCCCAGCTTGCCGAGCACCTGGGCGGCGACGCCCTCGCCCTCCCGGATCAGGCCCAGGAGGATGTGCTCGGTGCCGATGTAGTTGTGGCCCAGCTGGAGCGCCTCGCGCAGCGACAGCTCCAGCACCTTCTTGGCGCGCGGCGTGAAGGGGATGTGGCCGGAGGGCGCCTGCTGGCCCTCGCCGATGATCTCCTGCACCTGGGCGCGCACGGCCTCCAGGCTGATGCCCAGCGACTCGAGCGCCTTCGCGGCGACGCCCTCGCCTTCGTGGATGAGCCCCAGCAGGATGTGCTCGGTGCCGATGTAGTTGTGGTTGAGCATCCGCGCCTCTTCCTGGGCGAGGACGACCACCCGGCGGGCCCGGTCCGTGAATCTCTCGAACATGTGCACTCCTCACGGGGCTGACGGCCCACCGCCCGTCCTCTCGGCACGGGATCGTCGACGACGTAGAGCGGCTGGCGTTGTTCGATGCTAACCGTGGGGTACGGCCCGGAACTCCCCTGTTCGCCGCAGGCGTGACGACCCGTCAGTGGTCCGCGGCGGGCACCCGCCCGGTGACGTGCCCGACGACGGCCGCCACGACCGCCGGGTCGGCGAGGATCCGGTGGTGGCCGAGGCCCTCGGTGGTCATCAACCGCGCGTTGGGCCAGGCGGCGGCGATCGCCTCCCCCACGGCGTACGGCGTCTGCCGGTCGCCGCGGTCGTGGACCACCAGCGTGTCCGGCATCGAGCCGTCCGCGCCGAGCGGGTCGAGGTCGTACGACGAGAGCGCCTGGCCGGTCGCTGTCTCGACGGCCGCGCGCAGCGCGTCCGCCGTGCGGTCCCGGAGCCGGAGCACCGCGGCGAACTGCCGCACCACCTCCTCGAACCCGTGGTTCGGCGCCACGAGCACCAGCCGGTCGGCCGGCAGCGACTGGCGCACCACGTGCGCCGCCGCGGTGGTGCCGAGAGAGTGCGCGACCACGGCCGCCGCCGGGCCGATCTCGCGCCCCGCCACCTCGAGCGCGTCCATCATCTCCATCACGGTGCCGCGGCCCGGGCCGAGGAAGCCGGGCGCGGCGTCGCCGTGCCCGGGTGCGTCCAGCGCGACGGCGCGATACCCGGCGGCGACCAGGGGCCCGACGAAGGCGCCGAGCTGCCCGCGCCAGCCGCCCCAGCCGTGCACCAGGTACACCGGCGGCCCGTCGCCCCACGTCTCGACCACCACGTCGCCGCCGCGGGGCGCCGGCAGCCGCGTCACGTCGCCCGCCGACGGGCGGTGGTCGCGGGTCCGCGCGCCGGCGGGGAGGGTGCACCACAGGTCGACGGCCGCCCGGTCGGCCGCTCCCGGAGCCACGGCCTCCAGGACGCGCATGCGCGCCCGCACCCCCGTCAGCGCCGTCGCGGCGCGCAGTCGGCGCCATGGGCGCGCTGGTCGTCGGCTCGCAGCCACCCGGCGACCGTACCCCTCCCGAGACGCCCGTCCCGAGGACCCAGGCTGCACGACGAGGCACGGACACCCCTGGTGAGGCCCGGCTCACCCGGAGGCGCCGAGCGCCCGAGTCTCAGGGGTGGATCCGGGGCGGTCCCCGATGCCCGCCAGGCGCCCCGGGCGCCACGGTGGGTACCGAACGAACCGCCATCACCGCCGCACCACAAGGGGAGCCATGTCCGGCACGGTCGGGAGCCAGATCCTCCACCGGTACGCCGCCTACGCGGTCGTCGCGCTCGTCGACGGCCCCGCGCGCGCCGCTGCCCGCCGCCGCCACCGCGCACGTCCGGCACCGCCCGAGGCGCCGCCGGCCTCGGGGCACGGCGCCCTTGTCCCCCGACGAGCGGCGCGCCTTGGCCGGCGACCCTCGAATGGCGGCTGACCGCCCCCGCGCGGCCGCGTAGTGTCGTCGGCCTATGGCGCACGACCACGACCACCACTCGCACGCCGCGCCACGCGTCGCCGTGCTGACCGGCGCGGGCATCTCCACCGGCGGTGGCATCCCCGACTTCCGCGGTCCGCAGGGCGTCTGGACGCAGGACCCCTCCCGCGCGGAGCTGCTCGACATCGACGCCTACATGGGCAGCGAGGACGTGCGGCGCCGGTCCTGGCTGATGTGGCGCGACCACCCCGCCTGGCACGCTCGGCCCACCGCGGCGCACCGCGCACTCGTCGAGCTGGAGGTCGCCGGCAAGCTGGCCGCGGTGCTCACCCAGAACTTCGACGGGCTGCACCAGGCCGCCGGCCAGACGCCCAGGCTGGTGGTCGAGCTGCACGGCACCGTCAGCACGTCGTCGTGCCTGCGCTGCGGCGAGCGCTGGTTCACCCGGGACGTGCTCGCGCGCCTGGACGACGAGCCGGACCCGCACCACGCGGGGTGCGGCGGCACGCTCAAGCCGGACGTCGTCTACTTCGGCGAGCTGCTGCCCGACGAGGCGATGGAGCGGGCGGTCCACGCCGCCCAGGACGCCGAGGTGTTCGTCGCGGTCGGCACCACCCTGAGGGTGTACCCGGTCGCGAGCCTGGCCGCGCTGGCCGCGGACAGCGGCGCGGAGCTGGTGATCGTCAACGACCAGGAGACGCCGTACGACCATCTGGCGTCCCGCGTGGTCCGCGAGCCGATCGACGAGGTGGTGCCGGCCCTCGTCGCCGAGCTGCTGGCGCGGTGACCACCGGGCTCGCGGTGCCCGTGGGGCTCGCGGTCGCGGCGGCCCTCGGGTAGTCCGGGCGTGCCCCCGTAGGCTCGGCGCGTGAGCGCACGCCGTCGTCGCCGTCGCATCGTGTGGTCGCTCGTCGTGCTCCTGCTGCTGGTCGCGGTGGTGCCGGTCGCCGTGGTGCAGGGCACCGGCCAGACGAGGCTGCGCGCGACGCTCGACGCCGTCGACCCGCGTCCCGTCGTCGTGGTGCCGGGCGCCGGGCTGCGGGCGGGCGGCTCGCCCTCGGTGTACCTCGAGCGCCGGCTGGCCGCGGCCCGCGACCTGTACCGGGCCGGGACGGTGCAGGTGGTCCTGGCGTCCGGCGACGGGCGCTCGCCGTACCACGACGAGCCCGCCGCGATGGCGGCCTGGCTGGCGGCCCAGGGTGTGCCGGTGGACGCCGTGCTCCAGGACCCGGCAGGGCTCGACACCCACGACACGTGCGTGCGCGCGCACGACGTGTTCGGGGTGGATCGCGCGGTCGTCGTCACGCAGGACTACCACGTGCGACGCGCGCTCTTCAGCTGTGCCCGCGCGGGGATCGACGTGGTGGGGGTCGGCGTGTCGGCGCAGTCGGACACCCGGGCGCGCTCGTTCGTCTGGCACCTGCGGGAGCTGCCGGCGTCCTGGAAGGCGTTCTGGGACGGGATCGTCTCCCGCGCGCCCACCGCCGGCTGATCGCGGGCGGGCGGGCCGGCGCACCCGGCCTGGCGGGGAGAATGGCACCCGTGCCACCCCCCGCTTCCTCGCCCCTGCCCAGCGGCATGCCCGACGTCCGGTTGATTGCGGTGGACCTCGACGGCTCGCTGCTCGACGACGCGAAGCGCGTGCACCCCTCGTTCTGGGCGCTGCTCGACGCGCTCGACGCGCGCGGCATCGCGCTGTGCCCGGCCTCCGGCCGCCAGTACGCGACGCTGCGGCAGGAGTTCGGGCGCGACGACCTGGTCTACATCGCCGAGAACGGCGCCTACGTGGTGCACCGCGGGCGCGAGGTCTCGTCGGACACGCTGCCCTGGCCGGTCGCGTCCGGCGCGATGGCGGCGGTGCGTCGCTACATCGCGGCGGGAGCCGACGCGGGCATCGTCCTGTGCGGCAAGCGGTCGGCGTACGTCGAGCGGACCGACGAGCCGTTCCTGGCCCAGGTGGAGCCGTACTACGCCCGGCTCGAGGTGGTGGAGGACCTCTCGACGGTGCGGGACGACGAGGTGCTCAAGGTGGCCGTCTACGACTTCGTGTCGTCGGCGCGGCTGGTCGCCGGGCCGCTGCGGGACCTGGGGCCGGACGCCGGCGTCGTGGTGTCCGGGGAGTTCTGGGTGGACGTGCTGAGCCCCACCGCGGACAAGGGCCACGCGCTGCGCGCCGTGCAGCGCGCGCTCGGCGTCACGCGCGAGCAGACGATGGCGTTCGGCGACTACCACAACGACCTCGGGATGCTCGCGGCGGCCGGATGGTCGTACGCCATGGCCAACGCGCACCCGGACGTGCACGCCGCGGCCCGCTACGTCGCGCCGGCCAACACGGAGAACGGCGTGGTCCGCACGGTGGTCGAGACGCTCCGGATCCCTGGCGTGCTCGGGCTCTGAGCGCCGGGGCCTTCAGCAGGAGACTGCGGCGGACGTGAACGCCGCGAGCGCGTGCTCCCCGAACAGCACGAACCGCACCAGGTCCACCGCGCCGTCGTGGTCGAGGTCCCAGTCCCGGACCGCGTCGACGGCCACCCGGGCCACGGTGCGCACGTCCCAGCCGTAGACGCCGGCACTCACGGCCGGGAACGCGACGGTCCGCGCGCCGAGCTCGGCCGCCACGTCCAGGCTCGTGGTGAAGCACGAGGCGAGCAGGGCGGGGTCGTCCTCGCCGGCGTGCCGGTTGGGACCGACGGTGTGGATCACCCAGCGCGCCGGCAGGTCGAACCCCGGGGTGGCGACGGCCTGCCCCACCGGCAGCCCGCCGGGCAGCACGGTGCGGCGCAGCTCGCGACAGGCCTCGAGGAGCCGCGGCCCGGCCGCCGCGTGGATGGCGCCGTCGACGCCACCGCCGCCCAGCAGCGAGGAGTTGGCGGCGTTGACGATCGCGTCGACGTGCTGCGTGGTGATGTCGCCGCCGACTGCTTCGAGCTTCATGCGGCCATCCTCGCGCGCGGAGCCCGGGCCGGACATGGCGCGGCCCCTCGGACGCTTACTCCGAGGGGCCAGTGCCGAGGCCACGCTAACGGCGGGAGGCGCCCGTCCAGGTGAACGACACGCGTCGGCATCCACAACTTTTGTCCACACCCCTGTGTCTCCCCGGTCTTCCTGCAGGTGGCGCTGTGGATGCACGTGTGGAGTAAACGGTGGATAAAGAAATCCTCTGGAACCTCTTGTGGCCCCCCGGTGGACGCACTAGAAATGACCCATCGGCCTCGACACCGAGACCCGAAGGTCAGGAGCTCCCCCCGGGGAGGTTCGGACTGGGCGGCTTCGGAGTCGGGGACGGACCGACCGGAGAACGGGCGGCCACGTCAATGGGGAAACCCGGAGACAAGTTCGATGGCGAGAGCCATCGACCCGCGTACGACGACGCGGGGGCCTCCTGCGACCGGGCGGTCGATCGCAGTGGTCCTGATCCTTCGGGATGGGCCGCCGGTTCGCCGGTGGTTCCTCCGGGGGTTGACGGACTCAGCCGCATCGTCGAAGCGGTGTCCGCCTCCGGGCGGCTGGGGCCAGCACCTCGTCGGGTCACACCGGTGGGGGCGCAGGTTCCCGGACCCCGGCGGCACGCGACCTGCGGTCAGAGGAAGGCCCCTCGGACGCTTACTCCGAGGGGCCTTTCCTCATGTCCGGGCGCGCGCACGATAACCCGGCACGAAGTCGTCCGACGAATCCGCAGAACAGGGCGCCCCGCGCGCGGCCTCACGCACCGGGAGCGGACTCCAGCAGGATGGTGACGGGCCCGTCGTTGACCAGCTCCACCGCCATGTCGGCCCCGAAGACGCCCGTGGCGACCTCGAGCCCGCGCGCCCGCAGCGCACCCACCACCGCCTCGACCAACGGCTCGGCCACGGCGCCGGGCGCCGCGGCGTTCCATGTCGGACGGCGCCCCTTGCGCGTGTCGGCGTAGAGCGTGAACTGGGAGACGACGAGCACGGGCGCCCCGACGTCCACCGCGGCCTGCTCGTCGCGCAGGATCCGCAGCTCGGCGACCTTCCGCGCGATCAGCTCCACCTGCGCGGGCCCGTCGCCGGGGGTGACCCCCACCAGCACCGCCAGCCCCGGTCGCGTGATCTGCCCGACGACCTCGCCGGCGACGGTCACGCACGCGCGCGTGACCCGCTGCACCACCGCCCGCACGGCCTACCAGCCGCCGCGCGACGCGCCACTGCCCCGGCCACCGCGGCGCCGGCGGTACGGCGCCACCGCGGGACGCACGTCGACGAGGTAGACGATCGCGCCCACCAGCGCCACGAACGCGAGGAACTGCGGGAACGGGATCACCTGGAGCGGCAGCGACAGGAAGGCCACCAGCGCCGCGGCCCCGGTGATGGCCAGCCAGAAGTTCTTGGTGCGCTTGCCCGCCGCGGGGAACGACCGCGCGGGCCGCGCGACGCAGTCGATCAGCGCCCACGTCGAGAACAGGAAGATCGCCAGGTAGAGGATCCAGAAGAGCCCCACCTGGGCCCAGGCCAGGCCGGTCACGCGCCCGAGCCTACGCGAGCCGGTTCCGGCACCACGCGCAGCCCCTCGGCCCGCCCCGCCGCCGCCAGGTCCTCGTCGAAGCTGGCCACCAGCAGGTCGCCCGCCCGCAGCGTCAGCGCCGACGCCAGGTGGACGGCCGCATCGGCGGTCAGCGCGTGCCGCACGACGAGGGACGCGGCGACGTCGAGCACCGGGGCCATCGGCTCGACGACGTACAGCCCGGCCCACAGGCGGTCCCACTCCTCGAGCGCGCCGCGCGCCCCCGGGAGCCGCCCGGCGCGGAACGCCTCGGCCACGGCGGCGCGCAGCTCGGCGTCCGCCAGGCGGGTGGTCGCCACCACGTCGGCACCGTCCCAGAGAGCGGCCGCCAGCGCGCTGCCCGTCTCGCCGACGCAGAGCTTGACCAGCGCCGTGGTGTCGAGGTACGCGATCATCAGCGCCGAAGCCGGCGCATCAGGCCGGCGGTCCGCGCCGCAGGCTCCTCGACACGCGCGGCCGGCCGCTCGGCCGCCGGGGCGGTCAGCAGCCCGTCGCGCTCCAGCCGCGCCACCAGGTCCGCCGACTCCACGCCGGTCAGCCGCGCCACCGGCACACCGCGCTCGGTGACCACCACGTCCTCGCCGGACCGTGCCCGTTCGATCCACTGCCTGAGCTCCGCGCGCAGCGCGCTGACCGCGACCTCCACGGACCGAACGCTACCGGCCCCCTGCCCGCCGGCGAGGTGTGCAGTTCCACGCCGGGTGAGCGCGTGCAGCTGCACACCCCGCGCGAGAGTGCACACCCGGCGCGCGGCGGCGGCGCGGCTAGAGCTCCGGGAGGGCGGCGCGCGCCTCGCCGGGCGTGGCGCCGGCCGCCTCCAGGGTGTCCACCAACGGCGAGCGCAGCAGCACGACGAGCGCCTGCACCTGCCAGTCGCCCGCGCCGACCGTGTGCGGGTCGCAGTCCTGCGCCGTGGCGGCGAGCAGCCGGCGCGCGGCCGCCGGGTCGCCGCCGACCGCCAGCGCGGACGCCAGCAACCGCACCCCCGCGGCGAACCGGTCCGTCAGGTCCGCCACCGGCGCCAGGTCCCGCGCGGCCGCGCTGGGCGCCCGACGAGCCAGCACCCGCACCGTCCGCATCGCCCGCTCGACGAGCACCGCCTGCTCCTCGAGCCGCCCCAGCTCGTCGCGGTAGGGGCGGCCCACGCTGACGCGGGCCAGGTCGCGCCCGGTGCCGGCGGAGGTGCGCCACTCCTCGAACACCGGCTCGGACGCCCGGCCGCGCACCAGCGCGGTGGACAGCCGGTCGGCGTCGCCGGTGCGCATCCCGGCCGCCACCAGCTCCAGCGTCTCCGCCAGCTCGGTGGTGGCTCGCGCGGCGAGGGCACGCGGACGGCGGCGCGTGTCCCCCGGGAGCAGCAGCGCGACCAGCAGGGCGAACGCGCCACCCACCAGCGCGTCGGTCCAGCGGCCCAACGGGCCCCCCGACGCCGCCGGCAGCCCGACGATGACGATCGCCTGCGTGCCGGCCTGCATCGTCAGCAGCGCACCGGGCCCGACGATCCGCCCGACGACCGCGGCCATGAGCAGCACCAGGGCGATCTGCCACCAGCCGGTGCCGATCAGGCGCACCACCAGGTCACCGGCGAGCACGCCCAGACCCACCGCGACGGCCAGCTCCGCGACCGTCCGCACCGACCGCTGCGGGGTGAAGCCCAGGCACGCCCACGCCGCGATCGGCGCGAAGAACGGCTGCGGGTGGTGCAGCACCTGGCCCGCGAACAGGTAGGCCGCACCGGCGGCCAGGGCCGCCTCCGCGATCGGCAGCAGCCCCACCCGGGCCCGCACCAGCCCCTGGCGCAGCCGGGTGCGCGCCACCAGCGACCGGACGGCCGCGCGGCGCGAGCGCGCCGCCGCGATCACGGGAGGCGGTGCGGCCGCAGGCCGGGCGTCAGCGGCCCGCGCGCCGGCGGGCGGTCCACCGACTCACCCTCGGCGGCCACGATCTCCTCCTGGCCGGCGGTCACCGGACCGCCGTCGTCGTCCACCACCAGCACCCGGTCCGCCGGTACCGAACGCCGCACCACCGCGAGCGCCACCGGCCCCAGCTCGTGGTGCCGCGCCGCACTGGTGACGTGCCCCACCTCGGCCTCGTCGAGCCGCACGGCGGCACCGGGCGACGGCAGCAGGTGGCCCGAGCCGTCGAGGTGCAGCATCACCAGCCGCCGCGGGGGCCGCCCCAGGTTGTGCACCCGCGCGACGGTCTCCTGGCCCCGGTAGCAGCCCTTCCCCAGGTGCACGGCCGTGCGCAGCCAGTCCAGCTCGTGCGGGAGGGTGCGGTGGTCCACCTCGCGCACCGCGCGCGGCCGCCACGCGGCGACGCGCAGCGCCTCGGACGCCCACGTCCCGGCGAGCGTCGCACCGGCCGCGCGGCGCGACGCGACCTCGTCGGACAGCGCGGTGCGCGGCACCAGCACCAGCCGCCAGGACCGCTCCGTCCCGGGGTGCGCGTCGTCGGGCGGGCCGTACCGCGTGCCGCCGGTGGCGACCCGCGGCCAGGGGTCGCGCCACACGACCGGTCCCCCGGGGCCACCCTCGTCGGACGACGGCTCGCCGAGCGCCGCCCAGTCGGCGGTGACGTCCGCCACCTCGACGCGCAGCATGAACCGCATCGAGTCCAGCCACGCGGCGAGCCCCGGCGCGGTCTCGGTGAGCAGCCAGGTGGCCTCGCCGTCGTCCACCACGCCGGCGGCGTGCTCCACGTGGCCCTGCGGCGACAGCACCAGCGTCTCGGTGGACGTGAACGGCGCCAGCGCGTCGAGCGCCTGCGACGTGATCGAGTTCAGCCACGAGAGCCGGTCGGGGCCGGTGACGCGCACCACGCCGACGTGCGACTGGTCGACGACGGCCCGGCCCCGCTCCAGCGCGCGCTGCTCGGCGACGGGGTCGCCGTAGTGCCACGGCACGCCGGCGTCCGGGCCGGAGCCGGGCACGGCGCCGGGCAGCGCGAGCAGCGGGCTGGTCACGGCATCACCCGGGTGAGCCGCGCAGAGGCGTACGACTGCAGCGGCTGGCCGAACGCCGCCAGCTCGTGGACCCACATCAGCTCGCCGCCCACCAGGCCGTACAGCCGGCGGCCGGCCGTGACGTCGGCGCCGGTGGCGGTGTGCGCGACGAGGTCGCTCACCAGGTCGATGCGCCCGTTGCCCACCGCGCCGACGTAGACGGCGACGTGGCCGGACGGGTCGGCCACCAGCAGCTCGACGGGGTGCCGGCCGGGCGGCACGTCGCCCGGCGTCTCCGGCGGGACGCGCCAGTAGCCCGCTTCGCTCGCCCAGACCGGTTCGACCTGCGCCGGCGCGGGGTCGCCGTCCCGCTCGCCGTCCCGCTCGCCGCCGCCGACCAGCGCGGAGGGGTCGTCGGGCACCTCGACCAGCCGGATCGTCGAGGTGTACGCGAGGTACGGCCCGCCGTCGGAGGTCACCGTCAGGTCGTGCGTGAAGGCGGCCTCGTCGATGCCCGGGTAGGCCACCATCCCCTCGCCGCGCCAGGCGCCCACCAGCCACGCCAGCGGGTAGACCTCGGGGGCGAGCCCCTCGGGCAGCACGAACGTCATCGACGTCCTAGCGCTGACCCTGGTAGAGCTTGTAGACGACGAGGCCGGCCATGAACGCGATGGACAGCGTCGCCACGACGAGCAGCGTGATGAAGAAGACCTCGAGCCCGGACATGAGCCCATGCTAACGGCGGCGCGTAGCCTCCCTCCGTGAACCGATCCCTGGTGGTCAAGCTGACCTGCGGCACCGACCGCCCCGAGGCCGCGAACCAGGCCGTCACGGTGGCGGCGGCCGCCGTCGCGGCGGGGGCGGACGTCTCCCTGTGGCTCACCGGGGAGGCGGCCTGGTTCGCCGTGCCCGGCCGGGCCGACGAGCTGCGCCTGGAGCACGCGACACCGCTCGCGGACCTGCTCGACGCCGTGCTGGAGGGCGGGCGGGTCACGCTGTGCACGCAGTGCGCCGCCCGCCGCGCGATCACCGCGGCGGACGTGCTGCCCGGGATCCGGATCGCAGGCGCGGCGGTGTTCGTCGAGGAGGCGCTGACGCCGGCCGCGCAGGCGCTGGTCTACTGAGCGCGTCCGCCGGCGTCAGGCCGCCGCGCCGCTCGAGCCGGTGCGACGGGTGCGCAGGCGCATCCCCAGCAGGTACAGCTCGCAGCCGAGGCACAGCCCGAACGCCGCGTTGAGGACCGAGGCGACGAGCACCAGCGCCGCGGCGACCGGGATCGCCGGGCCGGCGCCGAGCAGCCCGAGCAGCAGCCCGGCACCGCTGATCGCCAGTCCGACGAGCTGCGCGAACCGCGGTGGCCGCGGGTCCTCCAGCTCGTCGGGCGGCGCGAGCCGGGGCCGCACCAGGCGCCGGAACACCCAGCCCTGCCAGGTGCCCGCCGGCCCCCGGGCGACTCCCAGTGCGAAGCCGGCGACGAGCACCGCGAGCGTGACGAGCGCGGCGGCGCCCGTACCCAGCAGCAGGACGACGACAGAGATCACGGCGGTGACCGCCGCGACGAACCGCGGGCCGCGCGGGTCGATGCCGGCGGGACGGGAGGGGGCGTCGGACACGGCTGCTCCTACGGGACGGCCGTCCGGCGCGCGGCCGATGCGGCGGGACAAGGACGGCAGCGCCCGGCCTCAGCCGGCGAACGAACCGTCCGGCAGGGTCTCGAGCGCGTCGAGGGCCTGCCGGCGGTCGGTCGAGCCCGACATCCGGCCCACGACGGCTCCCGAGCCGTCGAGCAGCAGGACCGTGGGCGTGCGCATGACGTCGAACCGTCGCACCAGGTCGAGCCGGTCGGCCACGTCGAGATCGACGTGCGAGACATCGTGACGTTCGGCCGCGAGCGCGGCGAGCACCACGTGCGTCCTCCGGCACGGCGCGCACACCTCGCTGGACAGCTGGAGGAAGGTGGCGCGCGCCCCGAGCGGGGCGCCGAGGTCGGCGGGCGTCAGGCGGTCGGCGTGCGGCGGCTCGGGCCGCCCGGCGGCCTCCCGAACACGCTCGGGCACCGGTGTGAAACGCCCGTTGCGGGACCGCCACCACTGGCCCAGCAGCGCCGCGACCCCGAGCACGACGACGACGAGCACCACCCGCGCGAGCGGGCTCATCCGACCAGCACCCGTCCGACGATGTACACGACGGCCCCGCTCACCGTCACCGGCAGCGTCGCCGCCGCCAGCGACGGCAGCAGACGCTTGAGCTCGACGAGCGAGTCGAACAGCGCATCGAGCGCCGCGACCAGCACGCCGACCGCCGCGCCGAGGATCGCCCCGACGACCACCGTCATCCCGCCCGGCAGCACGTACCCGGCGACGGCACCGACCCCGGCGGCCGCGGCCACGGTTGCACCGGCGCTCATCCAGCGCGGCAGCTCGAACGCGGCCGCAGCGGAACCGACGGCCAGCGACAGCGCGCCCGCCACCACCAGCGCCTCGCCGCCGACGAGGGCGTCCGTCGCCAGCCAGCACGCGGCGCACACGACGAGCACGCCGCCCGCTACCGTCCCCGAGATCGACTCGACCATCCGCACGCGCCCGTCGCGGCGCAGCAGCTCGTTGACGAAGGCGACCAGCAGCCCGGCGGCCACCACCACCGCCAGGCCCGAGAGGCCGGTGCCGCTGTAGCGCACGGCGAACACCGCGCCGACGCCGGTCAGCGCGACGACGACGGCCGAGCCCGGCCGGAACGGCAGCCCGGCCAGCTCCGGCCAGCCGACGGCCACGGCGAGCACCAGCGCGGCGGTCAGGACCAGCAACGCGACGGGGTCGAGGTATCCGGCGAGGGCGACAGCCGCGGCGAGCGCGGCCGTGACGACCGAGCGGGTGGCGAGCGTCACGTCGGCGATTCTCGCAGATCGGCGGCCCTACCGGACCAGCACGCGGTCGACGGCGCCCGCGGGCTGGGACGGACGCCCGGCACTCCCGTGGCATGCGCGGGGGTACCGTGTCCCTCACTTCCGCACGCCTGGAGGCCAAGGTGGCAGATCTGCTGCTCCTCACCTCGGCGTCCGGTGGCTCGGCACAGGTGCTCCCGGCCCTCGGGCTGCTGTCCCACCGGGTGCGGGTGCTACCGGTCGAGCCGTCCGCACTGGTGGACGCGCCGGACGCGGACATCGTCGTGCTCGACGCGCGCCGCGACCTGGTCACCGCCCGCACCACGTGCCGCCTGCTGCGCGCCACCGGCCTGGCCGTCCCGCTCGTGCTGGTGCTGACCGAAGGCGGCCTGACGGTGGTCACGGCGGAGTGGGGCGCGGACGACGTGGTGCTGGAGCACGCCGGCCCCGCCGAGGTGGAGGCCCGGTTCCGCCTGGTGATGGAGCGTGCCGCGGCCGCTGCGGACGAAGACGGGCCGCGGGAGATCTCGTCGGGCGAGCTGACCATCGACGCCGGCGGCTACACCGCCCGCCTGCGCGGGCGGCCGCTGGACCTGACGTACAAGGAGTTCGAGCTCCTCAAGCACCTGGTGCAGCACCCGGGCCGCGTCTTCACGCGCGCGCAGCTGCTCCAGGAGGTCTGGGGCTACGACTACTACGGGGGCACCCGCACCGTGGACGTCCACGTGCGCAGGCTGCGCGCCAAGCTCGGCCCGGAGCACGAGCAGCTGATCGGCACGGTCCGCAACGTCGGCTACCGGTTCGACCCGCCCAAGGAGCGGCGAGCGTCCGACGAGCGCTCGACCACCGGGTCGCAGCCGGCCGTGCCGGAGACCGCCGGCCGCTAGGCGGCCCGCCGCCCGACCGGGCCTCGCGGTAGGTTCGTCGCCGATGACTCCCGTGGACTTTGCCGAGCTGGCCGTCGAGGGACCCTGGCAGCACCGCCACGTGTCCGCGAACGGCCAGCGGT
>Ga0255338_1001015_pt1 | contig 62665 bp, 57 predicted proteins | sample MeOH1_35cm_T4_19_FD_203715 | JGI IMG/M metagenome (GOLD analysis project Ga0255338, IMG submission 203715) | Sandy soil microbial communities from University of British Columbia, Vancouver, Canada - MeOH1_35cm_T4_195 | ecosystem: Engineered > Artificial ecosystem > Sand microcosm > Unclassified ... | reverse complement strand
CTCGCCTTCGGCGCTTGGCCAGAGGTCGGCCTCGCCGACGCGCGCGGCAAGCGCGACGAGGCCCGCCGGCTCTTCGCGGCCGGGCTCGATCCCTCGCACGAGGAGAAGGTCGCGCGGGCCAAGGCGCGCATCGAGGAGAACGACACCTTCAAGACCGTCGCCAAGGAGTGGATCGCCAAAAACGAGCGCGAGAACATGGCCGAGATCACGCTCAGCAAGATCCGCTGGCTGCTCGACATGTCCTATCCGAAGATCGGCAACCGGCCGATCGCCAAGATCACTTCCCAAGAGGTACTCGCCGTCCTACGCTCGGTCCAGGCTACCGGCCGCTATGAGAGTGCCCGCCGGATGCGCAGCGTGCTCGGCCGGGTCTTCCGCTACGCCGTTGCCGCCACGCGCGCTGAGCGCGATCCGACCGGCGACCTGCGCGGAGCGCTCACCGTACCCAAGGCCAAGCACCACGCGGCGATCACCAATCCCAAGCGGGCGGGCGAACTGATGCGCGCGATCGAGGGCTACACCGGCCACGCCATCACGTTCTATGCGCTCCGGCTCTCGGCTCATCTGTTCGTCCGTCCCGGCGAGCTCCGGCAGGCCGAGTGGGCCGAATTCGACTTCGACAATTCGGTCTGGAACCTGCCGCCTGAGAAAATGAAGATGCGTGGCGCGCATCGCGTGCCACTCTCGACGCAGGTCCGGGCCCTGTTCGAAGAGCTTTGGGAGCTCACCGGCACCGGCCGCTAGCCGGCCAGCACACTCATCAGTATGGCGCTCGCCGTCTTGCCCCGACCGGGTCCGCCGACGAAGAGGCATTCGAGCCGCGTCGCAAAGGCGAGCAGCGGCAACAGCACATAGCTCGAATAGCTCTGCGCCGACGGCAGCGTCAGCAAGCGTTGGCTATCGCCTACACGAAACTCCGGCGATGGCCCGTCCTGATACTCGACGTCGTAGTGAGGGCTGATGATCGCGGTGTTGACGATCCAGAAATAGGCCTAGCGCAGGGCGCCGGACATGGCCGCGCGCTCGCCGCCTTGATCCGCGAGGGCAATGAAGAGATACCCGACAGCGTGCGCATCGCACTGCTACCGCTCGCCGTTCAGCTCGATCATCTCGATGCCGCGATCGATGATGCCGACGCCGGTTGATGACTATCCCTGGCATGGGCCCGCTCACCGCCTCCGCGCTTGTCGCCAACTGCCATCTCAACATGAACGATCTCAAGGAGATGAAGAAAGCTGATCTACGACAAACCGGCTCCTCAATGCCACCGGCTCGGTGTATATCCTCCCCTGGCGCGAGGGATATATCACAAAAGTTCGGGGTGACGGATCGCGCGTCAGGCAATGCCCGCCCCCGCAGCTCCCTATTGGTAGACACGCCGCGGCAGTTTCCACGCGTCGCTGATCACCTGGCTCAGCCGGCCCGGGAACAGCACGCAGTGAAGCGCCAGCACGATCCAGTCCATCGGACGGACTAGCGCCGAGGCAACCAGCAACGAGGCCGGCAGGAACACCTCATAATATTCGTTGAGCAGGATCAGGTGGCGCGGGCGCGGCTGGACGATCGCTGCGTGCATCTCGAACCGTTCCAGCTTGAAGATCACCAGGAAGGCATAGAGCACCAGCGCGACAAGGGGAATCCGGTCGTCGAGCAGCCAGAGCAGGGCGAACAGCGCGGCGCACTCGACCGGGAACATCAGCCGCGCCCCGATCGCCCGCGCCCAGCGCCCGCCGTGCCGCTGCACGAAGGTGCGGACGTTGCCGATCCGGTCGGCCTCCTCATCGCTAAGCTGGTGCCACAATATGCCGCGCACGCCGAATGCCCCCGCCCAGGCCGCGACCAGCGCGAGCCACAGGAGATCCGGCGGCGCCCCGCCCGCGCGAAAGGCGAGCAGCGCGGCGACCAGCGCCGGGAACAGATGCGCCCCGCTCGCATCGGCCATCACCCCGAAGAGCCCGCGCGTCTTCAGCCGCAGCGGCGGCAGCGAATAGGCGCTGAACGCGCACCAGGCGGCGCCATAGCCAGCCAGCAGCAGGGGGTCGCCGCGCCAGCGCCACGCCATGGCGATGCCGACCAGCACGGGCACCGCGACCAGCAAGCCGATCACCAGGCCCGACCGCCCCTCGGTCCGGTTCGGCTTGCCTGCCCGCCGATCCTCATCCCGGTCGGTGAGGTCGTTGATAACGCTGACATAGACCGCTCCGGCCGTAATCCCGACCAGCAATTCGATACCGGTCATCCACGCAGCGGCAATCGATGCATCGCGATAGGCGAGCGTCGCGTAGAAGACACCGAGGATCGGGAGCAGCTTATATTCCCACCACTCGGTCGCCCGGATGACTTCACCGATCCGCACCTGATTCTTACCCCCCTGGCTGGCATGATCATCGCCGATAATTCGCCTGCGCGGAACCGCCCCGTCTCGGCAATTACGAGAATGTCATTGACGGGACAAAGGGCCGGCGTGGTAGCGGCGCCCCATAAGGGGATGCGATTTTGAAAACTGCCGGTCAACGACACATCGCATTTGTCAGCTGCAACGAGACCCATTGGGGCGGCAGCGAGGAATTATGGGGCGCGGCCGCCGCCGAACTCGCGCGCCGGGGCCACCGCGTCTCGGTCGCCAAGCCGAACCTGCCCAAGGGTGAGCCGGCGATCAGGCGCCTGCACGAGGCGAAGTGCAGGCTGCACGACCTCGCCAAGTTCCCGCTGCTGCCCAAGGCATTTTACGGCATCTTCTCGCTGATCAGCCGCGCCGCGGGGCTGAGCTGGCAAATGGTGCGCCTCGATATCGCGCTGCGTTTCTCCCGCCCAGACCTGGTGATCCTGTCGCAGGGCGGCAATTGGGACGGATTCCTCTATGCCGGCGTGCTGCGGCGGCTGGGCATTCCCTATGCCCTGATCTGCCAGAAGGCGACCGAGCTTTACTGGCCGTCGGACTGGATGCGCCCGCGGTGCAAGGCGATGTACGAGGATGCGAAGGGCGCCTATTTCGTGTCGCACCACAACCATCGCCTCACCGAAGAGCAGATCGGCATGGCGATCCCCAATGGCGAGGTGGTGCGCAACCCGTTCCTGACCGCCTGGGACGCCCCCATTCCGTGGCCCGATTCGACCAACGGCTTCAAGCTGGCCTGTGTCGGCCGCTTCTTCCCGATGGAGAAGGGGCAGGACGTGTTGCTGCGTGTGATGGCGCTGCCCAAATGGCGCGAGCGCAATGTCAGCGTATCCTTCTTCGGCGCTGGCGACCGCGCCGAGGGGCTGAAGGAAATGGCGGCCTTCCACGGGCTGGAGAATGTCAGCTTCCCCGGTTTCGTGCGCAATGTGCAGGGCAGCATCTGGCTTGGCCATCACGCGCTGATCCTGCCGACGCGTGCCGAAGGCCTGCCGCTGGTCGTCGTCGAGACGATGCTTGCCGGACGCGTGACGATCACCACCGATGTGGCCGGCAGCGCAGAGGTCTGCACTGACGGCGAAACCGGCTTCATCGCCGCCGCATCGACCGAGAAGGCGATCGACGAGGCGATGGAACGCGCCTGGACCGCACGGGCGGACTGGCCCGCGATCGGCGCCGCCGCGGCGGCAAGCATCCGCAAGCAGGTGCCGCCCAGCCCGGCGAGCGCCTTTGCCGATATCGTCGAGCGCCTGGTCGACGCAGAACCGCTGCCCGTGCCGGCGGAGACGCTGGCGGGAGAACTGGCGCGAGCTGCGGAATAGACGAGCCTCGCCTTTTCCCGGCGATCCGCCGCACCGAAGCGAAGGGAGGCTATTCCGGCTTCAGCAGGTGCTCGAACAGATAATCGCGGGCGAAGGGCCTATAGATCGGGTCGGCTGCCAGTCCGTCGGAAAGGCCGCGCGCTTCCTCGAGCAGTGCATCAGTGATGAGCGCCCCGTCGACCGGTTTCGCGGGCCATAGCCGATCGAACAAGGCGATCAGCGGGGCAAGCCGGTTGTCGAAGACCGAAGCGCGGTACAGGCGCGACATCGCCCCGCGAAACGGCAGGCGCCGGGCCAGCCGCGCCAGGCGCGGATACCAGCGCAGCTCGACCGGCGAGAGCGAGCGGTTGACCACCCTGTCCTGGAAATCGAACGGCGTGACGCCGAGCCGCTTCTCCAGTTCGGCACGGAACGCCGCCGGATCGCGCGCCAGCAATTCATAAGGCAAAACGACCACCCGACCGCCGAACCGGGCGCGATACATCGCGATCGTTTCGTCATAGTGCCAGGGATTCTCGCCGCCCTGCCAGACCTGTGTCTCCAGATCGTCAGTACCGCCCACCCGGACATATTGCGAATAGGACGAGAGGATCATCGCGCGGAATCCGCGCGTGACGATCAGCACATGCGCGTCGGGAAACATCTCCGCCAGCAGGGCGCACGCCCGCGCCTGGCGATGGGCCGGCGTTCCCTCCCCCGGCCGGGCCAGGTCGATATTGCGCCTTCCCGCATCGGCAAAGGGCGCGGAAAACGCCTCATGGCTGGTGATGCGCCAAAGATAGCCGGGCTGCGCGGCCGCAGCTTCGGCGATCATCGCATAGACGTCACGGAACCCGGCGATGCCGCCATGGACATAGGCGATCTGCGGATGCGCCGCGAACCAGTGCTGGAGGAAGGTCGAGCCCGTCTTGGGATAGCCGATATGGAGGAGGTGGCGCATCATGCCGGCAACGACCGCACAAGCGCCTCGATGCAGAAGCCGGTGGTCAGCTCCTCCGATCCCCAGTGCGGCGTATCCGGATGCGCCGGCGCGAGGCTGCCGTCGCGGCGGCGTTCCCGGCCGCCGAAATAGACTGGCGCGCGCGGCCAGCTGCCATCCGCCGACTGGCGCGCCAGCAGCGCATCGACCAGACGCTCCGGTAGCGGCGCATCGCAATAGTGGCGGGCGGCGATGGACAATGCCATTTCAAGCGCGCTCTCGGGCGCCACCGCGTCGAGCCGGGCGAGCAGCAGGGCTCGCGCCTCGGCCGAACGCTGCCCCAGCGCGCGGGCGAAGAAATACCAGAGCACGAACGGATTCTCGTACCATTTGTCGGCATCCGCCTCGCCATTGCGGCGGAGGATTTCGACCAGCCGCTCGAGCACGCGCTCATGCCCTGGAAAATCGCCGAGATAATGGAGGCAATTGGCGTTCACGCCGGCATCCACATCGCCCGGCGCAGCCGAGGTCTTTTTGAAGAAGAACCACAAGGTCACCAGATGACGGAGCTGTGGCAGGGTCACCCGCATATGAGCCGCGCCGGTCCAGCGCGCTCGGGGCATGATCCAAGTCAGGAACATGCCCTGCGCATCGCGGTTGGCCAGCAGCAGCGCGGGATCGGCGCCCTCGGCCGATCCTGCCCCGGCCAGCGCAGCCGATACGCAACATGTATCGTCCATGTCGGGCGGCAACTGGCGGAAAAAGGGGTGGCCGGTCGTCCAGTGCCGCCACAGGCCGTGGCGGTCGCGCTGGGCGAGCAGGAAGGCAAGTGCCCTGTCGCGCATCGCCTCCGCCTCCCGCGTGAAGGACAGGCAATGCGCGACGAGCGCGGTGGGGAAGATCGACGGATCGACCTGGCAATCGCCCGCCATGTCCCGGCGCAGCGACGTCACCACGCGGAACTCGCCGCTGGCGAGCTGGGCGCCGTCAAGAAAGGCGAGGCCCCGGGCGAGCGCCATCCGGACGTCGTCGCGGTCCGATCCGGTCGAGAGGCCTGTCACGCCGCAACGCTTAGCCACTCGCTTCTCCCCTGTCGACGGCTGGACCGTCATCGCCGAAGCCGGTAGCGGTCAGCCATGGACGCGCAATCCTTCGGCACCCGCTACGATGTTCTGCTGCAGCAGCCACGCATGCGCGCGCTCTATGGCGACAGCGGCTATTTCAACATCGGCTATTGGGATGCCGACACGCCTGACCTGATCGCAGCATGCGACCGGATGGTCGACGAGCTCGCCTCGGCCCTGCCCGACGATCCCGGCTTCATCGTCGACATGGGCTGCGGCGTGGGTGGCGGCACGCGGCGGCTTGCCCGGCGCTTTCCCGATGCGATGGTGCTCGGCGCCAATATCTCCCACTGGCAGCTTGTCCAGGCGCAGCAGCGTGGAGTCACCGGCGTGGTGATGGACGCCACCCGCCTCGCCATCGCATCCGGTTCGGCCGATGCGGTGATCGCCGTCGAGTCCCCGCAATGCTTCAACACCCGCGCCGACTTCTTCGCCGAGGCGTTCCGCATCCTCAGGCCGGGCGGCGTACTGGCGGTGGCCGACATGCTGTTCGGCGATACGGAGCCGACCGGGAGCTGGATGCACCCCCCGGTCAACCATGTCGCCTCGCTCGACCATTATGGCGCGCAGATGATCGATGCCGGGTTCGAGCTGGTCTCTTTGCGCGACATTGCGGGCGTTTCCTGGAAATGCTTTTGCGCGGCGATGCGCACGGTTTTTCCGGGGCGGGAATTCCGCGTGGACGAGATCGAGCGGTCGCTCGACTTCTATGTCATCGCCGTCGCGCGGAAACCCTAGATCTTCCGCGCCGCCTCGATCAGCAGCACGGGGATGCCGTCGCGGATCGGATAGGCGAGGCCGGCCTCGTCCGACACGAGCTCGCCCGCCGCCGCGTCGTGGCGGAGCGGGGTGCGGGTCGCGGGGCAGACCAGCCTGGCGAGCAGCGCTTCATCGAATTCCCTCGTCATTCCGGCCTTTCCATCCTTGCATCGGGCCCCGTCCCATGGGGCTCATCCCATTCGGCATCCAGCCGGACGAGCTGGTTCGCCCAGATCAGCATGTTCGTCACCGGATCGGGATCGGTGCTCACATCGACATGGCATTCGCGGCTGCGCGCGCTCTCGACCGCCAGCGGATACATGGTCGAGGCGTCGAGGATGGTCGCGCGAACGATATAGCGCCCGGCCAGGAGCGGCAGCGCTGGCAAGGTGCAGCGCAGGATGCCGCGGCCGGCATCGACCCGGCGCGCCACCGGATCGACCGTGCCGCCGATGCAGGTCCAGCGATCCTCGGTCCAGATGCTGAGCGCCCAGATCACCTCGGTCGGCGCATCGGCCTCGTAGCGGACGGTCACCTCGACCGGGCGACCGGTGCGGACCGGCGCGCCGTCGACCGAGCGGACGCTGAGCCCGCCCATGCGCACCGGCCCGTTCGCGGCGAAATCGGCGAGCCCGCTCGCATCGGCCAGGGGGCGCTGTTCGAGCATGCGGCTGACCGTGTGCGCCACATCGCCTTCATACACGATCCGGCCCCGCTCGATCAGGATCGCGCGGTCGCATACCGTCTGCACCTGCTGCACATTGTGCGAGACGAGCAGCAGCGACCCGCCGCGCTGTACGAACTGCCGCATATGGCGGATGCATTTGTGCTGGAAGGCAAGATCGCCGACCGCCAGCGCCTCGTCCACCAGCAGCAGGTCAGGCCCGAGATGTGCGGCGAGCGAATAGGCGAGCCGCGCCTTCATGCCCGAGCTGAAGGACATAAGCGGCGCGTCGATGAACTCGGCCAGCTCGGCGAAGTCGATCACCATCTCGAGCAACCGAGCGGTCGCATCCGGATCGAGCCCGTGCAGCGCAGCGCCGACCTCGACATTCTCTCGGCCCGTGAGCAGCGGATTGAAACCGGTGCCGAGTTCGATGATCGCCTCAGACCGTCCGGCGATGCGCACCTGCCCCACATCCGGTTTCAGCAGGCCGTAGATCACGCGCAGCAAGGTGCTCTTGCCCGCGCCATTGCGGCCGATCACGGCAAGTGCCTCGCCGCGCTTCACTTCGAACGAGATATCGTCCAGCGCCCAGAACTCGCCGGGCCGGAGAGCATCGGTCCGCACACCGCGCCCCGACAATTCACCGCCGATGTCGCGCAGCCCGTAGAACAGCGCCCTTTTCAGGTCGCCGCAGTATTTTTTCGACAGGTTCGATACCGACAAGGCGGTATCGCCGACCCGCAATCCGGCCGGAAAGGATGTCACGTCTTCCATCGTCAGCCCAGCCGGCTGACGACATGCGGCCGCGCCAGCCGGTACCAGAGCCAGGCCAGAATCAACGCGACGATGCTGCCGCCTAGCACGATGCAGAATCCGAAGGTGCCGTACCATCGACCGATCAGCCAAGCGCGGCTGGCGACGAGCAGGGGGGCAACCGGATTGAAGAGAAGCAGCCCGCTGTCGGGCAAGGGATAGATGACCGGCGTCAGGAAGAACCAGAACGCCATTGCCAGCGTGGTGACCCGGCCGACATCGTCGTAGAGCAGGCCGAGCGGCGCCAGGGCAAGTCCGATGGCGAGCCCAAGCAGCACGAGTGCCAGCACGCCGACCGGAATCAACAGGGCGGTCGGCGCAAGCGGCACCCAGAAGGCGAGGATCAGCATCAGGACAGCGATGCGGATCGCCGCATTGACCAGGACTTCCATCACCCCGGCGAGGATGATCGCTTCGTGCGGTACGCGGCTTCGCGTGATCAACTGCCGTCCAGCGGTCAGATGCTGCAGCGGTGCGTTGACCGCGTCGACGAAACACTGCCAGAGGATCATGCCGGACAGGACGAACAGAGGATAGGGCAGCGCCGTCGGCCGGATGCTGATGATCCGATGTGACTGGATATAGTTGCAGATCAACGCCGTCCCGATCGCCGGCAGCAGCAGCCAAAGATAGCCGAGAAAGGCGCGCCGGTGCCGGACACGCAGGTTACTGTACAGCAGACGCCACGCGATCATGCCCGACGCGCGCAGATCCGCCAGCGCCTTTGCCGCGAACAGGCGCGGTCGGCGCAATTCGGGGCTGGCGCTATAGACCGTGTCGCTCATGGCTGGACCTATGGCCCAATGGACACGGTAGGCATAGCCGCGCTATCGCCCGATCAGGCGGCGAAAGGCATCACGCGACACAGCCTGGTTGCGGTTCCGGAAGATTGGCGGCAAGCGCACCCGCCTTTTCAGGGGCCGGCAGGCGGAAGAGCGTACCGCCGTCCCGATCGAAGTCGCGCTGCCGGTCGCGATCGGCGAAGATGCTTCCCGTCATCACCCGTGCCCCAACCCCACCCACAGACTTTCCGGCGACAAGGCCGTCTCCGTGGCGAAATAGCGGATTTCGTCGAGCGGGTGGAGCGAGCGCAGGACCGTGGATCGGCGGAGCAGGGTCGCCACCGCGATATTGGCAGTGGCCCGGCCGATCTGCGCGCCGATACAGGCATGGGCGCCGGCACCGAACGCAAAGTGCCGCGTGCTGCCCCGGTCGAGCATGAGCCGGTCGGGTTGGTCGAACTGGGCGGGATCGCGATTGGCCGCGCTGACGCACAGCCTGACATCAGCACCCGCCGGGATGGTGACGCCGTCAAGCGCGACATCGGCCCGCGTCAGGCGCGGCACCATATGCTCGGGCGGATGGAGCCGGAGCACTTCCTCGACGAATGGCCGGACAAGGGCGGGATCCGCGCGGAGCGCCTGCTGGTCGCGCTCGCCTTCGATCAGGCGGAGGATGGCACGCGCGATGACGCGCTGCGTGGTGGTGGTGCCGGCGAGCCACATCAGCCTGATAAGGCTGCGCGCCGAGCCGACCGGCATGCCGGTCGCCATCAGCGTGCCGAACATGGCGGTGCGATGCGCCATCGAGTCCAGGCTCCCGACGAAATCTGCCAGCGGGTCGGGCGCGCCATAGGACCGAGCCTCGGCCGCGACGATTTCGGCCGCATCAGCCCTGTCCAGGCCAAGCAGGTCGGCGGTGACGCCGCGGCTGATCGGCAGGCCATAGTCGGCCACGACATCAAGCTCGGGCTTGACCAGGCCATTGGCCAGGCGCTCGGCTGTCTCCTCAAGCCTTGCGGAGTCGGCGGGGGAGAAGAGCCGGGCGACGGTGCGCCGCATCGCCGTCTGTTCGGGCGGGTCGGCAGCGAGCAGCACGGCATCGACATCGCGGTACGGCGCATTGGAGAAATGCTCGGGCCGGGCAAAGGCCGACCGCACCGCCTCATGCCCGAGGACGATCCAGTAATCGTGCCGCGGCAGGAACAACACTGAGCCCTCCTGTCGGAGCGCCTCGTAGTAAGGGAATGGATCGCGCACGACATGCGGCGTGCGCAGATCGATCGTTGCCGCCGACGAGGGCGGTTCCGTCTGCGGCCGGCCGCGCAGCAGCGGCCGCACGCGCCGCGCAATGGCAGCGGCATAGCGCCTCATCGTCCCACCTCCCGTCTCGGCCCCAGCACGGCGCGCAGGCTCGGATAAAGCAGCATATGCCCCCGATAGTTCAAATGGTTGGTATCGATATAGAGCGGGCGCCCGTCGCGCAGCGCGCTGCACTGCGTCCCCGGGCACAGGATCGGCATCGGATCCCAGATCTCCATGCCGGGCACCGTCACGGCCAGCCGGCGCATGCGCGCCAGCACCGGGCCGCGCATCGCCTCGATCCGGGCGCGATCGACCGTCAATCCGGCCCGGCAGACCGGGTTGTCGCGGTTGAACCAATCCGTGCAGCGAAAAGCCGGGCTGCCAAAGATCGGGATCGGCGCCTCGATCACCAGCCGGGCGCCAGTAGCCGCCAAGCGCCGTGACAGGGCGACATATTCGGCCTCCGTCCCCGGCCGGGGCGGCGCGACATTCACCGCGAGCCCTTCCTCGTCCATCGCACGGCCGGGAAAACGCAAAGACGGCAGGAACAGCACGTCGGCGGGCTTCAGCGTGCGCAGCAGATAGCGCGTGGCCGCGGCGTAGAATGCCCGGCAGGTCGGCTTGCGCGCCATGGGTGCCGACAGCGCGGGGAAATCGCAATTGGGATGAGTCAGCACGGTGGCGGTGGCCCCCGTCTCGGCCACGAACCGGGGCATCGCCTCGCTCCAGCGGTTCGCGTGGGAATCGCCGACAATGAAGAGCGTTCCCGAAGCGTGCGGAGCGGGGCAATGCGGCGTCCAGGACAGTCGGGTCCCGCCACCGATCCGCCCCTGCTCAAGCGTCGACAGGCATCCTACGGGATCGGGCGCGGCGACGTAGACATTGGGCTGGTCGTGGCGGCTTAGCGCCAGCACCGGCTCCGCGCGGAACAACAGCGTGGTGACAGCCGCGCAGGCGAGGAGCGCCCCGATACCGATGGCGAGGATAGCCCGGTCCGATATGCGGCCGGCCCTGACCGCCCGGCGCAACGGTTGCTCGACCAGATGCCAGGAGGCGGCGGCAAGGACGAAGGATAGCGCCAGTGCGGCAAGCACATTGGCCCAGCCCTCCAGCCCGATCGTCCAGCCGAACAGAACGAAGACAGGCCAGTGCCACAGGTACAGCCCATAGGAAATTCGCCCGACATACAGTGCTGGCGGAATAGACAGCGCCATCGCCACCAACCCCGCCGGCCGGAGACAGACAATGGCGATCAGCCCGAGCGACGCGATGACGACCGGCAGCGCCCCCGGCATGGGGAAGTCGCCCAGCGGACGGCGGAAGCAGAACAGCAACGCCGCGCCGCACAGGGCAGCACCGGCCAGCGCCGCCCAGCCGGGAAGGGCCGGCCTCTTGCACCGGTCGAACGCCAGGCGCAGCAGCACGCCCGCGCCGAGCTCCCAGAAACGAGTCGGCATCATGTAGAAAACTAGCGTCGGGAACCTCCAGGACAGCAGGAGGCAGGTCAGCAACGACAGGCCGGATGCGACCGCGACAGCCGCGACGACCCGGTCCGATCCGTCCCGGCGGAGATGGAAGAGGAGCGGAAAGACAAGGTAGAATTGCTCCTCCACGCCGAGCGTCCAGCTGTGGAGCAGCGGGTTCAGGCCGGTGTTGCGCGCCAGATAGGCATCGTCCCAGATCGCCAGGAAGATGTTCGAGGCGCCCATTGCGGCCGAAACGGCCGTCCCGCGGACCATCGTCATCTCGGCGGCCATCGGGATGAACAGGACCGAGGCAAGCGACACCGCCAGCAGCATCACGACCAGCGCCGGCGCGATCCTGACGATACGCCGCGCGAAGAACCCGGTGGCCAGCGCCGCCAACGGCTCGGCCGGCCTGCGCAGCAGCGACCCGGTGACCACGAAGCCCGAGATGACGAAGAACAGGTCGACGCCGGCCAGCCCACCGGGCAGCAAGCCGGGCCGCAAATGGAACAGCAGGACTGCTGCGATGGCGACTGCCCTAAGCCCGTCGATGGCGGGGACATAACCGGGACCCGGCCGTTGCGTGTCACCCACCTGCAAGATCGCTCCCCCTGGACGCGTTGTCGCACCCATGGAGGCGGTGCGCAACATGGCGCTGACCGAGCAATAGGGCATCGGCGGTCTGGCGACCTACAAGGCCGATTTCAGCTGGAAGGTCGCACAGTTCGCTTCCGGTCCATCGGTAGCCGACGCTATTGCTTCCTCGTCCTCCCGACCTTGCCCTTGCGTACTTTAACGCCGTCGCGGAGGAAATCGGGATGCCCGGCCCCAGTGCCGCATCATGCGCCCACGTTCCTCCCAATATTCGCCGCGCGTGCCGGCCCGGCGGACGGCGTTGTTGTCGCGGTGAGCGAGCCGACGCTCGATCGCGTCGGCGTGCCGGAGCCTTATCACGTTCACGGGATGCCCCGTCCGTTCACCCATCGCTTCGCCGGTTCAGGGCTGCCCCTGCCACTGCTCGACGATCGCGCCGCCGGGGGCGACCCAGGCTTCCGGGCGGCCGGCGATATCCTGCAGCAGCGCCTCGAACGCGTCGATCCGATAAGGCAGCGCCATGATATAGGGCGTGACGTGCAGCGGCAGCACGCGGCCACCATGAGTGCCGGCCTCGCGGGCCAGCCAGTCGAACGCGTCGCGGATCTGCTGTGCGTAGCTGTCGGCCGATTGCTGCTGGACGGTGATGATCTGGCGATCGGACAGCTCATGGTTGAGCGGCAGGTTGATCAGGCCATTGGCGAAGCGATAGGGCAGCTCGTCATTGACCCAGTCGCAGGCATAGCGGACCCCGGCCTCGCGCAGCAGATCGGGCGTGTTCCAGCTTTGCGAACGCGCGATCGACAGCCAGCCGCGCGGCCGCGTGCCCGACACCCGCTCCAGCGTGTCGAGTGACGTGGCGATCAGCGCACGCTCCTCCTCGATCGGCAGGCCGGTCGCGATCGTGCCGTTCATGTCCGTCGAATGCGCGACGATCTCATGGCCGGCGGCGACGATGTCGGCGATCAGTTCGGGATAGCGCTCGGCGATCGCTGCGTTGGTCGCGATCGAGGCGGTGACGCCGGCCTTCGCAAAGGCATCGAGCAGCCGGTAGAAGCCGATCCGCGTGCCATAGTCGCGCGACGTGTAATGCCGATAGTCGGGATAGGGCGTGACCATATGGCCGGGCGCGCGGAACGGCTTGTCCGATGGCACGATCGGAAACCATTCGAGGCTGACGCAGACCCACACCGCCACCGTCTTGCCGCCCGGCCAGCTGACCGGCGGGCGCGCGAAGATCGACGACCAGGGATAGAGATCATGGTCATAGCCGAGGCGGCGCTTCGGATAATCGAGATAGGATGGGTCGAGGGTCATGCCGCGCCTCCCGCCTGGGCCCGCCAGGCATCGACGATCTCGCCGGCGCGCGCGATCCAGGCACGGCCGTCCGCGGCGATATGTTCGAGCACGCGCTCGAACGCGCCGATGCGATGGGGCTGGCCGATCAGATAAGCGTGAAGCGGGATGCACATCACCGTGCCCGAGGCAGCGCCTTCCGCCGCCAGCCGGTCATATTGGCGGATCAGCGTGTCGGCATAGTCGCGCGGGCTCATATTGTAGACGAAGAAGCCATAATGGTCGTTGACCTCGAGGCTGTAGGGGATCGAGGCAAGCTGGCCTGACTTGACCTTCACTGGCTGGACCTGATCGTCGTGATAGAGGTCGCAGGTATAATCCAGGCCATATTCGGCGATCAGATCGAGCGTGCGCGGGGTATGGGTCAGCGCGGGCGCGAGCCAGCCGCGGATGCGCTGGCCAGTCGCAGCCTGCACCGTCGCGATCGAATCCTCGATGATCGCGCGCTCCTGCGCTTCGTCCATGCCATAGGCGTAGCGGGTATTGTAGATGCCGTGGCTGAAGAACTCCCAGCCGCGCTTCGCGCCGTCCTCGACCACGTCCGGGTGATGCTGGCACAGGGCGACCGACAGCGAGACCGAGCCCGGAAAACCGTGCCGGCTCATCGCCTCGGCCATGCGCCAGTGCGACACCCGGTTGGAATGGTCGCGGTGGCTGTAGCCGACCACATCGGGATGAGGCTTCGTCCAGCTCTTGCGGAAGGGATTGGCGGGCGGATCGATCTCGTAATATTCGAGATTGGGCGCGACCCAGACCGCCACCGTCTTGCCGCCCGGCCAGACGACCTTCGGCCGGCCGCGATAGGGCAGGAAATCATAGAGACCGGGATCGCCCGCGCCTTCGTGCATCAGCGTGCCTCCAGCCAGTCGATCACCGCCTGGACCGGCTCGACATCGGCATATTTCAGCTGAAGGTCGGTCAGGTTGGCGAAGTGATAGCTGGCATGCTTATCAGCACAGGTCTCGATCGGCACGATCGTGCGATAGCCATGGCTGAGCGCTTCTACCGCCGTCGCGCGCACGCAGCCCGAGGTCGAGCCGCCGGTGACGATCACGGTATCGACCTTGTGCCAGACCAGATAGCTGGCGAGCGGCGTCTCGAAAAAGGCCGAGGGCATGCGCTTGGTGAAGACCAGATCGTCCGGGTCGATCTCGCAGCGCGGATCGAAGGCGTGGCGATCGCTGCCATATTTGATGTTCTGCAGCGAATCCGGCGTGTTGGTGCGCGTGCCCCACACGCCGGCATCAGCGGCATTGTCCATATAGGCGACATGGCTCCAGATCACCGGCATGGCCTTCGCGCGCGCCAGCGCCGAGATGCGGTTCACATAGTCGATCTGGAGCGGATCGGTTTCATAGGCAGTCGCGAACTTGTCGATCGCGGTATAGGCCTGCTGGAAATCGACGTTCACGATGGCGAGCTTCTCGCCGAAGCCGAATTTCCGGCGCGCCGGGTTGGCCATCACCTCCTCGAAAATCTCGCGCGCGGTGCGCCCGTCCTCGATCATCCGGGTTCCGATCACGTCCGTCATCTGCCGTCCTTCTTCACGCCAACACCCTATCTTGCCCGCGGCTCAATCCCGCGGCGGCCGCCCGTCGGTCGGCACGCGCGGATCGATCAGGACGCGCAGCACGCGGGCGAGCAGCGCCTCCATCGCCTGCTGGCGCTCGTCGGCGGCGACGCCATCATAGCGCAGGTCGCGCAGCGCCTCGACCGTGGTGCCGCCCTGCGCCGCCACGATCCGCTCGAGCCGGTCGATCCGGTCGTTCGACACCGACAGTTCGACGAGCAGCGCGAGGGCGATGTTGAGCACCTCCTCGACTTCGCGGTCGTCCAGGCTTTGCGGCCGGTTGCCCCGCGCCGAATCGACAAGGGCAAGGATCGCTTCGGCGGCGGTCGTCATCTCAGGCCTGCTTCTGCGCGGTGATCGCGTACCAGCGGTTGGAGCCATGGATCGCCGCGAGATTATGTTCGACGATCCCGTCGGCCTCGAAGCCCGCTGCCCGCATGTCGGCGATCAGATCGGCCGAGGCATAGGTGTGCCAGTGCCGCTCGTCGTTGAAGTGGGTATCCCAGTCGCGCTCGACCTGGTGGACCAGCGTCGGCTCGAAGCGGATCGCGACATCCTGGTGGATCACCACGCCACCGGGCCGCACGACGCGGGCGGATTCGCGGATCATCGCCCGGCGCTTCTCGGCACCGATCTCGTGCATCAGGTTGTGCGAGACGACGAGATCGAAGCTGTCGTCCGGGAAGGACAGGGCCGATGCGTCCATCTGATGGAAATGCACCGCCACGCCGAGCGACTCGGCGCGGGCATGGGCGTAGCGCAGCATGCCGGCGCCAATATCGACGGCATGCACCTCCGCCTCGGGAAAGGTGGCCGCATAGGCAGCCGTGGCGGCGCCCGCGGAGCAGCCGAGGTCGAGGATCCGCGTCGGGACGAAGCCGGGAAAATGCTCGGCGAGCAGGCGGACCGCGACACCGGTCTTGCTGTCGCCGCGGCCGGCGCCCTGGCCGAAGGAGAAGACGTTGCCGCCGGTTTCGTAGAGCGCGCCGGCGACGACATCGTCCGGCCCGCGATCCATGCCATAGCCGCCGGGCTGGAGGTGGATGTCGATATCGGCCACTTCGGGCGACGGATCATAGGCCGGATCGAGCGTGAGCGATCCCCTGCGATCGGGCGATTCCGCCAGCGCGCGCGCCGCCGCCTCCATCCGGTCGAGATCGCGATACACCGGCTCGCCGACCGAGACCCACAGCATTTCCTGGGCCGAGCGATTGGCGGCGCTCCACATCCGGTAACGCTGCGATTCGAACAGGGCGGCGCGGATATCCCCGGGCGATTGTGGCTGGCGGCCGTGCCGCGCGGCAAAGGCGGGGGCACCTTCGCTGGCGAACCGCGCGACATTGCCTGAGCGGACCCGCGCATTGAGCAGCTTGCGCAGCGACACGACCGCGCGCTGGCGGCTCAGTTCGTCTGGAGTCGCCTGGGGCAGCACTTCGTGCTGGAGATCGCGGACCTTCACGACGCACTCCTTCGAACCGGTGAGAAGATCATGCTATGTCGTCGCGCGCGGCAGGGCAATCGTTTTGTTCTAGCATTGATACAATTAAATCAGCGCTGGATCAGCTCGACCGGTTCGCCCGCCGGACCGACAACCGTGCAGGCCAGCCCGCCGTCATAGCCGAGGCCGTGCCGCACCACCGGCGGCGCGATCGCGATGTCGGCGACCAGCGCAAGGTCGTCGATCTCGAAACTGGCCATGGCATTGCCCATCGGCAGCATGCCGGGCGCCGTGGCGCGCGGGCCGGCAACCCGGCCCGGGCCGGTGAGATAGCCGTCAAGTTCGATCAGGAAGCCATGCTCGGCCAGGCCGAGCGTGGTCAGCGGGAATGTCTCCTCCGGCGCAAGTCCCTGGGCACGCTGGATGATGCGCACGCGCGAATCGCGGATCGGGCGCTGGCGGAGATCGAACCGCTCAATGTACCAGCGGTGCATGCCGGCGAAATCGGCGCCGGCCAGCACCAGGATGAACGGCCGGTCGACCGGCGCGCGCGGACTGGGCAGGATCGAGGTGCTGCGGTCACCGCCCTCCATGGTGAGGTAGAGGCATTCGCCGGCCGGCCCGATCAGTTGCATCGCCTCGATCGACGGCATGAACTGGAGCGGATTGGGCCCATCCAGAATCTCGAAAGGCGACTCGCGCAACCGGGCGGCCAGCGCATGCACGTCATCGACGATGATCTCGCACGCATTCCAGCCGAAGCTGGTGAGCGGGCGGTAACCCGGGATGGCGTCCGTCTCGACCGCGCGGATATGGACATCGTCCGCCCCGTCGCTGCTCAGGATCAGATAGCGCCGTCCGGCGATACCGGGCGTGCCCCAAGCCGCCGCGAGATCGGCGGCGACGGCTCCCCGCTCGCGGACGCGGTAGCCGAGCCAGCCGACATAGCAGTGTTCGAGCCGGTCGAGATCGGGGGCGCCCATCGTCGCCATGCGGAAGCGCGACAGCCGCGGCGCGGCGATGGAGGTCCAGTCCGCCATCAGCCGAAATGCAGATCGGTCTTGGATTTATGGAGGTCGAGCCGGATCTGGTAGCGATCGGGCCGGTACTGGGCGAGGATATGCTGCACCGGCCGGCCATTGGTGTCGGTGACCGTACGGCTGATCCGCAGGATCGCCGCGCCGATCTCGACCGACAGTGCCGCGGCCAGCGACGCATCGGCCAGCGTCGCCGAGATCGTCTGGGTCGCGCTGCCGATCTTCACGCCCGCCTGCTCGATCAGCGACAGGATCGGCGTCGTGCGGAGCGCCGAGCGCGTGATGTGCTCGCCCAGATCGGCCGGCACATAGCTGATGAGATGCCCGAGCGGCTCGCCATCGAGCCAGCGCACGCGCACCACGCGGATCAGGGGCGTTCCGGCCTCCACCCCCAGGGCGTCGCTGATCGGCGACCGCGCCGGCGCTTCGTCCAGCTCGATCAGCTTGACCTGGGTGGAGCGTCCGAACGTGAGCAGCGATTCAATCGCCTGGTCGATGCTGCCCTCGATCGGGCGCGCGGGCGGCTCGAAGATGACATGAGTGCCGACACGGCGCTTGCGCGCGACCAGATTGGTGCTGGCCAGTTCGGCCAGCGCGCGCCGGGCAGTGATGCGCGAGACGCCGAAGGCGGCGGCAAGCTCCTGCTCGGTCGGCATGCGCGAGCCGTGCGCGCGCTCGCCGCTGGTGATTTCCTCGCGCAGGCGCAGGAAAATCTGGTGGTACAGCGGCACGGCATGCAGCCGATCGACGCCGGCAACCTCATCCTCTGCTTTTTTCAACGGATTACGCTCCCCGGTTTACTCTTACCACGAACCGGATAGTGCCCGATCGACGCCATGACGGAAAGAAGCCATTGATGAAGACCAAGCCCGTTCTCACCGCCGCCGAACTCGACCCGATGCTTGCCGCCGCGCGCGCCGACGCCACGCGTCGCGGGCTCGTCATGTCGATCGCGATCGTCGACGATGGCGGCTATCCGCTCCGCCTCGAACGGATGGACGGTGCCGGCGTGATGACCCCTTCGGTCGCGCTGGCCAAGGCGCGCACGGCGGCGCTGATGCGCGGATCGACCCGCATTCTCGCCGAGCGGGTGGTGAGCGAGCCGGCGCTGCTGCGCCTCACCGAATATCTGCCGATGGAAGGCGGGCTGCCGATCGTCGCCGAGGGCGTCTGTATCGGCGGGATCGGGATTTCGGGCGGCAGGCCCGACGACGACGAGGGCGTGGCGCAGGCCGGGCTCGACACGCTCGCCCGCTAGCCCGCCTCTCCCTGTTCTCGCGCCGATTTCGCCCTGTTCTACCCTGTTATCCCGGCGAATCTTTTTTTTCGCTGTTCCGGGGCGATTTTGTTGGAGAATATCCAAAGCAATCTCAAAGGCTTGTCGACCATCAGCCCTGTTCCGCAAGAACAGGGTAACGCCGCGCAATAACAGGGCGGGCCCGGGCGGTAACAGGGAGGCCATCATGGCGTTGCAGTCCTCGGCACGTTCAGCCCGACGTTCCGACGCGGGGCCATCCTCACGCGCAGCCTGGCCCGACCGGCGCAGCAGTTGAATCGACCGGCCACCGTTCCGTTCAATGCATCTCCTCGCCGCCCGAGACGTTCATCGCCTCGCCGGTGATGTACCGCGCCTGCCCCGAGCAGAGAAAGGCGCAGGCATTGGCGGTATCGTCGACCTCGCCGACGCGGCCGAGCGGGATGCGGCCGCGCATCGCCGCAAGATATTCCTCGACGGTCTGGCCGCGCATCTTCGCCATATACTCGTTCTGCCATTCCCCGAGGCCGGTGGTGACATGGTTGGGGCAGACGGCGTTGACGGTGATCTGCTCCGGCCCGAGTTCCATCGCCGCCGATCGCGTCAGGCCGACCAGGCCGTGCTTGGAGGCGACATAGGAGGAGGTCAGCGCCGATCCCGACTTCGCGGCGCGGCTGGCGATCGAGACGATGCGGCCCCTGCCCCACCCCTCCTCGATCTCCTGCGACAGCATCTGCTTTGCCGCATGCTTCATCGCGAAGAAGGCGCCGCGGAGATTGACGTTGAGCACCGTATCCCAGCGATCCTGCGTCGCCTCGATCAGCGGGCCGAACAGATAGCCGACCCCGGCATTGTTCACCAGGATATCGAGCCGCCCGAACTTCGCCACGGCATGCGCAACCAGCGCCGCGACCTCGTCCTCGACGCGCATATCCGCCGCGAAGCTGGTGACCTCGGCCCCCATGGCGCGGATATCCGCCGCGACCGCGCGCATTTCCTCATCCCCGCCGACGCCATGCGCCGGCGCCATGTCACCGGCAGTCCGGCCGAGATCGTGGATCACGATGCGGGCGCCGTCCGAGGCCAGCTTGCGCGCGATCGCCTCGCCCAGCCCCTTGCGGCGACCGGCGCCGGTGACCACCGCCACCTTGCCCGCGATATCGGGATACATCGTCATCTCAAATCTCCATTCCGGCGCGATAGCCCTCGGCCGTCGCCATCAATATGGTGCGCGGCGCATAGGCGTCGCCGATGACGGTCACCGCAATGCCCGCGGCGCGCAGCGCGGCTGCGAGCGCGTCGTCCGGCCGCCGCGCCGTGGCGAAGGTGAAGAGGGCGACGTCGCGGATCAGCCCTTCGCGCCCATTGTAGATATTGGCATAGGCGACCTCGCCCTCCTCGAAGCGGGACCGGGCGAGCGGCCGCACCAGCGGCACGATCTCCGCACCGAGGCGCGAGAGGCGTTCATACGCGCCCTGGCGCACGACTACCGCCGCGTCGCTGGCGATCCGGTCGCGCGGCGTAAGCAGCACCACATGCTCGAACTTCGCGCAGAGCATCTCGGCCGCATCATAGGTGAAGGCGCCGTGATCCTCGTCATGGAGGACCGCCGTGCCCGGCTGGCGCGTGGTGAAGCCTTCCAGCAGCGCCACCGCCTGGCGCAGATCCGGAAAGATCCCCTCGTCGCGCCAGTCCGCCGGCAGAAAGGCCGGCCATGCCGGCGTCGCGCCGGCCGCCAGCACGACGTGATCCGGCGCGAGCGCCAGGATGTCAGCCATGTCGGCGCGGCGGCCCAGCCGAAACTGCACGCCGTGCCGATCGGCACGGAGCCGCTGATAATCATAGATGCTGCTGAGATTCTCGCCGCCGGGGAGCAGCGCGTGCAGCCGCGTCTTGCCGCCGACCGCGTCGCTCGCGCCGAATACCGTCACGGCATGGCCGCGCGCGGCGGCGACCCAGGCTGCCTCCAGCCCGGCGATTCCGGCGCCGACGACCGCGATGCGCTTGCGGACCGGCGCGGGCGCGGGCCGCCAATCGGCCTCATCCGGGGCGCCGACGCGGGGGTTGTTGTCGCACAGCAGCCCGCGACCGCTGGTGATCATGTGCCAGCAGGTGTTGCACGAGACGCAGTAGCGGATCTCCGCCTCCCGCCCGGCCCGCGCCTTCGCGCCCCAGGCCGGATCGGTGACGAGCGGCCGGCCGAGCATGACGAGATCGGCGAGCCCGTCGCGCACGATGCGTTCGCCCTCATTGGGATCGGTGATCAGGCCCAGCGCGCCGATCGGGGTGCCCGGCGCGGCGCGGCCGAGCGCGGCGATGCGATCGACATAGGGCGTGCGGGGGCCGTGAAGATCGGGGAGATGGTCCCGCAGCGTGTCGCCATGCGCGCCCCAGCACCAGGTGAGATAATCCGGCACGCCGGTCGCATGGATGATCGCGGTGATCGCCGCGGCCTCGGCGAGATCGATCCCGCCGGGAATGCCATCCTCCCCGGGCAGCTTCACCCCGATCAGGAAATCGGGCCCGCAGACGGCGCGCAGCCCTTCGATCAGCTCGGTCAGCAGGCGGGCGCGGTTCGCCCGGTCGCCGCCATAGGCATCCTCGCGGATATTGGCCTGGGGCGAGAGGAACTGGTGAAAGAGATGGCCGTGGCCGGCGGAAATCTCGACGCCGGCAAAGCCCGCGCGGGCAAGCCGGAGGGACGAGGCGACGAATTCGTCGATCATCCGCCGGACCGCGTCGGTCGACAGCGCGTGCGGGACCGTCCAGCTCAGATCGTCGGGCAGCGGCGATGCGCCGAACGCGAAGTCGTTGCGGCCGCCGCCGCGAAAGCCGCGGCCATTATCCTGCAACTGGCCCAGCATCAGGCCGCCCGCCGCCTCGACCGCGCGCGCCCAGCGCGCGAACGCGGCTTCGTTCTCCGCGGTGAAGGCCATCGGCCGGGTCGGCAGCTTGTGCCAGTGGAGCGTCGCCATGGGTTCGCTGACGAGCAGCGACGCGCCGCCCCGGGCGCGGTTGACATAATAGTCGACCAGCCGATCCGTCACCCGGCCGCGATCGGCATAATGCGTCGACATCGACGCATGGACGATCCGGTTGGGCAAGGTGCGCGTGCCGATCGTCACCGGCGAGAAGAGATGCGGATAGGCGGTCATACGGGAATCAGGCCGGCGCGTGCATCCTCAGCACGCGCTCGATAAAGGCCTTGCGCCAGGCGGTTCGTTCAGCCTCGATCGCATCGTCGGCGCGATAGGCCTCGATATCGGCGCGGCTGATGCTGCCCCTGGCATCGAGCAGCCGCTCAATCGTGTCGACGCGGTCGCGCAGCGCCGAGGTCTCGGCCATCAGCTCGAGCAGGAAGGTCATCATCTGGTCGATCGCGGGATCGTCGAAGAATTGCGGGCGCTTGCCCTTGCTGACGCGAGGCAGGCTTACATCGCCCGGATCCATTTTCGCCATGCCGACACCTTTTCGCGATTCAAGAATCGAAGGGCGGCAGGGATGCGCCCTGCCGCCCTTCCGGTACAAGCCCGATCAGAAGTCCTTGCGGACCCGCAGCATCCAGCGGCCCGGATCGTTGAGATACGGGTAGATCAGGAAGGAGGTCTTGTAGGTCTTGTCGAAGCAGTTGGTGCATTCGGCCGTGATCGACGCGCCGAGGGCGCTGTTGCGCAGCGACAGGCCGAAATTGAACAGGCTGTGCGCATTCTGATAGCCGCGCGGATCATCCGAGGTCGAAACCCAGGAGCCGGTGGTATATTCCCACGCCACGCTCGGCACGAGCGACGTCGTGTCGGTCAGGCGGAAGGTGTAGTTGGCACCGAGCGTCGAGGCGAAGTCAGGCACGCGGACCGGCTTGGCGATCTCGCCCGTCGGGGTGACGATGCCGGCATTGCAGTTATTGGCGGTGATGCCCGCCTTGCACCGGGCGATCTGGGCATAGACCGACGGGTCGATATTCTCGTACCGCGCCTTCTGCGCGCCGAACGACCAGTAGATGTTCAGCCCCTTGACCGGGATCACGGTAACCTCGCCCTCGATCCCGTAATTCTTCAGATCGGCGAAGTTGCGGGTGAGATAGAGGATCGTGCTGGTGACCGGATCGAGATAGCCGGCCGGCAACTGGAAATCGCGGTCGACAAAGGAGAAGCCGGTGAGGTTCACGCGGACATGCCGATCGAAGAATTCCGAACGGACGCCGGCTTCATAGGACCAGACGGTCTCGCGGGTGAACGGCACCGCGAGCGCCGCATAATTGGCGCGCGCATTCCAGCCGCCCGACTTGAAGCCCTTGGTCGCCGAGGCGAAGACCATCACGTCCGGCGTCAGCTGGTAGTTGATCGCGAAGCGCGGCGTCCAGACGCGGGCGCGCTGGGTGACCGGGATGCCGAGATTGATCAGGTCGACCGTCGAGAAGGGCTGGTTGTTGACGCCCGAGCGCGGCAGCGTGTTGACGTTGGGCGCGAACTGCACGTCCTTGAATTCGTCCGTGTAGCGGATGCCCGCGGTCAGCGTCAGCGGCTTGATCGGATGGAGATCGAACTGGGCGTAGCCGGCATAGGCTTCGGTGCCATTGTTGACGGTGCGATCCTGGGTGACCGTCGGCGAGCCGGTGAGCGGCACGTTGACGTTGGCGAAGATCGTCCGGTTCTTCTCGTTCAGGTAGTAAAAGCCCCCGACATAATCGAGCAGGCCGTCAAACGCCTTGCCGGTGACCTTGACCTCCTGCGTGAACTGCTGGTGGTAGCTGTCCGTCGCGAGAACGGTCGTGGTGCCCGCGCTCGACGAGATATAGTCGAAGTCGTTGTAGAGGACGCTGCCGGTCGAGCGGCTGTCGGCGCTGTCGGTGACATATTCCTGATAGAGATGGCGATAGCCGGTGATGAAGTTGATCGTCGCCCCGCCGGCCTCGACCTGGAAGTTCGAGATGAGGGAATAGGACCGCGCCGTGTTGCCGAGCGTGTTGTCGGCCAGTTCGGACGACACGATCGACCCCAGTGGCGTATCGCTGCGCAACTTGGTGAAATCGATCCGCTTGTTGTCGCTGTCGCGGTAGAAATTCACCAGGTTGGCGCCATTGGCGTAGATATAGTCCGCCGACAGATCCCAGGTGACGTTGTCGGCCGGGAGCGCGCGGACCGCGCCGCGAAGACCCCAGCTGCGATCGCCGTTGAGCCGCTGGCCGGTCGTCTGGTTGTAGACATAGCCGTCGGCGTCAGTGAAATAGCCCGAGAATTTGGTGAGCAGCGTATCCTTGATGATCGGGATATCGACCGAGCCGCGCAGCTGGGTGCGGTTGTAGCGGCCATAGCCAGCCTCGGCGAAGCCGGTGAAATCATTGCCGGGCTTCTTCATGATCACGTTGATCGCGCCGCCCGTGGTGTTGCGGCCGAACAGCGTGCCCTGCGGGCCGCGCAGCACCTCGACCCGCTCGACATCGAAGAAGGAGAAATTGTTCGCGCCCTGGCGGGAGAGATAGACATCATCGACATAGGTGCCGACGGGCACGTCGAAGGTGGCGATCGATTCGGTATTGCCCAGGCCGCGCAGCGTATAGGCGTTGGCCGTGCCGATGGCGGTGTTGTTGTGGCCGATCAGGTTGGGAACATAAGCGATCAGATCGAGCGTCCGCGAGACCTGGCGGACGGCGAGCTCGTCGGCGGTGAAGGCGCTGACGGCGAGCGGCACCTTTTGCAGGTTTTCCGAGCGACGCTGTGCGGTCACGACGATTTCGGCGATCCCGCCCGTGCTGCCGGCATCGTCCGCCTGCGATGCTTCGGTCGCCGGGGTGGCAGGCGCGCTCTGCGCCCATGCGGAGGTCGTACTCATCAACAGGGCCAGCCCGAAGGTCGCCCCGATCCTCTTGGTGTTTCCAGTCATGTCGCGTCGTTCCCTTTATGTCGATTGAAACGGCCCGTCTTCCCGGGACCGTGAGTGACATTCCCACTGCGAAACCGGCCGCGTTGATGCGGCTCTCAATCTCCTCCGCCTGCCCTTTCCCACCGGGGCGGCGTCATGATTATGTCTTAACATTAGTGCAAATCAAGCGCTAGTTTTCAACGCGCCCCGACATGGGTAGCCAGGAAGGGAAAGATCGCGCCGAACCAATCGCTTGGTCGGTCGAACAGCATGCCGGCGCCCCCCGGCAATTCGACATATTTCCAGTCCGGACGGCGATCGATCAGCGCCTTCCCGCACGGGAAAAGCGGATCGGTCCGCCCCGCGACAACCAGCGTCGGGCAGGAGATTCGAGCCAGGTCGGCTGCGAAATCATAGTGCGCGGCGGCATGGTGGCCGTGCTCGCGGGTCGGGCCGTTGGCGAAATAGGTCAGCACCGAAAGGTGGACGGTCTCGTCGCTCCAGTCCGGATCGGCGATCCGCCGCACCAGCGACCAGCGATCGGCGAGATGGCTGCCGTCCGGGGCGATGCGTTGCGATTCATCGATCTTCGCCAGCCGCTGCGCGCGCTGCTCGGCCGAATAGAGCGGTGCATTGTCCATCGCCAGCGCCGCCGCGCGATCCGGCCAGGCCGCCGCCATCCGGCCGGCGACCAGCGCACCGCCATGATGGCCGACCAGCGCGGCCTGGGCCAGGCCGAGCGCGTCGAGCAAGGGCGGCAGGATCGCGGCGAACCCCTTAATGGTCGGCTCGTCGAGCGGGTCGGACAGACCGTGGCCCGGGAGGTCCGGGGCGATCGCGCGGAAGCCCGCGGCCGCGAACAGCGGCATGACGCGGCGATACTGGATCGACGCCCAGGGTGCCTGGTGCAGCAGCAGCACCGCAGGGCCTTCGCCCTGCTCGCGATAATGAATCTGCCCCTTGTCCCACGCGGCATAGCCGCGCCGTTCGCCGGGAAGCGCGCCCATTGACGGCAGGGTCATGCGACGGTCTCCAGCGGAATGAGTGTCTGGCCGAGCAGCCGGCCGAAGGTGAGAGCAGGCGTGACCATCATCCCGCCACAGGCGGCCTTGCCCATGGTCTGGCTCGATCCCAGGATCTCGCCCGCCGCGTAGAGGCCGGGGATGGGGGTGCCGTCGCGGCGGATGACGCGGAGCCGATCGTCCACGGCAAGGCCGATCGCGCTCGAGATCGAGCAGCCCTGCATGCGGATGGCATAGAATGGCGCGGTGGCGATCGGCGCCGGATGGTGACGGCGCCCGAAGAAATCATGACCGGTCGCCACGCCGTAATTGAAGGCCTCGACCGAGCGGGCCAGGCCGGCGGCATCGATTCCCGCCTTCCCGGCAAGCGTGGCCAGATCGTCCGCCCGGCTGAAGACGGGATTGCCGACATCGAACGCCGCGACCATCTGCTCCTGCGTCCAGCCCGTCACGATCGGCGGGGCCGCCGCCAGGATCGCCCGGTCGAAGACGATCCAATAGCGATAATCGGGCTGATCCATCAACGCGATCTCGCGCGCATCGACGCTCTCGATATCCTCGCGCACGAAGCGCTGCCCGCGCGCGTTGACATAGATCTCCCATGGCGGCCGACGCTCGGGGAAATGCTCGATCCGGCCGATCGGCCTGGCCGGGCGCGCATCGGTATCGAACAGCGCCCCGAAATTGATGAAGACATTCTCCGCGCCCCGGGCATGGCCGCCGGCCGCTTCGCCCAGCTTCAGCCCGGCACCCCGGGCGAAGGGATAGGGCGCGCCGTGATATTGCGGATAGCCGTTGAGCTGCTCGAACAGGTCCGGATCGCCGGCATAGCCGCCGCAGGTGAGCGCGACGGCGCCCGCAGCGAACCGGTGCCGGACGCCCGCCGCATCCCGGGTCACCACGCCATCGACCGTGCCGGACTCATCGGTCGTCACCTCGACCACTTCCTCACCGAGCCGCAGCGTGATGTCGCCAGACTCAACCGCCGCCATCACCAGCGGCACGAGCACGTCCTTGACGCTCACCCCGCCCTGCGCGCCCCAATAATAGCGCGGCACCCGATAGGGCTCATGGCCGAACCCCTTGACCGGATGATCGGGCAGTGGCTCGAAGCCCTGCTCGGTCAGCCAGTCGAAGGTTCCGGCCGCATGATCGACGGCCAGCCGTACGAGCCCCGGATTGGCGGTGCCGCGGCTGATCCGCATGACGTCCTCGAAATGGAGGTCAGGCGAATCCGCGATGCCGCGCTCGCGTTGCAGCGCGGTTCCGGCCGCGCTCATCTGCCCGGTCGCGACCCACAAGGTCCCGCCCAGCACCGGCGCATGATCGATCAGCAGGACGCGCGCACCGCGGCGCGCGGCGAACAGCGCAGCGGGCATGCCGGCCGATCCGCCGCCAACGACGACGAGGTCGAACCCGGCCCCGTCCTTGTCCGCCCGGCTCCTCGTCCCCGCCACGCCTTCCCTTCCGAGTCGCTTGATATCCACTGCGATAAATGTTCTATTCTTATATCAATTGAAAGCCCCTTTTGACGGAGGCACCGATGAAGCCGCACTGGATCGCCGCCGCCCTGGCCCCGCTGCTCGCCGCGACGCCCGGTCTGGCGCAGGAAGGGGCCGCGCCATCGCCGTGCGGACCGGGAGTCGCGACTGATATGCGCTGGGTGGGCAACGGCCTGATGCGCGGCGGCAAGGGTTATGTCGCGACGCCGATGGGGCAGGTACATTATCGCCTTGCCGGGCCGGCCACGGGGCCAGTGCTGCTGCTGCTCCACCAGACACCCTGGTCGATGAACGAGTTCGCCGAGGTGCAGGCGTGCCTCGCCGCGCGGCACGTCCGCTCGCTCGCGATCGACACGCCGGGCTATGGCAATTCCGATCCGCCCCCAGGCACGCCGAGCGTCGCCGACTATGCGGACAATCTCGTGCCGGTGCTCGATGCGCTCGGCCTGCCCATGGTGGTCGCGGCGGGGCATCATACCGGTGCCGCGATCGCCGCCGCGCTGGCCGCGCGCCATCCCACGCGCGTCGCCGCGCTGATCCTGCACGGCGTGCCGCTCTATACACCGACGGAGCGCGCCGAGCGGCTCGGCAAGGCGCCGCGCGCCCAGGCGCTGTCGGCGGACGGGAGCCATCTCGGCGATTATTACCGCTATATCCTGGGTTATGCCGGTGACGATCCGCACGCCCGGGTGACCGCCACCTGGTCAGTGATCGACTGGTTCCTCGCCGGCAGCGCCGACATCGCGCACGACATCGTGTTCCGCAACGACATGGGTGCCGACCTGGCACGGATCGCGGTGCCGGTGCTGATCCTGTCCGACGGGAAGGATTCGCTCCATGCGAACGACCGGCGGGCAGCGGCATTGCGCCTCAACTTCCGCTACCGCGACTTCTCCGACGGCACGCCCCACGCGATGATGATCCACCCCGATCGCTGGGCCGATATCGCCGCCGCCTTCGTCGCCGAGACGGCGACGCGCTGACGATCTCTAGACCGCGACCGCGTTGGCGGCCAGCGGATCGGGCAGGTCGAGCGTCGCTTCGAGCTCGACCAGCGCCCTGCGATAATGCTTCAGCCCGAGGACGACGAACAGGATCGAGGGAATGCCGACACAGACCACGAAGAGCGACAGCACCATGCCGATCGATCGCGGGTCGCCCGAATAGTCGGTCGCCCAGCCGATAAGCGGGGGCCCGAGCAACGGACCGACCAGGGTGATCACCGTGTTGAAGATCGCGACCGACTGCCCGCGGATATCGCCCGGCGTGACCAGCGACAGGGCGGCAGGCCCCCCGGCGGTAGCGATCGACTTGCCGACAAAGGCAAGGAACATCGCGACGACGGCGAGACCGGCACTCGGCATCACGGGATAGAGCGCGCTCATCGGCACGGTGATGATCAGGCCGAGCAGCAGCACGCGCATGGCCGCATCGGCATGGCGCTTGAGCAGATGGCGCGTCGCCCAGACGGCGATCACCGTGCCGAGCGGGCCCGCGGTAAAGTAGAACAGCCCGGTGACGGTGCCGATCGTGGCGATATCCCAGCCCCAGAGGCGCTGGAACAGCGGCACGTTCCAGAAGCTCAGCGTGCTCATCGCGAAGTTGCAGGTCGCGCCGATGAACAATGCGCCGAAGCCGCGCCAGCGCGCGAGAATGTAGCGAAAGGCACTCATCCGCGGCGCACCCGCCACGGCGCTGACCCGCTCGCTATGCGCCGGCTCGCGCACCGTGAGCATCAGCGCGGCAAAGACGAAGCCGGGCAGGCCGACGAGGAAGAACGCCATCTGCCACATGGCGAACGGGCCCATGCCGAGAAAATGCGTGTGACCCATTTTGCCGAGCCAGCCGACGAGGTTGCCGCCGACCAGGAAGGCGAGGCCGGCGCCGAGATAGGGGCCGGCCATATAGACGCTGATCGCCCGGCCGCGCCGGGCCCGATCGAAATAGTCGCTGATCATCGAGATCGAGCTTGGGCTGACCACGGCTTCGCCGAGACCGAGGCCGAGGCGCAGGACCAGCAGCAGCAGGAAGCTGGTCGCAAAGCCGCTCGCCGTCGTCATCGCGCACCAGAAGACGATGCCGCCGATCAGGATCCATTTGCGGCTCGCCCGGTCCGCATACCAGCCGAGCGGGATGCCCGTCAGGACGTTGAACAGCGAGAAGGCCGGCCCGAGCAGGAGCCCGACCTGGAAATCGCTCAGGTGGAGCGAATGCTTGATCGGCTCGATGACGAGCGTGAGGATGTAGCGATCGAAATAGGAAAGGATGAAGACCAGCAGCAGCAGGCCGACGACGTACCATTGATATGCAACCGAGTGCGTCCGCTGCGCCATCGCCGTCCCTTTTGTTGAATGCTAGAGTGCGCGTCCGCCGAACACGTACCAGCCGCCGCGGCCATGCATCGGCCGGCCGGGCTCGTCCCAGGCGAAGGCCGCGCCGCGATCCGGATAGGCGCCGAGATCGGGCAGGATCAGCGCGAAAGTACCGGCCGGATCGAACCCCGCCGTGACGCACATCGCGGCATGATCCTCGGCGCGCCAGGCGGTATAGGCCGGCTCGTTGTTGTTGAGCGTGTCCCAGTTCCAGAAATAATCCTCATAGGCATCGACGAGATGCGAGGAGGGCAGTTCCTGGTGGACCATGATTCCGCCCGGCGCGAGCAGCCGGCGGCACTCGGCGAGCACGCGGTGTGACGCCTTGACCGGGATTTCGTGGAAGAAGAAGCTCGACACGATCAGGTCGAAATGGCCGTCGGGGAAATCGAGCGCCTCGGCGTTCTGCTGGCTGAAATGCAGCGGCACGCCCTCATGTTCGGCCAGGGCATGACCGTAGCGCAGCAAGGGTGCGGCGACATCCACGCCGTGCGCCTCGACGCCCGGAAAGGCCTGGACATAAGGCAGCAGGTTCTTGCCCGAGCTGGTGCCGATATCGAGCATCCGCTTCGGCATGAAGCCGGGATGTTCGGTCTTCAGCCAGCGCGAGATCACGCGGGCGACCCCGCCCCAGCTGCGATGGCTCTGATTGGCGGTGAACACGCGCGAGCCGAGACTGGCCACGGCGCCCTGCGCCACATCATCCTCGGCATATTCGTTGTGGAAGCAGCCAGGCATGAGATGTACGTCGAGCGCATCGACATAGCGTGGCGCCACCAGCGCCGGATCGAGCCGCAGCGAACCGCCCGCCGGGCTCAGCACGGCTGCATCGCGCGCGACGTCGATCATCGCCGGCAGGGCACGCTCGACCTGCGGCTGCACGGACAGGAAGCACATTTCCTGCGCGTTGTAGCGGACGCTGCTGTAGAAGCGGTAGGATGCCTCGCCCTCCATCGCGCGGTCGATCGCGCGCCAGTCCGTGAAAGCCTCGCCCTTTGCCTCGGCAGCGGGGCGGACGCGGTCGGTGAAATCGCGCTCCAGCGCACCGGCCATCTCCTGGATCGCGTGGCGGCGCAGCGCGCTGCAGAAGCGCTGGCGGCCCAGCTCATCGTGCGTCGCAACGGCGAGCGCCTCGATATCGGGAATGGCCTGCGGCGCGTTCGCGCCCGGCACTCGGGTCTGGATCGTCATTCTGACCTCCTGAAGCTCGCGACACGGTATAATCGCCCCGTGCCCTGACGACGCATCGAAAAAAAGACGTTGCGCCCGTTCGATTTGCCATACATCTAGGACAAATCATCGTCGGGGAGTGACGCGGTGTCAAGCGGGGATCGTAACAGGATTATCATCGCCGGCGCGGGACCGGTCGGGCTGCTCGCGGCACTGCTGCTCGGCCGGCGCGGAATCCCGTTCACGCTGATCGAGGGGGAGGACGCGCTTTCCGACGACCTGCGCGCCTCGACCTTCCACCCGCCCACGCTCGACCTGCTCGACGCGCAGGGCCTGGCGGCACCGCTGATCGCCATGGGGCTGATCAGCCCGACCTGGCAGATCCGCATGCACGAGACCGGCGAGCGCGCAGTGTTCGATCTTGCCGCGATCGCCGGCGACACGCGCCATCCCTATCGCCTGCAGTGCGAGCAATCGAAGCTGTGCCGCCTGCTCCTCGCCCAGGTGCTGGCCGAGAAGCGCGGCGAGGTGCGCATGGGCACGCGACTCGAGCAGGTCACGCAGGATGACGACGGCGTGTCGGTCCGCATCCTCGCCGACGGCGAGCCCGGCACGATCGAAGGACGCTATCTGATCGGCGCCGACGGATCGCGCAGCGCCGTGCGGCACAGCCTCGGCTTTTCCTTCGAGGGCAAGACCTATCCCGAGACGACGATCCTGGCGACGACCACCTTCCCGTTCCAGGATCACCTGCCCGGCCTTTCCAACGTCAATTATGTCTGGAAGGCCAAGGGCACGTTCAGCCTGCTGCGCCTGCCGCAACTGTGGCGCTGCAGCCTCTATCCCGACCCGGACGAATCGATCGAGGACGGGCTGCAGCCGGCCAGCGTGCAACGCAAATTGCAGGAGATCGTGCCGCGCGACGAGCCCTATGAAGTGCTCGAGATCCGCGCCTATCGAATCCATATGCGCATCGTCGACGACTATCGTGCCGGGCGCGTGCTGCTCGCGGGCGATGCAGCGCATGTCAATTCGCCGTCGGGCGGCATGGGCATGAACGGCGGCATCCACGACGCGGTCGAACTGGTCGAGACGCTTGCCGATATCTGGAACGGCGCCGACGAGCGACTGCTCGATCGTTACACCCGGCGCCGCCGCCCGGTCGCCGAAGCGGAGATTCTCGGCCAGTCGGATCGCAACCGCGCCCGCATGCAGGAGCGTGACATCGCGAAGCGCCGCGAGATGCTCGCCGACCTCCAGCGCGTCGCCGACGATCCCGAACGCGCCAGGGACCATCTGCTGCGCAGCTCGATGATCGCCGGCTTGCGCCAGGCGGCGACGATCGCATGAGCGCGCGCACGGACTATGGCCGCGACGGCACGGTCGGCATCGGCACGCCGCAGGCCAACCCGACGGTCGAGGCGGAAATGGCGATCCTGCTGCCCCCGACCGTCCTGCGCGTCACCACGCGGCTGACCAGCGCGGCCGCAGCATCCGGCGACCGGCTGCGCGCTTATCTGGAACAGCTCGACCGGACGCTGGAGAGCTTCGATACGCTGCGACCCGAAGTGTTCGGCTTCGCCTGCACTGCCTCCTCCTATCTCGTAGCGCCCGCGCGCGAGAAGGAGATCATCGCGGCAGCGCAGGCCCGCTTCGCCTTTCCGGTGGTCACCGCCGCCGCGGCGATCGCGTGGAAGCTGCAGGCGCTGGGCGCCCGCCGGATCGCGCTCGTCTCGCCCTATCCGCCGGAACTGGGCGAGGCCGCGGCCGCCTATTGGTGGGCACAGGGCTTCGCACCGGTCTCGGTCGGATCGGCCCCGATCGCCGGCACCGATACCCGCGGCATCTATGCGCTGGGCAGTGCCCAGGCGCGCACTGCACTCGCCGGGCTCGGCGACCTCTCCGTCGACGCGATCCTGATCACCGGCACCGGCATGCCCTCACTGCCGCTGATCGCCGATCCGCCGCCGGGCATGCCGCCGATCATCTCCTCCAATCTCGCGCTGGCCGAGGCCCTGCTCGCCTGCCTCGACCTGCCGCTTCCCGACTGGCGCGCGCGCTGCCGCGCCGCAACCGAAGGACCCTTTTCGTGATCCAGCCGATCAGCGCCATCATCGATGGCAAGACCATCATCACTGCCAAGGGCGCACCGACCGCGGTGATCGACCCTGCCACCGAGGAGACGATCGTCGCGATCGCCGAGGCCGACGACGCACTGGTCGACCAGGCGGTGGCCGCGGCGCGGCGCGCGTTCGAGGACGGGCCCTGGCGGCGGATGGATGTCGAGGCGCGCCAGGCCGCATTGCGCGCCTGCGCCGACCGGATCGATACCGCGACCGAGGTGCTCGCAGCGCTCGAGACGGCCAATACCGGCATCCCCTTCGCGCAGATCCGCGACCGCCAGGTCGCCCGCGCCTCGTATAATTTCCGCTTCTTCGCAGACTATATCGGCCAGGCAACCGCCGAGCTCTATGAGCAGGACCCCAATTATCTGACCATGGTGCGGCGCGAGCCGGTCGGCGTCGCTGCGCTGATCGCGCCGTGGAACGCCCCGATCGCGCTCGGATCGATGAAGATCGCCGCCGCCATCGCCTTCGGCAACAGTTGCGTGATCAAGCCGTCGGAGCAGGCGCCGCTCGGCGTCAACCGGCTGGTCGAGCTGCTGCAGGAAGTCCTGCCACCGGGTGTGGTCAACCTTGTCAACGGGCGCGGCGCCACGACCGGCGACCGGCTCGTCCGCCATGACGAGGTCAACCTCGTATCCTTCACCGGCGGCACCGCGACCGGACGGGCGATCATGGCGGCCGCTGGCCAGGGACTGAAACCGGCCACCGTCGAACTGGGCGGCAAATCCGCCAACATCATCTTCGACAGCGCCGATTTCGACCAGGCGCTCGATGCCGCGCTGCTGAGCATCTTCACCACCAACGGGCAGCAATGCCTCGCCGGATCGCGCATCCTCGTCCAGCGCGGCATCGCCGACCGCTTCATCGCCGCCTTCGTGAAGCGGGCGCAGGCCCTGAAGATCGGCCATCCGCTCGAGCCCGGCACCGAACTCGGGCCGCTCGCCTCGCGCCGACACCTCGATCATGTGCTCAGCTTCGTGCCGGAGCCGGGCCGCGACGATGTCCGCCTTCTCACCGGCGGGCGGCGCGCGGCGGGATTCGACCGGGGCAATTATGTCGAACCGACCGCCGTGCTGGTCGATCGGATCGACGACCGGATCTGCCAGGACGAGATCTTCGGCCCGTTCGCCGCCTTCATGATCTTCGACACCGCCGAAGAGGCCTACCGGCTGGCCAACGGCACCCGTTTCGGGCTGGTAAGCTATGTCTGGTCGCAGGACATCGCGACCATCATGGAAGCGCAGGACCGGCTGTCGAGCGGGATCGTCTGGTGCAACACGCCGATGACCCGCGAACTGCGCGCGCCGTTCGGCGGCTATGGCGATTCGGGCGTCGGCGCCGAGGGCGGCCGGGCCTGCGAGGCCTTTTATACCCGCCAGAAGACCGTCAGCATTCCGCGCCGCCCCCTGAAGCTGCGCAAGCTCGGCACCGCTTGAGGAGCACGTCCATGTCGATCAACTCCGAAATCACCGCCTGGCTCGACGCCTATTTCGAGGCGTGGAACCGCTATGACGTGCCCGCGATGAAGGCGTTGTGGGACGAGGAGGACCCGGCCCCGGTCTATCTCGCCGAGGAATGCGATCCGCATATCGGCTGGGATGCCGTACTCGGCTACTGGGGCGTGGACCGGTCCAAGTCCGAACGGCTGGTGAGCTGGAAGAACCTGACCGCGAAGGAAGCCGCGCCCGGCCTCGCCGTGATCCTGATCGACGCGAACTGGAGCACCTATATCCCCGGCTCCCGGCTCTATCCGCGGCCGTTCGGCGGGCCGGTGCGGATCACGGCGGCGTTGCGGCGCAAGCCCGAGGGCTGGCGCATGTTCCATTATGTCGAGGCGCCGCTTGCCTCGATCGTCCAGCTCCGCCGCGCGCATGAGGATGCGGTCGAACCGGCGCTCCATGCGCGGCTTGCCGCCAAGGGCATATCCTATTGAGCCGCTGATCCGCACGACGGAAAAAGCCGGACACGAAGATTGATGTTTTCGCGCTCCGCGACTAGGGCATTACCTATAAGACTATGACAAATACTCGCACCCTTTTTGCCAGGCTCTGGGACATGCACGTCGTCGCGTCGCTGGGCGCGGACGAGGACCTGATCGCGATCGACCGGGTGTTCCTGCACGAGCGCACCGGCTCGGTCGCGCTCCGCTCGCTCGCCGCAAGCGGCCGGCGTGTCGCCGATCCGGGCCGGGTGTTCGCGGTGACCGACCATATCGTCGACACGCTGCCGGGCCGCACCGGGACACGCGTGCCGGGCGGCAGCGCCTTCCTGGAGGCGACACGCGAGGAAACGCGCAAGGCGGGCATCCGCCTGTTCGACGTCGAGGATCCCGACCAGGGCATCGTCCATGTCATCTCGCCGGAACTCGCCATCGTGCTGCCCGGCGCAACGCTGGTGTGCCCCGACAGCCATAGCTGCAGCCAGGGCGCCTTCGGCGCGCTGGCCTGGGGCATCGGCTCGACCGAGGCCGAGCACGCGATGGCGACGGGCACGTTGCGCGTGACCAGGCCGAAGACGATGCGGGTGCGTTTCACCGGCCGGCCCGGCCCCGGCGTGACGGCAAAGGATATGGCCCTGGCGCTGATCGCCGCGCATAGCGCCGGCGGCGGCAAGGGCCATGCGATCGAGTTCGCCGGCGAAGCGGTGTCCGCGCTCGATCTCGAGGGGCGGCTGACATTGTGCAACATGGCGGCCGAATTCGGCGCGATGACTGCCTTCATCGCGCCTGACGAAACCGTGTTCACCTATCTGAAGGGCCGGCGCTACGCGCCGACCGGGCCGGGCTGGGAAAAGGCACTCGCCGCGTGGCGTGCGCTCGTCACCGATCCCGGTGCCGTGTTCGATCGCGAAATCGTGATCGACGCGGGCACGATCACCCCAATGGTGAGCTGGGGCGTGAGCCCGCAGCAATCCGCCCCGATCACGACCTGCGTTCCGGCCGCGCCCGGAGCGGAATCCGCGGGCCAGCGCGCGCTCGACTATATGGGCCTCGTGCCCGGTCAGCCGCTGATCGGCACGCCGATCGATGCCGCCTTTATCGGCAGCTGCACCAACAGCCGGATCGCCGACCTGCGCCGCGTGGCGGCGATCGTGCAGGGTCGCCACGTCGCGCCGGGAATCGCCGCCATCATCGTGCCGGGCTCCTCGGCCGTGCGCCGCGCCGCCGAAGCCGAGGGGCTCGACCGAATCTTCACGGAGGCGGGCTTCGACTGGCGGATGAGCGGCTGCTCGCTGTGCTTCTATGCCGGCGGCGACGGCTTCGCCCCCGGCGCGCGCGTCATCTCCTCGACCAACCGCAATTTCGAGGGCCGTCAGGGTCCTGGCGTGCGCACCCATATCGCCAGCCCCGAAACCGTCGCCGCCAGTGCGCTGGCCGGCGCGATTGCGGACCCGCGCGACTGGGCACCCCGTGCCGACACGGGGGCGCGTGAGCTTGCCGCCGGCGCGGAGGCGCGCTGATGTCCGCCTTTCCCCCCGTCCCCCGCGTTTCGGGCGTCGCCGCGCCATTGCTGCGCGCCAATGTCGATACCGATGCGATCATCCCGTCACGCGAGATCAAGGGCGTGGGCAAGACCGGGCTGGCCGAAGGGTTGTTCGCGGGCTGGCGCTATCTCCAGCCCGGCAGCCGGGAACCGGACCCGGACTTCGTCCTGAACGACCCGGCCTTTGCCGCGGCGCCGATCCTGCTGGCGGGAGAGAATTTCGGCTGCGGATCGAGCCGCGAGCATGCGGTGTGGGCACTCCATGAATATGGCGTGCGCGCCGTGATCGCCCCGAGCTTCGCCCCGATCTTTCGCGGCAATTGCGTGACCAACGGGATCATTCCCGTCGTTCTGGACGCCGCCGCGATTCTGGCCCTCGCCGCGACGGGCAATCCCGTCACGATCGACCTGCTCGCCCGGACGGTGACATCGGGCGATGTGACCGCCCCCTTCGCGATCGATGCCGAGGCAAGCGCCATGCTCGCCCAGGGGCTCGATGCGATCGACCTGACCCTGCAGCATGTCGACGCGATTTCGGCCTTCCACACCGCAGACCGCACCGCCCGGCCCTGGATCTATCTGGAACCCCAATCATGACCGCCATCCTGATCAGCGAGGTCGGCCCGCGCGACGGGCTGCAATCGATCGACCGCATCATGCCGCTCGAGGCGAAAAAGGCCTGGATCGCGGCCGAGGCAGCCGCCGGCGTCCGCGAAATCGAGGTGGGAAGCTTCGTGCCCGCCAGCCTGTTGCCGCAAATGGCCGACACCGCCGCGCTGGTCGCGTTTGCCGCGACGATTCCCGGCCTGTCGGTCGCCGTGCTGGTGCCCAATCTCAAGGGTGCCGAACTGGCCATCCGGGCGGGTGCGCGGAAGCTTTCCATTCCCTTCTCGATGTCCGAGACGCATAGCCTGAAGAATGTCCGCAAGGATCACGCTGCGATGGTGGCCGAGATCGGCGCGATCGCCGCGCGCGTCGCGCAGGAAGAGAATCCGCCGCATTTCGAAGTGGGCCTTTCGACTGCGTTCGGCTGCACGATCGAAGGTGCGGTGCCCGAGGATATCGTCGTCCGCCTCGCCGAGGCATCGATCGCCGCGGGCGCGGCCGAAGTCGGCCTGTCCGACACCACCGGCTATGCCGATCCGGCGCAGGTGAAGCGGCTCGTGCGCAAGGTAAAGGCGGCCGTGGGCGCCGACCGGATGAACAGCCTGCACCTGCACAATACGCGCGGCCTCGGCCTCGCCAATGCGCTGGCCGGGCTGGAGGAAGGAATCACCACGCTCGACGCCTCGCTCGGCGGACTGGGCGGCTGCCCGTTCGCGCCCGGCGCATCGGGCAATATCGTCACGGAGGACCTGGCGTTCATGCTGGCCGCCATGGGCTATGATACCGGGATCGACCTCGATGCGCTGATGCGCGTTCGCGCGATCCTCGCGGAGGCGCTGCCGGGCGAGCCGCTGTACGGCTTCACCCCCGATGCGGGACTGCCGCTCGGGCTGGAACGGCGGGCGGCATGAGCGGGCCCGCTCCCCTTGCCGGCCTGAAGGTCGTCGAGTTCACGCACATGGTCATGGGGCCGGCGGCCGGCGCGATCCTGGCCGGGCTCGGCGCCGAGGTGATCCGCGTCGAGCCGCCCGGGGGCGACCATACGCGGAACCTGATCGGATCGGGTTCGGGCTATTTCCCGATGTACAACCGCCACAAGGCAAGCCTGTGCCTCGATCTCAAATCGGCGGACGGGCTGGCGGCCGCAAGGCGGCTGGTGGCCGACGCCGACATCCTGATCGAGAATTTCCGGCCGGGGGCGCTCGACCGGCTGGGACTCGATTACGAATCGCTCGCTGCGGACAACCCGCGTCTCGTCTATTGCTCGCTCAAAGGCTTCCTGCCCGGCCCCTATGACGGGCGTACCGCACTGGACGAGGTCGCGCAGATGATGGGCGGCCTGGCCTATATGACCGGCCCGCCGGGCCGGCCGCTCCGCGCCGGATCGAGCGTGATCGACGTGACCGGCGGGATGTTCGGCGTGATCGCGCTGCTCGCGGCGATCGAGGAACGGCACCGCACCGGTCGCGGACAGAAGGTGCAGGCCTCGCTGTTCGAGACGACGGTCTATCTAGTCGGCCAGCATATGGCGCAGGAAGCGGTGACGGGCGCGGCCGCGGCGCCGATGCCGGCGCGGATTTCGGCCTGGGCGATCTACGACATCTTCGAAACCCGGGACCATCCGGTGTTCATCGGTGTCGTCAGCGATGCGCTGTGGGAGAAATTCTGCGCCCTGTTCGGCCTCGATGCGCTCTGGGCGGACGAGAGCCTCCGCCGCAACAACGACCGGGTGCGCGCCCGCGATCGCGTGCTCCCGGAAATCCGCGCCCTGGTGGCACAATTCACGCGCGACGAAATCGTCGCGAAGCTGGAAGGCACCGGGCTGCCCTTCGCGCCGATCGGGCGACCGGAGGACATGGCGGCAGACCCGCATCTGCGCGCATCCGGCGGGCTCGAGGCAGTGACCCTCCCCGACGGAACGCGGGCAATGCTGCCCGCGCTGCCGGTCGAGATGGACGGCGCTCGCCCCGGTGGAGCGAGCGCCCTGCCGCGGCCGGGCGCCGACACGGCACGGATCTTTTCCGACCTGGGCTATTCCCCGGAAGAGCTTGCCCGCCTGACCGATTGATCGCCGCGCCGGCTCAGCACGACGGCGCAGCCTGATCCAGATGGCCGTTGCCGCGCGGCTCGCGCATCGTCAGCGCGGTCAGGAAGGCGACTGCGCAGACCGCCGACACATACCAGGCATACCAGGATTCATGCCCCGCCTGCTTGAGCAGCAGCGCGACATATTCCGCCGTGCCGCCAAAGATGGCGGAGGCGATCGCGTGGCCAAGGCCGACCCCCAGGGCGCGCACCCCGGCCGGAAAGAGCTCCGCCTTGAACAGGCCGGAAACCGATGTGTAGAAGCTGAGCACCGCAAGCGCCGCGAAGACCAGCAGGAACGCCTCGAATGCCCCGGACGCCGTGCGGAGCGCACCGAGCAGGGGCACCGCCCCCAGGGTCAGCCCGCCGCTGAAGACCAGCAGGCAGGTCCGGCGGCCGATCCGATCGGAGAGGGCACCGATCATCGGCTGCAGCAGCAGGAAGGCAATGGTGGCGCCGATCATCGCGCGGCTGGCCGCGAGCACGCTCAGACCGGCCGAATTGACCAGATATTTCTGCATATAGGTGGTGAAGGTGTAGAGCGCGATCGCGCCGCCGGCCGATAGCACCATGACGGTGAACAGTGCCCGCGGGTGCCGCGCCAGCGCGCGCAAGGTGCCGGCATCGACCGCCTGCCCGTCCGCAACGACCGTTTCGTGCATCATGTCGCGCAGCAGCAGGATGGCGGTCGCGAACAGCGCGCCGAGCAGGAACGGCACACGCCAGCCCCAGGCCCGAATCTGCTCTTCGCCGAGCAGCAGCTGCAGCGCCCCCAGCACGAGAAGCGCGCCGAGCTGGCCCCCGATCAGCGTGACGAACTGGAAGGAGGCGAAGAAGCCGCGCCGGCCGGGCGGCGCGATCTCGCTGAGATAGGTTGCCGCCGCACCATATTGGCCACCGCTGGAAAAGCCCTGCATCAGCCGTGCGATCAGCAGCAGCAGCGGCGCGGCGGCGCCGATCCTGGCATAGACCGGCAGCACCGCGACCATCAGCGATCCGCCGCCCATCAGCAGCACCGACACGATCATCGCGGCGCGGCGGCCCCGGCGATCGGCATAGCGACCGAAATACCAGCCACCGATCGGCCGGATCAGGAAGCCGGCGGCATAGATGGCGGCGACGTTCAGAAGCTGCGCCGTCCTGTCCCCATTGGGGAAGAAGGATGCAGCGAAGTATAGCGCGGTATAGGCATAGGCATAGAAATCGAACCATTCGATGAGATTGCCGGCCGATCCGGCAAAGGCCGCGCGCGCCCGCGCGCCGCGATCGAGCGCCACGGTGGCAGTCACGCCCGCACCCCGGCCTGGGGAAGCGCACGACGTTCTTCGGGGGTGAGGCCGATCTCCTGCAGGATCCTGTCGCCATCGGCGCCGAGCGCGGGAGCGGGGCGATCCGGGCTTTCCTCCTGCCCCCGGACGAGGAAAGGCGACCTGACCGAGCGTAGCCGGCCTTCCTGCGGATGATCGAGCGGCCGGAACATGCCGACCGAGGCGAGATGCGGATCGGCCAGCAGATCATCCATGGTGTTGACCGGCGCGCAGGGAATGCCGGCAGCACGCAGCGCGACGATCCACTCGGCCGTGGTCCGCACCGGGCTTTCCAGCGCGATGATTTCGTACAGCATGTCGATATTGGCGCCGCGCTGTTCGGCATCGGTGACCCGCGGGTCGTCCGCCAGATCGGCGCGGCCGACCATCTCGAAATATTGGCGCCAATGGCCCAGCGTATAGGGCATCACGGCGATATGGCCGTCGCGTGTCGCGTAAGGGCGGCGGTGCGGGGAGCTGAGCCGGCCGTAACCGGTAGGCCCACGCGGCGGATCGAAACTCTCCCCGCCGAGCTGCTCGACCATCAGGAACGAGACCATCGCCTCGTACATCGGCGTGTCGATGCAGCAACCGGCACCGGTGCGCGCCCGCGCGGCAAGACCGGCGGCAACGGCGAAGGCGAGGTGCAGCCCGGCCACCTTGTCGCACAGGATGGTCGGCACGAAGCGAGGCTCGCCCGCGACGTGATTGAGCGCAGCCATGCCGGAGGCTGCCTGAATGCAATCGTCATAGGCCGGATCATTGCCCAGCTCGCCGCCGCCGAAGCCACGGGCCGAGCAATAGACGATGTCGGGCCGCGCGGCGCGGATCGCCTCATAACCGATCCCGAGCCGATCAGCGGACGCCGGCAGCATGTTGTGGACGAACACATCGGCGGTGGCGACGAGGCGCAGCAGGGCTGTCCTCGCTTCCGGCCGGGCGAGATCGAGCACCAGCGACCGCTTGTTGCGATTGGCGTTGAGAAATCCTGCGCCATCGCCGCCCGGACGCCCGGGACGCGCGGCGCGGAACAGATCGCCGGCGGGCGGCTCGACCTTGATGATCTCGGCACCGAAATCACCGAGCATCCGGGTCGCATAGGGACCGAGCACGATCGTCGAGAGATCGACGACGCGCACGCCCTTCAGCAGATCGAACATCCTTGCTCCTCCCGGCCTTTGCGGCCGTTATCGTTCGTGCGTGATGCGGACCTCAGGCGCCGAGCGCGCGCGAGCGCGCCGCGGCCGCAGCGACGGTCGCGGCGGCGAGCCGGTCGATCGCGCCATTCGCGTCGAGCTGCGCGAGCCCGGCCGCAGTCGTGCCCCCGGGGCTCGTCACCTCGACCCGGAGTTCCGCGAGGGATTCGGGGCGGGCGTCGGCCAGCCCCGCCGACCCGGTGAAGGTGGCGCGGGCGAGCCGCATCGCGATCTCGGGCGAGAGGCCGGCCGCGACGCCGGCAGCCGCGAGCGCCTCGGCAAAGCGGAAGAAATAGGCCGGCCCGCTGCCCGACACGGCGGTGACGAGATCGAGATCGGCCTCGACATCGAGCCAGACCACCTCGCCCGCCGCCCGCAACAGGGCATCGGCGAGCGCGCGATCCGACTCGGTGACAGCGGCCCCGGCGACGGCGGCGGTGATCCCGCGACCGATCGCGGCGGGCGTATTGGGCATGGAGCGGATGATTCGCCCGGTGCCGCCCAGATCCCGCCCGAGGCGCTGCAGCCCTGCCCCGGCCACGACCGAGAGGAACAGCCCGCCGCGTTCGGCAAGCGGACGCAGCATCGGCAACACGACGCCGAGCATCTGCGGCTTCACCGCGAGCACCACGACGAGATCCTCGGGCAGGGTCGCCGCCTCGATATGCTCGACGCGCGTGGCACCGGGCGGAAGCGCCGCATGCGGATCGAACACGAGCACCTCCTGCCCGCCTACCCAGCTGCGGGCGAGCGCGCCGCCCATGCGGCCGCAGCCGATCAGCAGCACTGTCATGGTCTTGCCGGAAGCCAGTGCGCCGGTGCCGCCTTGTCCGCAAACCAGGGAGCGGGCTGCGCATGCGGGGTCGGCCAGATTTCATCGAGCGTGTCGGCCGCGTACAGGCGCCCACCCCGCATCACCTGCGCGACACTCTGCGTGTTGCGGATATCGACCAGCGGATCGCGATCGAGGATCACCAGGTCGGCCAGCTTGCCCGGCTCGATCGTACCGAGATCGTCGAGCCGGCCGATCGTCTCGGCCGAGCCGGCGGTGGCGGCGTGGAGCACCGCGAGCGGCGTCATGCCGCCCATCGCATGGCCCTCCATCTCCCAATGGAAGCCGATGCCCGGAACCTCGCCATGCGCGCCCATGCCGATCAGGCCACCCGCGCGCGCGACGGCGGCGGCGCCCGTCGCGATGATCGGGAAGCGATAGGCATCGAGCGGCTGCCAGGGACGATCCGTCAGCTTCTGGGCAATGATGGCGGGCGGCCAGAAATGCCGTGTGCGGGCATCATGCTGCGGATCGCGCGCCGTGACGAACCAGTCGGCACCGGGCGGCCCGCTGTTCGTGACCATCAGCGTCGTGGTGTAGCTGGTGCGCATTGCCGCGAGCAGGCCGACCACGTCGCGACCGAGCGGTACGGCGGCCAGCGCATGTTCGTTGCCGGCAAACCCGTCGAGAATCTGGGTGAGGTCCAGTTTCATCGAGATCGCCCCCTCGGTGGTGGGCAGCATGCCGAACTCGCGGGCGGCGATCGCGACCCATTGGCGCACGCGCCGGCTGCCGGTGCGATATTCCTTGATGTTGCGCAGGCCATAGGCGTCGCGATAGCGGCGCATCACCGCGCGGACCTGATCGAGCGACGTGAAGCGGTTCATCGAGAAGATCGCGGGGCCGGTCGACCGCAGCCTTGGGCCAAGCATTGCGCCCGTGTCGAGTAGATCCTGATAGGCCAGCATGTCGATGCTGAGCGTGGAGGGATCGAAGCTGGTGGTGACGCCGAAGGCAAGGCGCGCGCGCAGGCCCCAGTCCTCGAAACTCAGGACGTCGCGGCGCACTTCGCCGATATGATCATGAACGTCGATGAAGCCGGGCAGGACCGTCTTTCCCGCGACGTCGCGGATGGCCGCGCCGGGCGGCGCGGCGATGCTGCCGTGCGGGCCAACCGCGACAATCCGGTCGCCGGTGACCAGAATGTCGGCATGATCGAGGATGCGATCGCTGCCGGCCATGGTCAACACGCGCGCATTGCTGAGCAGGAGGCTGCCGCCCGGCCGGTCGCGCGGCAGTTCGATCGCGACGACCTGGGTCTCGCGCCGGCCATCGGGGGCCAGCCGGGTCAGCTGGTTGCCGACCGCCCAATCGATGCTGCCGTCCGCTTCCCATTCGAAATAGTCCGCGCCGATGTCGCTCAGGCGCCGGACCGGCACCTTCGTGTCGGCGAGATCGATCTCCGGATCGCCCTTGCCGGGCATGGGCAGCAGGTAAAGCTGCTGGACGATCTGGGCGAGCAGCCACTTGCCGTCCGGGCTGACGCGCATGTCGTCGACCGGCACGCTGCCTTCCTGGAAATAATAGCCCGGGCCCGTCACCCGGGCGACGCGCGTGCGGGCGCCAGAGGACAGATCGACCGCGTCTAGGCCGTCGACACCCATGAGATAGGCTGTGTTTGCCGCAATCGAAAAATGCGGGCGGCCGCCCATCCGGCCATGGGTGACGATCCGCGGGGCGCCACCCGCGACGGGGAAGGCGACGAGATCGCCCTCGCGGAGCTTGCCGAATTCGAAGCCCATATTCTGGCGCGCCGCCTGCGGCGAACGCAGCGCCAGGATGCTCGCACCATCAGGCGTGAAGACCGGGTTGCTGTAATAGGCCGGGAGATCGCTGATCCTGGTGGGCGCGCCGCTACCGTCCGCAGCGATAGTCCAGACCGATCCGCCGGCCGCCTCGCTCCAGCTGACATAGGCGATCCGGCTGCCGTCCGGGCTGAAGCTGGGCTGGAAGACGGGATCGCCGGGCGTCGCGAGCTTGACTGGGGCCGCTGCGCCGCGCCGCTGGACATAGAGCGCGCCGAGCGCGGAGAAGACGAGGCGCTTGCCGTCGGGTGCGGCGACCGGCGCCTGGAGCAGGCGAGCCCGAACCGGCCCCGTCTCCTCGCGAACGCGCACGCGGGTGGAAGGGGCGACGTCGACGCGCAAGGCGGCATGGAAGGGAATGGCAGTGGCAACGCCCGTATCGACCGCGATCCGCTGGAAGCCGCCCTCACGGCTGAGGATCAGCGCTGTGCCGTCGGGCGTGAATGCGTAGCGCGGCAGGATGTCCTGCCACATCGAGGATTCGAGCTGGTCGCGGTCGATCCCCGACGCGAGCAGCCGATCCGAACCGCTGGCGAGATCGCGGACGCGCAGATCGGTCCGGCCGGCGACATGCGTCGCATAGGCGAGCAAATGGCCATCGCGCGACAGGATCGGCCGGAAGAAGGTCTCGCGATCCGCGCCACGGCCGCCCGATCCGGTGATGACCGGCACCTCCACGCCGCTCGCCAGATCGCGCCGCACGATCGTCCAGGCATCGATCGCGTCGAAATCGAGCCCGCCGATCCGGCGCTCGTAGAACAGCGACTTGCCGTCGGGCGAAGGGATGGCGCCCAGGCTGCTGTGCCACTCGCTGCGCGGCGTCGCGGGTGCGCTGCGGATCGGCGCGATAATCTCGCCCGCGCCGGTCAGCGGATAGCGCCACAATTCATAATTGTTGAGGTCGGCGTGGTAGCGGCTGACGAACAGCGCGGTGCCGTCGGCGCTCCACGCGGGCGAGGCCAGCACGGTATCGTCATCGCCGCGGGTGACCTGGCGTGCCTCCTTGCCGTCCGCGCGCACGACCCACAGATTGTCGGCCCCCGAACGATCGCTGACAAAGGCGATCCACCGCCCGTCGGGCGAGAAGACCGGCTGCGTGTCGAAAGCGAGGCCGCTGGTGAGCTGGGTCGCCTCGCCGCCCGATACGGGCATGGTGTAGAGATCGCCCAGAATGTCGAACACCATCGTGCGGCCGTCGGGCGAGAGGTCCAGCGACATCCAGGTGCCGGCGCTGGTGTCGATCCTGAGTTGCCGGGCCGGTGCCAGCGGCAACCCCGCAGGCACGGTCGACGTCTTGCCGGACGCAGGGGCCGCAAGCGCCGTCAGTGCCGCAAGCAGCGCCAGGGCCCGCCGCGGCATCAGATGCGCCCCGTATTGAACCGGCGCATCCAGCGGGTCATCGCCGGGTCGGGCAGGTTTTCGAGGATGGCGCGGAGCACGTCGGGGCTCTCGTCCTGCCCCAGCTTGAACCGGCCGCGGACGGCGGTGACCCTGGCCCGGAACGCAATGATTGCGGTGCGCATCTGCGCATAGCGCTCGCCCAGTTCCCGCGGTTGCCAAGGGGCTGGACGATCGGCTTCCATCGCCGTGACGAGCAGGTCGAGCGCCGCGTCGGTCTGCTCCGGCTCGAAGACGATCTCGGCCTCGATCCGCAGCTGCGCGAAATTCCAGGTCGGTGCCCAGTTCCGGACCTGCGCGTGTTCCGGCGAAACATAGGCCCCCGGCCCGTTGAACAGGACGAGTGCCCGGCAATCGGCGCTCAGCGCTTCGAACAGCGGATTGCGGCGCGCCATATGACCGACCAGGTGCGTGAGCCCACCCGCGGCATCGCATTCGGCAAGCAGCGGCAACAGGCTGGCATGCTCCGCCCGGCCGTCACGGGCGCAAAGCCATGCCAGCGGATATTCGCCGATCAGGTCGCTGACGTCGCGGTCCGCATAGTGATCGAAGATGTCGATCACGCCACGATGCCCGGGCAGGCGCGCCGCGCATCATCGCCGATCGTCCGTTTCTGTTGCCGTTCGCGCACGCAAAGCCCCCGTCTTCAGCCTTTTCTTCCCCGGCAGGCGGCGCGGCCGCAAGCGCCAATAGAAAAACGCACGCGGGACCAAGCATGCGACGCGCGGGACATTTGCTATTAGGTGCTGGACCGGTCCATGGTGCCGTTCCGCAATCAGGTTGGGTCCAATGCTGCGTCCATGGAAAGTGTCGCTGAGCGAGCGAATCGATACGTCCCGAGACGTGCCCGTCTATATGCAGATCATCCAGGCGCTGATCCGCGACATCGAGCGGGGGCGGCTGACATCCGGCACGTTTCTTCCCAGCAGCCGCGAACTGGCGGCAGCACTGGGGGTCAATCGCAAGACTGTCGTGCTCGCCTATGAGGACCTGATCGCCCAGGGCTGGCTCGATTCGGCCGGCACGCGGGGCACGATGATCTCGATGTCGCTGCCCGGCCCGGTGCAGGCCCCGAGCGCAGCGGCGGCACCGCAGCCGATGGATGCGCGTGTCATGCCGGCCTATCGCTTTGCCACCCCGCCCGCGCGCCCGCTCGCCCTGCCCGGCGGCACCGGGCTGAAACTCGACGAGGGCGCGCCGGACGGACGACTGTTCCCGGCCGAATATCTGGCGCGGGCCTATCGCACCGCCGTGCAGCAGGCCTCGCATCAGAATCGCTTCCAGTATCGCGACCCGCGTGGATCCGAGGCATTGCGCGAGCGCGTCGCCGCGATGCTGAAGAGCCAGCGCGGCCTGCCCGTTACCGCGGCCAATATCTGCATTACCCGCGGCAGCCAGAACGGCATCTTCCTGGCGACCAAGGTGCTGGTGAAGCCGGGGGATGCCGTGATCGTCGAGGCACTGACCTATGAACCGGCGGTGGCGGCGTTCCGGGCGTGCGGGGCGAAGGTGGTGCCGGTGCGCCTGGACGGCGACGGGATCAACGTCGACGATGTGGAGGCCGCGTGCCGCAAGCATGGCGTGCGCGCCGTCTTCGTCACGCCGCACCACCAGTTCCCGACCACGGTCGCGCTTCGGCCGGAGCGCCGGCTGCGCCTGCTCGACCTTGCCCGTCAGTTCGGCTTCGCGATCATCGAGGATGATTACGATCATGAATTCCATTTCGAATCGCAGCCGCTGCTGCCGATGGCAGGCTATGCGCCGGGCCAGGTGATCTATGTCGGATCGCTCTCGAAGCTGCTGCTGCCGGCGCTGCGCATCGGTTATATCGCCGCGCCCCCGACCGTGATCGACGCGATCGCCCATATGGTCTCGCTGACCGACGGCATGGGGAACACCGTGACCGAGGATGCGGCGGCGGAGCTGATCGAGAATGGCGCGCTCCGGCGGCATGCCCGCAAGGTGCTGCAGGTCTATGCCCGGCGGCGCAAATCCTTTGCGGCCCTGATCGATGCCGAACTGGGCCACCTGGTCGACTATACCATGCCCGATGGCGGCCTGGCCTTCTGGCTGCGCTTTCGCGAGCGCGCCGACCTCGACCGGATCGAGACGCGGGCGCCCGCGCTCGGCCTGCGCTTCGCTTCGTCGGCTTCGTTCGTGACCAGCGACGAGGCGGAACGGGGGCTGCGGATCGGCTTTGCCAGCCTTACCGAGAATGAAGCACAGGATGCGGTACGGGCACTGCGGGCGACGGCGCGCTGAGCACCGGGGATGACGGCCACCGCCGGTACTTGATCTGGATCACCCCGGAGAGGTTACCGGCAACGATGCCAGGCACCATCGCGACAGCGCCAAAGTTTCGGATGTCGGCCCGTTGGTCCCTGAACTATCCCCAAATTGGATGTTCTACGGGCCGAGCGGGGGACGGATTGTACCCTCAGCCGCATCAGGGGCGGGCTCAATAGCGAGCGCAGGCCAGGGCGCGAAAAGCGCCGGCCGGCCGGAATTGTAACTGGGGACCATCATGCCTTCATCCATCGCCACGGGAACCAGCCTGGCGGCCATTGCCGCCATGCTGGCGTTTGCCGCTCCCGCTTCCGCCCAGGAAAGCCAGGAGGGATCGTCGGCCGACATCGTCGTCACCGCGCAGCAGGCACAAAAGCAGGTGGTCAGCGATGGTTCGATCGGCGTGCTGGGCGACAAGGATGCTCTTTCCACCCCGTTCAACCTATCCAGCTACACCGCGCAGCTCGTGCTCGACCAGCAGTCCGAGACGATCGGCGACGTGCTGGAAAACGACCCATCGGTGCGCACCACCTATGGCTCGGGCAACCAGTCCGAACTGTTCGTGATCCGCGGCTTCGCGCTGAATGGCGACGATGTCTCGATCGACGGGCTGTACGGCGTGACGCCGCGCCAGATCGTCTCGCCGGAACTCTATGACAGCGTGCAGGTGCTCAACGGCGCGAGCGCCTTCCTGTTCGGCGCGGCACCGGGTGGATCGGGCGTGGGCGGCGGCATCAACCTGATCCCGAAGCGCGCCAAGAAGACCCTGTTCCGCGCCACCGCGAGCTACAGCGCGGACAGCGTTTTCGGCGGCAACGTGGATCTCGGCACCCGCTTCGGACCCGAGCAGGAATTCGGCATCCGCGTGAACGCCGTCTATCGCTCGGGCGATTCAGCGATCGACAACGACCATCGCGCGGTGAAGGTCGCCGGCGCGAGCTTCGATTTCCGCAAGGGGCCCGGCCGCTTCTTCCTCGATTTCGGCTATGAGAATCAGGAGGCAAGCTGGAGCCGCCCCACCGTGCGACTGGCGAACAACATCGCCGTGCCGCGGGCACCGCGGGCCAATGACAATTATGGCCAGCCCTGGACCTTCACCAAGCTGCGCGACATCTATGCGCTTTCGCGGGTCGAGCTCGATATCGCCAAGGGCTGGATGCTCTATGCCGCTGCCGGCTTCCGCGACGGCGCCGAGAAGGGCGATTATTCGACGCTGACCGTGACCAACGCGACGACGGGCGCAGCCACCGCGAGCCGGCTCTACGTGCCACGCGAGGACAATAACGAGAGCGGCCAGGCCGGCATTCGCGGCAAGTTCAGCGTTGCGGGCATCAGCAACGAGTTCAATGCCGGCGCTTCGGTCAACTATACCGAGAACCGCAATTCCTTCGCGTTCGGCGCCTTCACGACCAGCGTGCGCGCCGCGTGCGGGGCCTCGGCCACATCGTTCTGCACCAATCTCTACAACGCGATGGTCGTCGACCGCCCCCCGAACTCGACCACGGCCGGGTTCGTCAGCGGGAGCTTCTCCGTCCTGCCGCGCGTCTCGACCAGCGAGTTCAAGAGCGTCTTCGTCTCCGACACGATCGGCGTAATCGACGACCGGGTATTGGTGACGGTCGGCGCACGGCGGCAGAACATGGTCGTCGATGCCTATAATCGCACGACTTTGGCCCGGACCACGCGCTACGACAAGAGCGCCACCACCCCGGTGGTCGGCGTGATCGTCAAGCCGACCGTCCACCTGTCCTTCTACGCCAACCGCATCGAAGCGCTGGTGCAGGGGCCGGTCGCCCCCAACAACGCGACGACGACCAATGCCGGGGAGATCTTCGAACCATTCCGGTCGGTCCAGTATGAGGCAGGCGCCAAGCTGGCGATCAGGGGCCTGACCGGTACCATCGCGCTCTACCAGACCAGGCAGCCGAGCACGTTCAACCAGCCGGTCACGGGCAGCTCGACGCTCGTGACCTTCGTGGTCGATGGCGAGCAGACCAACCGCGGCATCGAGGTGACCGCGAACGGCGAACCGACCGACTGGCTGCGCTTCATCGGCGGCTTCACCATCAACGATGCGAAGATCACCAAGTCGCTGAACGGTGTCAACAATGGCAAGAAGGCGATCGGGGTGCCCGATTACCAGGTCAATTTCGGCACCGAGATCGTACCGCCGTTCCTCGACAAGATGACGCTTACCGCCCGTGTCGTGGTGACGGGCAAGCAGATGATCAACATCCCGTCGGCCACCGCGAGCGCGCAGGAACTGCCGAGCTGGACCCGCTTCGACCTTGGCGCGCGCTACGTGCTCGTCGCTGACGAACATCCGGTGACGCTGCGCCTCAGCGCCGAGAATATCGACAATCGTCGCTACTGGTATTCGGCGTTCGGCGGCTATCTGCTCCAGGGCTCGCCGCGTACGGTCAAGGCTTCGGTGACGTTCGAATATTGATCCCGCCAGCCCCGGCCCGCGGGCCGGGGCCGCCCCTTTCCCGGCCCAACGAGCCCATCCCGCGCCGGCGCCGCGCTGCCATGGTCAGATCGGCAGCGCGGTGGTCGCCTTCACTTCCTCCAGCACCGCATAGGTGCGGGTTTCGCGGATGCCGGGCAACGCGACCAGCGTGCCGCCGAGGAACAGGCGATAGGCATCCATATCGCTGACGCGAACCTTAAGCAGATAATCAAATCCGCCCGCCACCATATGGCATTCCAGCACCTCCGGCAGCCGCGCGACATGATCGGCAAAGGCGGCGAAGACATCGTCCGTGGTGCGATCGAGCAGCACCTCGATGAATACCATCAGCGCGAGGCCGGCCTTTTTCGGATCGATCAGCGCGGCATAGCCCTTGATCACCCCGCTCGCGCGCAGGCGCTTGACCCGGTCGAAGCAGGCGGCGGGAGAAAGGCCGCATTGCTCCGCCAGCGCCTGGTTGGTGATGCGCCCGTCCACCTGCAGCACGCGTAGCAATTTGCGATCCATGACGTCCATCGACGATCCTTCGATATCGGCGCCAATCAGCGCGGCTTCTTCGGATTTACCACGTAAATGACGAAGCACCATCCGTCAGATTGACGATACAATCGAAGATATACATTCGAGGAGATTCGCCGTGGCGACCATCGCAACGACCTGGGACCGCATCGACGATCGCAAATATTGGGACGAACCCGAAGCCGTGGCGGCGCTGCTCGCGGCGCCGCCGCTGGACATGGCCGAGCGCGCGCGGGTGGTGGCGGAGGCCACCCGCCTCGTCGAAGGCGCGCGCGGGCTGAGCCGCAAGCAGGGGGTGGTCGAAAGCTTCCTGCAGGAATTCTCGCTGGGCACGCGCGAGGGCCTGGCGCTGATGTGCCTCGCCGAGGCACTGCTGCGCACCCCCGATGCCGAGACGCGCGACCGGCTGATCGCGGAGAAGATCGGCGCGGCCGACTGGGCCAGCCATCTCGGACAGTCCGACAGCCTGTTCGTCAATGCCTCGACCTGGGGCCTGATGCTGACCGGCCGGCTGGTCGATGTGGACGACGATGCCAAACGCGATGTCGGCGGCTGGATGAAGCGGCTCGTGGCGCGGGTCGGCGAACCGGTGATCCGGCAGGCCGTGGGCGCAGCGGTGCGGATGATGGGCGAGCAGTTCGTGCTCGGCCGCACGATCGAGAGCGCGCTGGCCCGGGCACGCAAGGAAGACATGCTCTGTTCGTTCGACATGCTGGGCGAGGGTGCGCGCACCGCCGCCGATGCCGAGCGCTACGAGCGTATCTATACCGATGCGATCCGCGCGGTGGGCGCGGCGCGCACGCGCGGCGAAGCGCCGGAGGACGGGCACGGCATCTCCGTGAAGCTCTCGGCGCTCTATCCGCGCTACGAGGCGGTGCAGGAGGAGCGCGTCTGGCGCGACCTCTATCCGCGACTGAAGCGGCTCACGGTGATCGCTGCCAGCCATGATCTCAACCTGGCGATCGACGCGGAGGAGGCCGACCGGCTGATAGTGTCGCTGAAGCTGATCGACCGGCTGGCGCGCGAGCCCGAACTGGGCGATTGGACCGGGCTCGGCGTGGTGGTGCAGGCCTATCAGAAGCGCGGACTCGACGTCGTCGCCGGGCTCGCCGAGCTCTCGCGCTCAAGCGGTCGCCGGATCATGGTCCGGCTCGTCAAGGGGGCCTATTGGGACAGCGAGATCAAGCGCGCGCAGGTCGCGGGCCGGCCGGACTATCCGGTGTTCACCACCAAGGCGGCGACCGACCTTTCCTATCTGGTCTGCGCAAAGGCGCTGATCGACGCGGCGCCGAATCTCTATCCGCAATTCGCGACACATAATGCGCATACGCTCGCGGCGGTGCGGCTGATGGCGGCACGGGCGGGGGTACGAATCGAGCATCAGCGGCTGCACGGCATGGGCGAGGCACTTTATGCGGCCGCCGCCAAGGATGGGCCGGCCATGACGTTGCGCGCCTATGCGCCGGTCGGCGGGCACGAGGAACTGCTGCCCTATCTGGTCCGCCGGTTGCTGGAGAATGGCGCCAATACCAGCTTCGTCCATGCGCTGCTCGACGAGCGGGTGCCGGCGGGGGACATCGTGCGCGATCCGATCGCGACCGTCACCGCACAACCCGGGCGGCACCCGAAGATTCCGACGCCGGGCGACCTCTATGGCAAGGAACGCGATAATCCCGGCGGCCGCGATTACAGCATGCTGGCGGACCGCGAAGCGGCGGCGCGTGCCACCCGCGTCATCGCGTTCGAGCGGCTGGCGGCGGGGCCTATCGTCAGCGGCAAGCTGCTGCCTGGCGCCGGCGCCGTGGCGCTGCACAGCCCGGTCGATCACACCGTCCTGCTGGGATCGGTGAGCGCCGCGACGCCGCGCGACATCGACGCCGCCGCCGCTGCCGCGCGCAAGGCGCAGCCACGCTGGGACGCGGCCGGGGGCGCCGCACGCGCGACCGTGTTGCGCGCCATGGCCGATGCACTGGAGGCGGACATGGACCGGCTGGTCGCGCTGCTGGCGCGCGAAGGTGGCAAGACGCTGAACGACGGGGTGGCCGAGGTCCGCGAGGCGGTCGATTTCTGCCGCTATTATGCGCATCTCGCGGAGCGGCAATTCACCCGGCCGACCGTGCTGAAGGGCCCGGTCGGCGAGACCAACCAGCTCGCCCTGCGTGGACGCGGCGTCTTCGTCTGCATCTCGCCGTGGAATTTCCCGCTGGCGATCTTCACGGGGCAGATCGCAGCCGCGCTGGCCGCCGGCAATGCCGTGCTCGCCAAGCCGGCCGAGCAGACCCCGCTGATCGCGGCCGAGGCAGTGCGGCTGTTCCACCGCGCCGGGCTGAACCCCGACCTCCTCGCGCTGCTGCCCGGCGAGGGCGCGGATGTCGGCGCGGCGCTGGTCGGCCATGCGCAGATCAACGGCGTTGCCTTCACCGGCGGCACCGAGACGGCCTGGGTGATCAACCGGCAGCTCGCCGCGCGCCAAGGGCCGATCCTGCCCTTCATCGCCGAGACCGGCGGACTGAACGGCATGTTCGTCGATACCAGCGCGCTGAAGGAACAGGTGGTTGACGACGTCATCCAGTCCGCGATCGGCTCGGCCGGGCAGCGCTGCTCGGCCCTGCGCATGCTGTTCGTGCCGCACGACAGCGCCGACGCCCTGATCGAGACGCTCGCCGGGGCGCTTGGCGCCCTGGCGATCGGCGACCCCGCCGATCCGGCGACCGATATCGGCCCGGTGATCGACGAGGGCGCGCGCGCCGAGCTCGAGGCGCATGTCGCCCGGCTCGAACGGGACGCGAAGATCATCTGCCGGCTTGAACCGGGCAGCTGGGGCGAAAACGGAAGCTATTTCGGGCCGGTCATTGCCGAAGTGCCTAGCCCGGACTTTCTCGAACGCGAGGTGTTCGGGCCGATCCTGCACATCCATCGCTACGATCCGGCCGACCTGCCGAGGGTCGCGGGCGCACTGGCGGCGCGCGGCTATGGCCTGACGCTGGGCGTGCACAGCCGGATCGAACGCTTCGCCGAGGAAGTCGCCGAGCTGGTTCCCGCCGGCAACGTGTACGTCAACCGCTCGATCATCGGCGCGGTGGTGGGTGTCCAGCCCTTTGGCGGGGAAGGGCTTTCCGGCACGGGCCCCAAGGCGGGCGGCCCGCACGCGCTGCTGCGCTATGCGGTGGAGCGTGCGACGTCAGTGAACATCACCGCGCAGGGCGGCGATCCGGCGCTGCTCAACCTCTGACCCTGGCGGCCTGCCGATCGGCAGGCCCGCCCGTTCAGGCCGAGGCGATCTGCACGATCGCATCGACCTCGACCGCGGCGCCAAGCGGCAGCACCGCGACGCCGACCGCGCTGCGGGCGTGGCGGCCGGCCTCGCCGAACAGCGCCACCATCAGGTCCGACGCGCCGTTGGCGACCTTCGGCTGATCGGTGAAATCGACCGCCGAGTTGACGAACACCCCAAGCTTCACGATCCGTTCGACCCGGTGCAGCCCGCCAAGCGCGGCCTTCATCTGCGCGACCAGCATCAGGGCGCAGCGCTGCGCCGCCTCCTGCCCGACGGCAAGTTCGACATTCTCGCCGAGCCGGCCCGTCATCACGGCGCCGTCCTTGAACGGCAGCTGGCCCGAGATGTGGAGCAACCCGCCCGCTTCGACCGCGGGCACGTAGGAAGCAACCGGCGCGGCGGGTGCGGGAAGGGCGAGGCCAAGCTCCAGAAGCTTGCGGTCGATTCGATCGGTCATGCCCCGCCACACCATGACCGTGGCGGCGGGGTCAAGCCCCGGCGGGCAACCCTGCCGAAAAGCGCGATGCGATCCAGACCTCGGCCTCGCGCCAATCGTCGATCCGCACATGCGCGGCCGGCGCCTTGGGCACGTTCGGGGCCAGCGCCGGCTCCGAAATCATGTGCAGCCGGTGGACCTGCGGGGCGTGCTTCGCGACCGATTCGTGATGGACGCCGAGATCGTCGACGAACACCGTGACGGGATCGCCATGCTCGCGCACGAGTCGCGCGACGGGGTCGCCCTTGCCGCCCTGGTTGGTCTCGACACGGTGCTCGATGCCGAATCTGGCGAGCTGCTCGATCCGCGCCTGACGGACATGATCGCCGAGATTGGTGAGGATGACGATGTCTGCCGTCTCGGACAGCCTCGCCAGCGCTTCGCGCGCATGCGGCACGAGCGTCTGCCGCTCCATCTCGGCGGGGAAGAACTGATCGAGCATGCCCCACATCTCCTCGCGACTCGGCGCGGGGCTGCCGTCGCGACGCTTCATGCTGGCCGCGAAATCGGCACCATTGGGGGTGAAATCGATATCATGGGTCTCGCCCAGCCATACACCGAAATGGCGGACCATATGGAGGAGCACTTCGTCGCAGTCGCAGATCAGCAGCGGTTTCATTCGGACTCCAGCGCGCGGCGCGCGGCAACGATTGCTTCGGGCTTCACCTGGAGGCCGGCAGCACAGGCGACGAGATCCGGCTCATAGGCTTCGAGAAAGCCGAGCACGGCGGCGAGAACCGAGGGCTCGCCGGCGCGCGCACGGAGATCGGCGGGGTCGAGACCAGTTACGTCGAGCAGCCGCGCGGCACGCGCGGGTTCGGCCAGCGTCCACGCCAGTGCCTGCAGCGCGAGCGCCACGGCATCGTGATTTGTCTCTGACGCGCGCATTGCCTACAGCGATTGAGCCTATCAGCGGGTGAAACGGTAAGGGAATGCGCGGACGTGGCAAAGAAGGTGCTCGTTGTCGAGGACAACGAACTCAACCTGAAACTTTTCTGCGATCTGCTCCGCGCGCATGAATATGCGGCGGAACCGGTGCGGGACGGCCGCGAGGCCGTGGCACGCGCACGCGCCTTCATGCCCGACCTGATCGTGATGGACATCCAGCTGCCGCATGTCAGTGGTTTCGAGCTGATCGGCCAGCTCAAGGGCGACCTGCTGCTGCGCGCGATTCCGATCATGGCGGTGACCGCCTATGCCGGACGCGAAGACGAGGAGCGCATCCGCAGCGCGGGCGCCGACGCCTATGTATCCAAGCCGATCTCGCTCGCCCGGTTCGTCGACGCGGTGGCGGCGCTGCTGTAAGCGCGGAAAGAGCCGCGAAGGGCGTTCCCTCGCGGCTCCGGACCCCGGCCTGCGCCAGGATGACCCATCGGCGGCTTGCGCCGCCGCTCGATCACTTGATCTTGGTTTCCTTGAACTCGACATGCTTGCGCACGACGGGGTCATATTTCTTGAAGCTCAGCTTCTCGGTCTTGGTGCGCGGATTCTTCTTCGTGACGTAGAAGAAACCGGTATCTGCCGAGCTCAGCAGCTTGATCTTGACGGTGGTCGGCTTTGCCATGACCTGAAATCCTGTGTGCTAGAAAAGCAAAAGCGGCGAACAAGCCGCCGCTCTCAAGCGCCGCCCGATGACGGAGATATACGGAGATGTCAAGTCCGGAGGCCGGGCTTAACGTCGCGTTTACCCAGCTGGGCGCAGCGTCTGCCCAAAGGCGAAAGGTGAGGGCATGGCACAGACGGCACTCCATATCGACCAGCGCACGATCGGGCAGATCCAATCCGAACTGGTGGCACGACTCGGGCTGCTCGGCACCCGCGCCCATGCGAAGCGCGCGGACGATCTGGCGATCGAGATCGACGCGATTCGCCGCATCGCCCGTCGCCACGGGCTTTATCCCGCGGTGGCCGTGACCCAGGCGCTCGAATCGGCGCTAGCGCGCGGCGAGCGCGGGGCGCTCATCCAGGGCTGGCTGTCGATACTCGGCGATGCGATCGGCAGCGAACGCCACGACCGGGACGCCTGCGAGACCTTCGCCGCCGCCTGCTCCGTTCGACTCTCCAGTTAAGCAGCTTCCATGGACGCGCTGATGGCCGCCTTTGTCGCGGCGATCCTCGCGCAGGCGAGCGATCGCACACCGTGGCTGGCCGCCATCTTCGCGACGCGATTCGCGAAGCCGGGCGCGGTGATCGCCGGGACGGCGATCGCGCTGACGATCATCAACACGCTCGGCGCGATCGGCGGCGCGCTGCTCGGCCCGCACATGCCGCCCGATGCGCGAACGCTGCTGCTCGCCATGGCCCTGATCCTGGCGGGCGGATCGGCGCTGTTCCCGATCAAGCCGCCCGATCGACTCGCTGGCTGGCGGATCGGCGCCTTTGCGACGAGCCTGTTCGGCATCGCGATTCTCGCTTTTGGCGACCGCACCCAGTTCATCACGGCGGCCCTTGCGGCGCGCAGCCCGGCGCCCGCGCTGGCTGCAGTCGGCGCCACGCTGGGCGCGCTTGTCGTCAACGTCGCCGCGATCCTCGCTGGCGAAGGAGCGCGGCGGAAATTGCCCCTCGCCGCGATTCGCATCGCGATCGCGATCCTGTTCCTGATCACGGGGGCAATGCTCGCGCTTTCGGCGCTGCGACTGATCTAGCCGATCGATTGCGGTGATCGGTAGATTTCCGGACGGCGTGGCGGAGCGTTTGCGCTATTGGATCGTTGGCGCAACGAACCGCAGAAGGACTCCTCGACAATGGCCAACCCCGCCGCTCCACTGAAAACCCCGACCGATATCAAGACCAACGCCGCCAAGACCGTCGCCGAGGCGCTGAACGGCATCCTCGCCGATTCCTTCGCCATCTATCTCAAGACCAAGAATTTCCACTGGCACGTCTCGGGCCCGCATTTTCACGATTATCACCTGCTGCTCGATGCGCAGGCCGCCCAGATCTTCGCGACGACCGATGCCATTGCCGAGCGCGTGCGCAAGACCGGCAACACCACGCTTCGTTCGATCGGCGACATCGCCCGCCATCAGACGATCAAGGACAATGACGCCGACTTCGTCTCCGCCGCCGACATGCTGGCGGAACTGCGCGACGACAATCTGAAGCTGGTGGAAACCCTGCGCGAGACCAAGGAGATCGTCGACAACGCCAAGGACAACGCAACCAGCGGCATGCTCGACGACTGGACCGATCAGGCCGAGGAACGCGCCTGGTTCCTGTTCGAAGCGAGCCGCAACGCCTGATCGGGGAACAAGGCGGCCCGGCTGATCGTTTCATCTCCGTATCCAAGGAGAATGATCATGATTCGCTGGGCCGTCATCTTTCTCGTCATCGGGCTGGTGCTCGCCTTGCTCGGCTTCGGCGGCATCGGCGGTGCCTTCATCGGCATTGCGAAGCTGCTGTTCTTCGTCGCGATCGCGCTGTTCGTGGTGCTGCTCGTGCTCGGCCTGCTTGCCGGCAAGGGCGTGAAGAGCGCGCTCGACTAGGACGTTAACGCGCCGCCGGACCCAGGGTGATCAGCCACAGGTCCGGCGGCGCGCCGTAGCGCAGCGGGAGGTTGCTCGTTCCGAGCCCCCCGCTCACGATTGTCGTCCGGCCCGGATCGCGAACCATGCCGCACATGTAGCGCGGTGGCGCGACCTTCAGCACCGGGCCGTAGAAGGGCAGCACGATTTGCCCGCAATGTGTATGCCCCGCCAGTACCAGCGCAACGCGCTGCGGCATGTGCGGCGCGGTGGTCGGGGAATGACCCATGATCACGCCGGCCCCCTGCAGAAGCTGCATCGCCCGAAGAGTCGTGCCGATCCGCTGATGCCCGGTCAGATAATCCCCAAGCCCGCCGATCAGGAGCGGACCGCGTGTGGTCGCACTGTTCTCCAGCAGGGGAATACCGGCACCAGCAAGGGCCAGTCTGACTTCGTCGGGCGCGTCGCGCTCGTCATGGTTGCCGAGTGTCGCGACGGTGCCGAGGCGAGCCCGCAGCCCTCGCAGCGGCTGCATGAGTTGCGTTGCGGAGACCCGGGCGGCGGCGTGATCGCTGCCCGCGACGAAATCGCCGGCGATAAGCACGAGATCAGGCTTCAGCGCATTCACCTGCCCGATGATTCGCCCGAGCCGGCGCGCGTCCATCGCGCTGTTGCCGAGATGAATGTCGCTAAGAAGGACGACGCGCATGGGTGGTTCGCGCGCTGGCCAGTCGGGCAATGCGACCTCAGCCCGGCGGACGACGGGATCGGCATGGGCGTTGAGATAGCCCCAGGCGAACAGGAACGCGACGAGACCGACCGACCACGCGAGGAACTTGAGTGGACGGCGCACGCAGCGATCATAGCCGCGCTACCGCCAAATACCAGCGTGATCGGGCTGGCGGAACCGGAGGGTTGCAGCCATGTTCCCTGTTCATGCGTGCCTTTGCCGACCTTCTCGACCGGCTGATCTATACCCGGTCCCGCAATGCGAAGCTGAAGCTGATCGGCGACTATCTGCTGGCGACGCCCGATCCGGATCGCGGGTGGGCAATGGCCGCGCTGACCGGGGACCTCGACCTGCCGGCGGTAAAGCCGGCGATGATCCGCGCGCTGATCGAGGAACGGGTCGATCCGGTCCTGTACCGGATGAGTCGCGACTATGTCGGCGATTCGGCCGAGACGGTCGCGCTGCTCTGGCCTGCCCCAAAGGCCCCGCCGATCGATGGCGCGCCACTGACGGTGACGGGCGTGGTCGACCGGCTCCAATCGCTCTCGCGTTCGGATGCGCCGGCGGCGCTGGCCGGCATGCTCGACCGGCTCGACGCGGACGAACGCTTCGCGCTGCTCAAGATGGCAACGGGGGCGCTGCGCATCGGGGTGTCCGCACGGCTGGCCAAGACCGCGCTCGCGCAGGCCTTCGAGCTTGATGTCGAGGCGGTCGAGGAGGTCTGGCACGGGATCGCCCCACCCTATGACACGCTGTTCGCCTGGGCCATGGGCAACGGCACGCAGCCGACCGCAGCCGATGTGCCGGTTTTTCGCCCTTTCATGCTGGCGCATCCGCTCGAGGATCTGCGCGTCAGCCTCGATGATTATGCCGCGGAGTGGAAATGGGACGGGATTCGCGTCCAGCTCGTCCATGTCGCGGGCGAGACGCGGCTTTATAGCCGTGCGGGCGACGACATTACCGGGAGCTTTCCTGAGGTGGCGCGGGACTTCCGAACGCCGGGGGTGCTCGACGGCGAGCTGATGATCAGAGGCAGCTTTCAGGGCGGCGCACTCGAGGAAGGCGGTGGTGCCGCCAGTTTCAACGCGCTGCAGCAACGCCTGGGGCGCAAGACCGTCTCGGCGAAGATGCTGGCCGACTATCCCGCCTTTGTGCGCCTCTACGACATCCTGTTCGAAGGCGCCGAGGATCTGCGCGACCTGGCCTGGCGGGAGCGACGGTCGCGCCTGGACGCTTTCGCGCGGCAGCTCGACCCCGAGCGGTTCGATATCAGCCAGGTGATCGACGCGGCCGATTTCACCGCCCTCGAAGGAATACGCGCCGGGGCACGCGACGCATCGATCGAAGGGGTGATGCTGAAGCGGCGCGATTCGTCCTATGTCACGGGGCGCCGCGTCGGCTTGTGGTATAAATGGAAGCGCGAACCGCTCACCGCCGATTGCGTGATGATGTATGCGCAGCGCGGCAATGGCCGGCGCTCCTCCTTCTATTCCGACTACACCTTTGGCTGCTGGACCGAGGAGGGCGAATTGCTGCCCGTCGGCAAGGCCTATTCGGGTATTACCGACGAGGAGCTGAAGATGCTCGACAGTTTTGTGCGCAACCATACGCTCAATCGCTTCGGGCCGGTGCGGGAAGTCGAGAAGACGCTCGTGCTCGAGGTTGCATTCGACTCGATCCACGCTTCAAAGCGTCACAAGTCGGGCGTCGCGATGCGCTTTCCCCGCATTGCCCGGATCCGCACCGACAAGCCCGCCGTGGAAGCGGATACGATCGCCGGACTCAAGCGGCTGATCAGCTGAGATCAGCCCCGGCCTCGCCGGATTGTCGGATAAGTGCGGCGCGGCTGGAAGCGGCCCCTGCAAACAGCCAGTCGAGACAAAGGCGCGCTGGTCTCTTGTCACGGTACCGGAATGACTTTTCGGCGGTCGCTTTCAGGCGATCTTGCCCGAGCCGATGCGAGGCTTCATGCCGTGGCGATGCCCGCTTTCCCCTTGGCCGCCTTGCTCATGATCGCCTCAGGATCGATTCATGCGGTGGTAAATGCGATCGTGAAGGGCGGGCGCGACAAGGCCGCCGGACGAGCCCTCACCGACGGGACCAGCGCTCTCATCCTGCTGCCCGCGACATTGTTCGTGCCGCTGCCGGCCGGTGCCTGGGGGTGGCTCGCAGCGAGCGCCGCGATCCACGGCTTTTACCTCTACGCCCTGATCCGCGCCTATCGGATCGGCGATCTTTCGGCGGTCTATCCGGTGCTGCGCGGCAGCGCGCCACTGCTGACGGCGCTGGTGACGCTCGGGCTGCTCGGCGAGGCGGCAACGACGTGGCAGATCGCCGGGATCGCGCTGATCGGGGCTGCGATGTTCGTGATGATCGCCGGGCGCCATATCGGGCACGCGGCGCTGGGATGGTCGCTGGCGACCGGTGCGTGCATCGCCGCCTATACCGTGGTGGACGCAATTGGGGTGCGCGCCGCCCCGAGCCCGGCCAGCTATATCGTCTGGCTGTTCGTGCAGATGGGCGCGGTCGTGGTGGCGATGTTCGGGATTCTCTCGCGCGGCGCGATGTTCGCAGCGGCGCGCGCGCAGTGGCAACCCGGGGTTGTCGCCGGGATTCTCTCGATCCTGACCTATGCCATGGCGCTGACCGCCTTCTCGCTCGGGCCGACCGCGCCGCTCGCCGCGCTGCGCGAGACCGGCATGGTTACCGCGCTGCTGATCTCGATCCTGTTCCTGAAGGAGCGGGCGACCAGCGGACGCGTGATCGGCGTCGCCGGAATATTGGCCGGCGCGGCGCTCATCCTCGCGGGCTAACCGAGCCTATTTCGTCGAATCGGCCAGCGCCGGGGGCGTCATGCTGTGCGGATCGACGATCAGCACAGTTGGGACGCCTTCCATCCGGTCCCTGATGCCGTACTGCGCGAGGATGTAGAGATTCCGGTCGAAGCGCCCGATATCGACGACCACAACCTCATAGTGAGAGGCGATGAACTTCCGGAACTGGGGAAACTCCATCGTGCGCGCCAGCAGGCGGCGGTGAGACACCAGTTGCCGCCAAGATCGATCAGCAGAAGTTTGTGGCGCGCCCTCGCCCGCGCCTTGGCGGCGGCGATATGGCCTGCGCATTGGCTTGTTCGTCAAGGGGAAGCGGCTTCGCGAGCTGAAGCCATGCAGCCTTAGACAAGCGATTCGGCGGGCGGGCAGCAAAGAAAAACCCGGCATGCCCTGAAGCATGCCGGGTCTTGATCTCGCGATACGAACCCGAGGGCCCGTTGTTGGGATTCAGGCGATCGAGGTGAGGTTCACCGCGGCATATTTGCCGCGACGATCGACCTCGAGCTCGAATTCGAGCCGATCGCCCTCGTTGAGGCTGGTCATGCCGCCCCGCTCGACGGCGGAGATGTGCACGAACGCGTCGGGCTGTCCATCATCGCGCTGGATGAAGCCGAAGCCCTTCATCGCGTTGAAGAACTTGACCGTGCCGGTCGCCTTTTCGCCCGTCAGCTGCCGCTGCGGACCAGCGCCGCCGGCCGCACCGCGCGGGGCACCCGGACCCGCGTCACGATCACGCGGCGGGCCGCGGTCGGTGACGGGGAGAGGCTCGCCCTCGATCTTGAGATCGGTTGCCGAGATCCGGCCGCCACGATCGACCAGGGTGAAGCCAAGCGGCTGCCCCTCGGCCAGACCGGTCAGGCCGGCCTGCTCGACCGCGGAAATGTGCACGAACACATCCTCGCCGCCATCGTCGCGAACCACGAAGCCGAAGCCCTTCTGGCCGTTGAAGAATTTTACGACGCCCGTGCCTTCGCCGACAACCTGGGGAGGCATGCCGCGACCACCGCCGCCGCCGCCACCGCCGAAGC
>Ga0255338_1001014_pt1 | contig 62669 bp, 71 predicted proteins | sample MeOH1_35cm_T4_19_FD_203715 | JGI IMG/M metagenome (GOLD analysis project Ga0255338, IMG submission 203715) | Sandy soil microbial communities from University of British Columbia, Vancouver, Canada - MeOH1_35cm_T4_195 | ecosystem: Engineered > Artificial ecosystem > Sand microcosm > Unclassified ... | reverse complement strand
AGTTTTCGCCGTACTCGATGGCTTCCGGCTCAATGCGATAGTTCTCGTACCGGCCGCTGCGCGTCCACATGGGCTTCGACTCGTTGGTCTCTTCCCAGAAGGGGTGCCGCGGATAGGTCCGGACCATCACCATCCAGCCCTTTTCCGACTTCAGCATGACGTCTGCTGAATAGCCGTAGAAGGTCGAGGAGGCATCGAGCATCCGCTGCGCATAGACGTCCACGCGGTTGGTATAGACGAATTTAAAATAATCTCTGAACCGGCTATCCCCCGTGATATCACCCAGCTTGGCTGCAACCCCGGCAAACACGTCCAGGTCGTTGCGGGTGTCGTACAAGGGGCGAATCCCGCCCTTCCAAATCTGCACCCAGGGATTGGACACCGTCACGGTCATTTCCGGATAGGTGAACTCCATCCAGGAGTTACAGGCAAAGGCGATATCGTTGTGGTTGACGTCCGAGGTCATCTCGATGTCCTGCGTGATCAGGGTCTCGATGTTCGGATCCACGTTGCGCACCATGTCGTAATGGTGTTTGGCGTTGTTCAAGACATTCACGTTCACGACCCAACGGAACTTGCTGGGCGTCGGCATATGGGTCTTGCCCGTAAACACTTTCCGGCCATATTTCGGCGTGTTCACAATGAGAGCGGTGTCGCCATGATTCCAATACCCGACCTCTTCGCCGTAGTAGTACGACTTGGTCTTGATTTCCTTCCCGTGCGCGTTCGGATCCGTCGTGATGTTGAACGGATCTTCACCGGTGTGCACGGCCAGACCAGCGCCGGACCAGGGGGTGGCGGTCCAGGTGCCGGCTTTGTAATTCCCGGACCAGGTATGCTGTCCCGTGCCGAACTTCCCGACGTTCCCGGTGATGATGAGCACCATCGCGGCGCCGCGGGCGTTCGACGTCTGATGGAAATAGTGACAGGTCCCTTCACCGTTGTGGATCGCGGCCGGCTTGATCGTGCCGGAGTCGCGGGCCCACCGGACGATGAGGTCTTTCGGGGTGCGGCAAATCTGATGCGTGGTATCCAGATCGTAGTCCTGGAAGTGCACCAGGTACATCTGCCACACCGGCATCGCATCCACCTCACGACCGTTCAGCAGCTTCACACGGAACGTGCCGTTGAGGGCTGCGTCGATCCCGCTGTTCGTATAGTGCCAGCCCACCTGTTCGCGATGGAGCGGCACCGCCTGCTTCTTGTTGAGATCCCAGACCATCATCCCGCCGAGCCGTTCGATCTGCTCCGGCTTCAACGATTGCATGCGGCCTGAGTAGCTCTTCGAGAAGTCGGGGAAGGCATAGTCTGCTACGACATCGCGAGGATCGAGGTATTGCAACGTATCCGTGCGAACGAGGATCGGGGCATCCGTAAACCCTTTCAGAAAGTCGATGTCGTGCATGTTCTCATCGACAATGATCTTTAGGGCCCCCAGGAAGAGAGCGCCGTCTGACTCCGGACGTACCGGCATCCAGTAGTCGGCCCGATGGGCGGTCGGATTATATTCGGGCGTGATGACGACCACGCGGGCGCCGCGCTCGATACACTCCAACTTCCAGTGCGCTTCCGGCATCTTGTTTTCGACGAAGTTCTTCCCCCAGCTGGTGTTCATTTTGGAAAACCGCATGTCACACAAATCTACATCCGAACCCTGCGCTCCGGACCACCAGGGGTGGGCTGGGTTCTGGTCGCCGTGCCAGGTGTAGTTCGACCAATACCGGCCGCCCTGCGCCTGTTCCGGGCTGACCTTCCGAATCCAGGTGTCCAACAACGCGTTGATCCCACCGTTCATGCGGGTGTTGCCCATCTTCCCGAGAATCCCGAGCACCGGCATCCCCGCGCGATGCTTGAAGCACCGCGTGCCCGCGCCCTTCATCATTTCGATCATTTCCGGAGCATACCCCTGCTCGCGGAGACGACGCGCACCGGCTTCACCGCTGTACCGGGTAGCAATAGTCACATAGGCCTTCGACGCGTAGGTGAAGGCCGTATCCCAGGACACGCGGAGCATGTCGTCCAGGAAGCGACTGTCAAACTTGTATTTCCGCTTGGTGTCCGGCGTCAGTTCGGGGGACCCGTCGTCCATCCACGCCTTCCAGCCTTTCCGCATCAACGGACCCTTCAAACGATAGGGGCCGTACACGCGGCGATGGAAGGTGAAGCCTTTCAAGCACATGCGCGGATTGTGTGCGAACGTGCCGCGGTTGCCGTAGAGGTCTTCATAGGTTTGGTGGTCGTAGTTCTGCTCGACGCGCATCACCACACCGTTCCGGACGAAGGCCCGAATACGGCAGGCATGCGTATCGTTCGGCGAACAACACCACGTAAAGGATGAATCGTACCGGTATTGATCGTGATAGACCCGCTCCCACGACCGATCCGGATAGTCACCCAGCGGGTTCCCGACTTCGATGACCGGCTGGAGCGCGGTCAACGCCAGGACCTTGTCTGCCACCGCCACCGCGGCGACCGTGCTCGCAGAGACTTTCAAAAACTGTCTGCGTGATAAGAACATGAAGGATCTCCTCCTTGCCAAAATAAATAGGTCGGATGAGTGCTTGTAGACTTGCCGCATTCATTGTCATCACCTCCTCTCATTCACCACTGCCAGAATAGTCTGCGTATGGCATGGTGACCATGCGGCTCTATCTAAGCTGGCAACTCTCATACCGTCGCGCTGGTAGCGAGCGGCGGCGGCAACTCGTTGAATTCATAGAATTGCGTCGGGAGAACAATTCGAGGCAGTCATGGATATTCGCGATAAACCGCGAAGAGATCGCGAGAATCGAGTGGTAGCGGTGCGTGACATCGCCTGGCGAAAAAACAAGGCCGGCAGAACCGGCCCCAAAACAGATGCCCTGCTTGAGATCACTCTTGCTCCGGCGCTCTGTCTTATCTCAGTCTTTTCGATCGAACGTGAGGCTGCCAATCGACCAGACCGGTAATGACGTAAGACATCCGGTTCGCACGTATCACAGGATCATCCATGAATCCACAGTTGATGCACCGGAATCCCTGGAATGACAACCAGGTCTTCTCCTCACAAATACCGGTTGCCATCTCATTATTAGGGACCAGCAATCCTCCGCATCGGGGACATACCATGGGAAGTCTCCTTTCCTCCGTCGATAGTAATTTCCTTTCACTGGAGCTCGTCATTCACCCCGGCTCCGCAAACCGGTCAAGGCGAAGAATCCGGAAGACTGAACCGGTGTTCGTCCTGAGTGGTCAGGAAAGACTCGATGGATTGTGGGGAATCCATCTCTGTCACTCGCTGAAGTGCCGCCCCCCCTTTGCGATCAAGATCTTCGTCGCGTGAGAGCGAGAGTTGTTGCGCCCCGGGCACTTCAGCCTCAGGCCCTGTCGAAGGAGCAACGGCTGACCGGGGATCATCGATGTCAGATTTTTGCCTGAAGGTACGCGTTGGGTGAGAGAGCCATTGCCCCCACGATTGTCCGGACCCCTGTACCGGGCCTGATGCCCCGGCCGTGGGCCTTGTATGACAAGTAGGGTCTGATACGAGAGGCTGACTCATCGCGACGATAGAACCCGATAGAAGCGGGAACAAGGTCAAGACACTCACAGCGAGATAATTCAACGGTTGGCCCCCCTTTCATTGGCATAACCTTCCAGAACCCGTGTGGATACCGGACAGGCGTTCAATAAACAGGCGCGAGGTGATTCCCGCACGCGTGAGACGTATTCTTACCGCTATCGTCGCAAGCCACATGCCAGTCCATCCCAAGCATTCGCCCGAGTGAAGACTTCCCCTTATTTTCGAGAGATCAGGCCAAGGTCTGAACTGAATTGAATTGAAGAATCTACTGTCGATGCAGCGCGGAGCGTGAACGCTCACGGTTTTTCGCGAGGGCGATCTTCTTTATGAAGGTCGGAAGAAATATTATGACGGGGTGATCTGGTCAAACGGAGAGGATACAGTGGGCCGGGATAGCCCCAACTTCTTCATTCGGCTACGCAGAGTGCTGGGATTCATCCCCAATCGTGTGGCGGCTCCCAGCGGACCGTAAATCCGCCACGCAGCCCATTGGAGAGCGTCGAGAATGTGCAGGCGCTCAGAATCATGCAACGTGACCGGCTGCTCACGGGCCACCGCCTGCTTGAGGCTGGAAGCCAGAACGCGTTCGTCAATTTCAACAACAGGCGTGGATGCAAGAATAGCCGCACGCTCAATGACGTTCTGCAGTTCACGAATATTTCCAGGCCAGTCATACCGCGCCAAACGCGGCATCGCCGACGCATCAAACGTGAGGTTGCCGCGATTCAGCTTCGTCTTGCAGAGCTGCAGAAAATGTTCGGCTAAGAGCGGAATGTCCTCCCTGCGATCGCGCAACGGGGGAATCGCAATGGGAAACACCTTCAGCCGATAGTATAAATCCGCTCGAAACCGGCCCTCGGAAACGGCTTGTGCAAGATCGACGTTTGTTGCCGCGATCAGGCGCACATCCACCCGGATCGATTGCGTGCTCCCGACCCGATCGACTAACTGGTCCTCCAGCACCCGCAACAGCTTGGCCTGGACCGACAACGGCATTTCTCCGATTTCATCGAGAAAGAGCGTCCCTTCATGCGCCAACTCAAACCGGCCGTGATGCCGCTGCACGGCGCCGGTAAAGGCTCCCCGCTCATGTCCGAATAATTCGCTTTCTACAAGACCGCTCGGCAGAGCCGCGCAATTGAGTCGCACAAACGGTTTCTTCTGTCGCAGACTGCTCTCGTGAATGGCACGTGCAACCAACTCTTTTCCTGTGCCGGTCTCGCCCATGATCAGAACCGTCGAAGGAGTCGCGGCGACGGCCTCAATCTGGGTCAGTACCGTACGAAATGCTTCGCTTTTTCCGACCAGGAGTCCGAAGTTACATTTCTGCTTAATTTCTTCGGTGAGGTAGGCATTCTGCTTGGTGAGTTGCAGGCTCAACCGGGTCAGCTGCTCGTAGGCTTGAACGTTCTCGATAGCGAGACCGACCTGGATGGCGATTTGGCGCAAAAATTCCAGCGTCACTGCGTCCGGCTGGCCCGAGGCGATGCTTCCGATGTTGAGAGTGCCCAGACAGCCTCCGCGCACAAGCAGCGGAAGATTCACCATCCGTCCAAGACCCTCCTTGGCATAGAACTGATCCTCTAAGAACACTTGTTCATGCTGGAGGTTCGGCCGGATATGGACTTCACGGTTGTCATAGACCCATCCCACCGCACTGCCGGCTCTCGGAATAACCGTGTCCTGTTTGAGAAACCGCTTCGGCAGGCTGGTCTCGAGGGCATGGAATCGGAAACCGTCGTCCTCCGATGCATATAACATGATCCCGGCTCGTTCCCACTCGACAACTTCTTTGATGTGTTCTGTGCATGCCTGCCAAAGACTGTCCATCTTGCGTTGGGAATTCAGCACGTTCGTGACTTCCAGTAATGCGTGATACCGGCGATCAACGGGAGTCATAGCTGCCAACTCTTGCATGGGAGCTCCGTCATGACAGAGAATTTTAAGAAAAACCCATTTGGTCACCGTGCCGGTGACAAGAGCGCATTATAGTAGCATGATATTTATCCGCAATCCTTGTCAGCAATCTCCGTGCCTCCAAGAAATCCAGATTGCATGACAAGTACCACAATCACTGAAACAACCTATTAATGCTTGTGGTCATGAACGTTTTTCATCGTGCGGAATTCGTCCATGCGATCTTTGTTTTTGCAGAAACACTCTCGTCGTAATGAAATGTCGATGAGCGCACTGTGCGTAATCACTCAGTTTGCTCATGAACTAAAGATTGCCGAGCTACCACCGCCTAGAGTGGTTGAGGCGCAACAACGGAGACATCCTTCTTGGCGAGGAAATCGAGAGTCGCCGTTCGATGTAGATGTGAACAACCGGCCATCGCCAATCAATCTATGAGAACCTCACCGTCAACTTCGTACGACGCGATCAACCACGTGCCTGATACTCAATGGGCGATATTCTCCGGATGATCGCTTTCGTCCTCGCCATTCTCCCTTGGTGAGTTTTCCCCTTCTGAAGAGCCTGCCTCCCCGTTCTCCCCTATAATTCAGTTCGAACAAATCACGCTGCACCGCACCAGCATGAGGACGTCATGAAACTCCCCCGCAAACAAGCCGTCGTGGTCCGCGAAGCGATCGAGCGATGGAAACAGGACGGCGTGATCCAGGACGCTCAGGCCGCCACGATAGACGTGCAATATTTCGATTGGCGGAAGCTTCGGCACCAAAGCTGAAACCATCTGGAACCTGGGCAGAGAAGGCGAGGCGCGCAAGCCGGCAAGCGGAAGATAGGGACGCACCTTCACTCATCACGAGATAAGGCGCGTCCCCTGCCGGCCTCCGTCAGAACTTCGCGGGGAATTGCTGGGCCAGTGCGCCGGTCAACGCATCCGCCACGACATAGATGTGCTTCTTCATGCCGTTCCAGGTCTCTGCTTCCTGGGCATACTCACCGGCTTTCAGCTGCTGGAACTGCTGAATGTGATGCGCCGCATGAGCCGTCAGCAATCCCATCACGGCATCCTTCGGCAGATACGGGTTGGCCCCGCTCAAAAATGTGGAGATCTCGCCGGCATTGGCCGTAAGGGCCTTGATCGCCGTCTCCTGCTGCGCGGCATTCCCCGCGACAGTCGCATCCAGATCCTCACGGATGGCGCCGTAATGGCCGGCTAAGAGGCTAAACAGTTTGTCCGACGCCGGCTTGCCGTAAAACGGCTCGATCGACTTGGCGATCTGTTCGGCATTCGCCACCACGCTTTTCTCGGCCGATTCGCGGGCCGCGGCATTCTTATCCATCGTGGCGACGGCGACGTTGCGGATGCCGAGGATATGGCCGAGCCAGAGATCGCGCAACGCCGCTTTGGTGTCGGCGACCTTGGCCGGCGACGCCGTGGCGACGGAAGTCTGCGGCGTCGTGCAGGCAACCGACATGAGTATGAGGACGAGGACTGACAAGGAACGAAACGAGCGAACCATACAAAACCTCCTGGTTGGAAACCCCTGAATGCATGACTGGGCCGAGACTAACGGACCAGAGATAGTTTGTCAATATATATATGTTATAAGTATCATATTGGCCAATTCAGCCGCTTTTCTGTATACTTGCCTCCGGAGGTTTCTACGATGCGGACACAGGGTTCCCGGCGAGAACAGCTCCTACGACTGCTCCTGGAGCGCAAAACCGGTCGGACGATCGACGAACTTGCGCGCGGGTTGCATGTCTCGCGCAATGCCGTTCGCCAGCATCTCACCTCCCTCGTCGCGGAAGGCCTCGTCACAAAAGGCCCGGTGCAGGCGACCGGAGGCAGGCCGGAACAGCTCTACCTGCTCAGCGCCGAAGGTCACGAAGGGTTCCCCAGAAAATACTCCTGGTTTTCCGAGCTGCTCCTCGACTCGTTGAAGTCGGAAAAGGGAGAGGCCGCACTCATCGCGCGGTTTGAAAAGCTCGGGGCTCAGGTCGGCACACAGCTGCAACATGCCCAGCCTCTGCCGGGGCCTGCCGCGGAACGGATCGCCCGCCTGGCAACGGCCATGCACGAACTCGGCTACGAGGCGTCATCGACAGCCGCAACCGGCCGGCAGCTGCCGATGATCGAAGCGTCCAATTGCGTGTTTCACCACCTCGCCACCCGCTTCCCCGAGGTCTGCCATTTCGATCTTGCCCTGCTTTCGACCTTTGTCGGACGCCCGGTCGAACATGACGAATGTATTGTCCGTGGCGGCCATCTCTGTCGATTCAAATTCAAACCGGCTTGATCTCCCCTGCTTGCTGCTTCCTGCAAGTTTGACCGCAAGATTCGGATAGTGCCCTCCCCTGACCAGGCGGTATCATGACTCATGAATCAGGAGCGTGAAAGGGACATGGCTTCGATCGATGCACAGGCGGCCTGGAACGCGGTGTTGGCTCATGACCGCCGCTTCGACGGGCGCTTTGTCTATGCCGTCTCCTCCACGCGCGTGTACTGCCGCCCCTCCTGCCCCTCTCGCCGCCCTGCCCGCGACCGTGTAACCTTCTTCTCTTCGTCGCAACATGCAGAGGCCGGAGGATTCCGTGCCTGCCAGCGTTGTCAGCCTCAATCTGCTCACGGCTCCCTGTCGGATCAGCGAATCGAGCAGGCCCGTCAATACCTGGAGGACCATGCAGACGAGACCGTCACACTCCGTCGATTGGCTGGCCAGGTTGGGCTGAGTCCGTTTCACTTACAGCGAGCCTTTCAGCGATCGCTCGGCCTCTCACCTAAAGCCTATCAGGACGCCAAACGCATCGAACGACTCACCGCCTTGCTGAAACATGGCGCGAGCATCACGAGCGCGACCTACGAAGCAGGCTTCGGCTCCAGCAGCCGTGTCGCGGAACGCGTGTCGAGAGCACTCGGGATGACGCCGTCCGCCTATCGATCCGGCGGCAAAAGCGTGACGCTGCGCTATGCCACGGCACGCACACCGGTCGGCCTGGTGCTGATCGCCGGAACGGAACGAGGGGTTGTCTCTGTAAGTCTTGGAGACAGTGAAGTGAAGATGGTCGCATTACTCAAGAAAGCGTACCCCCAGGCCACGCTATCCCGCGATCAGAAAGGATCGAAACGACAGGTACAGGCTCTGCTCCAATGCCTCAATGGCAGCCCCCTCTCAGATTCCATATCCCTGGATGTGCAAGGAACGGCCTTTCAGCGGAAAGTCTGGAAGGCGCTCCAGGCCATTCCTCGCGGATCGACCAGGACCTATTGTGAGATCGCCCGCGGGATCGGGCAACCGACGGCCGCCCGCGCCGTGGCCAGAGCCTGCGCGACGAATCCTCTTGCGGTGGCCATTCCCTGCCATCGCGTCGTGCGGGAAGACGGTAATCTGGCCGGTTATCGCTGGGGGCTGAAGAGAAAGAAACGGCTCCTGGCGCTCGAGCGAGAGCGCCAGGAAACCTGACTAGACTGCTTCCCGATCAACGCGAGCAGAAAACGGGATGGGTCGCGTGACACATACCATACATTCGAAGAACATTGTCACACGTTGTTTCGCAGCAACCAGCACTTATTGACATGCGACCGTCATGCCCTGTTCGCGGGCAGCTGCCAGTTGTTCCATGTCACGGGCCTTTGCTCGATACGTTTGGGCCGCTGTCAGCATCCCATTCCTCACGAACCCTTTCGGGTCGACGTACCCGGTCAGTGATGCTGCTCGCTGTTCATATCTTGCCGCTTCCGCATGGTTCGCTTCAGCTTGCTCGCAATACCATTGCGCTGTCGTATGACGTGCGTCTGACCCGATTGTTCCCTGATTAGCAGAGGCCACCTGGGGTGAAATCCCGGAACAACCGAACAAACCGGCGCACAGCAGCATGAAGCCACCAATCGCAGACACCCGCCTATTTCCCAGCCTCACAATGTTGTACATAGATACCTCCATGGGCTAGATCCCGCCTGGTGTAGCATTTCTCTTGAACGCAGAATACGCCCACGGCAGTTGTGCCACTAGAAGGTAGATACCGCATGAAGCCTGAGTCATTTCCTTGGGCTGGACCAAGGGATTTCCTTGGTGCTTGAGGGAGAAGAAATGCAGGGAAAAGGAGAGTGCTGATTTAGGAATCTACCGCGATCAGACCGGTGCGAATCGCATAGCGAACGAGCCCGGCTACATCGTGAATCTCCAATCGCCTCATCAGTTCGGCGCGGTGCCCTTCCACCGTCTTGACGCTCAAATCGAGTTTACCGGCTATTTCCTTCGTGGAACCGCCTTCGGCAATCAGCTTCAGCACTTCACACTGCCGCGGGGATAACGTTACGCCTTTTTTCGACGCTGATCCCTGCCTGAGGTAATCGTCCACTACCCTTTTTGACACGCTGGGCGTCAGGTAGGTCTCGCCTCGCATGACCGCCTTGAGGGCCAGCTCCAATTCTGCTGGTTCGGCTCCTTTCAAAAGATACCCGGACGCCCCGGCCCGGAGCGCCTGGCGGACATATTCTTCGTTTGAATGCATGGAGAGGATGATGACTCGCACCTGTGGCCACGATTTGGTGATGCGGGCGGCAGCCTCGAGACCCGAGAGACCGGGGATCGCGATGTCCATTAAGACCAGATTGGGTCGATCTCGTTCTACCAGCTGAATCGCGTCGGGCCCGTTACCAGCTTCGGCAACCACCTGCACTCCATCGATGCTCTGGAGCAGAGCGCGAAGTCCGGCTCGAAAGAGCGCGTGATCGTCGACCAACAGAACCCGTATCGCCTTTGACGCAGCCCGCATTCTGCCTTTCTCCACTTCAAACGGCCTCGTCGAACGGGATCATCGCAGACAGCCTGGTGCCCTTCCGCTTTTCCGAACTGATCTGGAGCTGTCCGTTAAAAGTCCTGACTCGTTCTTGAATTCCGATCAATCCCAAATGCGACCGTTCACCGGATGCTCTCATCACCTCGTTGGGAGAAAAACCGATGCCATCGTCTTCGATGACCAATTTGACTCCTTTTTTTAGGGGCCGGAGCGTGACAGCCATCCGGCTCGCCTTGGCGTGTCTTAAGATATTGGTCACTCCTTCCTGGACAATCCTAAAGCAGGCCACCAACGCATCGGGAGATAATCCTCGAGGGATCGCCACAGAATCGACCTTTGTCCGAATCCCGGCCCGCTCACCCTGCTTGCCGACGTACCACCGCACGGCAGAGGCCAATCCAAAGTCATCAAGCATTGAAGGACGCAAATCGAGCGCCATATCGCGCACTCGCGCGACCGTCTGGTCGATGATCAGAAAACTGTCGTTCAGAGAGGTGGTCATGCGTTTCGGGTCTGTGGTTCTCTGAATCGTTTGCAAATTCACTTTGAGCGTCGTAAAGGCTTGACCGATTTCATCGTGCAGATCCCGCGCCAACTGTCGTCGCTCCTGCTCCTGCAGCCGCATCGATTGCTTGGACAGCGCTTGCAGCCGTCCATGGGCCACCAAGAGCTCCTCTTCCGCCCGTCTTCTCGTCAAATAGGAGGCACAGCTGTCGGCCAAGGAGTTGATCAGATGCCGCTCCTCTGCGAGAAACGGCCCTTCGCTTTCCGGCGGACGCTTCTCCCTATACACCACCTCAAGAATCCCCCGGCATCCATGGGGAGTCGTAAAATCAGCCCGTTGTGTCCAAGGGGTCTTTCTGAAACCAGCGGTAGGAAAACGCATCCCGTCAACTGTCAGGCAGGCTTCCGTCACCTCGGGATATTGCCACGCAGGGGGGATCAGCGAGACGATCTCACGCAACACCTTCGATACCGGTTTGACGTTGTCCTGCATGACGCGAACGGCGCGATGCAGGGCACTGAGCTCCTTCACCCGTTCAACGAGACGGTGGGCTATCTCTCCGCGTGTCGATTGGATCGCCTGCCCCTTCCCCCTGCGCGATTGCTTCACCTCTGTGCCACGGGCAAGCCGGGAACCTCTTTCAGTCTTTCGCGTGAGGCGTCTTGATCTGTTCTTCGATGAACTCATGCTCGCCAGTCAGGCACTGAAAGCACACACATGCGACAGACTCATTGGTCGGCCGGCTCCTCGTCTCGTTCTATTTTGAGATCAAGGATTCTCCGCCGCGTTCATCCATCGTACGAGCTCTTTTCAGCACCAAGAGGGGATGAATGAGTACTCTCGGGAAAGGCCCGGCGATGACCGGATACCAAGGGTGATCCAGCCAAGGCTACGGCGTGGCGTCCTGAAATGCGCGCACTAAGTCAGATACAGACAACACGCCGATGACAGTCCCGTCGGCTGTCACCGGCAAATGCCGGATCCCCTGCTTCTTCATCAGCGCCATCGCCTCAGATAGGGACTCGTCTTCCTCGATCGTGACGAACGATTTGCTCATGCAGGCTGACACGGTGGTCGTATTCGGGTCGAGCCCCTTCGCAACGGCTTTCCGGCTGAGGTCGGCATCGGTGATGATCCCGATGTAGCGGGACCCGTCATCCACCATCAGCGAACCTACTTTATGCTTCAGCAACAGCTTCCCGGCTTCTTTTACCGTCGCCGCGCGATGGATACTCCGCACGTCATGCGACATATAGGCCTCCACGGTCGCGCGTAACCGTCCCTTTCCGTTACGACTGCTTTCCCGCGTGGCCTGCACCCGGCGGCGCAACTCCAGATCGGCCAGGCAACTGGCGAGCACTTGGCGGCGCTGTTGAAGCGTTTCCCGCTCCACATCGTGCATGCCGCTCTCCTGGGCCTCTTCCGGGAGCATGATCGACTCCCCGCTCTTGGCGTAGAAGTAGGCTTCGGCTTCTTCCGAGGCGGCGCCGAATACCTGTCCGATCAGATCTTCGGCGGCTTCGTCAAAGTCTTCCAACGACGCGCTCCCGCGTTTGCGCGAGAGAAACGGCTGGAACTTCACCAGCATCTGTTTGACGCGTTCAATATAACGATCAAGAATGTCGCTGCGCGTTAAACCGGTACGAACTCGTTTTGGCATCTGGTCCCTCCTGCGTGGTACGTCGAGGATATCCCATGCATGGGCGCAGCCTCAAGCCTCCCCCTTACGCCGCAGGTGAAATATTTGCTTCTTTTCCCACCAGCACTTTCCTGGCTCCGCCGCCGCGGATGCGATGCATCTTATCCCGGGTATGGTAGGGCAGCAGACCTTCGAGTACCGCGGGCAGCTTGTCGCAAGGCACGTCTTCCAGGATCTTGACCGCCAGCTTCGGATCAGGACCCGAGCGGCCGCCGACATAAATATCGACCGCCTCAACGACCTTTCCCTCGATTTTGACCTTTTTACCCAACAACCCCACATCGGCCACCAGGTGGTTGCCGCAACTCGCCGGACAGCCGGACCAGTGCATGGTGATCGGCTTGAGCGCGCTGCTCAGCCGTCCTTCCAGAACCTTGGCCGTTTCAACCGCCCGCCGCTTTGTTTCGATCACGGCCAGATTGCAATAATCGCTGCCGACGCAACTCACCAGCCCTTTGTAGAGGGCGGACGGGTTGTAGGCGAATTGCTTCAAGAGCGGCTCATTCGCCAGGTCCCCGACCGTTCGATCGCTGATATTGGGAATGATCAGCGCCTGGCTTGGTGTAATACGGATTTCCCCATTGCCGTACTTTTCCGACAGGTTCAAGATCTTTACGAGATCGGCCGCTTTCACCCGCCCGACGAGTACTTTCAGCCCAGCATAGTTCATCCCCTGTTGCCGTTGACGGAAGATCCCGACATGGTCTTGCTCTCCCGGTTTCCGGGCATCCATTCCGGCCGACGCGAGCCGTTTACCCACACGGGCTTCGACCTCGCCGCGGAATCTGGCTTCGCCCCATTCCTCGATCAGGAACGCGAGACGGGCTTGCGTGCGACTCTCCCGCGGCCCGTGATCGCGGTAGATTGCCAGAATGGCGCGGCACACATCCAACGCCTCGGCCGGATTGACGAACACATCCAACGGCGTGGCGATCCGATAGCCGCCCGATCCCAGCTTGCCGCCCACGAGCACATTGAATCCCGCACAGCGGTCATGTCCCAGATCATAATGCGCCGGCACAAGCGCCAGGTCTTGCGTCTCCATGTGCACGCAGTTATGCGGGCATCCGGTCACCGCCACATTCAGCTTCCGCGGCAGGTTGGAATAGGCCGGGTTGCCCAGAATCTCTTCGTTGATCGCCCGCACCAGCGCCGTCGTCTCGACGATCTCGTCCGGGTTGAGCCCCGAGACCGCACAGGTCATGACGTTGCGGACATTATCCATGCCGGTTTGCATCGAGGTGAGTCCGACCCCGTCCATCCGGGCAAAGACCTCCGGTACGTCTTGGATCCTGATGTTCCGGAGTTGAACTTGTTGTCTGGTGGTCAAATCCAGAACTCCGTTGCCATAGGTCGACGCAATATCGGCCAGCGCCCGCAGTTGGTAGGACGTGGTCTGCCCCCCGGGAATGCGCACCCGCACCATGAAGAACCCGGGCGTCGGATCGCGCAAAAAGAGGCCATACCACTTGAGCCGCTGGACATCGGCCTCCGGGATCGATTCCCATCCCGTCTTGGCGTAATCTGCGATCATCTCCTTCACCGCCAACCCGTCGCGCTCCGTCTTGATGACCTCGATTTTGTTCATGTTCCCTTCTCCAATGACACACGGTAATCGGCCCCGGTCCGTTCGAGCACCACGAGGCCTGTACGATTGAGCCGGTCGACCACTGAGAACACCGTGACCCAATCCAGCCCGGGCAGCCGGGTCAGATCTTCGAACGAACACGCGCCGCATTCACGCAGCCGTTGTACCACACTATTCTCATTCGATAGGACAGCATGATCATGTGAAGTCGCCATGGCGCCCTCCTCTCTTTTTGAATTGTAGATTCAGCAGGCCTCCCTTGCCGGAACGACCCGCGGCAATTCCCTTGGCTCAATACAGGCGACGGTATAGGGACTCGCGAGCCAATACAGGCCACCGACGAACAGCCCGCCGCCGACGATGTTTCCCAATACGACATAGAACTGGTTGTACCAATAGCCCGTCCAGCTCACGGCCTCCCCGTGAGGCAGAAACAGCGCCATGCCGAGGAACGATTGATTGGCGACGCTATGTTCGAACCCGGTGCCGATGAATGCGAACAAGCACCAGAAGATCAGCATGATCTTGGCCGCATCGTTCGTCGTCCGCCCGGAGGTCCAGACCGCCAGGCAAACGAGCCAGTTACACAAAAGGCCCCGAAGAAACAACTCCCACGCCGGCAGCGACATTTTCATGGCCGCCACATTTCCGATCAGGTCGGCCTGCGGCCCCTTGGACAGGACGCCCGATTGGACGACCAACCAGGCCAGCGCCAGTGAGCCGACGAGGTTGCCGAACCAGGACCAGACGTTGATCTGCACCACTTGGCCCCAGGTGAGACTACGCGACAGCCCGCCGATCACTCCGGTCATGTTATTGCCGGTAAATAATTCCGATCCGGCGAAGATCACCAAGGTCAGAGCAATCCCGAAAGACACACCCATCACCAGCTTCAGCATCGGCGATCCTGACGTGGCCAACGGCCCGCCGAGGCTGAAAATCAATGCGATGCCGAATCCCACATAGACTCCCGCCAGAGCCGCGAGTATGAGGTAGCGCGACAGCGAGACCTCCAGGAACCGATGTTTATTCGCCGCCAACGATGCAATCCGCTCATGATCCGTCGTATACATCGACTCCTCCTTGATCGTCACTGAATCAAAAACGCACAATGGCGCCCGTCTTCCCGAATAGGAGACGGACGCCATTGTCCGCTTTCCAGCGCTCGCTGTTTCGACCAGGCAGGAACGTCGTTGTTCCCGCAACAGACCCACTCTCAGGTGGTTGCTAGAACGTCTTATATTCGAGCCACTTCCCGTTCAGCGTAATTTTGCAGCGGGCTTCGCCCTGGCTGCCGGTCACCTTTTCCATGTCGAGTGTGAAATCGATCGCGCTCATGATGCCGTCGCCGAACATCTCGTTCGCCTGCTCACGCATCGAGTCCCCGTAGACCCCGATGATCTCCATCAGCCGGTACTTGAACGGGTCGGCCGCATTCGGAAAATCCGTACGCACGGGAAACTTGCTCAAAGATGCCGTCAGCTCGGCATCCAATCCGAGGAGATCTCCGACCTTTTGGGCCTCATCAGGCGTCAGCTTGTGATTGCCCTGCAACGCAGCTGCCACGAACGTCGGGTTCTTCCCGACGGCTTTCGCGACGTCTGCAATCAGGACTTTCTTCGCCAATCGTTTTGCCTTGATCGCCTTCCGAATCTCGTCCTTTTCCATCTCTTTCCTCCTTCTAGTTTGTGCAGTACCTGCTGGATGTGCTTCGTTTTATTCTGAATTCGTCACGAAAAATTCACCAGCACCGGTGCGTCCCCATTCCCGCCGGCGCCGGATTCTCCTCGCCCGCCATGCGCCGCATGGCGAACCAGGAAGTGAATGACATGGTTGCGGATCTTGTAATAGTGCGGATGTTCAATGATGGATTCGCGCGAGCGCGGCCGGGGGATCGAGACCTCAACGATCTCACCAACGCGCGCCGAGGGTCCGTTCGTCATCAACAGGATGCGGTCGGACAACAGGATCGCTTCATCCACATCATGAGTGACCATGAACACGGTATTCCGTGAGGCATTCCACATCTGGATCAACTCCTCCTGAATGACCCCCCTCGTCAGCGCATCGATCTGTGCAAAGGGCTCATCCAGCAACAACACTTTCGGTTCGATCGAGAACGCGCGCGCCAGGCCGACCCGTTGTTTCATTCCGCCGGATAAGGCCGTCGGACGTTTCGTCTCCGCGCCCTTGAGCCCGACCAGCGCGATATACTTGTTCACATGATCCGCGACCTGGGTCTGGCTCCAGCCCGGATAGGCCGACCGGACCGCCAACGCAATGTTCTCAAACACCGTCATCCACGGCATCAACGAAAAGTTTTGAAACACCACCATCCGATCGAGCCCCGGCCCCACCACCTCTTTTCCCTCCAGGATGACGCCCCCTTCGGACGCCTTGTCCAACCCCGCGATGATGTTCAGCAGCGTGCTCTTGCCGCAGCCCGAATGCCCGATGACGGTGACGAATTCGCCTTGTTCAATCCTGATCGTGACGTCGTTGAAGATGCACACCTCTCCCTCCCCCGTATGGCTGGGGAACGACTTGCTGGCATGATCAATTTGCAGAAATGGCATGGGTTACTCCTGATAGGTGACGAGCCCGGCCAACTTATTGAATCCTGAGTCCAGGATGACGCCGACACAGCCGACGACGAGAATGGCGAAGATGACGCCGGAGATGTCCAGATTGTTCCACTCGATCCAGCTCAAATACCCGACCCCCAACTCGCCCAGCAGCATCTCTGCCGGCACCACCGCCACCAGGGCGCTCCCGAACGAAATGCGCAGTCCGTTGACGATCGTCGGAGCTGCGCCGGGAAGAATGACCTTGAAGAGGCGCTTGGGCCAGGAGAGTTGGAGAATGGCCGCCACGTGCAAATAGTCTTTCCGCAGCGAATTGACCCCGAACGCCGTCGTCGCCAGCGTCGGCCAGAGCGCCGCCATGAAGACCACCAGGATCGCCGTCCATTTCGGATCTTTGACCGTATACAACAGAAGCGGCATCCAGGCCAGCGGCGAAATCGGTTTCAAGATCTGGATGAACGGGTTCACTGCCTTGAAGAGAACCTTGTTGAGCCCCAGGAAGACACCCAAGACGACCGCCACCGCGGACGCGGCCAGAAAGCCGACTCCGAATCGTGAGACCGTATAGAGCACGAGGTAGCCGATCCCGTGATCGTTGGTGCCCTTTTTCACAAAGGCCTCGCTGAGTTCTTCCCGGGCTTTTTCCATGACCGCGAGGGGACCGGGAATCCCCTTCACCTTTTCCTTCTCCGGATTCCAGAGGTATGTTCCGTCCGGAGAGCGAACGATGTCTCCGTTGAATTCCATCATCTGCAATTGTTCTTCGGTCAACCCTTTCCCATCGAACGCCCCCCTCAGAGTTACCAGATGCCATCCGAGCAGAAAGACAACCGCCAGAAAGACCGTGATCATCCACGGACTATCTGCCGCTTGCCCGACCATCATTCTCCCCTTTGTCGGCTTCGGGGCAGACCGGGAGCTTCCGGTTTCGTTCCCTGCCGGCGGATCTTCCGGCACTACCGTCTCAGCAGACATGCCGACCTCCATGTCATTACCCCCTTCTTCATGCCATGCTGTGGATTGGGAATCCCTTTACATAGGCCTCAGGATTGGATGGATCGAACTCCTTCCCCATAATGACGTGCTTCATCGTGGTCGCCTGATGAGTCGGATAGCCCAACTCCTTTGCGATACGGTCGCAGTCCGCCGCCCGATACACTTGTTCGGCCACCGACTTGTAATTCACCTCGCCCTTCAGATGCCCCCAGCGCTTCATTTGCGTGAGAATCCAGATCGCCATGGAGTGCCACGGATAGGGATCGAAGTCGATCCGGCTCGGCTCCTTCTTGATACTCCCGAGCCCGTCGGCATAGGTGCCCGTCAAGACCTGTTCGAGCACCGTGACCGGTTGATTCAGGTAATTCGTCGGAGCGATCGCGGCAGCGATTTCTTTGCGATGGGTCGGATTGGACGCATAGTGCGTCGCATCCACAATCGCCCTGAACAGTGCATGAAAGGTGTTCGGATACTTGGTCGCAAACTCCTGCGACACCGTGAAGGCACAACAGGGATGCCGGTCCCAGATCTCCTTGGAAAGCTTAAAAATGAATCCTGCGTTTTCGTAGACCGCCCGTTGGTTAAAGGGATCGGGGGCCAGATATCCATCGACGTTACCGGCCTTCAAATTAGCCACCATTTCGGGCGGCGGGACCACACGAATCTGGACGTCCTTATCGGGATGCACGCCTCCTTCAGCCAAATAATAACGAAGAAGATAGTTGTGCATCGAGAAATCGAATGGGACACAGAACCGAAAACCTTTCATATCGGCAGCCGTCTTCACATTCTTGTGCTTGATATGCAGGGTAATGGCCTGCCCGTTGATGTTTTCGACGGTCGGCATGTAGAACGGCTTAGGAACCGATCCGACGCCCAGCGAAATCGCCAACGGCATCGGCGTCAGCATATGTGCCGCATCGACTTCCCCGTTGATCGCCCAATCTCTGATCATCGCCCATCCGGCCGCTCGTTTGACCGACGCATTCAGACCATACTTCTTATAGAACCCCAGCGGTTCCGCCATGATGATCGGGGTGGCGCAGGTGATCGGAATGAAGCCGATGCTCAGATCTTTCTTTTCCGGTTTCCCGCCGGACTCTTCCGCAAAGGCGACCAGGCGAGCGAGCGGAAATACTTCGGCGATGAATGCCGTCAGCGCTACGGCCCCAAGCTGTGCGAGCAGACAACGCCTGGTTGGATCCGCGGCATGCAGGACCGCTCCGGCTATCGCGCGCTCGATGGCCGTATTGAAATGATGCGGACCGGATTCCCGCGAGGCCTCCGGCTCATCTCCGTTCTTTACTGCATCTACGTTGCCGTTCCCCATTGCTGTCATGTTTCACCCCTTCGGTTTGTGGCCCGGTAATCGACCTGCCCGATCGCACCGCCCCAAAACACAAAAGGCGTCCCTCTCCCTCGCGGGAGAAGGGACGCCTTTGTCCACCTCACGACAGGTCTGCCACGACCTGCTTTTACGTGCGAGGCTTCGACGAAGAAGCCTCACTGGCTCAGAAATTAAAAAGGCGCCCGCCACTCTTTCCAGAATGACGGACGCCTTTGTCCGTTGCCTTATGTCGAGAGCCTCGATCGAGGCGCCTTTGCCTCGATTAACTCATGGTCGACTTGTAACACGCCCCAGGCCCAACCGTCAACTCATACTTTCGAATAAGCCGACAACGCTCTAGATGTCGTAATACAGGTAGAACTCATACGGATGCGGACGCAACCGCATCGTATCGACTTCCTTCGTGCGCTTGTACCCGATCCAGGCCTCGATCAGATCCTCCGTAAAGACCCCGCCCTTGAGGAGGAATTGGTGATCCTTCTCGAGGTTGTTGAGCGCCTCATCAAGGCTGCCCGGCATGGTCTTAATCTTTGCCGCTTCCTTCGCCTCGAGATCGTAGAGATCCTTCTCGGCCGGGTCGCCCGGATTGATCTTGTTCTCGATGCCGTCCAATCCCGCCATCAACATGGCGGCGAAAGCGAGATACGGGTTGGCACCGGGGTCCGGGAAGCGCACTTCGATCCGCTTCGCCTTGGGGCTCGGTGAATACATCGGAATGCGGATACCCGCCGACCGGTTCCGGCTGGAGTAGGCCAACAACACCGGCGCTTCGAATCCGGGGGTCAACCGCTTGTACGAATTCGTCGTCGGGTTCGTGAACGCCGCCAGCGCCGGCGCGTGCTTGAGGATACCGCCGATGTAGTGGAGACACATCTGTGACACGCCCGCGTATTCCTTGCCTGCGAACAACGGCTTGCCGTCCTTCCAGATACTCTGGTGCGTGTGCATGCCCGATCCGTTGTCGCCGAAAATCGGCTTCGGCATAAAGGTCGCGGTCTTGCCGTGACGGCGCGCGACGTTCTTGACGATGTACTTGTACATCATCATTTTGTCGGCCGTCTTCACCAGCGAATCGAAACGGATGTCGATTTCCGCCTGACCGGCCGTGGCCACTTCGTGATGATGCTTTTCAATTGAGATTCCGGCCTTCTCCATCTCCAGAATCATTTCTGTCCGGATATCCTGCTGGGTATCGGTCGGCGCCACCGGGAAGTAGCCTTCCTTGGAGCGGATCTTCCCGCCCAGGTTGACGCCATCCTGGCCCATGTTCCAGACGCCTTCTTCGGAATCGATGAAGTAGTACCCGCTATGGTTCGTCTGGTCGTAGCGGGCCTGATCGAAAATGAAGAACTCGGCCTCGGGTCCCCAGTAGGAGGTATCGCCGATCTTGGTGCTCTGCAAATACTTCTCCGCCTTCTGGGCGATAAAGCGGGGATCGCGATTGTAGGTCTCGCGGGTGATCGGATCGACCACGTTGCCGATCAAGCTCAGCGTCGGCACGGCGCAGAAGGGATCCATGCAGGCGGTCGAGGGATCAGGCACCACCAACATGTCGCTGTTGTTGATCGCCTTCCAGCCGCGGATCGACGAACCATCGAGGCCTGATCCATCCTTGAACAGGTCCTCCGTCAGCTCCCCGAGCGGAATGGTAAAATGCTGCCATGTCCCGATGAGATCCACAAATTTCAGATCCACCACTTGAACTTTGTTCTTCTTCGCAAACTCCAACACTTCACGAACGTTCATCCCCTCCTCCTTTCAGGCTCCTCACAACAAGCTGCGTGAGACCTTTCCGACGGTTATGCTGCCTTCACACCCAGGAACTCTTCGATTTCCTTCCAGATACCCTGACGCACCAACTCCATCTGCTCCGCGTGCTCGACCTTTTTGCCCTGGGCATCGGTCACGTAAAAGACATCGGCCACTTGATCAAGCCGCGTCGAGATCCGCGCGGCATGCACCGACAAGCCCTGCCTGAAAATCGCATTGGTGATCACATACAGCAACCCCTGCCGATCGTCGGCAAACACATCGACAATGGTATACCGCTCTGACGTTTCATTGTCGATCCGTACTTCCGTCGCCTGACGGGCCGGACCGATCAACCGTGACGCGGACATCCGGGTGCCCCGCTGCACGACGGCCTCCACGGCCTCCTTCCCCTGCAACACCGACCGAATCATGGCCCCGATCGACTCCAGCCGATCCCGGGGCGGCGCGCCCTTGTAGTCAGGGTCGGTTACCTGGAACGTATCGACCACCACGCCGTCCAATCTGGTCAGAATCTGGGCATCCAGAATCTGCAATCCGTTCGCCGCCATCACCCCGGCAATCTTGGAAAAGATTCCTGGAATGACATCGTTGAACGTCACCACCGCATACTCACAGGTCCCGAGCGCCACGTTGAATTCTGCATCGACCAGCACTTCGCCTGCCGTCAACCGTCGAATCGTCGATAAATGCGAGGCAATCCGTCTCGGCGATGTTCCGTAGGCATAGCGCAGCGGAAACTGGCGCAACTGCCCCTCCACCCACTGCGATGAAATATCCGTCTGTCCGCCGAATGCCGGTTGCTGCATCACTTCGAAGACAATGCTCTTCAGCCGCTCCGGAGCGTCGGCCGCTTCCCGCTCACCGGACACCTCCTGCATGGTCCGCACATAGAGTTCGATCAACAGCGACTCTTTCCATTTCGTCAATACGCCGGGACCGACGGCGGAAATATCGGCGGCGGTCAACACCAGGAGCTTGCGCAGCACCTCGGGCGTTCCGACTTCACGGGCGAACGGCAGCACGACTTTCTCATCGTTGGGATCCCGGCGGAATGCGGTATGCGCCATCATCAGATGACGGTGCACGAGAAACGCCACCGTCCGCCGCTCCGCATCATCCAAGCCCAATCGCGTGGCCATCTCCTCGGCAATCCGGCGTCCGACCTCGCTATGATCCTCTTCCTGCCCTTTTCCCATATCGTGGAGAAAGACCGCGAGGTGGAGCAGATCCTTCCGCTTCACTTCCCGATAGACTTCGCCCAACATCCCCTGATCCTGCGCGAAGGATTCGACTTTTGCCACCGCCAGCAGACTGTGCTCATCGACCGTGTACTTATGGTACTGATTGAACTGCATCAGCCCCCGCACGGACGAGCACACGGGTATCAATTTCTCCAGCAAGTGCGCGCGGTGCATCGCCTCCAGCGTGACGGCGGTGCCGGGTCCGGCCAGAATGCTCATGAAAATCCGACTCACGTCCGGAGTCCGGAATCCTTCGTCCGCGAGCCCTTCCATATGGCGATGAATCTCTTCCACCAGGGCCGGCTCAATTGCGACACGCTTCGAACGGGCCAAATCGAACAGGCGCATCAGCAAGGCCGGGCTCTCGATCACCCGCGGCCGCAACTCATCCGGCACCGTCAACACTTCGCCGCTCAGGACGAAATACTTCTCCACCTTGGTGGTCGGCAGCCAACCGGTGAGACGCGCCCAGATCGACCGCGACTTGCACCGCTGCACAAACCTGGCGGCGACTTCATGCAGACCCATGGTATGGCGATAGTACTGTTGCATGAACTGCTCGACGGCCAGGAGATGCGGCCGGTCTTCGAATCCGAACTTTGCCGCCAACCAGACCTGCTCATCGAAGGAGAGAATCTCCTGCGCCATTCCCGCATGGATGTGCAGCAACCCGCGCACACGGAGCAAAAACTCCCGGGCCTCACTGACCACCACATAATCCTGGCGCGACAGCATGCCCCGATCCGACAACTCGCGAATCGTCGGCGCCTGATACCGGGCGATCCCGGCCCATTGCAACAGATGCAGATCGCGCAAGCCCCCCTGACTTTTCTTCACGTTCGGCTCGAGCAGATAGACGGTCTCACCGAATTTCTCATATTCCCGACGCCGCTCGGCCAGTTTCTGCTCCAGATACTTGTCGACCGCCACCGTCGCCACCTTGCGGGAATAGGCAGAATGAAACTCCTGGAAGAGCTGCGCATTCCCGGTCAGAAACCGGGCTTCCATCATCGACGTACGCACCGTCGCATCGCTGAGCCCGAGGCTGATGCAGTCCGGAATCGTGCGCACACTATGGCCCACCTGAAACCCGATATCCCAGAGAGGATGGAGCACCTGCCGGACAAACTCCGGCACAATCTTCGCCGCCTCAGGACGGAACAACACCATCAGATCAATATCTGAATAGGGCGAGAGCTCCCGGCGTCCATACCCTCCGATCGCCACCAGGCAACAGTGCTGAAAGCCCGCCGTCATCATGGCGTCGCCACCCTGGCGCGCGGCATTGCGATACCGGCCGATAATCAGGGCATCGACGAGATCGGTTTGTGCGATGACCACCTCTGCGCCCGACGCACCATCCAGCAGGCGCTGGGCGATCATCTGGCGCTGCTCCGCCAGTATGGCACCGACGGCCACGCCGTCGGTGCCGTACAATGCTCCCGCCCGTTGGTCGGAACTGGAATTCACAGCGCGGTGTCTCCGGTTTCTCCGGTTCTGATCCGGACAGCCATCGCCAGATCACGGACGAAAATCTTTCCATCCCCGATACTTCCGGTCTTGGCGGTGCGGGTAATCGTATCGAGCACTCGCTGAACCTGACTGTCCTGCACCGCGACTTCGATTTTGACTTTCGGCACGAATTCAATCGTGTATTCCTGGCCACGATAGGTTTCTTTGTGACCTTTCTGACGACCGAATCCCTTTACCTCCGTCACGGTCATGCCTTGGACGCCGATTTCCAGCAACGCATCCTTCACTTCATCCAACTTGAACGGCTTGACGATCGCCTCAATCATCTTCATGGTTCTGCCTCCTCACCGACAGTCTTGCGAGTCGACGGCCCGCTCTCGGCGCCGCCACCCCAAGCCCCGGTATGATCGTGTAGTCAATAGTGTCATCAGCTGTTTATGAATATGCGCGCTCATCATGTTGACTCAAGTCCAACCCCGTGGATTCGTCCTCCGGGGAGATCCGCAATCCGACGCTCGCATCCACCACTTTCAGAATCAACCAGGTTCCCACTACGGAAAAAGCCGCAACGGCGACGACCATAACCGCCTGAATACCGAACTGGGCCGCGTTGCCATAGAACAACCCGTCCGCCCCGGCCGCATTGACGGCCTTGGATGCGAAGAGCCCCGTCGCCAGGATGCCGAAGACTCCGCCGACACCGTGGATTCCCACGACATCAAGGGAGTCATCATAGCCCATCCTCCCCTTCCAAACAACGGCGAAATAGCACAAAACCCCTGCAAATGCGCCGATTGCGATGGCGGACATCGGTCCGACATACCCGGCGCCCGGCGTCACCGTCGCCAATCCGGCCACGGCTCCGCTCGCGACACCCAGGACGGTCGGCTTGCCCCGATGCATCCACTCCGTACACATCCACACGAGCGCCCCGGTTGCGCCCGCCGCATGCGTAGCCAGAAACGCACTCCCCGCCACACCGTTGGCACCCAATGCACTGCCGGCGTTGAAGCCGAACCAGCCGAACCATAAGAGGCCGGTCCCCAACAGCGTAAAGGGCAGGTTATGGGGCGCCATGTAATCCGTCCCATAGCCCTTTCGTTTTCCGAGCACGATCGCACAGACCAGGGCGCTGACACCGGAGCTGATGTGCACGACGGCCCCTCCGGCAAAATCCAGCGCGCCCATCTTACCCAGCCAGCCCCCACCCCAAATCCAATGGGCGACCGGCGTGTAAATCACCACGGACCAGAGTGCCGCAAAGAGCAGCAGCGCGGAAAACCGCATGCGCTCTGCAAAAGCGCCCGTAATCAGCGCCGGAGTGATCGCGGCAAACATCAATTGGAATAGCATGAACACTTGATGCGGAATTGTCGGCCCATACACCGGATGCGGGTCGCTTCCGACGCCGCTGAGTCCGATCCAGTCCAGCCCTCCGATTACGCCTCCCTTATCGGGACCGAAGGCCAGACTATACCCAAAGAAAATCCAGATGAGGCTGACCAGGCACAGAATAATCAGGCTGTGCATAATCGTGCCCAGAATATTCTTGCTCCGGACCAACCCCCCATAGAATAACGCCAGTCCCGGCATCGTCATCGCCAAGACCAGCGCGGAGGACATGAGCACCCAGGCCGTGTCGCCCGTATCGATTTTCAGTACGGGAGCGGCTCCACCGGCGATTGCCGATGCGTCCTGGGCCATCACCACCGACCCGGTCCCGAACGCCAGGGCACCCAGTATCACGGTCGCCATAGTCATTGCGACCATCCTGTGGCACCCGCGGCGCCGGTTTACACATTCATACTCACTGTTCGGGTCAGTCACCTGCTTCCTCCTTCTCTCCGGCCGCTCGACGCATCACGAATAGGCGCGCTCATCGTGCTGACTGAGATCCAAGCCCATTCGCTCTTCCTCTTCCTTCACACACAAGGGCATCATGGTCCCGATCAGTTTCAGAATCACGAGCGTCCCCACGAACGCAAACCCCACCGAGACCAAGACCGTGACGGCCTGAATGCCGAACTGCGCCGGATTGCCGTAGAACAACCCGTCCGCTCCGGCGGCATTGATCGCCTTCGAGGCAAAGAGCCCCGTCGCCAATGCGCCCCAAATCCCGCCGACTCCATGAATCCCGACCACATCGAGCGCGTCATCGTACCCGCACTTGGCCTTCCAGAGCACCGCCAGATAGCAGAATATCCCTGCGCCAAGACCAATGAGAATCGACGACATCGGCCCGACAAAGCCTGACGCCGGCGTAATGGCCACCAATCCTGCCACCGCACCGCTCGCCGCGCCGAGCACCGTGGGCTTCCCACGATACATCCACTCGACCGCCATCCATGCGAGCGCCGCAGCCGCCGTGGCCGTATTGGTCGCGACAAATGCGCTGGTCGCCAGCGCACCGGATGCCACCGCACTGCCGGCATTAAAACCGAACCATCCGAACCAGAGCAGTGAGGCGCCCAACACCGTCATCGGCAGGTTATGGGGCATCATATGTTCTTTGCCATAGCCCAGCCGCTTCCGCAGCACGATGGCGCAGGCGAGTGCGGAGGCTCCGGAGCTGATATGGACGACCGTGCCACCGGCAAAGTCCAACGCCCCCATGTTTCGCACCCAGCCGCCGACGGCCCACACCCAATGGGCCAGCGGATCATAGATGAGCGTCGACCAGAGCAGGGTAAAAACGAGAAAGCTGCCGAACTTCATGCGCTCGGCAAACGCGCCCGTGATAAGGGCCGGCGTGATGACGGCAAACATCATCTGAAAGATCATGAATGCCTGGTGCGGAATGGTGGCCGCATAATCGGCGTTGGGCTCGAGCCCCACGCCGTTGAGCCCCAGCCATTCGAGTCCCCCGATGACGTGCCCCTTATCAGGCCCGAACGCGAGCGAATAACCCCAGAGGACCCACTGGATACTGATCAAACAGAGGATGATGAAACTCTGCATAATCGTGCCCAATGCGTTTTTTGAACGGACCATCCCGCCATAAAACAAGGCCAACCCGGGAGCAGTCATGGCCAACACCAATGCGGTCGACACTAACACCCACGTGGTATCTCCGCTATCGATCTTCGGCGGAGCCGGCACCGCCGCGGCAGCGGCCGGAGCCTCTGACGTCACCGCAACCGGCGCAGACGCCGCCGGTGCACCAGCCTCTTGAGCCAACCCCTCCGTCGTCCCTGCCATCAGGGCAAGACAGGCCAGGACGGGCAGCATCGTGGTCATGAGACGAGATAGCTGTTTCATGATTGCCTCCTTCCTCCTTGCTCAGAATAGATAAATGACTTGGAACGACAATGTTTCTTGGTTGTTGGCTGGCCGGCTCCCATACAGAAACACATTCTTATTGGAGTGGTCATACCGGAATTCCGCCCGCGTGATCAAAGAAGGGAACGGCTTGTATTGGAGCGTGTACGTATTCTCCCAGAGCGTTTGAGCGACCGGCGCAGCCGCAGCCGTGGCCGTGGCCCCTGCACAGGTATTGGTGCCTCCGGCAAACCCAAAGAATCCCGTACAGGTGCGCGCCCCTCCTGCATCCTCGAAGATTTCTCCGCGGAAACGGGCACTCCATTGCTCATCAAAGTCATGGATGAGATAACCGGCGATTCCGTTCCATCGGGCATTCCGAGATTGGCTGACCGTGCTGGCATTGGCCTCGTTCGCATAGTAGGGCTCCAGAATGACGGTGTCCTTGTCAGTCGGTTTCAACGTGATGATCGAGCCGACGACAGTTCGTTTTGCGCGGGGATCGTTTCCCGTCGTAAACGGCGTACAGGTTGCGCTTCCACCTTGGCAGTTTGATTGCTCGGCTCCATAGGAGCCGTAGAAGCTGACCCCGACCTTCTCGTGCGGGGTCAGGGCTACCAACCACTCGAAGGTTTTACCCTTGTTGTTATCGTCGACATTGTCCCAACCGTTGACCAAGCCAACTGACGCGGTCACGACCGGATTGAACGTATAGGTGAGCCGGATACCGGTCGTCGTGAAGGCCTGGCCCAGGCCGAACATGAAGCTGCGGGAGAAATTCGCGTTCTCAAAACTATTGATCACCTCGTACCCGATCAGCGTGTTGATCTTGCCGGCTTGAATCTTCAGGCCATTGCCGACCGGAACGATATACTCGCCATAGACCTCCTGAAAATCGAGTTCGTTATTGCTGGTGCCTGGCGCGAAATTCGTGCGAGCTCTTGTCACCCTGGCATCCACTCCGAAGTTCAACCGAGCCCGGAATCCGAGCCGATCCATCCCACTCCCTGCTCCATCCGCGGGGCGTTCCAGCATGAATTGCACCATGTGCGGGGAGAAGGAATTCGCGTTGGTATCAAAGATGTGCAGTTGATTGAGATTGGTGTTGGGATTGTTGAAGTTGTGGGTATAGGCCACATCCAGAAACCCGGACGCCTTGAATCCCAAAGCTTTCCAGAGCGAAGGCACCTCCACCTTTTTTTCCAGCACATCCAACCGCTCTTGCACAGTCGGCGCTACAGCGGCAGGAGCGGCGGGCGGAGGGGGCGCGGACACGGCTTGCGCCCAGGCAAATTCACCGCCGAATAGTGCGGTGCTGACGAGACAGAGCAAGACTGCCAGGCATTTCCACTTCGCAACGTACATGACGTTCTCCCCCTTCACGTTGAGATGATGTTTCATTAATGGCTTACCAGCTTCCTTGACATCATCGTCGTCACGCACGCCGTTGTGCGCATCCTCTCGCCCCTTCCGGACCACACGACTCTCAAACCATGCACCGATTCACACCGCGTAACCCCTACATTTAGCCGATCTTACTTCACCATATCGCGATGAGCCTTGGCCACCAGATCGGCCTCTTCAGCTGCCTTTGTATACATGCGCACAAGGGCCTCGCAGTGCTGAATCATATCGATTTTATTGGAGACTACACCTAGGGTACTGAGGTCTGGATTTTTTCGATACGCTTCCGCCATCGCCATCTCATCCTTCGCATGTTGCCGAAGATGGGCCGCTTCTTTGTCATACCAGGCTGCTAATGCAGCATGATCATTCTTGCCAATTTCTCCTATGGGAGGGCTCGCAATCATCGTGCAGCCGACAAACCCTGCCAACACTACCCCCCACAGAACACCACTCTGAATCCATCGCGTCTGATTCGTCATGATCCCCTCCTGTTAGAACAAGCGCTGCCGTTCTTGATCCCATTTCCCATCAGATTTCTCCTGGTTGGATTCATTCCCTTCATGGTGACTTGCTCGTATTCGCACAAGGTAAAAAAAAACGTCCTCGGGCCTCTTTTCTTGGAAAGAGGCCGGAGGACGTCATTGTCCTTGCCGTAAACGATATCAGGCCGTCAGAGAAACGTCATTGTCCCTCTAAACGATCGGGCCTTGTACCATAGCCACCAAGACCCTGTCAACGTAGTCCACGTGCACGGGCGGGATGTTCGCGGAACGCTAGACGTTTCGATATCCGTTCGTGATCGGCATCCGCCGATCTTTTCCGAACGCCCTGAGCGTAATTTTGATGCCGATCGGTGCCTGACGACGCTTGTATTCGCTTCGGTCCACCATCGCCATCACCTTGGCCACTGTGGCACGGTCACATCCCATGGCCACAATTTCTTCAAGGGACCGATCCTCTTCCACATACGCCTTGAGGATTGGATCCAGAACGGCATATGGCGGCAAGCTGTCTTCGTCCTTTTGATTCGGCCGCAATTCAGCTGTCGGCGCGCGATCAAGGATGCGCTTGGGAATCACTGGGGTCGCCGCCACCGCATTCCGAAGCCGGGAGAGGGCATAGACCATCGTCTTCGGCACATCTTTAATGACGGCAAATCCACCGGCCATGTCGCCATACAAAGTTGCATAGCCCACGCTCATTTCGCTCTTATTGCCGGTGGTCAGCACGAGATGGCCAAACTTATTGGAGAAGGCCATCAAGATATTGCCGCGAATGCGGGCCTGGAGGTTTTCCTCCGTCGTATCCACCGGCTTGCCGGCAAACTCCTCCGCGAGTGCGTCACGGTAGGATTGAAAAGTCGGCGTGATCGGAATCGTCCGATAGTCGATCGTCAATCGCCGCGTGAGATCTTGGACATCTTCGCCGCTTTCCGATGAGGTATAGGGCGAGGGCATGAAAATGCCCATCACATTCTTGGGACCGAGCGCGTCGACGGCGATCACTGCCGTCAAGGCACTATCCACGCCGCCGCTCAGGCCGATGACCACCTTTTTAAATCCGTTTTTTTGCACGTAGTCCCGCACGCCGACGACCAGCGCACGATAGACCTCCTCAAGTTCCCCTAAGGGAGCCTCCAGCTGAGGCACCACCCGCAGTCGCTTCACCGGGGCTTTGGCGGTCGCGACCGCGACCCGCTCGACGGCTTCCGCCATCGCTACCGTGAACCGTTTTTTTCGTCCATGGGCCATGCGGTTCCGCGCGACCGCATCCACAGTAAGATCGGCAATGATCAAATCTTCGTCAAAAGCTTTGCCTCGAGCGATCACCTCTCCGGTCTGATCGAGAATCACACTGTTGCCGTCGAACACGAGCTCATCCTGTCCGCCGACTGTATTCGTATAGGTGAGGATGACCCCATTCTCGCGCGCCCTCGTCGCCAGCATCTGCTCACGCATGCGACTCTTCCCGATATGAAACGGCGAAGCATTGATGTTCACGATCACCTCGGCCTCAGCCGCAGCCTGTAAGCGGATCGGCCCATCGGGAAACCAGATGTCTTCGCAAATGTTGACTGCGATCGTCACTCCGCGCAACGTCACCAGCGGCACCTTGCGACCGGGATGAAAGTATCGGCTTTCATCAAACACACCGTAATTGGGCAGGAGCCATTTGTTATAGCTCGCAAGGATCCGCCGTTCCGCCACAATGGCCGCCGCATTCGTCAGTTCATGCTGGCCGGCCGCAACCACGCCAGGCGGTTGCAACTTCCCTCCGCCACCCGCGCCTTGGCCTACATATCCGATGACGGCCACGAGCCCCTTGCAGTCCTTGGCAATCTCATCGAGGGCCCGCCGATTATCCGCCACAAATCGGGGCTTCAATAGCAAGTCTTCTGGAGGATAGCCGGTAATCGCCAACTCGGGGAACGCCACCAGATCCGCTTTCGCCTTGCGCGCTTCCTTGAGCCACGCCTTGATCACACGCGTGTTCCCGGCAATGTCACCCACCGTGGGGTTTATCTGAGCCATGGCGACTCGAAGCGTGCGCATCAGCGTTTTCCTATCTCAATCAAATGCTCGCAAGAGCCGTGAACACGTGATGACTTCGTTAACAGCCACAGCGGACATTAGCATCGGCTCAATGAGGTGTCAAAAACACTCTGACCTGCATGCGGCGCTGCGAATAACTTCAGTCGACTTACGGAACAGCGGTGATAAATCGGCGCTGACGATGATACCCGACTTTCGTTCCTAGATAGAACCGCCGCAACGGAGAGTAGCCTCTTACCTCTCTCATGCGACGTCAGATTATGATGAATCTTACTCAGCAGACCACACACCAAAATCTTTGGCGATGGCACGGACCAGTGGATTGAGCTCGAAGGGGTTGAGCCCCGGCACAAAGATTGATACTTTCATCCATACTTTCTCACCCTTCACAATTCGAGGTCCATTCACCATGGAGGGCTTCAGGAGGCAGTTGCCTTTCACCAGCACATCGACGGAACCGGTATCGTCATTCAACGTGACGTAGTAGCTCCCGACACAAGGGCTCATCAATCGCCAGTCGTCGAAATTACCCTCCGTGATCGATTCAACCTCCTCGACGAGACCGACAAGCATCACATCACGCCCGACCAGCAAACTGGTTCGTTCGCGTAGTTCCTTGATCGGCACCTGCCTGCCGCCAGGAACATCCGCGGCCCCACCGACATCAGCCAGCAAGAAGACCACCGCCAATGCAGGCATGACGGCTATCACGCCCTTTGCCAAAGTCAACAGAACCTCCCGCACACACAAACACAGCCGCTACGCTTCTTCACAGATAGGCCATCCGGTCCCGCCCCGTACCAGGGTTGTTGTCCGATTATCCCACTATCCATTTAATTGCAATAGCGCGATCAGGCATCACGCAGAGCTCCATGCAATCAGCCGAAAACTGTGCTACGGTGGCGTATCCTGGCGGATGGGATGACCTCTCATGACATGTCCATTTTTCTTCACTTGTCTTCGTATAATCTTTTTCTGCGCCCTGCTGTCACTTGAAAGCTGCGCGTCCAATCCCGAACTCGATCTCATGCTTCACGAATCCCCTCAAGGAGCCGTGTACTTGGAGCGAATACCCGACCGTTCATTCCAGGCGGCGCATCCCATTCGAATCGACGAAGACACGATCGCCCGGGTATTCAGGGGAATTTTGGTGAAAGAGAATCAAGGGCTGCTCCAGAATTTTCTTGCGGGACAGCCTCAGGCAGTTTCGGTCTTCTCGGAAGATGAGGTTCGCTATCTTGCACCGCTCCTTGCCGAAGGACTCACTCATGCAGCCGTCGACCAGCAACTAGGGTTTCGACTCATACGAACCGGTTCATCGGATACGCCTCAGTCGGATAGTGCGGGGGCGGGCGCTTCACATTCTCCGATGCGGGTCGCCTCGATGGAAACGTCGAGAGGATCCATTTACGCGTACGGACGATCGTTGTACGTGACTTTACTGGAATATCATGTTCGTTCTGAACGTACCGATTCGATCACCAAGGCCCATCGACGCCAATCCGACCACACTGGGCTTACGGATCGAACGTTGTCCTTTACACCGGAATCGGCCTCACGACCGGATAGTTACCGTGGCAGAAACGCCACCCACACAACACTGGTCATTGACTATGAATCTCTTGCCGCTCTCCCCACACTTACTCCGACGCAGGTCCTTTCTCCGTCCCCTGTCAAGGAAATGCCGCTCCAACAGGCTCCGTCCTTAGCGCCCGACACGGGAAGAGACGCGCAGCTTCGCCTTCTCCAAGAACAGATGAATCAAAAGAATCGTGAGGTGGAAGACTTACGGAATGAATTACAAGAAATTCGACGACATCTGCGTGAACCCGCTACGGCCGCGCCGGCCCCATCGCGCTAGCGACTAACCGACAGCTCACAACCAGCCCTTCAACCAGGCTTTCGTCACTTTCTTAAATCGCTTGCTCGACCATCGATTTCCCCCGCCAGAAGAATTGCTTCGGCGATCTCACGCATGGATTTTCGCAAATCCATGCTCTGTCGCTGAATCAGTTTGAAGGCCTCTTCTTCTGTGAGTTTTTTCGAGCGCATGAGATACCCCTTTGCCCGATCTAACAACTTTCGCACAGCGAGGGCCTCTTGCATTTCGAAGGATTTTTCTAGCAGCGTGGTGTGCTCAATGGAAATCGCCGCTTGGTTGGCAATTGCCTGCATGAGGCGCACTTCCTCCGATGTAAACGCATGCGGAACCGACGTATAGCTATTGATCACCCCCACACACTTGTCCCGCATCATCATCGGAACCGAAAGCAAGGAACAGAGCCCCTCTTTCGCCGCCAAGTCCGGATACATATAATCCCGCTCTTTCGTCACCTCAGGCACAATGATCGACCGTCGCTCCTGGACAACTCGCCCACTGATGCTTTGTCCGACTTTGAGATTGGGCTTTCGCCGGTACTCCTCACTCAAGCTTTGCGTGGCGGCAATACGCAATTCCCCGCTGGCTTCGTCCAGTAGCATGATCGAACAGATTTTCGATCCCAACATCTGCGCCGTCATGGTCACAATAAGCTGCAGTACCTCATCGGTAATTCTGTTGGAGGCGACGGTCTCGGATACCTGCGACAAGGTCTCCAACTGGAGTGCTTTTCGGCGCATTTGGTCGTAGAGGCGCGCGTTCTCGATAGCCCCGCCCACCTGATTGGCTATCGTCGTGAGCAAGGCCAGTTCATCTTCTCGATAACGGCGAGAGCGCTTATGTTGCACATTGATGACGCCACTGACTTCCTTCTTCGCGAGAATCGGCACGGATACAAAGGCCTGATACCGGTCCTCAGGAAGATTGTTGAAAAACTTAAACCGAGGGTCCTCACTGGCATTGCTTGGGATGACGACACGAGTCCGCTCACGGGCCACCCAGCCGGTGATGCCTTCACCCAAGCCTATTGTGATGCGACCAATCAAACGAGGGTGAGGGTTTTTCGATGCCCGAAGGATCAATTCATCCCGGCCGTCGGACAGCAGATATAGGAGACAGGCATCTGCTTTCGTCACCTCGACCACAACATCGACAATATGGCGAAGCACCGCCTCAAGATCGAGCGTGTTACTGATCGACTCGCTAATCCTGTGCAGCACATCCACCTCACGAGTCTTTTCTCGCAAAGCTTGCTCGAGTTGCGCAGCCGAAAGTTTTTTTGACTCCATACCTATAGATCCCGAGAGAGGATGTCCCTCACTGCACCTAGTTCGCTACTCATCTTGATGGCCCTCTGGGCCCGACCGGAACGGTTTGAAACCACTCAGCAAACGTTGCTCGCTCAAGCGGCGCAATGTGAACTCGTCCGATCGCTTGCGGCCATACGCCCACAACTTTACCCTGCGAGACCTTTTTGTCATGCTGCATCGCCGCCCACACCTTCTTCATAGAAGGACTTGTCAGACGATCAGTTAAACCGGCAGAACGGACGACGGACCTGATTCGGTCAACCGTCTTGGAGTCGCAATACCCCTGGTGCCTGGCTAAATCTGCTTCAAGCACGAGCCCAATGCCAACGGCCTCCCCATGAATCAACGACTGATAGCCGCCCAAAGCCTCTAGGGCATGTCCGATCGTATGTCCGTAATTCAAAATTCTTCGACGATCAGACTCCTGCTCATCCTCTGCTACCACTTGCGCCTTGATCTCACAGGAGCGTTTCACAATCTGCATGACCGCCTGAGGCTCAAGCTTCAAAATAGCGGGCATCATCCGTTCGAGATATGCAAAGAAATTCTTGTCGGCAATGATGCCGTACTTGATTACTTCGGCCAGACCTGCAATCCATTCCCGCTTCGGGAGTGTGCGCAGAAGCATCGTATCAATCCAAACGGCCTTGGGCTGGTGGAATGCTCCGATAAGATTCTTTCCCAACCGATGATCTACTCCGGTTTTCCCTCCGACACTCGAATCCACTTGCGCTACCAGCGTCGTCGGCACCTGAACGAACGGAATCCCTCGCTGGTATATTGCTGCAGCAAATCCTGTCACATCCCCTACAACCCCTCCCCCCAACGCCATCAATAATGACTTCCGCTCAAAGCGTTCCTTCGCCAGCACATCGAGAATCTTCCCGACGGTCGCAAGCGTCTTATTCTTTTCCCCTGGTGCCAATACGATTGGGACCGGGTGGAGTCCAGCTTGTTCGCACTGCCCCACCACGGCACGGAGATAGTGCCTGGCGACATGGCGATCCGTCACAATGCCGACACGTTCGGTTGTTGCAATCGACGGAAGTCGCGTGGCAAGCTCGCCGATCAAGCCCGGCTTGATAACAATGTCGTAGCTTCGTGCTTCAAGCGACACTGACACGCGCTGTGCTGCTCTACCCATAACCCAACACTTTCCAAAACTCGTCTCAGCCCATGAGACAGGCCGTCACGATCCACACACCACAGAATATTCGCCGGCAGCTCAGTTGCTTCAAGGGGAAAACCGCGTGGATCGTAGCACAGGTTCGGACGAACTAAAAGGTGATCACCTCACCGGTCAATAAATGCGCTACCACATGGCCACCTCACAACGGAGAAGGCTCCTCAAAAATGGATCGGCCCATACTCATTGCCATCTGCAACAAGTACGGGCCGACCCAACGCTGCTGTGTGCCTTTGACTATGTCGTACGAATAATCGTCGGAGTCATGAAAATCAACAATTCCTGCTTCGACACGCTCTCCGATTTATTCTTGAACAGCCATCCCAGAACAGGAATTCGTGACAGGTACGGGACTCCCTGTACGTTGTTATTCTGAGTATCAACAAACACACCGCCGATTACCATCGTCTCGCCATCGCGTACAATCACCTGGGTTGTCGCTTCACGACGATCGATACTCGGACCTGCCGGATTGCTTCGCGCGCCAACCGCATTCCGAGTTGCACGAACCTTCATCAGAATCTGCTTCCCAACTTCCTTCGGGTCGCGCGACGTAATTTGCGGGGTCACGTTAAGCTCAAGATTCGCATCCACAAATGTAGTCTGCGTCCCCTGAAGCGACGTAGTTTGGAAGGGAATCGATTCACCCTGCGAAATCTTCGCTTCACGTTTATCCAGTGTGGTAATCTTTGGAGCCGCAATCACTTTGCTCAACCCCAGCAACTCTCCGGCAGACAGCCGCAAATCCAAGGCAAAGCCGGGCGCCAGTTTACCAAACTGATACCCGATTGCCGGAACCGCCGGAAGACCGCCGACCTGCGCAGGAAGATTGACAATAAAGTCTCGAGGAATTGTGGTCGAGCCGGTACCTGCAACAGGCGCAAATGCGCCCGTTGAATTCCCGGCAAAACTAAATGAGTTGGAGCCAAAGTCACCGTTCTGAATTCCCCATTGAATCCCCATACCACGAGCGTACACCGTATCAGCTTGAACAATGCGCGCTTCAATTTGGACCTGAGGAACCTGGAGATCCAACCCATCCACCAATTGCTTCATCACGGCAAGCTTGGTCTCGGTATCCCGCACAATCAGCGCGTTGCTTCCTGCGCTGATATTCATGACTCCACGAGGACTCAAATACTGCCGCAACGCCGTTTGAAGCTCCTGCGCCTGAAGGTTCCTGATGTAGAACACGCGATCAACCAGCTCCTCGGCTTTGGTCTTCGCTTCTTTTGCTCGGGCTTCTTCATCCTGTTGCTTGGCAATATTCGTCAGCGTATCAACCCAAACGATTGTTCCCTGACGAATCATACCCAGTCCATTCATCTTGAGCAGCATATCCAGGGCTTGATCCCAGGGCACGCTTACAAGCTTCATAGTTACCTTAGCCTTAACCCCCTCGCCCACTACGATATTAAATCCACTTACCTCAGCAATGAGACGAAGAATATTGGTGATATCGGCCTGCTGAAAATCTAAAGAAATCCGGCGTCCAGCAAAGCGTGTCTGACCGGCAACAAGATCATCCCCTCTTGAATCGCTCTCCGAGGTCGCACCCTCCGTAGCCATCTGAATGGTTCGGACCTTGAACCTTCCTTGAGCAGGGCCCATGAGCTGACCCTTCTTTACCCGGGTATCCCTCGGCGCCACCTGTCCATAATCTGCAAAATCACTCGCGCCTATTCCTGCTGGATCGGCAATACTTCCTGCAGTTAACGAGGCCACATTCACTGAAGCAACGCTCGCCCCTACCGCTCTCGGCTTTAGCGAAACCAGAACGTCATGTCCAACCGGAGTGACCGAAAATGAGGGACGACCGAGAAGTTCGAGAACAAGGCGAACCTTATCAGCATGATATCCAACCCTGACTTTCCTAAGAAGCTGATGCTGCCCCGACACAAGGGGGGATTTGAGCGCCGACGACACAGAGATGAGATCGACAACCAACCGATTATCGTGCAACAATCGAGCAGACGAGAATAATTTCCCATCGCCCTTCACAAGGACTCTGACCTCATCCCCTTCGGGAAGGACTTCAATCTTGGTAACCATTTGGGCTGGAGCATCGATCGCATCCGGCGCGATGGTTGCCTGGTCATGGGCCCTCTCCTCAAGGCCAGCCGCCTGAGTAAGCAATGGCTCGGCTTGAACAGTCTGAGCGCTCAACAGGGCGCCAACCACACCCAGCCACCATGCCCGGCGAAACGAAGTACCTGCCACTGCCGCTAATGTTTTCATTCTGCGCCCTCTTTCGGGTGAAGAAGCTTCACGTGTTCCCGCTCCTGTTTTTTCCCATAGACATCGGTAAACCGTTCTTGCACGATGATTCCTCGCTCCGTAATGGCACTCACGACACCATTATTCTGCCCGAGGCGTGTTCCTCGTCTGACGGCATATCCATATCCCTCAGGAGTTTGGACCATCGCCGTGTACCCGTACGCTCCCCACACAATGGCGATCAAATTCAACTCCGTCAAATTGACCCGTTGGAGCGGAGGAAGGTTGGCATCCATCTTTCCTGGTTGAAGTTGCTGCACGACCGGCGCAAACGGATCCCGACGGCCTGATGGATCATATCCAAATCCACTCCCAGCCTCAGGAAGAGGGGATGGAGATGAGAGGGATGCCTCTCCTTCAACGGAAGGATTTGCCATCAACGTCGGAGCAATGGTTTGTCGTTGGACTTCGGGGACGGCAGGCAGCTTTATCGAATCTTGCCGCAGCGGGCTGATTTGATTCGGCGGGGTCAAAGTCCCCGCGCCAACTTCCGCGCCTGCACCTACGACGACGAACAACAATATTCCTGTAAGGAAGATGGTGCACACTGGCGTCCTGCGCACACTAGCTATCCGGTCCACACTAGACATTTGCATAGCTCCTCAATCGCTATTTGCCAACCGGAGCTGGCTTCCCAACATTTGCCACCGGGATCGCGGCGGCCTGCTTCTCCGGAGGAGCCGCATACGCCACAAGATCAAATTGTGCCTGAGACACGACGCGTCCCTGTTCCATCTTTGGCGTCCCCATCTTGAGACCAGAGACCGTGATAATTCTCGGCAACCGATTAATACGATCAAAAAAGAGTGCAGTTGTATGATAGGCTCCGCTCGCTTCGACCGTGACAGGCATCTTCACGAAAAGTTTCGAGGCATCTTCGGCCTGAGCTCCTGGCCGCCACAACTTGATATCTAGCCCCAGACGAATGCCGAGATCAGACACTTGCTTCAGCAACATGACAGCTTCTTCTTCCGGAGGAAGTCGCTCCTTCTTCTTAGCCAATTCGATTTCAAGCTGTTTATTGGCAGCAAGCAGTTCGTCGAGATGCTTCGCCTTGATCGTGAGAGTCTGAATTTCCCCGTCCAACCGTGCATTGTCCGCTTGAAGCATGTCAATCGTCACGGATTTTGGCTCTGCAATATAGAAGTAAAATCCGGCAAGCAGCACACCTACAAGCAAGCCAAGCAGGGCCAACTTCTGCGGAGCAGAGATACTGCGAAGCGTCTCTAGATTGATTGAAGGCAACGCCATGCTCAGCCTTTCAGGCGAAATGCCAGTTTAAACTGGTAGATATTGATCTGGTTCTCTACTGCGGCCTTACTTTCCTGGAGATTGATATTCGCAAAGAAATCGGTCCGGCGAAGATTGTTGACGAACTCGACGACATCATCATTCGTCAAGGCCTTCCCTTCCACCTCTACATTTTCAGCGGATAGCTTCAAAGTGGTGAGCCAGACTTTCAAAGGCTCAATGCTTTGACTTACAAAATCCAAAACTTTGACCGGTCCGACCCGCGCCGATTCAAGCTGATCAATCACACGATTCTTATCCTCTAACAACTTCTTCTTTTGCTCAAAGTCCTGTACCTGCTTCACTTGCTCCTTGAGCTGTACAACTTGTTTCTCTTTAGCTAGCTTCTCTTCCTGCCGAGCCTCGATCGCCTCATCAAGGGAAGAAGAATACCACCAACAACCTGCGATCGTGATCAAGAGCACACCAACGCCCAATAGAGCCTGTGCCCGAACATCATACTGAGGTTTGGCAGTGCGCCCTTTTGGCCCAGGAAGTAGATTGATGCGAATCATCGGTCCCCCACTGATCTCAAGGCCAGCCCTACCGCAACGGAAGCCAGCGGTGCCATTTCAGCCAGGGCATCCTGATCGAAGTCACTACCCGATGTATCAATTTCACTAAACGGATTTGCGACTTCAACCGGCGCCTGCATGCGATCACTCAACTGCTGTACGAGTCCGCTGACACGCGCAACCCCACCGCACACTAAGACGCGATCCAGCCCCACATTTGAGGCAGAGGTCTTGAAGTAATCAACCGTTCTGGCAATCTCTGAGGCCACTTCTCCATTGACGCTGTCAATCACACTCTCAATAGAACTCGAAGCGGCCTTCCCGCTTCGCTCGCCTTTCTTGGTCTCTTCAGCTTCCTCGTAGGACAGGCCCATTTCTCTCTGAATCGCTTCAGTGTAGCGATTCCCACCCAACGGGATATCTCGGGTAAATAAGGAGACGCCACCGCGGATGATATTAACGTTCATCACGCTGGCCCCCAAATTCACCAGAGCCGTCGTCTCATCTTGCGCCAGGGGATAGTTAATCGCATGCATATTTTCAATAGCGAAGGCATCAACGTCCATGACCATCGGCGTCAATCCGGCACCCTTCACCAACTCGGTCAACTCATTAATCTTGTCCTTCTTTGCCGCCACGAGAATAACCGACATCTCCCCGGACCCCTCGCCTGAGGCATCAGCCGGAAGCACATGGAAGTCAATATTCACTTCATTAATATCGAACGGGATATATTGCTCCGCCGCCAATTTCACCTGCCCTTCCAGCTCCTCATCGGGCATGGGGGGCAAGCTGATCTTCTTCACAATGACGGCATGACCTGATATAGACACCGCGACCTGCTTATTCTTGACATTTGATTCTTCAAACAGCTCACGAATTGCCGAGACTACCCGTCCTTCATCCATGACCGTTCCATCCACGATTACTTCTGGTTCCAACGGCTTCATGCCAAACTTCTGGAGATAGTACCGCCCCTTGCTTTCTCTCAACTGCACCAACTTAATTGCGCTCGACCCAATGTCGAGCCCAACCAGCTGACGTCTGGGAGTCAGTAGGGAGACAATGTCGGTTTCAAACATGTTTTTAAATGTGCTTAGCATATCCCTCACCCGCTACTCTACATGACAAGCTTTCGAGCGCGAATCATTTTCTGAATTTCGGCCACATTCTCCCGCGTATACAGCCGCCAGTTTCGCCAGTCTCGAGGGGGGCCAGAAATCAGCCCCTCGCGTTCCCATCGAAACAAAGTGGCTTTGGATATATCGAACAAGTCACACACCTGATTCGTCTTATACCCTGCTATCTTGCGAATCGCGTTTCGTTTCTTCACGTGAAATGTGCCTGAGGGAAGCTAGGTTCTGCAGGTACAAGGTAAGTATAGTCAATATGCTCGACCTGTCAAGCAACACAACCGAACTGACAGAAAGCGGAAGCAGCTCGGATCACAGCGCCTCAGAATCTTACTTAGGACTTCTGCAGATCTCGATGTTTGAGGATCACTTCGTGACCGATTGCGCCAAGGCTCTCCCGGAGCCGACCTGCAATCGCGACCGACCGATGGCGCCCGCCGGTACACCCAATCGCAATGGTGAGGTAGCTGCGCTGTTCACGCTCGTAGAGAGGGATCAAGAACTTCAACAGGCTCTCCAGCTGCGCGAGAAGATCAATCGCGTCGGGATCGGACAACACAAAGGCGCGAACCCGTGGATCGTCCCCGGGAAGGGGCTTGAGATCGGGAACAAAAAACGGATTCTTCAGAAACCGAACGTCAAACAGCAAGTCGATATCGTAGGGAACACCAAATTTATATCCGAAAGTCAGCAAGGTCACCGTCAAGCGCCGAGTGGCAGGACCACGGGAGAACTCCTTCGTCAACACGTCCCGGAGTTCATGCACGGTCAAATCAGACGTATCGATAATCCGATCAGCATGTCGGCGCAACTCCGCAACCCGCTCCTTCTCAAACCGCACACCCTCCAGAACCGGCAAATGTGGCAATAGCGGATGCGGACGACGCGACTCAGAAAATCGCCTGACAAGCACTTCATCTCGGGCTTCCAGAAAGAGCAGACGAATCGCATATCCGAGGGCTCTCACCCGCTCAAGCGTCCCGACCAAATCGGCAAAGAAGACTCGCTCTCGGACATCGACACCCAGCGCGACGTTCGATATCTCCCCGCCTTGCTGATTGCACAATTCCACAAATGTCGGGATTAGCGCAGGAGGGAGGTTATCAATACAGAAATAGCCGGCATCCTCAAACGCCTTCAGCGCGTGCGACTTGCCGGATCCGGAGAGGCCACTGACGATGACAAGATTCAGCTGTGACATACGACTCTAGTGGAGACAACTCAATGTACTCGGGAAGAGAAACAAACGACCACGGTGATGACGCCGGCAATTAGCCCTTCGCGGAAACCGGAGCTAGGTCCTGCCACCTTCAAACCAGGCTCTCACTCTCCTGTCCCCGGAAAGGAATGCCCTCGCCGCCCCTCAGCAAAGGGCTCAATGACCAAGACCCGCCCTCCGACACCGCGTTGAAGTACATGGAGATTCCCTGTCTCCACATTTGCAAACAACAGAAAGGCCTCACTGTGACCACCAAATCGATCGTGCGCCTCCGCAAGGGACAGGACCGGGACAGCCCTACGCTCCACCTTGAAAGCTGGCTCATCTTGCAACTCAGCAGCCAACGCGCGCACCGACCGGACTCGAGTGGCCTTTGCAGGCTTATGACTGACCAATCGCTCTTTCAGTTTTCTAAGCTGTCCATCAATGCGGTCCACCAACGCATCAATCGTCGCATACATTTCTCGCGTCGAGGTTTTCGCTTGCACACGCTTTCCGTGAACCACACAGACAGCTTCCGCCTTATGCTGCAGCTTCTCAACACTCAAGACAACCTGAACAATCCCCACTTTCAATTCATACCGATCCAGTCGATCGAATCGTGTCTCAAGATACCGACGAAGTGCCGACGTCACATCCATGTGGCGACCCGTGATTCGTAGCTTCATGCGAAGTGTCTCCTTACGTGAACCTATTTCTGCACCACACCCGGCGGGCACAGACTAAAAATGGCGTTTCCTCTGGCTAGCAGAAGGAATGTTGTCCTCGGCGCGATATTTCGCCACCGTGCGACGCGCAATCAGCACTTGTTGGAGCTTCAAACGCGCCGCGATTTCTTCATCTTTCAGCGGACGCTGCGTATCCTCTTCGGCAATCATTTTCCGAATCATTTCTCGGACCGACACGGACGACATCATGTCAGACGGTTGATCCGCCCGCTGAAGTCCCGCATTGAAGAAGAACTTCAATTCAAGCATCCCTTGCGGGCAATACATATACTTGTTGGCCGTCACGCGACTGATCGTCGATTCGTGCATCCCGATGTCCTCCGCCACCTGCTTGAGGACCAAGGGTTTCAGATGTTCAATCCCTTGCTCAAAAAACTGCTCCTGAAATTTCACAATACTCGTCACGACTTTAACGATCGTCTTATTCCGTTGATCGATACTCCGGATCACCCATTGGGCGGCTCTGAGCTTTTCATCGAGGTACGACTTGGTTTCAGCCGTCCCCCCGTCTCCAGCCGTTATCAGTTGCTTGTAATACGGACTGATCCGCATACGAGGCAGGCCGTCATCATTCAGCAAAACCACCCATTCCCCTTCGTTCTTCACGACAAAGACATCCGGCACAATCACGTAATTCTGGGTGTTCGTGAAAGGACGACCGGGCTTGGGCTCGAGATCTCCGATCAACTTCGTCGCTTCGAAGACTTCCTCGACGGTCACATTCAACGCCTTGGCGATCTTGGCATACTGCTTCTTTTCAAGATCCTTGAGATGATGCAGGATAACACCTTCAACGACGGCACCCTTGAGCGCACCGGGCCTTGCACCGAGTGACCCCATCGGGTTCTTGCCCAGATGGCCGAGTTGGAGCAGCAGACACTCCGGCAGGTCGCGGGCTCCGACACCAGTTGGATCAAAGGTCTGAATATCCTTGAGAACCGACTCAGCTTCCGCTTCCGAAAACTCGCTCCCGTTGACGACTTCAGCCAGAGTAATTCTCAAATAGCCATCATCGTCCAAATTCCCGATGAGCAGCCGTCCAATAGCCTTCTCCCGCTCCGAAAGACCCGAGAGTGAGAGCTGCCAAAGCAAATGTTCTTCCAGCGACGTGGCTTTGGCCACAGTCTGCTCGTAGGAGGGAAACTCATCTTGTGACGAGGAGGGATATTCCGAATCCCCAGTCCGACGATCCGAGCCAAAGTATTCTTCCCATCCAGAGGCTGAAAACTCTTCTGGGGAGCCCCGCTCCTCCGGCGTTCCCACCTCTTCCGTGTTATCTTGTGTGGCCGTGGTGGCAGGGTCTTCCGTTTTTCCTTCTGCAGCCGCCGCTTCAGCTTCCTCAACTTCAGCCTGCACTTCGTCGAGAAGCGGATTTTCGAGCAGATGTTGGGTTAAGCTTTGCTGCAATTCAAGCCGAGAGAGCTGCAACAGCTTAATCGCCTGCTGCAACTGCGGCGTCATGATCAGCTTCTGGCTCAGCCTCAAGTCGAGACGAAGTTTCATAACTGGATATCAAACCCTCTACAGCTTGAATCGCTCGCCGAGGTAGACGGCCCGAGCGGTTTCACTCTTCACAATGGCCTCCGGGGAACCGGATTCCAGAATCAATCCTTCATTAATAATATATGCACGATCGGTAATAGATAATGTCTCTTGAACATTATGATCGGTGATGAGAATCCCGATCCCCTTGCCCTTCAGGCGAAGAATAATTTGCTGAATGTCGGCCACCGCAATCGGGTCAATCCCGGCAAACGGTTCATCCAACAGCATGAAGGACGGGCTCGTCGCTAAGGCTCTGGTGATTTCTAATCGACGACGTTCTCCTCCTGACAGTGCATACGCCATACTCCCGCGAATATGCAGGAGATCAAGGTCCTTGAGCAACTCGTCAACCCGTGCCATCCGCTCAGCACGAGGATAGCCTAGGATTTCCAAAATCGCCAAGACATTCTTCTCTACGGAAAGGCGACGAAAGACCGACGACTCCTGCGGGAGATATCCGATCCCTCGCCTGGCCCGTTGATACATTGGCAAGTCCGTGATGGACTCGCCGTTAAATGTAATCTCCCCCTCGTCCGGCTGGCAGAGGCCCACGACCATATCAAAAATCGTGGTTTTCCCCGCACCGTTCGGGCCAAGAAGCCCGACCACTTCACCAGCACGCACTTCGATTGCCACGCCCTTCACGACTTTTCGCCCGCGAAAGCTCTTCTCCAACCCTCGAGCCCGCAGGCACGATGTGTGCGGCCCGGTCGCTGAGTCCGGCGTCCCGACCAATTCCAATTCGGTTCCCTGAGTCATTTCATTCCGCCACGTTCGCCATCGATCAGGAGATGGGATCCCCCTTCAACAACACTTCGATCTTCATCCAGATAAATAACGATCTTGTCACCACTGACTCGCGTCCCCTTCTCCCAAGCCACCGGATCCCCAGTCAAGGTCACAACTCGACGACTATTGTCGAACACCGCCTTATTAGAGGTCGCATTTCCGGTCTCTTTTTCGATGCGCACATGGCCCGTCGCCTCAATCTGCTTGACGGATCGACCTGAGGATCCTGGCATCACATCGGCACCTTTACCCATCGGCTTGGCCGTAGAAGAGGGATCAGTCTTCTTGATTTCTCCGGGCTCCCCTTGCTTGGCATCCGCAGACTGGGGGGAAAACGACACCACCATCTTGTCCGAATAGACCATCAATGTCCCTTGAGTCAGGATGACCGATCCTTCAAAGACGGCCTGACTATCTTGATTACGCACCGTCATTTTTTTTGCGGTAATAGTTGTCGGAGCCTGGGCTGGGCCTGAACCTTTAGAGACGGCAGCGCCCACTGGTGCGACAGACTCGGCTGTGACTGGAGCCAAGAGGCTAAGAACCAGAAACGAGATCCACGTGAACATCATCAAGTACCTCAAACTCTTCAGACTCCGTCCGCCCCAGCAATCCTCTGCCGGTAATTTCCAATCCATTGCCGACAATACGGACAGGATCACCGGTCTGAATGATCTTTGTGGCATCGGTCCATGCCAGGTGATTGGTATAAATCGTATATCCACTTCCCGTCGCGATGATCAGCGGATCCGTTCGATTCGCCAATACAAAGTTTTTCGTGGCAGTATCCAGCGCGCCCTCGTCTCCCAGGACCGTCACCTCTTTCCCCGCCTGCCCATAGAGTGTCACTTCAACATCGCTCAGGACCGCGCGCTTCTCCTGTTCGAATAAGCGTGCCTGCTTGGCCTGCACCCGCCACTGCACCACATCGCCTTTGGTCTGCGTGAAGGTAAAGTCGGAAATTTTCGCGTCTGCAGTTTCAATGACCCCTGGTGCCGCAGGCTGATTTGTCGGAGCGGAATCTGCGTTCACAAACAACAGATAAATCAGAAATGCTGCCAGCGCTCCACTCACAGTAAGAAGGCTTCGTCTGGCTAATACGTCCCACATGCATCACACTGGTACCAGATAAACTAGCTGAAATTCTGGCACGATAGTAGCACCGAGGATCAGGCAAGTAAACGCCTGCAGTTGGCCAGAGACAGAAAGAGCTCCTCGCGCATGACACGCGAGGAGCTCTTTCTGCTCAACACACAAATCAATATAGTGTTAGGCAGAGGCTTCGGGAGAAACGACAGGAGTAGTCGCCGCTGGGACAGTGGCACCCTTGGAAGAGGCTTTCTCCACCATCGTCACCAACTCGATCGCCACCATTTCCGCCCCATCGCCGATTCGACGGCGAGTCTTCACCGTACGGGTGTACCCACCCTGCCGATCTTTGAATCGACCGGCGACATCGCTGAACAGTTTTGAGACCACATCTTTGCTCCGGATAAACGCGAGCGCCCGACGGCGAGCAGGCAAGGTCCCTTCCTTCCCCAGCGTAATCATCCGGTCTGTAAACCCACGAATCTCTTTTGCCTTGGCCTCGGTCGTCTCAATACGCTCATGCTCCAAAAGCGAGGTTACGAGGCTCCGGAACAGGGCCCATCGATGCTTCGTCTGCCGACCAAGTTGACGGCCTTTTTTTCTATGTCGCACGGCATTCCCCTTCGCTGAAAATTACTCTGACTGCGAACTCCCGTTGCTGGAGGATCCGGCTTCAACCCTTCCTCCCAGCGTGAGGCCCATCTCCAACAAAATTTCCTTAATTTCATTCAGCGACTTCTTGCCGAAATTCTTTGTCTTGAGCATTTCGTTTTCCGTCTTCTGGACCAGATCACGAATGGTCTTGATGTTGGCATTCTTCAAGCAATTCGCCGCTCGAACGGAGAGCTCAAGCTCATTCACGCTCCGCGAGAGATTCTTATTCTCTTCAAGTTCCGACTCATCATATCCCGCCTCGCGCTTGCCTTCACCGCGTTCTTCCGGGTTGATGAAAATATCGAGGTGATCGCGCAAAATATTCGCAGCCGTCGACAAGGCATCACGCGGACTGATGGTCGCATCTGTCCAGATCTCCATCGTCAGCTTGTCATAGTCCGTCATGCGCCCGACGCGAGCGTTTTCCACATGAAAGTTCACACGCTTGATAGGCGAGAATACCGAGTCGATCGCGATGACACCGATCGGTAATCCTTCTTCCTTATTTCGCTCAGCCGGGACATACCCACGACCGTGCTTGACCGTCATCTCGATATCCAACGTCGCATCTTTATCCAGCGTCGCGATATGCAGATCCGGCGTGAGAATGGTCACATCGGCATCGTGGATAATATCGGAGCCCTTGGCTTCACCGGGTCCCTTCTTCCTCAAACGGATCGTCTTCGGCTTATCGGTATGAAGCGCCAAGCGCAGACTCTTGATATTCAAAATAATGGATGTCACATCTTCCGTGACACCTGGTATCGTTGAAAATTCGTGCAATACCCCTTCAATCTTCACCGTCGTCACAGCCGCTCCGGTCAACGATGACAACAACACGCGGCGAAGTGAATTTCCAATCGTAGTGCCGAACCCCCGTTCAAACGCCTCGGTGGTGAATCGACCGAACACTGGGGAATTCGCATCTTTATCGACTTCAACCCGCATCGGGATCTGAAAGTCTTTCATCGCTTTAATCATGACTCCCCCTTCACAACCATCGAGTGACCAGCATACCGAATAGGGAGGATGCACAAACGTAGACTGCTCCCTACCGGCCCAATGTGCTATCGAGAATACAATTCAACGACCATCTGCTCGTTGACCGGCAGCGTGATCTGTTCTTTTGTCGGCAAAGCGCGAACGGTTCCCTTGAGCGTCCCCTTATCAAGTTCTAACCAATCTGGAATCCCTCGCCCATCGACACCTTCCAAGGACGATTGGATGGAGAGCAAATTCCGGCTCCGCTCACGCACCTGAATCACGTCTCCCGTCTTGACCGTGGCTCCGGCAACGTTAATTTTCTTGCCGTTCATGGTCAAGTGACCGTGACTCACAATCTGGCGAGCTTGCTTGCGAGACGCCCCAAAGCCAAGACGGTAGGCCACATTGTCCAACCGACATTCCAACAGCCGCAACAGAGCATCGCCGGTCACACCAGATTGCCGCTCCGCTTTTTCAAACAGGCCGCGGAATTGGCACTCTTGCAATCCGTAGATTCTCCGCAATTTCTGCTTTTCGCGCAATTGCAGGCTATAGTCAGAATTCCTGGGGCGCCCCTGCCCGTGTTGACCAGGAGGATAGCTCCGTCGCTCAATGGCACACTTTTCGGTCATGCACCGAGTGCCCTTCAAAAAGAGCTTCTCGCCTTCGCGTCGACAGAGACGGCAAACTGGACCCCGATACTTAGCCACTGCATTACCTCCGGTTACAGGACGCCTGAATTCTGGCGCCAACATTGCTGCAGAATCGAACCCTGACGCTCCCCTCGGCTATACACGTCTCCGCTTCGGCGGGCGACAGCCGTTGTGGGGAATCGGGGTGACATCGCGAATCAGATTAATGCGCAGGCCAGCGGCCTGGAGCGAGCGAATGGCTGATTCACGACCAGCCCCAGGCCCGTTCACGTACACATCAATTTGACGCATACCACTCTCCATGGCTTTACGGGCAGCCGCTTCGCCGGCACGTTGTGCCGCAAACGGGGTGCTCTTGCGAGAGCCCTTAAACCCCTGATTGCCTGAGCTGGCCCACACGACCGTATTGCCGCCCATATCAGTAATCGTGACAATCGTATTATTGAAGGATGCCTGGACATGCGCCACACCGGCCTGAACAATCCGGCGTTCCTTCTTCTTGCCCTTCTTCACACTCATAGACACTCCTTCACTTCAGAGCACGAGCTAGGCGCTCGATTATCTGGCTGTCGGTTTCGGTTTGCTTGTCACGCCAGCACGTCGGCCCTTCCGCGTTCTGGCATTGGTCTTCGTGCGCTGGCCACGCACCGGCAAGCCTTTTCGATGGCGCAGACCTCGATAGGTCCCGGTATCGATCAATCGCTTGATGTTCAGGGACGTTTCTTTTCGAAGGTCCCCCTCGACACGGTGATCGCGATCAATAATTTCTCTGAGCTTGACGATCTTATCTTCACTCAGATCCTTGATCCGAATCGAGCCATCCACACCGGCCTTCCGCAGAATTTCTCGTGCAGCGGCTCGCCCAATCCCGTAGATGTACGTGAGGCCGATATCGGTCCGCTTGTCTCTTGGCAAATCGATGCCTGCGATGCGTGCCATGATCTCTCCTCTTTCCTATTCCCTAGACGAGCACAGACCTACCCTGCCCCGTGTTATCCCTGACGTTGCTTGTGCCTGGGGTTCTCACACAAAATTCGCACGACACCCCGGCGACGAACGACCATACATTTGGCACAAATCGGCTTGACTGATGACTTTACTTTCATGACGCGTCAGCGCTCCTACTACTTGAAACGGTAAGTGATTCGGCCTCTCGTCAAATCGTATGGAGACATCTCCACCGTGACTTTGTCGCCCGGAAGAATTCGGATGAAGTGCATCCGCATCTTTCCAGAAATATGAGCTAGGAGAATATGACCATTATCAAGTTTCACACGAAACATGGCATTGGGTAATGTCTCTGCTACCGTTCCCTGTATTTCGATAATGTCTTCTTTTCCCACGTACTCCCATTCCTCTATTTGTACTGCAATTAGGCGGCGTCTAGCACTCTCTGACTGAGGACCCGCGCCGGACCCGTCGGCTGAATTGCTATTGTATGCTCAAAGTGAGCCGAAAGGCTACCGTCCGCCGTCACCGCCGTCCACCGATCCTCAAGCACCCGCACCGCACTACCACCCATATTGACCATCGGCTCGACTGCCAGAACCATTCCGTACTGCAACCGTGGCCCCTGTCCAGCCTTCCCATAGTTGGGAACTTGAGGTTCTTCATGAAGTTGCCGACCAATACCATGGCCGACAAACTCAGTCACGACCGAATACCCAGCTGCTTCAACGTGGCGCTGTACCGCATGAGAAATATCGGTTAACCGATTACCGACAACAGCTTTTTGGATACCAAGATCAAGAGCCTCTTGGGTCACCTGAATCAAGCGAGCAACTGACTCGCTGGTTTCTCCGACTGCCACAGTGACAGCCGAGTCACCATAAAAACCACCGACAATAGCCCCCAGGTCCAGACCGATAATATCCCCGTCCTTCAGTTTCCGCTTCGATGGAATTCCATGCACCACCTGCTCATTGACTGAAGCACAGAGCGTCTTCGGGTAGCTACGGTACCCTTTGAATGCCGGAATAGCCCCACGGTCACGAATCGCTTGCTCTGCGATACGGTCCAGATCGTCTGTTGTCACGCCTGGCCGTACAGCTTTTCTCACAACTTCGAGCGCCTCAGCAACCACCTTCGATGCCTGAGCCATCACATCGATTTCTGCAGGCGTCTTCAGGATGATCATACTTTTTTATACGGAGTCAGCACTTTCGTCAAATTCTGATATACCGTCTCGACCGCACTGGCTCCATCAAGATGCGTCAGGAGATTCTTCGAGTCATAGTATGCAATCAATGGCGCGGTTTGCTCTTCATAGACCCGTAGCCGCGTCTCAATGGCTTCCCGCTTATCATCGCTACGCTGCACAAGCATTTCCCCACATCGATCACAGCTGCCATTCTTCTTGGAAGGCGCAAAATCTACGTGGAATGTGGCCTGACATTTTGGGCAACTACGCCTGCCACTGAGTCGACGAACTACATCCTCACGTGAAACTTGAAAGTTGATCACTCGATCAAGCCGAATATTACGCTGTGAAAGAACATGGCCCAATTCTTCAGCTTGCGGGACGGTCCGCGGGAAACCATCAAGCACGAACCCATTGGCACAACTTGGATCGGTTAGTTTGTCCCGCACCAATCCGATCACGACAGAATCAGGGACCAACTTTCCCTGATCCATGTAACTCTTGGCATCTTTTCCGAGAGTGGTCTGCGCCCTGACAGCCTCTCGAAGCAAGTCACCCGTCGAAATCTTGGCGACTCCATATTGGGCAGCGATCTTCTCAGCCTGCGTGCCCTTCCCTACTCCTGGGGCTCCAAGGAAAACGAGCTGCATCGCAGATTACCCATTCCTACCGCGTAATGGAGCCATTCCCTTTCCAAGAAAACCTTCATAGTTACGCATCAGCATATGAGACTCAATCTGCTGAGCCGTATCCAGCCCTACTCCGATGACGATCAAGAGCGACGTACCGCCAAAATAAAACGGTACATTCATCTTATAGATCAAAAACTCTGGAATCACGCACACAATGGCGAGATAAATCGCCCCCGCAAATGTGATCTTCGTCAGCACATTATAGATATAGTCGGAAGTCCTCTGTCCAGGCCTGATCCCTGGGACAAACCCACCGTACTTCTTCATGTTGTCAGCCATATCAACGGGATTCAAAACCACGGCTGTGTAAAAAAAACAGAAAAACAAGATGAGCCCGACGTACATGAGCGTATAGAGCAAGGATCCTGGCGCGAGCTGTGAACCAATCGCCTTCACCCATGGTGTCTCGAAGAAACCTGCAATCGTTGCCGGGAATGCGATAATCGACGAGGCAAAGATCGGAGGAATGACACCAGCCGTATTAATCTTCAGGGGAATATGCGTGCTCTGCCCGCCAAAAACGCGACGTCCGACAACACGCTTCGCATACTGAACAGGAATTTTCCGACGCCCGCTCTCGAGAAACACAATCGCAGCCACCACAGAGACCATCAACACAGCCAGGGCAACCAACAAGATAATATTGAGCTGCCCGACCTTGTACAGATCAAAGGTCTGAGCAACAGCCGCTGGAAGCCGGGCAACAATTCCCGAAAAAATGATGAGCGAAATTCCATTACCGATCCCGCGTTCGGTAATCTGCTCGCCGAGCCACATGAGAAACCCAGTACCAGCCGTGAGCGTAATGACCGTCATCAGACGGAATGCCCAGCCCCCGTTCAACACGAAGGCGCCTTGATTCATTTGCTCAAGACCGATCGCAATACCAAAACCCTGGATCAAGGCAATAACGATGGTACCAAAGCGGGTGTATTGGATAATTTTCTTACGACCACGCTCTCCCTCTTTTGCAAGCTTGGAGAGATGCGGCACGACCACGGTCAGCAACTGGAGAATGATGGACGCACTGATATAGGGCATAATGCCCAATGCGAAAATCGTGAGCCTGGAAAGTGAACCGCCTGAAAAGATGTCCAAAAACCCGAGGAGCGCGCCACCCTGTTTTGCCAAAAAGTCGGAGAGCGCGTCGCCATTAATACCGGGAGTAGGAATATGAGCTCCCACTCGATAGACAACGAGCATCCCAAGCGTAAACAGGACGCGGGTCCTCAGCTCAGGAATCTTAAAGATATTCTGGAAACTGGTAAAAAGTCGCTCAAGCACCGCCGATAACCTCGACTCGACCACCGGCAGCTTGGATCTTGGCCTTGGCTGATTCGCTGAATTTATGCGCCTGAATGACCAACGGCTTGGTCAGCTCTCCATTCCCCAAAATCTTAATCTGTAACCGCTTGCGCTTGACCAATCCCGCATCAACCAACGCCTGCGGCGTCACAGTAGAGGGACCAGTCCAGCTCTCGAAGCTCTTCAGATTCAGAACATTATATTCAGTCCTAAAGGGGTTCGTGAAACCGAACTTCGGCAAACGACGAACCAAGGGCATCTGACCGCCTTCGAAACCAGGTCTTTTGCCTCCGCCAGAACGCGCCTTAATACCCTTATGTCCCTTCGTGGCGGTCTTTCCATGACCGGATCCAGGGCCGCGGCCGATTCTCTTCCGCTTTTTCTTAGCACCCCGTGCCGGGGATAAATCGTGTAAATTCATGGTTTCCCCACCTCAAGCAGATAACCCACCTTCTTAATCAGCCCACGAACCTGTGGGGTATCAGGATGAACCGCTGTTTGTCGAATGTGGCGGAGGCCAAGCCCTCGCAACACAAGCCTATGCGTCTGGGGCGTACCAATCGGGCTCCGCCGCAGAGTCACCCGCACGGCCGGGACAGTAGACTTCGCTGCCTTGTCAGTTTTTGCAGTAGCCATTACGCACTTGCCCTTTCAAGCCGCTCACCGGCAGCCTCTCGCCGAAGTCTGAGCACTTCCTCAGGATTGCGTAATTGGCTGAGGCCCGCCAACGTAGCCCGAACGGTATTGAATGGATTGCCTCGGCCCAGCGTCTTGGCAATGATATTGTGCACGCCAACCGCTTCAACAACGGCTCGCACAGCGCCTCCGGCAATAATACCGGTACCGTCGACGGCTGGCTTCAAGAGGACATGCTCGGCACCGAACAGTCCATGCACATCATGAGGGATCGTCCCTCCCTTGAGCGAGACATGAACAAGATTCTTCTTCGCCTGCTCGACAGCCTTGGAAATCGCCACCGGCACTTCAGCCGCCTTGCCTTTTCCAATGCCGACCCAGCCATGGCCGTCACCGACCACCACCAGGGCGCAGAAATTAAATCGTTTGCCGCCTTTCACAACCTTGGCCACGCGGTTGATGAAAACGACCTTGTCCTTCAGGTTCAATTCGTCTGGATTAACTCGCACGCAATCCCTCTCTTCTTCCTTCCCACCAGAAACAGGCAGGACTCACAGGAGTGAGCGTTCTAAAACTGGAGCCCTCCCTCACGCGAAGCTTCGGCAAGGGCTTTAATTCGACCGTGATACATACGTCCACCGCGATCGAACACGACGGTCAGCACATTCGCCGCCTTTGCCCGATCAGCCAACAGCTTGCCCACCGCCTTTGCGGCTTCCATGCTGCCGGTAGACTTCAATGTCTTCCTCAGATCTTTATCAAGCGACGAAGCGGCAACCAAAGTTGAACCGTTTAAATCGTTGATGACCTGTGCGTAAATATGCGAGCGGCTTCGAAACACATTGAGCCGTGGACGCTCGGTGGTTCCAATGACTCGCTTGCGAACGCGCTGTCTTCGTTGCTCGAGTTGTCTGGATTTTTCTGCTGTATTCATCGTCGCCCCTATTTCCCCGTCTTCCCTTCTTTCTTACGCAAGACCTCGCCCATAAACCGGACACCCTTTTGCTTGTACACATCGGGGGGCTTGATCGCACGTAAGTTTGCCGCTACCTGACCGACTAATCGCTTATCGAATCCCTTGACATTGATCAGGGTCTGCTTGTCGACTTTAACTTCAATGCCAGCTGGAACTTGAAAGAGTACGGGATTGATATACCCCACATTGAAGCTCATCGTCCGCCCCTGAAGCGCCACCTTATACCCGACCCCCGTGATCTCCAATGAGCGCTCATAACCCTTTGAGACTCCCAGAACCATATTGCTCAATTCGGCGCGAGCCAAACCATGAAGAGCACGGACGTTCCGGTCTTCGCTCGTGCGATTGACGAGCAGCTGACCATTCTCAACCGCGGCACTAAGACCCTCTTCAAGAGGCCAATCCATTTTACCCAACGGACCCTTGATCGAGACCTTGGGTCCCACCACTTTCACTTCTACTCCCGCAGGAATAGCAATCGGCATTTTCCCAATCCGCGACATGTTCTCTTCCTTGTCCTTTACGCTGCTACCAGACGGAGCACAATACTTCACCACCCAGGCCGTTCTTTCGCGATTCCTGGTCGGTCATGATCCCCTTAGAAGTCGACAAAATCGCCATCCCGATTCCGTTTCTGACTTTGGCGATATCCTTACTGCCAACATACACACGACGGCCTGGCTTGCTGATCCGCTGCAAACCCGTGATCATCGGCTGACCTTCGTTGACATAGCGCATCTGGACCGTAAACACCGGGTGTCCATCCTCCACGGCGTCAGCAATGTCATGGACATAACCCTCTTGCTTGAGAAGCTCAAGAATGGCGCGTTTGAGCTTGGAGGCAGGGACAGACACCGTATCGTGACGGCGCTGCGAGCCGTTTCGGAGTCGAACAAGAAGATCACTAATTGGATCAGTCAACATGCTATTCCCTTTTCTTTCCGGTCCTAATATCTCAGAGCAACCGCTACTACCAACTGGATTTGCGCACGCCGGGGATATCTCCGCGGAGGCTCAAGAGGCGGAAACAAATTCTGCACATGTGAAAGCGAGTCAAAAAGCCACGTACCCTACCACACAACGGACACCGATTGTAGGATCGGCACTCAAATTTTGGCCTTTTCGCCGCTTTATTCCGTAGCGCTAAACGTGACACATGAACTCCTTCTGCTCAGTTACGTACGTAGGCCTGAAATCTCTATGCCCGAAACGGCATCCCGAGATGTTTCAGCAAGGCCTTCCCCTCGTCATTCGTCTTTGCTGTCGTGACAATCGTGATATCCATGCCGTGAATGGAGGCCACTTCGTCATACTTGATTTCAGGAAATATCAACTGTTCTTTCACGCCGAGCGTATAGTTACCCCGACCGTCGAAAGCCTTCGGCGAGACACCGCGGAAATCACGAATACGCGGCAATGCCAAAGTCACGAGCCGATCGAAAAACTCGTACATACGGCGGCTTCGCAATGTGACCTTCGCTCCAATCGGGAGTCCCTGCCTGAGCTTGAATCCGGCGATCGCCTTTTTCGCTCTCGTGACGACAGGCTTTTGGCCGGTAATGGTACCCAGCTCGGTGACCGCGCTCTCAAGCAACTTCACGTTCTGAATGGCTTCACCCATTCCGACGTTGAGCACGATGCGCTCCAACTTGGGAACCTGCATCACGTTCTTATACCCGAACTCCTTCATGAGGACCGGGATGACCTTTTCCTGATACGCATCACGGAGCCGCGGCTTAAAACTGGACTCATGACTGTTATCGTCTAATTGCTTGGGCGCAGCCTCGGCGTCCTTCTTTGAGGACTTTCGCTCGGAGGGTTTACCTGCCTTACCTTTTTCAACCTTCGCCATTCCGTACTCCTCAGACTACTCGAAAGTCTCGTTCGATTTCTTACTGAACCGCGCCCGCCGACCGTCCTCAAGTCTACGAATACCCACACGCGTCGGCTTTTGCGTCACGGGACAAACATACATGACATTGGAGATCGCCAACGGAGCCTCTCGCTCCAGAATTCCGCCCTGCTTGACCTTTTGGTTCGGCTTGGTATGGCGCTTGATGATATTCAGCTTTTCCACAACCACCTTGCCGGCCGTCAAGTCCACCGACAGGACCTTTCCGGACTTTCCGCGCTCACGCCCCGTGATCACGACAACCGTATCGCCTTTTCGAATTCTGCTTTTCCGAAGTGCTTGCACGACAACCCCCACCACGCGTCCCTACAGCACTTCAGGTGCCAGGGAGATGATCTTCATAAATTTCTTCCAACGCAATTCACGTGCGACCGGACCGAAAATGCGAGTCCCGATCGGCTCCCCTTCTTTGTTGATCAAGACACAGGCATTGCGATCAAACTTGATGTAGGAACCGTCTTCACGTCGAACTTCCTTGGTGGTCCGGACAATCACCGCACGACTGACATCGCCTTTTTTGACGCTGGCATGCGGGATAGCTTCCTTCACCGCGACGACAACGATGTCTCCCAAGGACGCATACCGACGACGCGTCCCTCCGAAGACATGGAAGCACATCGCCTGCTTCGCACCGGAGTTATCCGCCACATCCATATAGCTATAGTTCTGAATCATGCTAGCGCTCTTTCCTTACCTTGGAATCACAACCACATCCAACTATTCTGCTCGGCCCTTCTGAATCACCTCGACCACACGCCAATGCTTGTCCTTGCTGATCGGACGGGTCTCAACCATGCGCACACGGTCGCCGATCTTACAGACATTCTGCTCATCGTGCGCTTTGAACTTCGAGATTCTCCGCAGGACCTTACGATACAGCGGGTGCGTCACTGAGCGTTCAACGGAGACCACAACGGTCTTGTTCATCTTATTGCTCAACACACGGCCAACCCACTCACGTTTCTTGACAGCATCAGACATAATCAGAACCCCTTACCCTTTCGTCTCAGCCTGAGAGACTTCCTGCAGAACAGTCTTCACTCGAGCAATCTCACGTTTGGTCTTTCTGATCTGCATTGGATTTTCCAGCCGTCCGGTACCCAACTGAAAGCGCAAGTTGAACAACTCTTGCACCAACTGCTTTTCTTTCTCGACCAACTCCGGGGCCGTCAACTGCCGTAACTCTTTCAAATCCAACGCCATGTCACCTACTCCTCGGACCGCTATGAGAGCTGATTAAAATTCACCACGGGCAACGCACTTTGTGGCAACCGGCAACTTGTGCGAGGCCAGCCTGAACGCCTCCTTCGCCACATCCAACGGCACGCCATCCATTTCATACAAAATACGGCCCGGCTTCACAACAGCAACCCAATACTCAGGGTTTCCTTTACCTTTACCCATTCGAGTTTCCGCCGGCTTCTTGGTAATCGGCTTATCCGGGAAAATTCTCGTCCACACCTGTCCACCACGCTTCACAAAGCGGGTAATGGCAATACGCGCGGCTTCAATCTGCCGGCTGGTAACCCACCCCGGTTCGAGCGCCTTGAGACCAAACTCACCCAAGGTAATCTGACCACCGCGATAGGCCTTGCCACGCATACGGCCCTTTTGCATTTTCCTAAACTTGACTTTCTTTGGCGCTAACACAGTGCGTTCTCCTTACCCGAGCCGCCGTTCGAGGAATGAATCTGACTTGACCGGTTGAGCTGGCAGCAACTCTCCCTTGAAGAGCCACGTTTTCACACCGATCTGCCCCATCGTTGTATGCGCTTCAGCAAACCCGTAATCGATATTGGCGCGAAGCGTATGTAGCGGCACTCGCCCTTCGCGATACCACTCCGTACGAGCGATTTCCGCCCCGCCCAAACGTCCCGCCACCATAATCTTAATTCCCTGAGCGCCAAGCCGAAGGGCAGATTGCACACTGCGCTTCATGGCCCGCCGGAATGCAACTCGCTTCTCGAGTTGAGTAGCGACATTCTCACTCACCAACTGAGCATCCAGTTCAGGCTTCTTAATTTCCTTCACTGTGATATAAACCTGTCCACCGTACTGCTTCTCAAGATCAGCTTTTAACTTATCGACCTCAGCACCTTTCCGCCCGATGATGATGCCAGGACGAGCGGTGTGAATGATGACACGAGTCTGGTCGCCAGAGCGTTCAATCTCAACCTTCGACACACCGGCATGAAAGAGTCTCGCCTTCACCACTTTTCGAATCTTGATATCCTGGTGAAGAAGCTTGGCATAGTCCTTCCCGGCATACCACCGAGAGTTCCAGGTGACGTTGTAGCCCAGCCGATACCCGATTGGATGTGTTTTCTGACCCATAAAATCTTGCCTCAGTCTGCCCCAGCTAGATTGTGATCGTTCTTACGCTGACTTCTTTATGTCGCCGGCCGATGGGGCGGCGACAACCACCGTAATATGACTCGTACGCTTATGAATTGAATTCGCGCGACCCTGGGAACGAGCCCGGAAACGCTTTAAAGTTGGCCCACCATTGACAAAGGCTTTCGAGATCACCATCGACTCACTATCGCCCATCTCTTTCTGTTCGGCATTCGCTACCGCTGAGCGGAGAATCTTCTCAACGACGCGCGCCGCCTGCCGAGGAGTGAGCTTTAACATGGCGAGCGCCTGAGGAACTTGCTGACCGCGAATCATGTCAATGACCGGCCGAGCCTTCCGAGGAGCCACCCGAACAAATCTAAGAATCGCACGTGCTTCAGTCATGTCCTTATCCTTTACCCAATCGCTGCGCGGGCGCCAATCTGACCGACAGACTACTTGAGAGCAACAGCCTTTTCAGTCTTCGCCTGACCGTGGCCCTTGAAAAACCGAGTCGGAGCAAACTCACCCAGCTTGTGACCCACCATATTTTCAGTAACAAAGACCGGAATAAATTTCTTCCCGTTGTGCACCGCAAGCGTGTGCCCAATCATGTCAGGAATCACGGTCGAACGTCGCGACCACGTCTTAATAATCTTTCGATCTTTCGTCTCATTCATATGCTCAACCTTCTTAAGCAAATGGTCATCGACGAAAGCGCCCTTACTAATTGATCTAGCCATTGCGTACCCCTGACTTACGTCGCGCGATAATGAACTTATCCGTCTTCTTGTTCTGTCTTGTCTTGTAACCCTTTGTCGGCTGGCCCCACGGGGACACGGGATGAGGATTACCCTGACCGGACTTACCTTCTCCTCCACCATGAGGATGGTCAACCGGGTTCATGACAACACCACGGACGTGGGGACGCTTCCCCTTCCATCGAGTCCGGCCGGCCTTACCAACACTCACGTTTTCGTGATCGACATTTCCAACCTGACCAACGGTGGCCATACAAGCCGACAGGACCTTGCGCATCTCGCCAGATTTGAGACGAATCTGGACATAGTCTCCGTCACGCCCCATGACCTGCGCAGCCCCCCCCGCGCTTCGAATCAACTGGCCGCCCTTACCAACCTTCAATTCGATGTTATGAATGGTCGTACCCAATGGCATACTGGAGAGCGGAAGCGCATTCCCAGGGCGAACCTCTGAGCTGGGTCCGGATTGCACCGTCAAGCCGACAGTCAAACCAACCGGAGCCAGAATATAACGCTTCTCACCATCGACATAGGCCAGCAATGCAATACGGGCAGATCGATTCGGGTCATATTCAATCGAGACGACCTTCGCAGGAATCCCAACCTTATCCCGCTTGAAATCAATCTTCCGATACAACCGCTTGTGACCACCCCCACGAAAACGAACCGTCATATGTCCATCGGTATTACGCCCGCCGGTCCGATGGTGGAAGGCCGTCAGTGATTTTTCAGGCTTCTTCTTTGTCAGCTCTTCCGTCGTGACGGCGGTCATTCCGCGACGACCGGCTGACGTTGGCTTATATGATTTCAATCCCATGCGCAGTCCTACCTTCCATCAACCCTATGCACTCTCGTACATTTCCAGCTTTTCGCCTTTTTTCAACGTGACAAAGGCCTTCTTCCAATCAGATCGCTTACCAGAGAAACGCCCAAGTCGTTTGACCTTCCCCAAGACGTTCATGACATTGACACGGGCGACCTTGACCTTCAGCAAAGTTTCGACGGCCTGCTTAATCTGCACCCGGTTCGCATCCGGATGAACGATAAACCCAACAGTGTTCGTCGTTTCACGAATGGACGTCAACTTTTCCGTCAACAACGGCTGCACAAGGACTGCATGCATATCAAGCTTCATGACCACACCTCTGTCACACGGGCAAGCTCTCGCTCATGAATCACGACGACTCCAGCCCGAACAACATCATAGACATTCAGCTGATCGGCACTGACCACCTTAACGGAGGACAGATTACGAGCCGCCTGGAGCATTGCGACTTGCGTATCAGCTGCCACCAACAAGGCGGTTTCTCCCAATCCAAATTGATCCAACGCCTTCGCCAATAACTTTGTCTTCGGCTGCGCAAGCGAAAACTCAGACACAACAATTACTTTTCCATCCGCCAACTTCGCAGACAGAGCACTCTGCAACGCAGCCCGGTATTTCTTTTTCGGCATACTATATGAGTAATCACGCGGCTTCGGCCCGAAGACGATTCCGCCGTGCCGCCATACAGGAGAACGCACCGACCCAGCGCGAGCCCGGCCCGTATGCTTCTGCTTCCATGGCTTCTTTCCGGATCCACTAACTTCACCGCGGCGCAACGTGGATGCGGTTCCCTGCCGCTCGCAAGCCCGCTGCATGACGACGGCTTCATGAACCAGAGATGCGCGAGGCTCACACCCGAATACCGCCTGCGGCAAGTCAACCGTCCCGACCTTCTTGCTATACAAATCTACGACATCGACCGTGGGCATGTCCTAACCCTTCTTCGACTTTCTGACGACAATAAGACCATTCGTCGCACCGGGAATGGCACCGCGAACGAAAAGCAAGTTCTCTTCAGGTCTCGAGTCCACCACCTTCAGTCTCTGCACTGTGACGCGCTCAGCACCCATGTGACCAGGAAGAGTCTTACCCTTCCAGACACGGGATGGATACGAACTCGCGCCCATGGAACCGGGGTGGCGGTGAAACATCGAACCATGAGATTCAGGACCGCCGGCATAATTATGACGCTTCACAACTCCCTGAAACCCTTTACCCTTGGAGACACCCACGACATCAACCCAGTCACCCTTCTTAAACATACCGACCGTGACGGAGTCCCCGACCGTGACCTCTCCGACTTTCTCAAACTCACGAAGCACCCGGCTGGCTGGCGCTTGCTGCTTTTTCAAGTGCCCCAACTCTGCCTTGGAAAGCTTTCGCTCCTTGACTTCCCCATACGAGAGCTGGACCGCTTCATAGCCATCGCGCTCTTTGGTCTTGATCGTGACGACGCGGCATGGACCAGCCTCAATCACCGTGACAGGCGTCAGACGGGTCTCGTCAAACACCTGCGTCATCCCCAACTTTTTCCCCAGCAACCCGTTTGTCATCTCGTTCAACCCTTCAATCAAACCCGATGTCACAACTTGATTTCGACGTCCACTCCAGCCGCAAGATTCAGCTTCATGAGTGAATCCATCGTCTCAGGAGTAGGCTGCATGATATCGAGAAGCCGTTTATGTGTCCGCATCTCAAACTGCTCGCGGGACTTCTTGTCCACATGCGTCGATCGCTGCACGGTGAATTTCTCGATCTTGGTCGGCAACGGAATAGGGCCGACAACTTTTGCCCCACTACGCCTGACCGTCTCGACGATTTCCGCCACCGATTGATCGAGCACACGGTAGTCAAATCCGCGTAACCGGATCCTGATTCTTTGATCAACCTTCACGCTCAACTCCCCATTCTATCGGCTAAAAAAACTGATCTACGCCAGAATCTCGGTGACCACGCCGGAGCCGACCGTCTTGCCGCCCTCGCGCACCGCAAACCGGAGCCCCTGCTCCATGGCGATCGGGCTGATCAATTCCCCCGTCACACTCACGTTATCCCCCGGCATGACCATTTCCACGCCCGGATTGAGCGAGACAATCCCCGTCACGTCCGTCGTCCGGAAGTAGAACTGCGGGCGATACCCGTTGAAGAACGGGGTGTGCCGGCCGCCTTCTTCCTTCGTCAACACATAGATCTCGGCCTTGAACTTGGTGTGCGGCGTGATGCTCTTCGCCTTACACAACACCATGCCGCGCTCCACATCTTCCTTCTTCGTGCCGCGCAACAGGACGCCGATGTTGTCCCCCGCCTGCCCTTCATCCAACACCTTGCGGAACATTTCCACGCCGGTCACGACCGTGGTCTGCGTCGGCCGCAAGCCCACGATTTCGATTTCGTCGCCCACCTTCACGATACCGCGCTCCGCACGCCCCGTCACGACGGTGCCGCGGCCACTGATAGTGAACACGTCTTCGATCGGCATCAGGAACGGCTTATCAATGGGGCGCTGCGGGGTCGGAATGTAGCTATCCACCGCCGCCAACAGCTTCATGATGGACGGCACGCCCAACTCGCCCTGGTCGGCTTCCATCGCCTTCAAGGCGCTGCCGTGAATGATCGGGGTCTTGTCGCCCGGGAAGCCATACTTCGTCAGCAGCTCCCGCACTTCGAGCTCGACCAATTCCAAGAGTTCCTTGTCATCGACCTTGTCCGCCTTGTTCAGGAACACGACGATGTAGGGCACGCCGACCTGGCGGGCCAACAGAATGTGCTCCCGCGTCTGCGGCATGGGGCCGTCGGCCGCGCTCACCACGAGGATCGCGCCATCCATCTGGGCGGCGCCAGTGATCATGTTCTTGACATAATCGGCGTGGCCGGGACAGTCGACGTGCGCATAGTGCCGGTTGTCGGTCTCATATTCGACGTGACTGATGGCGATGGTCATGATCTTGGTGGCATCGCGCCGCCCCTGACTCTCGCTCGCCTTCGCCACTTCGTCGTAGGGGATGTACTTCGCCATCCCGCGATCGGCGCAGACCTTGGTCAAGGCTGCGGTCAACGTGGTTTTCCCATGGTCCACGTGCCCGATCGTCCCAATGTTCACATGCGGCTTCTTCCGCTCAAATTTCGCCTTCGCCATAA
>Ga0255338_1001013_pt1 | contig 62691 bp, 60 predicted proteins | sample MeOH1_35cm_T4_19_FD_203715 | JGI IMG/M metagenome (GOLD analysis project Ga0255338, IMG submission 203715) | Sandy soil microbial communities from University of British Columbia, Vancouver, Canada - MeOH1_35cm_T4_195 | ecosystem: Engineered > Artificial ecosystem > Sand microcosm > Unclassified ... | reverse complement strand
CGCCCGCCTGTGGGCCTGGTGGCCGATGCTGGAGCTGGAAAAGGGCAAGACCTACAAGCTGCACCTCTCGGCCATGGACTACAACCACGGCTTCTCGCTGCAACCGGCCAACATCAACATCCAGGTCGTGCCCGGCTACGAGCACGTGGTGAGGGTCACGCCCAACCAGTCGGGCACCTTCTCCATCGTCTGCAACGAATTCTGCGGAATCAACCATCACACGATGGTGGGCCGCATCTACGTGAAGTAGGAGCCTCCCCATGTCCGCTGTCCTGCCCGCGCCGCCGGCTTCGCCCGCGGCGGCCACCACCTATCGCACCTGCCCCCGCACCGGGCTGCAGTTCGAGGCGCGCGCCGAGCGCCTGATGATCGCCAACGCCGTCACGGCGGTGGTCGCCCTGCTGGTGGGCGGCCTGCTCGCCATCGGCGTGGTGCTCACGCGCTGGCCCGCCGTGCACTGGCTCGCCGCCGACACCTTCTACATGGTGCTCACCGCCCACGGCATCGACATGCTGATCTTCTGGATCATCTTCTTCGAGGTCGCGGTGCTGTACTTCTGTTCGTCGACGCTATTGCGCTGCCGCATCGCCACGCCGAACCTCGCCTGGCTCGCCTTCGCCCTGATGGTGATCGGCGCCGTCACCAACAACGTGGCGGTGTTCCAGGGCGGCTCCAGCGTGATGATGACGTCCTACGTGCCGATGATGGCGGCGCCCTCGTTCTACCTGGGCCTGATCCTGTTCGCCGTGGGCGCGCTGATCGCCTGCTTCATCTTCTTCGGCACGCTGGTGATCGCCAGGCGCGAGAAGACGTACGAAGGCTCGGTGCCGCTGGTGACCTTCGGCGCCATCACGGCCGCCATCATCGCGGTGTTCACCATCGCCTCCGGCGCCATCATCCTGATTCCGACCTTCCTGATGTCGGTGGGCCTGGTGAAGGAAGTCGACCCGCTGATCTACCGCACGATCTGGTGGGCCTTCGGCCACTCCTCGCAGCAGATCAACGTGGCGGCGCACATCTCGATCTGGTACGCGGTGGCGGCCATCGCCTTCGGCGCCAAGCCGATGTCGGAGCGCGTGAGCCGCGGCGCCTTCCTGCTGTACATCCTGTTCCTGCAGCTGGCGAGCGCGCACCACCTGCTGTCCGACCCGGGCCTGTCCACCGGCTGGAAGGTGGTCAACACCAGCTACTTCATGTACTTCGCGGTGCTGGCCTCCATGGTCCACGGCCTGACGATCCCCGGCGCGATGGAAGTGGCGCAGCGCCAGAAGGGCTACACGCGCGGCCTGTTCGAGTGGCTGCGCAAGGCGCCCTGGGGCAACCCGGTGTTCTCCGGCGTGGCCATCTCGCTGGTGGGCTTCGGCTTCCTGGGCGGCATCTCCGGCGTGATGATGGGCACGGAGCAGCTGAACATGCTGATCCACAACACCATCTACGTGCCGGGGCACTTCCACGCCACGGTGGTGGTGGGCACGACGCTGTCGTTCATGGCCCTCACCTACTTCCTGATCCCGGTGCTGTTCAAGCGCGAGATCATCCTGCCGCAGCTGGCCAAGCTCCAGCCCTGGCTGTTCGGGCTGTCGATGTACTTCTTCTGCCTGGTGATGATGGGCGCCGGCACGCTGGGCGTGGCGCGGCGGCACTGGGACATGGCCTTCCAGGGCGCGGCGCTCGCCTATGAGTGGCCCGGTGCGGCCTACCTGATGATGGGCCTGGTCGGCATCGCCGGCGTGGCGGCCATCACGGGCGGCGGCATCTACATCCTGGTGACGGTGGGCTCGCTGCTGTTCGGCAAGAAGCTCGATGCCGGCGAGCGCAAGGGCACCTTCACGCCGGTGCCGCGCGCGGCGCCGACGGTGGCGGTGCAGACCTACGGCTCCGCGGGCTTCGCCGCGCCGGGCACCTTCGTGCTGGCGATGCTGTTCCTGCTGTCCTTCGTGCTGTACTACTTCATCAACTGGAAGTACCTCGGCCAGCTCTGGGGTCTGAGCTGATCGGAGCGCGCCATGACGACCACCGTCATCGCCTGCAAGCCGCGCGGCCTGCCGCTGGCGCGCGCCGTGCTCACGCTGCTGAAGCTGCGCATCGGCGTGCTGATCATGGTCACCGCACTGGTGGGCCTGGCGGTGACGCCGGGCGCGCGGCTCGGGCTGGCGCAGCTGCTGGTGCTGGCGCTGTCGGTGCTGCTCGCCTCGGGCAGCGCGGGCGCCTTCAACCACTACGCGGAGCATGAGTCCGACCGGCTGATGGCGCGCACGCGCGGCCGGCCCTTCGCCACCGGCGCGCTGCCGCACCATCCCGCCTGGCTGGCGGCGATGGCGCTGCTGCTGGCCGGTTCGGTGGGCGCGGCCTGGGTACTGCTCAATGCGGCCGCGGCGCTCTACGTGTTCCTCGGCGCCTTCTTCTACGGCGTGGTGTACACGCTGTGGCTCAAGCGCCGCACGCCCTGGAACATCGTGATCGGCGGGCTGGCCGGCAGCTTCGCCGTGCTGGCCGGCGCCGCCGCCGCCGATCCCATGCCGGGCGCGCAGGCGTGGCTGCTGGCGCTGGTGCTGTTCCTGTGGACGCCGCCGCACTTCTGGAGCCTGGCGATCGCCAACCGCTCGGACTACTCGCAGGCGGGGATCCCGATGCTGCCGGTGGTGGTGGGCGAGGTGCGGGCGGCGCGGATCGTGTTCGCGAGCACGGTGGCCCTGGTGATCGCTTCGCTGCTGCCCCTGGCCTTCGGGGCCGGCTGGATCTACGGCGTGGGCGCGGCGGCTGGCGGGGCCTGGTTCCTGAAGCAGACGTGGCGGCTGGCGCGGCGGCCGAGCCGGCCCACGGCGATGGGCGCGTTCTTCGCCTCGCTGGTGCAGTTGAGCGCGGTGCTGCTGGCGGCGACGGCGGATGCGTTCCTGCGCTGAGGAGGTTTCCACCATGCGCGCGCACGGCCCGGGCTCACTCCCTCCCCCTCCGGGGGAGGGCTGGGGTGGGGGCGCTGCAGCGCGCACTGACACGCGGAGCGCCCCCACCCCCACCCTCCCCCGGAGGGGGAGGGAGCTGGGGTCCGCGCTGCGGCAGGCGGGGGCCGCGCTGTTGCTGGCGCTGCTGCTGGCGCCGCTGCTCGCGTTCGCGCAGGAACGCGCGGTGCTCGACCCCGCCGACGCCCTGCGCGCCAGCCAGTCCGCCCTGGGCCGCACCATCCCCGATCCCACCCTGCTCGATCGCGAAGGCCGCCCGGTCCGCCTCTCTTCCTTCCGCGGCCGCCCGCTGCTGGTGAGCTTCATCTACACCGGCTGCTTCGAGGTCTGCCCGGCCACCACCCGCTCGCTCGACGCCTCGGTGCAGGCGCTGCAGGCCCGCTTCGGCGAGCGCCAGTTCAACGTGGTCAGCATCGGCTTCAACCAGCCGGCCGATTCGCCGCAGGCCATGAAGGCCTTCGCCGCCCAGCACCGCATCGCGCGCACCAACTGGGACTTCCTGAGCGCGCCCGCCGCGGTCGTCGAGCCGCTCACGCGGGAGTTCGGCTTCCTCTACGCGCCGACGCCGGCCGGCTTCGACCACGTGCTGCAGGTCTCGCTGGTCGACGCGCAGGGCCGCATCGTGCGCCAGGTCTATGGCGACCGGCCGGCGCTCGACGTGCTGGGCGACGCACTGGCCAACCTGGTGGCCGGCCAGCCGCTGCCGCCGCAGGACGTGTTCAGCGAGCTGGTCGACCGCATCCGCATCCTCTGCACCGTGTACGACCCCAAGACGGGCACCTACCGGGTCGACTACAGCCTGGCCCTGGAAATCGCCGGCGGCCTGACCTTCATCCTCTGCATGGCGCTGTACATGCTCAACGAATGGCGGGCGCGACGCCGGGAGCGCCGCCGTGCGTCGCTGGCTGCGCGCGCTTGACCATCGCTTCGACGGCGCCTTCGGGGCCGCGGCCGACCCGCTCAAGCAGCTGGGCGCGCTGGCCTTCCTGCTGCTGTGGCTGCTGGCCGGCTCCGGCATCGTGCTGTACGCCCTGCTGGAAACCTCGGCGGCCGGCGCCTACGGCTCGATCAGCGCCCTGTCGCGCGAGCCGCTCGGCGCGGCGCTGCGCGGCCTGCACCGCTACGCCGCCGACGCCTTCGTGCTGCTGGCGCTGCTGCACCTGCTGCGCGAATGGCTGCTCGGACGCCACGACCGCTTCCGCCGCTACTCCTGGATCACCGGCGTGGTGCTGCTGCCGATCGTGTACGGCTGCGCGATCGGCGGCTTCTGGCTGCACTGGGACCGGCTCGGCCAGTTCTCGGCCCTCGCCACCGCCGAATGGCTGGACGCGCTCGGCTTCCTCGGCTCGCCGCTGGCGCGCAACTTCCTGTACGGCGCGGTGAGCGACCGGCTGTTCTCGCTGTTCGTGTTCGTGCACCTGGGGCTGCCGCTGCTGCTGGTGTTCGCCTGCTGGGCGCACGTGCAGCGCATCGGCACGCCGCGGGTGTTCCCGCCGCGCCGCCTCGCCCTCGGGACGACGCTCATGCTGCTGGCGCTGGCCCTCGCGCTGCCCGTGCAGAGCCAGGGCGCGGCCGACCTCGCGAGCGCGCCGCAGCGCCTGGCCTTCGACTGGCTGCTGCTGTTCGTGCATCCGCTGGCCGCCGCCACCTCGGCCCAGTTCGCCTGGGCGCTGCTCGCCCTGGTGCTGGCCGCGCTGGCGTGGCTGCCGTTCGCCTCGCGCGTGCCGCGCGCGCCGGTGGCGCTGGTGCAGCCGGCCCACTGCAACGGCTGCGGCCGCTGCGTGGCCGATTGCCCCTACGGCGCGATCACGCTGGTGCCGCATCCGCTGCGCCGGCGCCTGCAGCTCGCGCAGGTGCGCAGCGCGCTGTGCGCGGGCTGCGGCATCTGCACCGGCGCCTGCCCCTCCTCCACGCCCTTCCGCGCCGGCGCGGCCTTCGTCACCGGCATCGACCTGCCGCACGAGCCGCTGGCCGCCGTGCGCGAGCGGCTGCAGCGGGCGCTGGCCGCGGGTGCGCGCCGCCTGGTGGTCGGCTGCGAGCACGGCGCCCGCGTCGATGCGCTGGCCGGAGCGCAGGTGGCGGTGCTCACGCTGCCGTGCAGCGGGATGCTGCCGCCCTCCTTCGTCGACTACGCCCTGCAGCACGGCGCGGCCAGCGTGGTGGTGAGCGGCTGCCGCGAAGGCGGCTGCGAATACCGGCTCGGCCCGCGCTGGACCGAAGCCCGCCTGCGCGGCGAGCGCGAGCCGCACCTGCGCCCCAGCGTGCCCGCGGACCGCTGGCGCACGGTGTGGGCCGACGCCGGCGAGGAGGCGCGGGTGCGGGCGGCGATGGAGGCGATGGCGTGAGCGCCGCACGTCCGCCCGAACGCGCTCGCTCCCTGCGCCTGCGGGGGAGGGCCGGCGAGAAGTCCGCGCAGCGGACGGAAGGTGATCAATGAGCAACTGGCGTTCCTGGCTCGGCCAGGCCGTGCTGTACGGCCTGTTCGCCCTGTTCATCGGCGTGTTCTCGCACTGGCCGGCCTACCAGGCCCTGCCGCCGCACGAGGCCGTGCTGAAGGTGAGCTTCATCCACCACGGCCAGCGCATCGCGCCCTGCCGCCCCTACACCCAGGCGGAACTGGCGAAGCTGGCGCCCAACATGCGCACGCCGCTGAAGTGCGAGCGCGAACGCGCGCCGGTGCAGGTGGAGGTGGACCTGGACGGCGCCACCGTGTACCGCCACCTCGCCCAACCCTCCGGCCTGTCGCGCGACGGCGCCTCCTCGGTCTACCACCGCCTGAACGTGGCCGCCGGCGAGCACCGCGTCGTCGTGCGGCTGAAGGACGGCACCGGACCCGCATTCGACCACGTGCGCGAAACCACCCTGCGGCTGCAGCCGGCCCAGGTGCTGGTGATCGACTTCGATCCCGAAAAGGGAGGCATCACCTTCTCATGAACACGCTGCCCGCATCCCCTTCCGTCATCTCCGCACCGCCGAGCCGCGCTGCGCCGGACTCCCGCCTGCGCGCGAGCGACGGCCCCGGCTGTTCGTACACGCTGCCGGTGGCGCGCGACGCCCGCCTGGCGCTGGCGCGCGGCTGGCTGCACCTCGGGCTGGCGGCCCTGGTCGGCTCGGGCCTGTTCTCGATCCTGCTGGTCGCCTCGCGCACGCCCGGCCTCAACCGGCTGCTGCCCTCGGCGGACTTCTTCCGCGTGGCGCTGGTGGTGCACGTCGACCTGTCGGTGCTGGTCTGGTTCGTCGCGCTGGCCGGCATGCTGTGGAGCCTCAACGCGGCGCCCGGTGCGCGCCGCACCGCGCACGCCGCGCTCGCGCTGGCCGGCACCGGCACCGCGCTGATGGCGCTGGCGCCCTTCCTCGGCGCCGGCGAGCCGGTGATGGCCAACTACATCCCGGTGCTCACCTCGCGCGTCTTCCTCGCCGGCCTGCTCGCCTTCGGCGCCGGCGCCGTGCTGCTGGTGTGGCGCTCGCTGGCGCAGGCCCCGCGCATCGGAACGCAGTTCGACGGCCCCGGCGCGCTGCGCTTCGGCCTCAACGCCGCGGCGGTGGCCGGCGCGGTGGCGCTGCTGGCCTTCGCCTGGTCGTGGGCCAAGGTGCCGACCACGCTGGCAGGCAAGGCCTATTACGAGATCCTGTTCTGGGGCGGCGGCCACGCCCTGCAGTTCACGTGGACGCTGCTGATGCTGGTGGCCTGGCTGTGGCTGGCCGGCGCCTGCGGCGCGCGGCTGCCGCTCAGCCCGCGCGTGACCGTGCTGATGTTCGGCCTGGCGCTCGCCGCCGTGTTCGCCACCCCGGTGGCCTACCTCGCCTGGGACGTGGCCTCGGTCGAACACCGGGCGCTGCTCACGTGGGCGATGCGCCTGGGCGGCGGCCCGGCCATCCTGCCGGTCGCGCTGGCGGTGCTGGTCGGCCTGCGCGGCGCGCCGGCGCTGCCGCCGGCGGCGCGGCCCTGGCGCGCGGCGCTGCTCGCCTCGATCGCGCTGTTCGGCGCCGGCGGCCTGATCGGCGTGTTCATCGCCGGCAGCAACGTGCGCATCCCGGCCCATTACCACGGCTGCATCGTCGGCGTGACGCTGGCCCTGATGGGCCTCGTCTATCACCTGCTGCCGGTGCTCGGCTACTCCGCGCCGCAGGGGCGGCTGGCGACGGCGCAGCCCTGGATCTACGGCGCCGGCCAGTTGATGCACATCGTCGGCCTGGTCTGGTCCGGCGGCTACGGCGTGCAGCGCAAGGTGGCCGGCGCCGAGCAGGTGCTGCGCAGCACCGGCGAAGTGGCCGGCATGGGCCTCATGGGCCTGGGCGGCGCGATCGCGATCGTGGGCGGCCTGCTGTTCGTGGTGGTGGTGCTGCGGGCGATGCGCGCGGGCGCGCCGCGCCCGGTGGCCGGCGTGCCGGCGGCTTCGTGATGGCGCACCTGCAAGCGCTGCTGCAGCGCCTCTTCCTGCGCGTGGAGGATCTGTTCAACGCCGCCTTCGGCGAGCAGCTCAACCCGCTGTACCACCTCGGCGCGATCACCTTCTTCCTGTTCTGGCTGGTGGGCGCCAGCGGCCTGTACCTGTACGCCTTCTTCGAGACCGGCGTGTCGGCGGCGCATGCCTCGGTGGAGGCGCTGACGCACGGGCAGTGGTGGGCCGGCGGGGTGCTGCGCAGCGTGCACCGCTACGCCTCCGACGCGATGGTGGTCACCATGCTGCTGCACCTGGCGCGGCATTTCGCCTTCGACCGCTTCCGCGGCTGGCGCTGGTTCTCGTGGGTCACCGGCGTGGCGCTGATCTGGCTGGTCTACGTCTCCGGCATCAACGGCTACATGCTGCCCTGGGACGGGCTCGCGCAGTTCGTGGTGATCGCCAGCTTCGAATGGCTGGACTGGCTGCCGGCGTTCGGCGGCAGCCTGGTGCGCAACTTCATGTACGCGAGCAGCGTCAGCGACCGCTTCTTCTCGCTGCTGTCCTTCCTGCACGTGGGGCTGCCGCTGGCCGTGCTGCTGCTGATGTGGGTGCACGTGCAGCGCGTGCCCAAGGCCCGCACCACGCCGCCGCGGCCGGTGGCGATCGGCATCGTCGCGGCCCTGCTGGTGCTGTCGCTGGCGCAGCCGGCCTTGAGCCAGGGCGGCGCCGCCGACCTCGGCCAGGCGGTGGTCCGCGTCGCGCCCGACTGGTTCTACCTCGCGCTGCTGCCGCTGATCGCCGACGGCGCGCTGGCGACGGCCTGGGCCCTCACCGCCGCCGGCACCCTGCTGCTGGCGACGCTGCCCTTCTGGCCGCGGCGCCGCGCCGCCGGCATCGCCGAACACACGATGACGCTGGCCGGCCCCGTCGGCGAGCCGGTGCAGGTGCCGGTGCGGCCCGACGAGACGCTGCTCGATGCCGGCCTGCGCCAGGGGCTGCCGCTGCCCTTCGAGTGCCGCAACGGCGCCTGCGGCGTCTGCCTGTGCAGCGTGGAACAGGGCACGGTGATGCACCGTCCCTACCAGCGCAGCGCCCTGCCCGATGCGCTCAAGCAGCAGGGCAAGGCGCTCCTGTGCTGCGCCGTGCCGCTGCAGGACGTGGCCGTGACGGTGGATGCGTGGGCGAGCGCGGGCGCGGTGCGCGAGTTCAGCGCGAAGGTGGTGCGGATGGAGCGGCTGGCGCAGGACGTGATGCGCCTGTGGCTGCGCCTGCCGGGCGGCGAGCGCCTGGCCTTCGCAGCCGGCCAGTACCTGAACGTGATCCTGCAGGACGGGCAGCGCCGCGCCTTCTCCTTCGCCAATCCGCCGCACGACAACGAGCAGATCGAGCTGCACGTGCGCCGCGTCCCCGGCGGCCGCTTCACCGGCCACGTGTTCGAGGCCATGCGCGTGGGCGACACGCTGCAGCTGGAAGGGCCGCTCGGCAGCTTCCGCCTGGCCGAGAGCGAGCGGCCGATCTTCTTCGTCGCCGGAGCCACCGGCTTCGCGCCCGTCAAGAGCATCCTGGAGGACGCGTTCAAGCGCGGCATCCGGCGGCCGATGCGGCTGTACTGGGGCGTGCGGCACCCGCAGGACCTGTACCTGCTGGCGCTGGCGCAGCAGTGGCAGCGCGAGCATCCGCAGTTCCGCGTGGTGCCGGTGGTTTCCGAGCCGCAGCCGCAGGACCGCTGGAGCGGCCGCACCGGGCTCGTGCACGAGGCGATGCTGGCCGATGCGCCGGAGCTCGCCGGCGTGGAGGTCTACGTGTGCGGGTCGGTGCGCATGGTGGAGAGCGCGGTGCCGGCGCTGCTGGCGCGCGGGCTGGACGAGAACGCGTGCTTCTCCGACGCCTTCCACCCGACGCGGGAGTTCGCCTAGGCTGGCCTACCGCAGCCGCGCGCGCGGCAGGCTGAAATGGAAGTTCGCGCCCTGATCCGGCGCGCCCTCGGCCCAGATGCGCCCGCCATGCGCCTCCACGATGCGCCGCGCCAGCGCCAGGCCCACGCCCATGCCCTCGAAGGCGCCGGCGTGCAGGCGGCGGAACGGCCGGAACAGCTCGCCGGCGTCGGCGGAATCGAAGCCCACGCCGTTGTCGCGCACCGTGAACACCACTTCGCAGGGCTGCACGCTCCACTCCACCTGCACCTGCGGCCGCGGCTGGCCCGCGCTGTACTTCAGCGCGTTGGACAGCAGGTTCCACCAGACCTGGCGCAGCCTCGCCGCATCGCCCTGCACCACCGGCAGCGCCTGCACCTGCACCTGCGCGCGCGTGGGCGCGTGCAGCTCCGCCAGCACTTCCTCCACCAGCGCCTGCAGCGCCACCGGCCGCTCCTTCAGCGCCGCGCGCCCGGCCCGTGCCAGCGCCAGCAGCCCGTCGACCAGTTCGCTCATGCGGCGTGCATTGACGGACACGCGCGCCGACAGGTGCGCGGCCCGTTCGGTGTCGCCGCGTTCGATCAGCTCCGGGATGGCGCTCGAGAAGCCCTGCACGGCCTGCAGCGGTGCGCGCAGATCGTGGGCGACGGAATACGAGAAGGACTCGAGCGCCTGGTTGGCCGCGGCCAGATCGGCCGTGCGCTGCGCGATGCGCCGCTCCAGCGATTCGTTGAGTTCCTGCAGGCCGCGCTCGGCGGCCTTGAGCCCCGTGATGTCGACCGCGCAGCCCCACCACAGCGCGCCGCCGCCCGGCACGCGCTGCGCCTGCGAGCGCAGCATGTGGTGCCGCTCGCCGGCGCGCGGCAGCTGCACGCGGTACTCCACCTCCAGCGCGGCATCGGCCCGCCAGGCGGAGGCGATCGCCGCCCGCACGCGGCCGCGGTCGTCCGGATGGATGCGCTGCTGCAGCGGTGCCGCGTCGTGCAGCACGTCGGCCGGGGCGAGCTCGTACATCTCCCGGATGTGCTCGCTCGCGAAGGGCATGCAGCTGCGTCCGTCGGGCTCGACGCGGTACTCGAACAGCATGCCCGGCACGTGCCGCGACAGCTTCTCGATCAGCGTGCGGTGGCGCTCCTCGCTTTCCGCCAGCTGCTTCTGCAGCAGCGGCAGGCGCTCGAGCATGTGGTTGAAGCCGGCCGCCACGGCCGCCACCTCTGCCGGGCCGCGCTCGGGCGCCCGGCGCTCCCAGCGGCCCTCCGCCACGTCCTGCGCGGTGCGGGCCAGCGCGCCCAGCGGCAGCACGATGCGGCGAGCGAGCAGCACCACCAGCCCGGCGCAGCCGGCCAGCAGAGCCAGGGCGGCAAGGCCGTAGCGCAGCGTGGCGGCCCGCACCGGGGCGTAGACGGTGGCGACGGGCATGCCGGCGCCCGCATACCAGCCCGTCGCGCCGACCGGCGCCAGCGCGAACACGCGGTCGACTCCGTCGGGGCCGGTAGCGACGAGCGAGCGGTCCGGCCCCTGGCGGCCGCGCCACATCTTCAGCGCGCTCGCCGCCGAGCCATCCAGCCCGCCGGGGAGCTCCGGCAGGCGCGCCACGATGTAACCGTTCGCGTCCAGCAGCGTCACGGCGCCGCCGGCGGGCAACGGGTTGCGCAGCAGCGCCCGCAGCTGGCTGGCTTGCACCGTGAGCACCAGCGCCCCGGCAAGCTCGCCTTCGGCGCCGCGCACCGGCGTCGTGATGCCGATGGTCCACGGGCGGCCCGGGTGCGCCTGCATCGGCGGGCCGAGGGTCGCGCCCCGCGGCGCGAGGTGCTCGGCCCAGCGCGGGGTGCCGTCGCCGGGGTGGCCGGCCGCCGGCCGCCGGCCGCACACCAGACGGCCCTGCGGGTCGACCCAGGCCAGCGCGGTGCCCTCCTCGACGGCCACGAGGGCCTGGTCGAGCACGTCGCAGCCGCGCGGGCCGGGGCGGGCGATGCCCGGCCGTTCGGCCAGCCGCGCAAGGCGCTGCTCGCGCGCCTGCAGGAAGTTCCGGGCCTCGGCCGCGACATGATCGGCCACATGCGCGATCAGCTCGTCGGCCGCTGCGCGCCGGCTCCGCATCGCCTGGGTCAAATTCAATGCCACCAGCACGGCCAGCGGCAGTGCCGTGGCCAGCACCAGCAGCGCCAGCCACGCGCGCACCGGCAGCCCCGGGCTGCAGCCCAGCCTGCGCGGATGTTCGTCAGAGCGCTGCCGCTTCACCATGCCCCCCATTGGGGGTGGATCATGCGCCGGCAGCGCGCCGCGCGCATCGGCGCCGGCGACGACCAGGCTCTTCGTGCCGGGCGCAGCAGCCGAGCCGCTCAGGCGCCCTGCAGCCGTGCGCGCAGGCTGGCGCTGGCCCACAGTTCGCCGTCGGCGCCGGCGATCAGGCCTTCCACGCCAGCCGTGCGCTCGACCAGCGCCCGGCCTTCGCGCGCTCCCAGCACCATCGCCGCCGCGCCCAGGCCGTTGACGGCCTGCAGCTCGCGGCCCACCAGCGTCACGCCGTGCGGGCCTTGCGTCGGCTCGCCGGTGCGCGGATCCAGCACGTGGTGCCAGCGGCGGCCGTCGCGCACGAAGAAGCGCTCGTAGTCGCCCGAGGAGGCGACGAAGCCCTCGCGCACGTCCAGCGTGGCCAGCAGGCGCTGCGGCGCGCGCGGATCGCGGATGCCCACGCGCCAGGGCCGCGCATCGCGTCCGCCCATGGCGACGACGTCGCCGCCGCCGTTGACCAGCGCGGTGCGCACGCCGTGCGCACGCAGGGTGTCGAGGCCGGCGCGCAGGATGTACAGCTTGGCGATGCCGCCCAGATCGAGCCGCATGCCGCGGCGCTTCAGGTACGCGGTGCCCGCCTTGTCATCGAGCGCGAGCTGCCGCCAGTCGACGCAAGCGAGCCGCGCGCGGATGGCCGAAGGCGCAGGCATGCGCGGATCCTGCGGATCGAACTGCCAGCGCCCGAGCGAGCCGATGGTGGCGTCGAAGGCGCCGTCGCTGTGGCGCGACACCTCCTGCGCCATGTGCAGCACCTGCAGCAGTTCCGGCGCGACGGCCACCGGCTGCAGGCCCGAGGCCAGGCCGATCGCGGCGACCTCGCTGGTCGCCGAGTAGTGGCTCATGACCGCCGCGAGCGCCGCCATGCGCTCGAAGGCGGCGTCGCTGGCGGCGCGCAGCAGCGCGGCATCCGCGCCGCGCGCGGCGATGTCCACCTGCGTGCCCATGAGCGCGCGCGAGGCGCGCACGCCTTCTTCGCCCGGCGTCGCGGCCAGCACGAGCGGCGCGGCCGCGAGGCCGGCGCCCGCCAGCAGCACGCGGCGCCGCGCAGCCGATTGCGGATGCTTCACTTCGATGCGGCGCCGTTCAGCGCGATTGCGAGACCATGTAGTCGACGGCCGCCTTCACGTCCGCATCGGACAGCGCGGTGTTGCCGCCCCTCGGGGGCATCTGGCCCTTGCTGCCGTTGAAGCCTTCGAGCGCGTGCTTGTACAGCGTGTCGTTGCCCTGCGCGATGCGCGGACCCCAGTCGGCCTTGTCGCCGGGCTTGGGCGCGCCGGCGACGCCGGCGGCGTGGCACAGCGCGCAGGTCTTGCCGAACACGGACTTGCCCTGCTCGTTGGCGGCCGGCGCGGCGGCGGTGGCAACGGGCGCGGCAGCGGGGGCAGCGGCGGGAGGCGCGCTCTCCGGCTTGCCGCAGGCGGCGAGCAGCACGGCGGCGGAAAGAACGAGGCCGAGGGTCAGTCGATTCATTGGGTACGCAAACCTTTCTGGGTGGCAGCGCGATTCTAGGAAGTCGCGGCGGGGTAGAAGGTGTATTTCTAATCTCTCTTTGACCAAACTCAAGTGGAAACCCTAGTCGGCGCGGATGATTCGACTCGCCGGCACGCGGCCGCTTCGTCAACCGGGTCGGTACGGCATTCCATTCACGAACTCGCAGAACATTCGATGACCACGAAGTCCAAAGTACCGACGCCAGCGTCCGAAGTCCCCGCCACCGCGGGGCGCCGCCGGTTCCTCAATACTGCGGCGGCCAGCCTGGCCGGCGTCGGGCTCGCGGCCTGCTCCGACAAGCCCGCCAGCGCGCCGGCGCCGCAGCCCAATGCCGCGGCCGGCTCGCACGCCGACGAAGGCGGAAACTCGATCCACCTCAAGCCCGGCGAGCTCGACACCTACTACGGCCTCTGGAGCGGCGGCCACAACGGCGACATGCGCGTGCTGGGCCTGCCCTCGGGCCGCGAGATCCACCGCATCCCCTGCTTCGTGCCCGACGTGCTGGTGGGATGGGGCGTGACGAACGAGTCCAAGGCGGTCATGGGCACCAAGGCCGACGGCAGCCTGAGGTACACGGTGGCCGACACGCACCACACGCACGCCACCTACAAGGACGGCAACTACGACGGCCGCTACGCCTTCATCAACGACAAGATCAACTCGCGCATCGCCCGCATCCGGCTCGACTACCTGATCTGCGACAAGATCACCGAGCTGCCCAACGTGCAGGGCTTCCACGGCATCTTCCCGGACAAGCGCGACCCGGTCGATGCCGCGATCAACTACAGCACGCGCGTGTTCTGCGGCTCCGAGTTCCAGATCCCGTTCGACAAGGCCGACCTGGACAAGCCCGAGAAGTACCGCTCGATGTTCTCCTGCGTGGACATCGAGACCATGGAAGTGCGCTGGCAGGTGCTGATCGACGGCAACTGCGACCTGGTGGCCACCTCCTACGACGGCAAGCTGGCCGCCACCAACCAGTACAACGTGGAGAACGGCGTCAAGTACGAGGACATGATGTCCGCCGAGCGCGACGCCTGCCTGTTCTTCAACGTGGCGCGCATCGAGGAGGCCGTCAAGGCCGGCAAGTTCAGGAAGGTCGGCGACTCCAAGGTGCCGGTGGTGGACGGCACGCGCGAGTCCAACAAGGACCCGAAGACCGCCCTCGTCGCCTACGTGAGCGTGCCCAAGAACCCGCACGGCGTGAACGCCAGCCCGGACGGCAAGTACTTCATCTGCGCCGGCAAGCTGTCGCCCACCTGCACCGTGATCCAGCTGGACAAGGTGCTGGAGTACTTCGACGGCAAGCTGGAGAACCCCGACAAGACCATCGTCGCCGAGGTCGAAGTGGGCCTGGGCCCGCTGCACACCGCCTTCGACGGCCGCGGCAACGCCTACACCACGCTGTTCCTGGACAGCGCGCTGGTGAAGTGGAACGTGGAGTCCGCCATCAAGTTCCACGCCGGCGACAAGAACGCCAAGTACGTGGTCGACCGCCTCGACCTGCAGTTCCAGCCGGGCCACGTCAACGCCTCGCACTCCGAGACCAAGGCGGCCGACGGCAAGTGGGCCGCGGTGGGGTGCAAGTTCTCCAAGGACCGCTTCCTGCCGGTCGGCCCGCTGCACCCGGAAAACGAGCAGCTGATCGACATCTCCGGCGAGAAGATGGTGCTGAAGGCCGACCACCCGGTGCGCGGCGAGCCGCACGACTTCATCATCTTCAAGCGCGAGATCCTCAAGCCCAAGCAGATCTACGACCTCAACGAGTTCCCGCTCGCCGTCAAGGATCCGAAGGAAAGCGGCGTCACGCGCAACGGCCGCAAGGTCACCGTGAGGCTGACCTCCCAGGCGCCTTCCTTCAGCCTGCGCGAGTTCAGGGTGAAGAAGGGCGACGAGGTCACGGTCATCCTGACCAACCTGGACAAGGTGGAAGACCTCACGCACGGCTTCGCCATCCCGAAGTACAACGTGAACTTCGTGATCAACCCACAGGAGACCAAGTCGGTCACCTTCGTGGCCGACAAGCCCGGCGTGTACTGGGCCTACTGCACGACCTTCTGCCACGCGCTGCACCTCGAGATGCGCAGCCGCATGATCGTGGAAGCCTGACCCTCCCCTTGCCCGCGCGCGCCCCCCGGGACGCGCGCGGGCCCTGCCGTCCATGAACCTGCTGTCCCTCGTGTTGCGCCTCTGGCTGGGCGCATGCGCGCTGCTGGCCGCCCCCGCCCTGTTCGCCGGCGCCTACGAAGCCAGTCTCCCGGAGGAGATCCACACCTCGCCGCGGCTGTGCGAGTACGTGCCGTGCGCCGAAGTGTTCCCCGGCGCCAAGGCCTTCTCCGAACGCAAGGGCCAGCCGCCCTACGTGGAAGCCTATGACGCGCAGCACCAGCTGCTGGGCTACGTCATGCTGTCCACCGACATCACCGACACGCCGGCCTACTCGGGCAAGCCGGTGGTCACGCTGATCGGGATGGACACCAAGGGCCGCTTCGTCGGCCTGAAGGTGCTGAAGCACTCCGAGCCGATCCTGCTGCTCGGCATCCCCGAGAGCGCACTGACGAAATTCAACGACCAGTACCTCGGCAAGTTCGTCGGCGACAAGCTGGAGATCGGCAAGTCCGAGCCGGCCGAGGGCGTGGTGGGGCTGGACGCGATCTCCGGCGCGACGGTCACCGTGATCGCGCAGAACCAGGTGATCACCACCTCGGGCGCCGCGGTGGCGCGCCAGACCGGCATCCTCGCGGCCACCCAGCGGCCGCCCGCGAAGTTGATCGACCGCGGCGGCCGCAGCAGCTGGAAGCAGCTGGCCGACGAAGGCAGCGTGCAGCGCCTGCGGGTGGAGCCCGAGCAAGTGGGGCTGCCGCGCGACAGCGAGCCCTTCATCGAGCTGTGGTTCGGCTACCTGAACCAGCCGGACATCGGCCGCTCGGTGCTGGGCGACGCGGGCTGGTCGCGCCTGATGGCGCAGCTCAAGCCCGGCGAGCAGGCGATGTTCGTGATCCGCAGCGCCGGCCGGGAATCCTTCAAGGGCTCGGGCTACGTGCGCGGCGGCATCTACGACCGCATCCAGCTGCGCCAGGGCCGCGACACCTTCACCTTCCGCGATCTCGACTACGTCAACCTGTACGGCCTGGAAGCGGCCGGTGCGCCGAGCCCCACCGAGTCGGGCATCTTCATCGTGCGCTCGCCGGCCTTTTCGGCGGCCTATCCGTGGAAGCTGGTGCTCCTGGGCAACCGGATCGACCGCGCCACCGGCGCCAAGACCTTCGCCAGCTTCGACAGCGAATACTGGCTGCCCGAGGCCACCCTGCAAGGCGGCCGCCCCGAGCGCGAGGAGCCGCAGGCCACCTGGATCAGGATCTGGAAGACGCGCGCGCCGCAGATCGCGCTGTTCGCCGGCCTGCTGCTGGCCGTGGCCGCCGTCTGGGCCGGGCGCGACGCCCTCACCCGCCGCGCGACCCGCAACAACAAGTGGCCGGTCAACGGCCTCAAGTACGCCGCCTGGACCGCCAGCGTGGTCTTCGTCGGCTTCGGCCTGAAGGCGCAGCCCTCGATCACGCAGGTGCTCACCTGGTTCCACTCCCTGCTGTTCAACTGGACCTGGGAGCTGTTCCTGAGCGACCCGTTCGTGTTCCTGTTCTGGATCTTCATCATCGCCACCGTGTTCGTGTGGGGACGGGGGCTGTTCTGCGGCTGGCTGTGCCCCTTCGGCTCGCTGTCGAACCTGCTGTTCAAGGTGGGGCAGTGGGTGGGGCTCAAGCGCTTCCAGTTCGCCCTGCCGCGCCGCTGGCACGACCGGCTCAAGTGGGTGAAGTACGGCGTCTTCGGCACCCTGCTGGCGGTATCGATGTTCTCGATGACCACGGCCGAAATGCTGGCCGAGATCGAGCCGTTCAAGACCACCTTCCTGGTCGGCTGGTTCCAGCGCGCCTGGCCTTACACGCTGTTCGCGGCGGCGCTGCTGGGCCTGTCGATCTTCACCGAGCGGCCGTTCTGCAAGTACCTGTGCCCGCTGGGCGGGGCGCTCGCCATGCCCTCCACCTTCCGCTGGTTCGGCCTGCGCCGCAAGGACGAATGCGAAAGCTGCAAGGCCTGCGCCAAGGGCTGCGGCGCGCAGGCGATCGACGCGCAGGGCCGCATCGACCACCGCGAGTGCCTGCACTGCCTGGACTGCATGATCCTGTACACCGACACGCACGCCTGCCCGCCGCTGTCCAAGGAGCGCAAGCGGCGCGAAAGCGCGGGCCTCGTGCTCACGCCGATCGGCCGCGACGGCTACTTCATCCCGATCCACCCCGTGCCGGCCGATGCGCCGGCCAAGCGAGGCTGACATGGTCGATCCCCGCATCCTGACCGAATCCGTGCGTCCGGCCTGGCTCGAGCGCCAGCCGGGCGTGTGCGGCTGGCTGTGCGCCGAGGTCTGGGACCACCTGTGGCCCTGGAACCTGCCGGCCCGCAAGCTGCCGCACATCGGCCTGCGCGCCGGCAGCGCCGCGCTCGCGGCCTTCGTCAGCGTCGCCTGGGTGCTGGCCGCCATGGGGCAGCTGCGCGCCGGCGCCATCATCGGCTGGTGGTTCGGCTGGAGCGTGCTGGAGGTGCTGGTGCGCCTGACCAACAAGCCCTACGTGAAGGACGGTCCCTGGTGGGGCCGGCGCTACCGGCGCGCCAGCGTGATGGACATGATCTGCTACGTCGGCTTCAAGAACCTGCTGATCGGCACCACGCTGTACCTGGCGCTGCGCATGCTCGGCCGCCTGGTGAGCTGAGGAGGCGATGGTGCTGCGCCTCGTCCTGCTGCTGCTGTGCCTGGCCTTCGCGCCCGCGCTGCGCGCGGCCACGTGGACCGTGCGCCCGGGCGAGGCGATCCAGCCGGCGATCGACCGGGCGGCGCCCGGCGACGTGATCGAGATCGAACGCGGCCTCTACACCGGCAACCTGCGCATCGCCAAGCCGCTGACGCTGCGCGGCATGCAGCGCCCCACGCTGAGCGGCGGCCTCACGGGCGACACGATCCGCATCGCCTCGCCCGGCGTCACCATCGAGGGGCTGATCGTGCGCGACTCGGGCGACAGCCTGCTGGCGCAGAACGCCGGCATCTACGTCGCCCCCGGCTCGCACCGCGCCGTGATCCGCGCCTGCGACCTGGTCTACAACCTGTTCGGCCTGTGGATCGAGAAGGCCGACGACGTGGTGGTGGAGCGCAACCTGATCGTCGGCAAGCGCGACTACAGCTCCTCGCAGCGCGGCAACGGCGTGCAGCTCTATGACACCAAGGGCGCGCGCATCCTCGCCAACAACATCGGCTTCGTGCGCGACGCGCTCTATGTCGACGTGTCGCACAACGCGGTGTTCCGCGGCAACAAGCTGCACCACAGCCGCTACGGCACCCACTACATGAACTCCTACCACAACGTGTGGGAGGACAACGACACCTACTACAACCGCGGCGGCCTGGCGCTGATGGAAGTGCGCGACCAGGTGGTGCGCAACAACCGCGCCTGGGGCAACACCGACCACGGCATCATGCTGCGCACGCTGCAGGACTCGGTGATCGAGAACAACGTGGTGGCCCACAACGGCCGCGGCTTCTTCATCTACGACGTCGAATACGTGCGGCTGACCGGCAACCTGGTGGTGAACAACCGCGTGGGCGTGCACCTGTCGGCCGGCTCCACCCGCAACGAGGTGGAGGGCAACGACTTCATCGGCAACCGCGAGCAGGTGCGCTACATCGGCAGCCGCGACGAGACCTGGGGTGCCAAGAGCGGCAACCACTGGAGCAACTACCTGGGCTGGGACCGCGACGGCGACGGCCGCGGCGACGTGCGCTACGAAGCCAACGACCTGGTCGACCGGCTCGTGTGGCGCCATCCGGCCGCCCGCCTGCTGCTGGCCAGCCCCGCCGTGCAGGCGCTGCGGCTGGTGTCGCAGCAGTTCCCGCTGCTGCGCGTGCCGGGCGTGGTCGACCCGAAGCCGCGCATGAAACCCGTCCACCCCGACTGGAGCCATTGGAATGCGAACTCCCTCGAACCCTGAAGTGGCGGCCGTGCGCGTGCGCGGCGTGGCCAAGCAGTTCGGCGCCGTGCGCGCCGTCGACGGCGTGGACCTGGACGTGCACGCCGGCGAAGTGTTCGGCCTGATCGGCCACAACGGCGCCGGCAAGAGCACGCTGTTCAAGATGATGCTGGGCCTGCTGCGGCCCACGGCCGGCGAGATCCTGGTGCGCGGTGCCGCCACCGGCGGCGCGGGCTTTCGGGCCGCCCGGCGCGGCATTGGCTACCTGCCGGAGAACGTGGTGCTGTACGACAACCTCTCCGGGCTGGAGACGCTGCGCTTCTTCGCCCGCCTGAAGGACGCCCCGCCGCAGGAGTGCGATCAGGTGCTGGAGCGCGTGGGCCTGGCGCACGCCGCCGCACGCCCGGTGCGCGAATACAGCAAGGGCATGCGCCAGCGCCTGGGCTTCGCGCAGGCGCTGCTGGGCCAGCCGCGCGTGCTGTTCCTCGACGAGCCCACCACCGGCCTGGACCCGGAGGCGATCCGCGCCTTCCACGTCACGCTGGAGCAGCTGCGCGCCGACGGCGTGACCATCATCCTCACCTCGCACATCCTCGCCGAGCTGCAGGAGAACGTCGACCGCCTCGCGATCATGGCGAGCGGGCGCGTGCGCGCCCTGGGCAGCGTGCAGGAACTGCGCGAGCGCACGCCGCTGCCGCTGCGGCTGGACCTGCATGCCGCGCCGCACGCCATGGCGGACGTGCACCGCGCGCTGGCCGACCTGCCGGTGGACGACCACGTGTGGCAGGAAGGGCGGCTGCGGGCGCGCCTGCCGCGCGAAGCCAAGATGCCGGTGCTGGGCGCGCTCGCCGCGCTGGGCAGCGCGGTGATCGACCTGCGCATCCACGAGCCCTCGCTCGAGGACGTGTTCTTCGGCTGCGCCGCCGCCTGAGGGGAGGAAAGAAGATGGAATTCCGACAGGTCGCCTGCATCGCGCAGAAGGAGTTGCGCGATCGCCTGCGCAACCGCTGGGTGCTGGCCGTGGCCCTGGTCTTCACCGTGTTCGCGCTGGTGATCGCCTTCTTCGGCGGCGCGCAGCAGGGCGCGGTGGGCCTGCGCTCGATGGAGTTCACCATCGCCAGCCTGGTGAGCCTGGTGATCTACCTGCTGCCGCTGATCGCGCTGCTGCTCGGCTTCGACGCGATCGTGGGCGAGCGCGAGCGCGGCTCGCTGGACCTGCTGCTGGCGCTGCCGGTCACGCGGCTGGAAGTGCTGCTCGGGAAGTACCTGGGGCTGGCCGCGGCGCTCACGCTGTCCACCGTGGTCGGCTTCGGCCTGGTGGCCGCGGTGCTGGCACGCAATGCCAGCCGCGCCGGCCTGGAGGCCTATGCCGGCTTCATGGGCAGCTCGGTGCTGCTGGGACTTGCGTTCCTGAGCCTGGCCGTGATGCTGTCGGTGCTGGCGCGCGACCGCACGCGCGCCTCGGGGCTGGCCATCGCGCTGTGGTTCTTCTTCGTGCTGGTGTTCGACCTGCTGCTGCTGGGCCTGCTGGTCGCCAGCGGCGGCGAAAGCGGCGCGGCCGCCTTCCCCTACCTGCTGCTGCTCAATCCCGCGGACGTGTTCCGCATCCTCAACATCTTCTCGCTCGACGACGTGCGCACCCTCTACGGGCTCACCAGCATCGTGCCTGCCGCCCTGGCCAAGCCCTGGCTGATGGCGCTGGTGATGTTCGGCTGGATCGCCGCGCCGCTGGGCATCGCCACCTGGAGATTCCGTCCATGAACCGCCGCTTCCTGCTGCTGGCCGCCTGCGCGGCGCCCCTGGCCTCGCTGGTCGCCTGCAGCCGCGAGGAACAGGCCGCTACGCTCGCGCCGGTGGAGATCGAAGCCGGCACCACCTGCGACCTCGACGGCATGCTGCTGGCCGACTACCCCGGCCCGAAGGCGCAGATCCACTACGCCGACAGCGCGACCCCCGTGTTCTGCTGCGACGTGATGGAGATGTTCGCGCAGCTGCTGCGCCCCGAGCAGGCGCGCGCGGTGCGCGCCGTCTACACGCAGGACATGGCCAAGGCCGATTGGGACAAGCCGCGCGGCCACTGGTTCGATGCCCGCAGCGGCTTCTACGTGGTGGGCAGCAAGAAGCGCGGCTCGATGGGCCCGACCTTCGCGAGCTTCGCCGAGGAAGCGGGCGCGCGCTCCTTCGCCGCCGATCACGGCGGGCGCGTGCTGCGCTTCGCCGAGGTCACGCCGGAACTGGCGGACCTGCGCGGCGGCGCCAGCCACGACGCGACCATGTAGCTTCGCTACAATACGCGGTCCAGCGGCTGTAGCTCAGTGGATAGAGTATCGGCCTCCGAAGCCGAGGGTCGTGGGTTCGATCCCCGCCAGCCGCACCAACATCAGTCTTCCTTCTTCGGAATCTCCAGCCCGCGCACGACCGCGGGGCGCGCCACGAAGGCATCGAGCGCGCGCTGCACTTGGGTGCAGCCGGCGAACTCCACCAGATCCCCGGCGCCGTAGAAACCCACCAGGTTGCGCACCCAGGGGAAGATCGCGATGTCGGCGATCGTGTACTCGTCGCCCAGCATCCACTGGCGGCCCTTCAGGTGCCGCTCCAGCACGGCCAGCAGGCGCTTCGATTCGTTGACATAGCGGTCGCGCGGGCGCTTGTCCTCGTAGTCCTTGCCGGCGAACTTGTGGAAGAACCCGAGCTGGCCGAACATGGGCCCGACGCCGCCCATCTGGAACATCAGCCACTGGATCGTCTCCCAGCGCCGCGCGGGGTCCTGCGGGATCAGCTTGCCGCTCTTCTCGGCCAGGTACAGCAGGATCGCGCCGGATTCGAACAGCGGCAGCGGCTTTCCGCCCGGCCCATCGGGATCGATGATGGCCGGGATCTTGTTGTTCGGGTTGAGCGACAGGAACTCGCTCGAAGTCTGGTCGTTGTTCTCGAAGCCGACCCGGTGCGGCTCGTAGGGCAGACCCGTCTCCTCCAGGGCGATCGACACCTTCACGCCGTTGGGCGTGGGCAGCGAATAGAGCTGGATCCGGTCCGGGTGGCGGGCCGGCCATTTCTTCGTGATGGGGAAGGCGCTGAGGTCGGGCATGCGGGCTCCAAGTGGAAACAGCCCGAGCCTACGCCCCAACGAAAAAGCCCTCCATGGGAGGGCTTTGGAATTGGTTGCGCGGGCAAGATTTGAACTTGCGACCTTTGGGTTATGAGCCCAACGAGCTACCAGGCTGCTCCACCGCGCGTCAGTGAGGGAATTATAGCCCATTCGCGGCGAGGCTGCCCGGGGCCGGCGTCGGCGGCGTGTCGGTGACGGCGTTCGCGGCCTCGCCGGCCGCGATCGGCAACGCGCCGGGCGCAAGCGGATCGGCCGCCGACTTGAGCAGGGCCAGCGGCACGGCCTCGGCCGCATGCCCTTCGCCCTCCAGCGCCGCATCGACGAGGTTGGCTGCCAGCGCCTTGTTCGGCTTGACGCCGAGGTCGCGCAGCATCTCGGCCTGCCGGATCACGTTGCCGCGGCCGGTCGACAGGCGCTTGTGCGCGCTGGTGTACGACTTCGTCGCGTCCTGCAGCGCCCCGCCCACGTCCTCCAGATCCTTCACGAAATCCACCAGCCGGTCGTACAGCTCCGCGCCGCGCTTGGCGATCGCCATGGCGTTGCGGTTCTGGTCCTCCTGCCGCCAGAGGTGGGCGACGGTCCGCACCACGAACAGCAACGTCGAGGGGCTCACCAGCAGGACGTTCTTCTCCCAGGCGTCCATGAAGAGTTCGCCGTCGGCGGTGACGGCGGTCATGAAGGCCGGCTCGATCGGCACGAACATCAGCACGAAGTCGATCGACTTCAGGCCGTACAGCTTCTGGTACTCCTTGCCCGAGAGACCCTTGATGTGCCCGCGCACGGAATCCAGGTGGCGCTTGAGCGCGCGCTCGCGCAGGCCCTCGTCGGCGGCGGACACGTACTCCTCGTAGCCCACCAGCGACACCTTGGAGTCGACCACGAGGTTGCGCTCGCCCGGCAGCTTGATCACCACGTCCGGCTGCAGCCGGCGGCCGTCCTCCGTCTGCTGCGAGGCCTGCGGCTGGTAGGCGATGTCCTTCGCCAGCCCCGCGGCCTCCAGCACGCGCTGCAGGATCAGCTCGCCCCAGTTGCCCTGGGTCTTGCTCTCGTTCTTCAGCGCCTGGGTCAGGTTGTGCGCTTCCTTGGTGAGCGTCTGGTTCAGCGTGATCAGGTTGCGGACCTGTTCAGCCAGCGCCGACCGCTCCTTGCCCTCCTGGTCGTAGGCCTGTTCCACCTTGCCCTTGAACTCGGTGAGCTGGGTCTTCAGCGGATCCAGCAGCTGGCCCAGGCTCAGGCGGTTCTGCTCGGTGAACTTGGCCGTCTTTTCCTCGAGGATCTGCTCCGCGATGACCTTGAAGCGGTCGCTCATGGCGGCGTGCGCCTGCTGCAGGTCCTTCAGCCGCCCTTCCTGCGCGGCGCGCTCGGCCTCCATCCGGCCGGCCAGCTCGCGGCCGTGCGCGTCGGCCTCGGCGGCGGCCCGGCGCGCCTGGTCGCGGCCGTCCAGGGCGGCCTGGAGCTCGCCCTGGGCCCTCGCCAGCTGCCCCGACTCGTTCTCCAGCTCGGTGCGCAGGCGCATCGCCTCTTCCCGGCTGGTGGAGAGCTCGCGCCGCAGCGCCTCGGCCGCGCCTTGCAGCGCCTCGAACTGCAGCTGGTCCTGCCGGCGCTCCGATTCGATGAGCCGTGCGCGCTCGACGGCCTGGGCGAGCTGGCCCTGCGATTCGGCCTGCGCGCCGAGCACGGCGGCCTGCACCAGGGCCTGCGTCTTCGCCCGTCCGAGCGCGGCGGCGACGAGCGCGCCAAGGATCGTCCCGGCGAGCAGGGCGGCGATTGCATACATCAGGAGGTCGGCGGAGAGCATCGGGACTCTGGGGACGGAATGGAGCCGCAGCGGGTGTCGCCGCAGTCCGGGCGATTGTCCCTTGTTGCGGGGACCCCCTCAACGGTGGATTCGTGAAGCGGCGGCAAAAAGAAAACGCCCACCGGTGGTGGGCGTTCGAAGTGGTTGCGCGGGCAAGATTTGAACTTGCGACCTTTGGGTTATGAGCCCAACGAGCTACCAGGCTGCTCCACCGCGCGTCAGTGTCTTGTGCTTATTCGGCGGCGCCTTGCTCGCCGGCCGGTGCTTCCGTGGGCTCCGGACGGTCCACGAGTTCGACCAGCGCCATCGGGGCGTTGTCGCCGACGCGGAAGCCCATCTTCAGGATGCGCGTGTAGCCGCCCGGGCGCGTCTGGTAGCGCGGGCCCAGCTCGTTGAACAGCTTGGTCACGTTGTCGCGGTTGCGCAGGCGGTCGAAGGCCAGGCGCTTGTTGGCGACGGTGGGTTCCTTGCCCAGGGTGAGCATCGGCTCGACCACGCGGCGCAGTTCCTTCGCCTTCGGCACGGTGGTCTTGATCACCTCGTGCTCGATCAGCGAGTTCATCATGTTGCGCAGCATCGCGAGGCGGTGCTCGCTGGTGCGATTGAGTTTGCGAAGGCCGTGGCCGTGACGCATGGTGTGTTTCCTTTCCTTATGAGTGCCCCAGCCGGATCAGGTACTGGGGGGACACCAAATTTTCAAACACGAACTTCCGGACGCAGAGGACGCGAAAGATACGCAGAGGACGCGAAAGAGGCAAAGAAAACCTTGGAGGTATTCTTTTGCGTCCTCTGCGTACCCTTTGCGTCCTCTGCGTCCGGCAGTCCGACTTCTCCTCAGCGCTTGTCCAGGCCGGCCGGCGGCCAGGACTCGAGCTTCATGCCCAGCGTGAGACCGCGGGAAGCCAGGACTTCCTTGATCTCGTTGAGCGACTTGCGACCCAGGTTGGGGGTCTTCAGCAGCTCGTTCTCGGTGCGCTGGATCAGGTCACCGATGTAGTAGATGTTTTCGGCCTTCAGGCAGTTCGCGGAACGCACCGTGAGCTCGAGCTCGTCGACCGGGCGCAGCAGGATCGGATCGAACTGCTGCGAGCTGCGCTGCACCGGCTGGTCGAAGGCGGCCAGTTCGCTGCCTTCGAGCTGCGCGAAGACGGCAAGCTGCTCCACCAGGATCTTGGCGGAGGCGCGCACGGCGTCTTCGGCGGTGATCGCACCGTTGGTCTCGATCTCCATCACCAGCTTGTCCAGGTCGGTGCGCTGCTCCACGCGGGCGCTTTCGACCGTGTAGCTCACGCGCTTGACGGGCGAGAACGACGCATCCAGCACGATGCGGCCGATCGACTTGGTGGGCTCGTCGCCGTAGCGGCGCACGTTGCCGGGCACGTAGCCGCGGCCTTTCTCCACCTTGATCTGCATGTCGATCTTGCCGCCTTGCGACAGCGTGGCGATCACGTGGTCGGGATTGATGATCTCGACGTCATGCGGGGTCTGGATGTCGGCCGCGGTGACGACGCCTTCGCCGTCCTTGCGCAGGGACAGGGTGACCTCGTCGCGGTTGTGGAGCTTGAACACCACGCCCTTGAGGTTCAGCAGGATGCCCACCACGTCTTCCTGCACCCCGTCGATCGACGAGTACTCGTGCAGGACGCCAGCGATGGTCACCTCGGTCGCCGCATACCCCACCATCGACGAGAGCAGGACCCGGCGCAGCGCGTTGCCGAGCGTATGGCCGTAGCCGCGCTCGAAAGGCTCCAGGGTCACCTTGGCGCGGTTGATGCCAAGCTGTTCCACGTTGATGGACTTGGGTTTCAGCAGGTTGGTTTGCATGCAGGACTTTCCTCTCAATACCCCCGGCTCGTTACACCGGTAAGGCTGGGGCCCCTGCGGCGTGCCCGCCGCAGGGAACAACTGTTAGCGCGAATACAGTTCGACGATCAGGGATTCGTTGATGTCGGCGCCGAATTCGTCGCGATCCGGAACCTTCTTGAAGGTGCCTTCGGCCTTGTCGACGCTCACTTCCACCCAGGCGGGCAGGCCCACCTGCGTGGCCAGCTGCAGCGATTCCACGACGCGGTTCTGCTTCTTGGACTTGTCGCGCACCGCCACCACGTCGCCGGCCTTGACCATGTACGACGGGATGTTGAGCACCGCGCCGTTCACCGTGATCGCCTTGTGGCTCACCAGCTGGCGGGCTTCCGCGCGCGTGGAGCCGAAGCCCATGCGGTACACCACGTTGTCCAGGCGGCACTCCAGCAGGAACAGCAGGTTGGCGCCGGTGTTGCCCTTGCGGCGGTCGGCTTCCTCGAAGTAGCGGCGGAACTGGCGCTCCAGCACGCCGTACATGCGCTTGACCTTCTGCTTTTCGCGCAGCTGCAGGCCGAAGTCGCTGGTGCGCTGGCCGGAGGTGCGGCCATGCTGGCCGGGCTTGGAGTCGAACTTGGCCTTGTCGCTGAGGGCGCGGCGGGCGCTCTTCAGGAACAGGTCGGTGCCTTCACGGCGGGAGAGCTTGGCCTTGGGGCCGAGGTAACGTGCCACTTTTACTTTCCTTCAAATGACTTCCGCGCCCTGGTGGCGCGGGAGCCTGCGACTGTTTCGCAGGCGGTGGGCTTCAACATCCAAGTGCACGGTTTGCGAAGCAAACCGTGCTTTGTCCGTTTAGATCCGGCGACGCTTCTGCGGGCGGCAGCCGTTGTGCGGGACCGGCGTCACGTCGCTGATCGACGTGATGCGGATGCCCAGCGCGGCCAGCGCGCGCACCGAGGACTCGCGGCCCGGGCCGGGACCGCGGATCTCGACGTCCAGGTTCTTGATCCCCTGCTCCATCGCGGCGCGGCCGGCCACTTCGGAGGCGACCTGGGCGGCGAAGGGCGTCGACTTGCGCGAACCCTTGAAGCCCTGGCCGCCGGAAGAGGCCCAGGACAGGGCGTTGCCCTGCCGGTCGGTGATCGTGATGATCGTGTTGTTGAAGGACGCGTGCACGTGGCAGACGCCGTCGCTCACGTTCTTGCGGACCTTCTTGCGCACACGTTGCGCGGCGTTGCTGGCGGGAGCCTTGGCCATGTCTTATCTCTTTCCGGTTTATTTCTTCAGCGCCTGCGCAGCCTTGCGCGGACCCTTGCGGGTGCGGGCGTTGGTGCGCGTGCGCTGGCCGCGCAGCGGCAGGCCACGGCGGTGACGGAAGCCGCGGTAGCAGCCGATGTCCATCAGCCGCTTGATGTTCATGGTGGTCTCGCGCCGCAGGTCGCCCTCGATCGTGTACTGGGCGATCTGGTCGCGGATCTTCTCCATGTCGGCGTCGGTCAGGTCCTTCACCTTCTTGGAGTAGGGGATGCCCACGGCTTCGCAGATCTTGCGCGCGCGCGTGCGGCCGATCCCGAAGATCGCAGTCAGGCCGATCTCGGTGTGCTGATGCGGCGGGATGTTGATACCAGCAATACGTGCCATGTCGTTCCTCTAAATTCAGCCCTGGCGCTGCTTGTGGCGCGGGTCCGTGCAGATCACGCGCACGACGCCCTTGCGGCGGATGATCTTGCAGTTGCGGCAGATCTTCTTGACGGAAGCCGAAACTCTCATTGGTTCTCTCCTAATTCCTGCTGGTCAGAGGTGCCCGAGCAGCGCATTCGCTCCTGGTCCGGCACCTTGTCGTTACTTTGCCCTGAACACGATCCTTGCCCGCGACAAGTCGTAGGGCGTCAATTCCACGGTGACCCTGTCACCCGGCAGGATGCGGATGTAGTGCATCCGCATCTTTCCCGAAATGTGTCCCAGCACGATGTGGCCGTTCTCCAGCCTGACCCGGAAAGTTGCATTGGGGAGGTTTTCGACCACCTCGCCCTGCATCTGGATCACATCGTCCTTGGACACGATCAACCACCGAGTGAAGTCTTGAAGTTCGCCTTCTTCAGCAGCGATTCGTACTGCTGACTCATGAGGTAGTTCTGCACCTGCGCCATGAAGTCCATCGTGACGACCACGATGATCAGCAGCGACGTCCCGCCGAAGTAGAACGGAACGTTGTACTTCAGGATCAGGAACTCCGGGATCAGGCAGACGACGGTGATGTAGACCGCCCCCACCAGCGTCAGGCGCGCCAGGATCTTGTCGATGTACTTGCCCGTCTGCTCGCCCGGACGGATGCCCGGGACGAAGGCGCCGCTCTTCTTCAGGTTGTCCGCCGTCTCACGGCTGTTGAACACCAGCGCCGTGTAGAAGAAGCAGAAGAAGATGATCGCCCCGGCATAGAGCATCACGTAGATCGGCTGGCCGGGGCTCAGCGTGGCGGCGATGTCCTTCAGCCAGCGCATGCCGTCGCCCGTGGAGAACCAGCTGACGACGGTGGCCGGCAGCAGGATGATCGACGAGGCGAAGATCGGCGGGATCACGCCCGACATGTTGAGCTTCAGCGGCAGGTGCGAAGACTGGCCCCCGTAGACCTTGTTGCCCACCTGGCGGCGCGCATAGTTCACGAGGATCTTGCGCTGCCCGCGCTCGACGAACACCACGAACCAGGTCACCAGCGCCACGACCAGCACGATGAAGATCGCGATGATCGGACCCATCGCGCCGGTGCGCACCAGCTCCAGCAGTCCGCCGATGGCGGAAGGCAGGCCCGCGGCGATGCCGGCGAAGATCAGGATCGAGATGCCGTTGCCCAGCCCGCGCTCCGTGATCTGCTCGCCCAGCCACATCAGGAACATCGTGCCGGAGGTCAGGCTCACCACCGCGGTGACGCGGAAGCCGAAACCCGGGTTCAGCACCAGGCCCGCCGAGCCTTCCAGCGCCATGGCAATGCCCAGCGACTGGAAGACGGCCAGGCCCAGCGTGCCGTAGCGGGTGTACTGGGTGATCTTGCGCCGGCCGGCCTCGCCCTCCTTCTTCAGCGTCTCGAACTGCGGCAGGACGTACGTCAGCAGCTGCATGATGATCGAGGCCGAGATGTAGGGCATGATGCCCAGCGCGAACACCGTGAAGCGCGACAGCGCCCCACCCGAGAACATGTTGAACAGGCTCAGGATGCCGCCCTGCTGGCCCTTGAACAGCTGCGCGAGCTGGTCGGGGTTGATGCCGGGAACGGGGATGTGCGCGCCGACGCGGTAGACCACCAGGGCCAGCAGCAGGAACACCAGCCGGCGACGCAGGTCGCCGAACTTGCCGGTCTTCGCGATCTGGGCTGCGTTGGTTGCCACGGAAGCCTTTCGTTAGTCAGCCAATGTCAGGCCAGGGAACCGCCGGCCGCCTCGATGGCAGCCTTGGCTCCCGCGGTCGCGCCGATGCCCGTCAGCTTGACGGCCTTGGTCAGGCTGCCCGTCTTGATGACCTTGACGGTCTTCGCGTTCTGGGCGACCAGGCCGGCGGCCTTCAGCGACAGCAGGTCGACTTCCGCCGCGCCCAGCACTTCCAGCTGCGCCAGCGTGACCTCGTCGTTGAACTTGACGGTCAGCGACTTGAAGCCGCGCTTGGGCAGGCGGCGCTGCAGCGGCATCTGGCCGCCTTCGAAACCGACCTTGTGGTAGCCGCCCGCGCGGGACTTCTGGCCCTTGTGGCCGCGACCGGCCGTCTTGCCGAGGCCCGAGCCGATGCCGCGGCCGACGCGGCGGCGCGGCTTCTTGGAGCCGTCGGCGGGTTTGATCGTATTCAGTTCCATCTCAGAGCACCTTCACGAGGTAGTCGATCTTGTTGATCATGCCGCGCACCGCGGGCGTGTCCTCAAGCTCGCTGACCGAGTTCAGCTTGCGCAGGCCCAGGCCACGCACGGTGGCGCGGTGGTCCTGCTTGGTGCCGATGGGGCTGCGCACCAGCTGCACCTTCACCGTCTTCTTCTGTTCGTTCGCCATCACATCACTCCTCAGGCGGCGAAGAGGTCTTCGACCGACTTGCCGCGCTTGGCCGCCACTTCCGCGGGAGTGGTGGAGTTCTTGAGCGCGTCGAAGGTGGCGCGCACCATGTTGTAGGGGTTGGTCGACCCGTGGCTCTTGGCCACGATGTCGGTGATGCCCAGCACCTCGAAGACGGCGCGCATCGGGCCGCCGGCGATGATGCCGGTGCCCTTGGGGGCCGGCGCCATCATCACGCGGGCGGCGCCGTGCTGGCCCAGCACCATGTGGTGCAGGGTGCCGTTCTTCAGCGACACCTTGGTCATGTTGCGGCGGGCTTCTTCCATCGCCTTCTGCACGGCCAGCGGCACTTCCTTCGACTTGCCCTTGCCCATGCCGACGCGGCCGTCGCCGTCGCCGACCACGGTGAGCGCGGCGAAGCCGAGGATCCGGCCGCCCTTGACCACCTTGGTCACGCGGTTCACCGCGATCATCTTCTCGCGCAGGCCGTCTTCCGGACCGTCACCCTGCCTGTTTGCCTGAATCTTTGCCATGTTGGTATCCGTGTCCGTTAGAACTGCAGGCCCGCTTCACGGGCGGCCTCGGCCAGCGCCTTGACGCGGCCGTGGTAGGCGAAGCCGGCGCGGTCGAACGCGACCTTCTCGACGCCGGCAGCCTTGGCCTTCTCGGCGATGCGCTTGCCGACCTGGGTGGCGGCATCCACCGTGGCGCCCTTGCCGGCGCCGCCCAGCGCGGAACGCACTTCGGCTTCGGCGGTGGAGGCGGTGGCCAGCACCTTGGAGCCGTCGTCGGAGATCAGGCTCGCGTAGATGTGCAGGTTGGTGCGGTTCACCGTCAGCCGGGCCATGCCCTGGGTGGCGATGCGGATGCGGGTCTGCTTCGCACGGCGCAGACGCTGTTCCTTCTTGGTCAACATCGTCATGCTCCTTACTTCTTCTTGGTCTCTTTGATCACGATCTTCTCGTCCGCGTAGCGGATGCCCTTGCCCTTGTAGGGCTCGGGCGGGCGGACGGCGCGGATCTCGGCGGCCAGCTGGCCCACGCGCTGGCGATCGGCACCCTTGATGACGATTTCCGTCGGGGTGGCGGTGGCCACGGTGATGCCGGCGGGCATCTCGATGTTCACGGGGTGCGAGTAGCCGACCTGCAGGTTCAGCTTGTTGCCCTGCGCGGCGGCGCGGTAGCCCACGCCGACCAGCGTCAGCTTCTTCTCGAAGCCCTTGGTGACGCCCAGCACCATGTTGTTCACCAGCTGGCGCATGGTGCCGGACATGGCGTTGGCTTCACGCGATTCGTCGACGGGGGCGAACGTCAGCTTGCCACCCTCGTTGCTCACCTTGACCAGGCCGTTCTGGGCGAGCTGCAGCGTGCCGCCCGCGCCCTTGACGCTGATCTGGTCTTCCTTGATGGCCACATCGACGCCCTGCGGGACGGCGACCGGCGATTTTCCGACTCGGGACATGTTTGTCTATCCTTCCCTTACGCGACGTAGCAAAGCACTTCGCCGCCCACGCCGGTGGCGCGCGCCTTGCGGTCGGTCATCACGCCCTTCGGGGTGGTCACGATGGCGACGCCCAGGCCGTTCATGACCTGCGGGATCGCGTCGCGGCCCTTGTATACGCGCAGGCCGGGACGGCTCACGCGCTCGATGCGCTCGATCACGGGACGGCCGGCGTAGTACTTCAGGGCGATCTCGAGCTCGCTCTTGTTGCCCTCGGTCTTGACCTGGAAGCCGTCGATGTAACCCTCGTCCTTCAGCACCTGGGCGATGGCCACCTTCACCTTGGAAGAGGGCACGCTCACCGTGGCCTTGGAGACCATCTGCGCGTTGCGGATGCGCGTCAGCAGGTCGGAGATGGGATCACTCATGCTCATATGTAGTTCTCCTGCCTGCGCTTACCAGCTGGCCTTGATGACACCGGGGATGTTGCCGGTGAAGGCCAGTTCGCGCACCTTGTGGCGCGTGATGCCGAACTGGCGGAAGGTACCGCGGGCACGGCCGGTGAGCTCGCAGCGGTTGCGCTGGCGGGTGGGGTTCGCGTTGCGCGGGAGCTTCTGCAGCGCCAGGCGGGCGACCATGCGCTCGTCGTCGCTCTTCTTCGCGTCGTTGGCGATCGATTTCAGCTCTTCGTACTTCTTCGCGTACTGGGCGACCAGCTTGTCACGCTTCAGTTCACGCTGGATCAAAGCAGTTTTTGCCACAGTGCACCTATCAGGACTTGAACGGGAAACGGAAGCCGGCCAGCAGTGCCTTGCACTCTTCGTCCGTCTTCGCCGTGGTGGTGATCGAGATGTTCAGGCCGCGGATGGCGTCGACCTTGTCGTACTCGATTTCCGGGAAAATGATCTGTTCCTTGACGCCGATGTTGTAGTTGCCGCGGCCGTCGAAGGCGCGCGAGCTCACACCGCGGAAGTCGCGCACGCGCGGCAGGGCCACGGTGACGAAGCGGTCGAGGAATTCGTACATGCGCTGGCCGCGCAGCGTGACCATCGTGCCGATGGCCTGGCCTTCGCGGATCTTGAAGCCGGCGATGGCCTTCTTGGCCTTGGTCACCACGGGCTTCTGGCCGGCGATCTTGGTCAGGTCGCCGACGGCGTTTTCCATGACCTTCTTGTCCGCCACCGCCTCGCTCACGCCCATGTTCAGGGTGATCTTGGTGATGCGCGGCACCTGCATCGGCGACTTGTAGCCGAACTTCTCGGTCAGCTCCTTGGCGACCTTGGTGCGGTAGTGATCTTGCAGACGTGCGGGCATGGTCAGGCCTTGATTTCTTCGCCGGAGGACTTGAAGACGCGCTTGCGGTTGTCGCCGTCGACCTTGATGCCGACGCGGTCGGCCTTGCCGGTGGCGGCGTTGTAGATCGCCACGTTGGAGATGTGGATCGGCATGGCCTTCTCCACGATGCCGCCGGTGGTGCCCTTCAGCGGGTTCGGCTTGGTGTGCTTCTTCACCAGGTTGATGCCTTCGACGACGAGGTGCTCGTCGTCCTTGCGCAGCACCACGGTGCCGCGCTTGCCCTTGTCGCGGCCGGTCAGCACGATGATCTGGTCACCCTTGCGGATCTTGTTCATGGCGGTTCCTTACAGGACTTCGGGGGCCAGGGACACGATCTTCATGAACTTCTCGGTGCGCAGTTCGCGCGTGACCGGGCCGAAGATGCGGGTGCCGATGGGCTCCAGCTTGTTGTTGAGGAGCACGGCGGCGTTGCCGTCGAACTTGATGAGGGAGCCGTCGCCGCGGCGAATGCCCTTGGCGGTGCGGACGACCACGGCGCTGTAGACCTCGCCCTTCTTGACGCGGCCACGCGGAGCGGCTTCCTTGATGCTCACCTTGATGATGTCGCCGACGCTCGCGTAGCGACGCTTGGAGCCGCCCAGCACCTTGATGCAAAGAACGGACTTCGCGCCGGTGTTGTCGGCGACTTCGAGCCGAGATTCAGTCTGGATCATTTCGTTTATTCCCAACTTGACCCGAACACTTCCTGCTGGACTATTCCAGCGAGGACATCGGGGCAGTCTTGGGCCCGCCGTCATTGAGGACCCCCAGCCGCTTGCGGCTGTGATGACGGACCCGTCAATTCCGAATGGGCGACGCCGCCTCCGAGGAAGCGACTGGACAAAAACCACCCGCCTGGAAGGAGGCGAGCCCGCGATTATGACCTATTGACGGGATTTGTCAAACAGGTCCTGCAGCCCTGGTGGCTGGAGGTAGGAGGCAGCGAGCGCGCGGAAGCTCTCCACCTGGGGATCGACGCCGGTCTCCTGCCGCAGCAGTGCGCCAACCTCCCCGGCCAACTGCCCCGCCAGGGCCGCATCCAGGAACAGCATCCGCGACCGCCGCGCCAGCACGTCCTCGACCGTGCGCGCATATTCATGGCGGCCGGCGAAAAGCACCATGCCGGCGGTGAGGCCACCCCCGAGGTGGCGAGGGTCGCCACCCAGCGCGGCGAGCTGCGCCGCCTCCGATCCATACAGATGGGGCCCGGGCGCCGCACTCAAGGGCGTGGCGGCCGCGCCCTGGCCCGGCGCGCCCACCAGCGGCAAGTTGGCAGTCACTCCCGAGGCGGCCCGCGGCAGCAGGTGGGCCGCGAAACATTTCTCCAGTACGTCCTCCGCCATCGCCCGGTAGGTCGTCCATTTGCCGCCGGTCACGGTGACCAGGCCCGAGCGGCTCACCAGCACGGTGTGCTCGCGGCTGAGCGCCTTGGTCGGCTCGTCGCCGTTGCCCACCGGCCGCACCAGCGGGCGCAGGCCGACCCAGGTGCTGCGGATGTCCTGCGCCCGTGGGGCGCGCACCAGGTAGCGGCCGGACTCCCCGAGGATGAAGTCGAGTTCCTGCGGAAACGGCCGCGGCTCGCGCGGCAGGTCGTCGCGCGGCGTGTCCGTGGTCCCCAGGATCAGCTTGCCCAGCCACGGCACCGCGAACAGCACCCGGCCATCGGCCGTCTTCGGCACCATCAGCGCGTGCTGGCCGGGCAGGAAATCGCGGTCCACCACCACGTGCACGCCCTGGCTGGGCGCCACCATGGGCTGCACCGCGCGGCCGCCGGCCTTTCCGTCCTGCCGCCGCAGGGCGTCGACCCAGACCCCGGTGGCGTTCACCACGCAACGGGCCTGCAGCCGGAATTCGCGCCCGGTCTCGGCATCGCGGGCGGCCACGCCGCTCACCCGGCCCTCGGCGTAGAGCAGGCCCGTGACCTCGCAGTAGTTGACGACCAGCGCCCCGTGCAGCGCCGCCGTCCGGGCCAGCGCCAGGGCGAGCCGCGCGTCGTCGAACTGGCCGTCCCAGTAGCGGATCCCGCCCTTGAGGCCCTCCGGCCGCGCCGTCGGCAGCGCCTGCAGCGTGCGGCCGCGGGAGAGGAATTCCGTGCGGCCCAGGCCGGCGACGCCGGCCAGCGCGTCGTACATCACCAGCCCGGCGCCGTAGAAGGGCATCTCCCAGAGCTTGTAGGCCGGAAGCACGAAGGGCAGCGGCTGCGCCAGGTGCGGCGCGTTGCGCAGCAGGGTGGTGCGCTCGTGCAGGGCTTCGCGCACCAGGCCGATGTCGCCCTGCGCCAGGTAGCGCACGCCGCCGTGCACCAGCTTGGTCGCGCGCGAGGACGTGCCCTTGGCGAAATCGTGCGACTCCAGCAGCACCACGCTCAGCCCGCGCGAGGCGGCGTCGAGTGCCACGCCCAGGCCGGTGGCGCCGCCGCCCACCACCGCCAGGTCCCAGGTGCCGGAGTGCGTCAGGCGCTCCAGCAGGTCTGCGCGCCGCGTCGGGAGCGCGGGCGCTGCCGCTGTGTCGCTCACGGCCTGGCCCACCCCTTCGCGCGCTCCACCGCCTCGCGCCAGCGCGCGAGCTTGGCCAGCCGCTGCGGCTCGGGCAGGCGCGGCTCGAAACGGCGCTCGGCCTGCCACTGGGCGGCGATCTCCTCGCCGCCCTGCCAGAAACCGGTGGCCAGCCCCGCGAGATAGGCGGCCCCGAGCGCGGTCGTTTCCGTCACCTTCGGGCGCACCACCGGCACGCCAAGGAAATCGGCCTGCATCTGCATCAGCAGGTTGTTGCGCGCGGCGCCGCCGTCCACCCGCAGTTCTGCGAGCGGGATGCGGGCGTCGCGCGCCATGGCGCCGAACACGTCGGCCGACTGCAGCGCGATCGCCTCCAGCGCGGCGCGTGCGATGTGGGCGCGGCCCGTGCCGCGCGTGAGGCCGACCAGCGCGCCGCGCGCGTAGCCGTCCCAGTCCGGCGTGCCGAGGCCGGCGAAGGCGGGCACGAGGTAGACGTCGGCCGTGTCGTCGACCTGCGCGGCCAGCGATTCCACTTCGGCCGCCGACTGGATGATCTGCAGGCCGTCGCGCAGCCATTGCACCGTCGCGCCTGCAACGAAAACGCTGCCTTCGAGGCAGTACGCGGTGCGATGTGTTCCCGGCGGGCCCTGCCAGCCAATCGTCGTCAGCAGGCGGTTGCGGCTCGCGACCGGCTGCGCGCCGGTGTTCATCAGCATGAAGCAGCCGGTGCCGTAGGTGTTCTTGGCCATGCCGGGGGCGAAGCAGGCCTGGCCGAAGGTGGCGGCCTGCTGGTCGCCGGCGATGCCCGCGATCGGCAGCGCGGCGCCGAACAGCGACGACTCGGTTTCGGCGATCACCGCGCTGGAAGGCAGCACGTCCGGCAGCACCGCCCGCGGCACCCGCAGCAGCGCCAGCAGCTCGTCGTCCCAGTCCTGCGTGTGCAGGTCGAACAGCAGCGTGCGCGAGGCATTGCTGGCATCGGTGGCGTGCACGCGGCCGCCGGTGAGGTTCCACACCAGCCAGCTGTCGATGGTGCCGAAGGCAAGCTCGCCCGCCTCGGCGCGCTCGCGCGCGCCCGGCACGTGATCGAGCAGCCATTCGAGCTTGGTGCCGGAGAAGTACGCGTCGATGACGAGGCCGGTCTTGCGCTGGATGCGCGCGGCGGCGCGGGCGTCGGCGCGCAGTTGGTCGCAACGCGGCGCGGTGCGCCGGTCCTGCCAGACGATGGCATTGGCCAGCGGCTGGCCGGTGCCGCGGTCCCACAGCAGGGTCGTCTCGCGCTGGTTGGTGATGCCGATGGCCGCCACCTGCCCGCAGCCGCCCACCGTGTCCAGCGCCTCCAGCGCCACGGCGTGCTGCGTGGCCCAGATCTCGCGCGCATCGTGCTCCACCCATCCCGGCTGCGGAAAGTGCTGCGCGAACTCGCGCTGCGCCAGCGCCACCGGCTGGCCCGCGCGATCGAACACGATCGCGCGCGAACTCGTCGTGCCCTGGTCCAGGGCGAGAACGTATTTCATGGGCCGGCAGCGTAACCGATGCGCCGGCGCAGCGACTAGACTCGCCGCCCATGCTGTTGCCCTCCCGCCCCATCGTGTCGCGCCGCGCGCTGCTGCGCGGCGCCGCCGCGGCCTGCGCGCTCGCGGCCGCCGGCTGCGCCACGCGGCGCGCGCCGCCCGCGCCGCAAGGCCCGTCGCAGCTGCGGCTGCTCGGAGAGAAGATCCTGCCGCACGGCCTGCAGGTACAGGGCACGACCGTCGGCGGGCTCTCGGGCCTGGACCACGATCCGGCCACGGGCCTGTGGGTGGCCTTGAGCGACGACCGCTCCGAGCTGCAGCCGGCGCGCTTCTACACGCTGCGCGTCGAGGTCCGCTCCACCGGGCTCGACGTGGAAGTGCTCGAGCCGGTCACGCTGCGCCAGGCCGCGGGCACGCCGTTCCCGCCGCGCCAGGCCCGCGGCGAAGTGGTCGATCCGGAGTCGATCCGCCTGCTGCCCGGGCGCCGCGGCATCCTGTGGACCAGCGAGGGCGACTATCCCGCCAGCCAGTCGCCGGCCCTGCGCGAAGCGCGCCTGGACGGCAGCTTCGTGCGCGAGTTCGAGCTGCCGGCGATGTTCCGCTTCACGCGCCCGGGCACCGGGCCGCGCGCCAACCTCACCTTCGAGGGCCTGACGCTCGCGCCCGACGCTCGCACCGCCTGGGCCGGCATGGAAGCGGCGCTGCACCAGGACGGCCCCGAGCCGGGCGTCGGCCGCCCCGGCGGGCCGTGCCGCTTCACGGCCTTCGACGTCGGCTCCGGCCGCGCCGTGCGCCAGGTGGCCTACCTGCCGGACGCGATCCCGCAGGCGCCGCTGCTGCCGGGGGTGGCCGAGAACGGCGTGAGCGAGATCCTGATGATCGACGCCAGCCGCATGCTGGTGCTGGAGCGCGCCTTCATGGCCGGCCGGGGCGTGTCGCTGCGCCTGTACGAGATCGACACCCGCGAGGGCAGCGACACGCTGGCGCTGCCGCGGCTGGAAGCCGGCAACTACCGCGCCTGCCCCAAGCGCTTCGTGGGCGACTTCTCCCAGCTGGCCCTCTCGCGCCTCGACAACACGGAAGGCATGTGCTGGGGCCCGCGCCTGCCCGGCGGGCGGCGCGCGCTGGTGGTCGTGAGCGACGACAATTTCAGCGCCAGGCAGGTCACGCAGTTCGCGGCCTTCGAATACCTGGGGGAGCAATGATGGACACTTCGCGCATCGCATTCATCGGCGGCGGCAACATGGCCAGCGCCATCATCGGCGGGCTGATCCGGCAGGGTCTCGCGCCGGCCCAGATTGTCGTGGTCGAACCCTTCGCGCAAGCGCGCGCGCGCCTGCAGCAGCAGTTCGGCGTCCGCGCCGACGAACAGGCCGGCGCCGCGCTCGCCTCCTGCGGCCTCGTCGTCTGGGCCGTGAAGCCGCAGACCTTCAAGGAAGCGGCGGCGCAGGCCCGCGCGCACGTGCAGCAGGCGCTGCACCTGAGCGTGGCGGCCGGCATCCGCTCGGACAGCATCGCGGCCTGGCTCGCCACCGAGCGCATCGTGCGCGCCATGCCCAACACGCCGGCGCTGGTGGGCAAGGGGATGACGGCGCTGTTCGCGCGCCCTGGCGTCACGGGCGCGGAGCAGGCGCGCGTGGAGCAGGTGATCGCGACCACCGGCGAATTCCTGTGGGTCGAGGCGGAACAGCAGCTCGATGCGGTGACGGCGCTGTCCGGCTCCGGGCCGGCCTACGTGTTCTATTTCCTCGAGGCGATGACGCAGGCAGGGGCGGAGATGGGGCTGAGCGCCGACCAGGCGCGGCGGCTCGCGGTGGGCACCTTCGCCGGGGCCTCGGAGCTGGCGCGGGCCTCGCAGGAGCCGCTGCAGGTGCTGCGCGAGCGGGTCACGTCCAAGGGCGGGACGACCTACGCGGCGCTCACGTCGATGGAACAGGACCAGGTGAAGGCGCAATTCGTGAAGGCGCTCCATGCCGCCTGCCAGCGGGCGGAAGAACTGGGCGACGAGTTCGGCCGCTAACGGCTCTTGCTCCTCCCCCCTCCGGGGGGAGGTTGGGAGGGGGGCGCTGCGGCGCTCGATCGGCACGCGGAGCGCCCCCACCCCAACCCTCCCCCAGAGGGGGAGGGAGGAAGACCGTCAGGTCAGCGTGTAGGCCACGACCGTCCCCGCGAACAGCGCGAAGCCGAACCAGTGGTTCACCCGGAAGGCCCTGAAACACCCCTCGCGCGAGCGGTCGCGGATCAGCGTGTAGTGCCACGCCGCCTGCGCGCCGGCAGCCATTGCCGTCAGCGCAATGAACAGCGGGGGCACCCGCCCCAGCATCACCGCCGCCCACACCACGATCGCGGCCACGTAGCAGGCCATCACCACCGCCACGTCCGCCCGTCCCAGCGTGATCGCCGAGGTCTTGATCCCGATGCGCAGGTCGTCGTCGCGGTCGACCATCGCGTACTCGGTGTCGTAGGCCAGCACCCAGAACAGGTTTCCCAGCAGCAGCACCCAGGCGAGCAGCGGCACCTGCCCCTGCACGGCCGCGAAGGCCATCGGAATGCCGAAGCTGAAGGCGACGCCCAGCACCGCCTGCGGCATGGCCACGAAGCGCTTCGCATAGGGATAGATCACCGAGATCGCCAGCGCCGCGAACGACCAGGCGATCGCCGCCGCGTTGGTGGTGAGCACCAGCGCGAAGGCTGCCAGCGCCAGCACCGCGCCCAGCACCAGGGCCTCGCGCACCGACACCGCGCCGACGGTGACCGGGCGCTGCGCCGTGCGCTTGACGTGCCGGTCGAACTCGCGGTCGGCCACGTCGTTGACGCAGCAGCCGGCGCTGCGCATCAGCACGGTGCCGAGCGTGAACACGGCGATCAGGTGCCAGCCCGGAAAGCCGCCGGCCGCGATCCACAAGGCGTACAGCGATGGCCACAGCAGCAGCAGCCAGCCCGCGGGACGGTTCCAGCGGATCAGGTCGAGGTAGAGCGCGAGCCTGCCCTTGGCCATCACGACGTGCCCAGCCCCAGGCAGCGCAGGTCGAGCCGGCCGTCGCGCATCGGCGGGCACCAGAAGTAGGAGCCGGTCACCGGCTTCGAGATGCCGAACAGCGCGTCGAAAATGCCGTCGTCGTAGCCCGCCATGCGGCGCATCTGCGCCTCGAAGGCGTAGAACGACTTGCCGAAGGCCACGAACATCAGGCCGGCCTGCATGCTCGCCATCCACGGCATCGAGCGGCGCAGCACGAAGGCCTCGGGATCGAAGCTCTCCTGCGCGGTGCGCTTCACGTGCGCCGTCTCGGGCGCGTCTTCCAGCTCCTCGTTGTCCGACAGGCGCCGGCCGATCACGTGGTCGCGCTTCAGGTCCTCCACCGCCTCGAAGGCGTCGAGGTCGTGCACCCATTGCTGGACGGCGACGTAGCTGGCGCCGTCGAGGCCTGCGCCCAGGCCGTGGGCGAAGGCGGCCTCTTCCGCGGCCGCGCCTTCCGGGTTCTCGGTGCCGTCCTCGAAGCCGGTGAGGTCCTTGCCGTGCCTGTCGTTCCAGCCGTGGCGGAAGGCATCGACCACGGCGTGCGCCACGAAGGCCGGCGCCAGCGCCTTCTGCACCTTGCGCGTGACGTGCAGCAGGTCGCCCAGGTCGGAGCCGCGCAGCCAGGCCCACAAGGTGCCGGGCGTGGCAGGCACCTCCATGCCGTGGGCGCAGAAGTCCGGGAACTCGTGCAGCCCGGGGATCTCCGCGCCGAGCGCCTGCACCAGCGAGGGTCCGAGGCCCAGCACCACGTCGCTGCCGTTGACGAGGGGCGTCACGCGCGTGAGCGCCTCCTTGATGGCGGCGGCGTCGACGCCGGGGCCGGCGAGCCGGAACCAGGCAAAGCGCGCCACCGGCGGCAGCGCATCGAGGATGCCGGGCTGGTAGAGCCGGGCGGGAGCATCGGAGGGTTCTCTCATGGCATCAGGACAGGCGCTTCACGCCCGGAAGTTCGCAGGCATAGATCGAGTTGCGCAGGGCGGCGATGGCCTCGTAGCGGGTGAAGCTGCGGCGCCAGGCCAGCACCACGCGCCGGCTCGGCGGCTCGCCCTCGAAGGGGATGTACTTGACGAAGGCCTGGTCCTCGCTGCGCCGCTTGGGCCTGGTGGAGAACGCCTCCTTGGGCACCGACAGGCGCGGCACCAGGGTCACGCCCATGCCCGCCGCCACCATGTGCTTGATCGTCTCCAGCGAGGAGCCCTCGAAGCTCTTGCGGATGCCCTCGGCGTCGCTGGAGAAGCGCGCGAACTCGGGGCACACCTCCAGCACGTGGTCGCGGAAGCAGTGTCCGGTGCCGAGCAGCAGCATGGTCTCCTGCTTCAACTCCTCGGCGTTGATTTCCTTGTGCGTGGCCAGGTGATGGTTGCTCGGCACCGCGGCGAGGAAGGGCTCGTCGTACAGCGGCGCGATGGCCAGGCCGGTGTCCGGGAAGGGCTCGGCCATGATGGCGCAGTCGATCTCGCCGGTGCGCAGCATCTCCAGCAGCTTGACGGTGAAGTTCTCCTGCAGCATCAGCGGCATCTGCGGCGTGCGCGCGATGGCCTGGCGCACCAGGTCCGGCAGCAGGTAGGGACCGATCGTGTAGATCACGCCCAGGCGCAGCGGGCCGGCCAGCGGATCCTTGCCGCGCTTGGCGATCTCCTTGATCGCCGCGGCCTGCTCCAGCACGCTTTGCGCCTGGCGCACGATCTCCTCGCCCAGCGGCGTGACGGCGACCTCGTTGGCGCTGCGCTCGAACAGCTTCACCTCGAGCTCTTCCTCCAGCTTCTTGATCGCGACCGACAGCGTCGGCTGCGAGACGAAGCACGCCTCCGCCGCGCGGCCGAAATGCTTTTCGCGCGCGACGGCGACGATGTACTTGAGCTCGGTGAGCGTCATGGGTGCAGGTTAGGGTAAGGCCGCGGCAAAAGCTATCGGCTCCGGTCAAGCCTTCAGGTATTCCGATTTTCCACCCAACCAGCGGCTCACGTGGTGCTGCGCCAGCCCGGGGTGCCGATCGAGCATGGCCGGCGCCACGGCGCGCGCCCATTCCAGCAGCGGCGCATCGAGGGCGAGGTCGGCGAAACGCAGCAGGGGCGCGCCGGACTGGCGAGCGCCGAGGAACTCGCCCGGGCCGCGGATCTCGAGGTCGCGGCGGGCGATCTCGAAGCCGTCGCTCGTCTGCGCCATGGCCTTCAGGCGGGCCCGTGCCGTCTCGCCCAGGCGGCCGTGGTCGCCCGCCGAATACAAAAGGACGCAGGCCGAGGCCGCCGCGCCGCGGCCGACGCGTCCGCGCAGCTGGTGCAGCTGCGACAGGCCGAAGCGCTCCGCATGCTCGATCACCATCAGCGAGGCATTGGGCACGTCGACGCCGACCTCGATCACGGTGGTGGAGACCAGCACGCCCATCTGGCCGCCGGTGAAGAGCGACATCACGGCCTTCTTCTCCGGCACCGGCATGCGCGAATGCAGCAGGCCCACCAGCACGCCGGGCAGGGCTTCGCTCAGTTGCTGGTGGGTGGCCGTGGCGTTGGTGAGGTCGAGCGTCTCGCTCTCCTCGATCAGCGGGCACACCCAGTAGACCTGCCGGCCCTGCGCCACCTGCCCGCGGATGCGCTCCACCACCTCGTCGCGGCGGCTGTCGGCGATCAGCTTGGTGACGACGGGCGTGCGGCCCGGGGGAAGTTCGTCGATGGTGGAGACGTCCAGGTCCGCGTAATAGCTCATGGCGAGCGTGCGCGGGATGGGGGTGGCGGACATCATGAGCAAATGAGGTTCCCGCTGCGCGGAAGCGTCGGCCCCCATCTTCCCGCGCAAGGCCAGGCGCTGTTCCACCCCGAAGCGATGCTGTTCGTCGATGATCGCCAGCGCCAGCGCCTTGAACTGCACCTGCTCCTGGATCACCGCGTGGGTGCCGACCACCAGCGCGGCCTCGCCGCTGGCGATCAGCGCCAGCATCTCGCCGCGCTCCTTCTTGCGCTGGCTGCCGGTGAGCCAGGCCACGCGCAGGCCGCGCGGCGCGAGCAGCGGCTCGAGCCAGCCGATCAGCTTGCGAAAGTGCTGCTCCGCCAGGATCTCGGTCGGCGCCATCAGCGCGCACTGCCAGCCGGCGTCGATCGCGATGGCGGCCGCGAGCGCCGCCACCACCGTCTTGCCGGAACCCACATCGCCTTGAAGCAGCCGGTGCAGCGGGCGCTCGCACGCGAGGCCCTGCGCGATCTCCTGCGAGACGCGGCGCTGCGCCTGCGTGAGCTGGAAGGGCAGCGCCGCGAGCAACTGCTCGTGCAGCCCGCCGGGGCGGGTGCGCAGCGCGGGAGCGCGCAGGCTGTCATGCGCGCGCCGGCTTTCCACCTGCGACAGCTGCTGCGCCAGCAGCTCCTCCGCCTTCAGGCGCTGCCAGGCGGGATGGCTGCGGTCTTCCAGCGCCGCCAGCGACACCTCCGGCGTCGGGTGGTGCAGGAAATGCAGCGCCTGATTGAGCGTCCATTCGCGCGCGCGCCCCGGCGCCGGCGGCGCGTCGGGCGGGATCGTCTCGGACAGGTCCGCCCGCTCCAGAGCGCTGGCCACCGCCTTGCGCAGGTAGGCCTGCGGCAGGCCGGCCACCGTGGAATAGACCGGCGTCAGCGCCTGCGCCAGCGCGCCGCCGGCCGCCTTCCAGCCCGGATGCACCATCTGCCAGCCCAGGAAGCCGCCCTTCACCTCGCCGCGGATGCGCAGGTGCGCGCCCACGGCCAGCGATTTCTGCTGCGAGGGGTAGAAGGTGAAGAAGCGCAGCACGCAGGTGTCGGTGCCGTCGTCCACCTTCACCACCAGCTGGCGGCGCGGCCGGTACTGCACCTGGCTGTCGACGACGGTGGCCTCGATCTGGATCGTGTCGCCCTCGCGGGCGTCGCGCAGCTTCACGATCCGCGTCTCGTCCTCGTAGCGCAGCGGGATGTGCAGGGCCAGGTCGATGTCGCGTTCGAGGCCCAGCTTGTTCAGGGCTTTCTGCGGTTCGGACAGCGCCTTGGGTTCCGGCATGGGACAATTCTGCCCTGCAATTCCCTTCCCACTCGGAACGGGCCGTCCGCGCTTCGCGCAGCCGACGGCACAGTCCCGAAAATGCATCGCGACCGCGCTGCATAGCGGCCCTCAAGCACATGCGCCACTTCACCCTGGGCGATTTCGATTTCGCCCTGCCCCCCGGACTGATCGCCCAGCATCCGGCCGCCGAACGCAGCGGCTCGCGGCTGCTCGATGGCACCGGTTCCGCCCCCGTCGACCGCATCTTTCGCGAACTCCCCGGGCTGCTGCGCGCGGGCGACCTGCTGGTGTTCAACGACACCCAGGTCGTGAAGGCCCGCCTGTTCGGCGAGAAGCCCACCGGCGGCAGGCTGGAACTGCTGGTCGAACGCGTGCTGGGCGAGCGCGAGGTCGTGGCCCACATGAAGGTGAGCAAGAAGCCGCCCGCGGGCACCGAGCTGCGCATGGACGGCGGCTTCACGGCCACCCTGCTCGGTCGCTGGCCAGACGAGGACGGCCCCCTGTTCCGCCTCGCCTTCAGCGCCGAGCCGTACGCGCTCATGGAGCGCCACGGCCACGTGCCGCTGCCGCCCTACATCACCCACGCCGACACCGCCGAAGACGCGCGCCGCTACCAGACCGTGTTCGCGAAGAACCCCGGCGCCGTCGCCGCGCCGACCGCCGCCCTGCACTTCGACGAGGCCGTGCTGGCGGCGCTGGAGGCGCGCGGCGTGCAGCGCGCCAGCGTGACGCTCCACGTCGGCGCCGGCACCTTCCAGCCGGTGAAGACCGAGGACATCGCGCAGCACCGCATGCACAGCGAGTGGTACCAGGTGCCGCAAGCGACGCAGCAGGCGATCGCGGAGCTGCGCGCGCGCGGCGGCCGGCTGGTGGCCGTGGGCACGACCACCGTTCGCACGCTGGAGTCCTGGGCCCGCAGCGGCCAGGCCAGCGGCGACACCGACATCTTCATCACGCCCGGCTTCGCCTTCCGCGAAGTCGACCTGCTGCTCACGAACTTCCACCTGCCGAAGTCGACGCTGCTGATGCTGGTGAGCGCCTTCGCCGGCTACGAGCACATGATGGAGCTGTACCGCCACGCGGTGGCCAGCCGCTACCGCTTCTTCAGCTACGGCGACGCCATGCTGCTCGCGCGCAACTGAATCCCCGAGACCCATGCTGAAGTTCGAACTCCTGAAGACCGAAGGCCGCGCCCGCCGCGGCGTCCTCACGCTCAACCACGGGGTCGTGCAGACGCCCATCTTCATGCCCGTGGGCACCTACGGCACGGTCAAGGGCGTGACGCCGCGCTCGCTGGAGGAGATGGGCGCGCAGATCATCCTGGGCAACACCTTCCACCTGTGGATGCGCCCCGGCCTCGACGTGCTGCAGCAGTTCGGCGGCCTGCACGGCTTCGAGCAGTGGGGCCAGCCGATCCTCACCGATTCGGGCGGCTTCCAGGTCTGGAGCCTGGGCGAGATGCGCAAGATCAGCGAGCAGGGCGTGAAGTTCGCTTCGCCCGTCAACGGCGACAAGCTGTTCCTCACGCCCGAGGTCTCGATGCAGATCCAGACCACGCTGAACTCCGACATCGTGATGCAGTTCGACGAGTGCACGCCCTACGACACGCAGGGCCACATCACGACCGAGGCGGAGGCGCGCCATTCGATGGAGCTGTCGCGCCGCTGGGCGCTGCGCTGCCGGGCCGAATTCGCGCGGCTGGAGAACCCCAACGCCCTGTTCGGCATCGTGCAGGGCGGCATGCACGAGCACCTGCGCGAGGAGTCGCTGGCGGCGCTGGTCGACATGGACTTCCCCGGCTACGCGATCGGCGGCGTCAGCGTCGGCGAGCCCAAGGAGGACATGCTGCGCATCATGGCGCACACGCCGCACCGGCTGCCGGCGCACAAGCCGCGCTACCTGATGGGCGTGGGCACGCCCGAAGACCTGGTCGAGGGCGTGGCGCAGGGCGTGGACATGTTCGACTGCGTGATGCCCACCCGCAATGCGCGCAACGGCCACCTGTTCACGCGCCACGGCGACCTGAAGATCCGCAACGCCAGGCACCGCAGCGACCCGCGGCCGCTGGACGAAACCTGCACCTGCTACACCTGCCGCGGCCACACGCGCGCCGACGGCACGGCGAGCGGCGGCTTCTCGCGCGCCTACCTGCACCACCTGGACCGCTGCGGCGAGATGCTGGGTCCCATGCTCGCGACGATCCACAACCTGCACTTCTACCTGAACCTGATGCGCGAGATCCGAGAGGCGCTGGAGGCGGGGACCTTCGCGGCCTTCGCGCTGGCGTTCAGGCAGGACCGGGCACGAGGCGTGTGAAAGGCCCCGCGCCGGTCGCACCGGCCGGCGCGCCGCAGCTGTGGCAGAACTTCGCGAACGCGCTCTTGCGCGTCGTGCACTGGCCGCAGCGGTCGAACAGGCCGATGCCGCAGTGCGGGCAGAAGTCGATCTTCTCGTTCTTCAGGTCCACCGGCCGCTCGCAGCCGGGGCACACGCCCTTCGCCAGGCGGGCCAGCGCCGTGTCGTAGCTCAGCTCCTCGCGCCGCCTGGCATCCGGCAACTGCTCCGCGGCCTTCTGCCGCTCGAGATAGCGATGCAGCGCGACGATGGCCTGCCGCCCCACCAGCACCGTCACCACGATGCCAACGATGTAGCGCACATAGCCGCCGTAGCTGGGGAGGTACGGCACCAGCTCCACGAAGAAGGCGAACAGTGCGAAGAAGACGAAGCCCCAGACGAAGGGCCACCAGGTGCCGTGGCGCTTGGTGCGCAGCAGCCAGCCGGCGATCACCAGCAGCGGCAGCGTGAGCGCCAGGCGGTAGAGGAACACGCGCAACTCCACCCGGCGCGCCTCGGCGTTCATGGACTTGAGCGCCTCGCCTTCCATCTGCTGCAGCTGCAGGCGCGAGCGCGCTTCCAACTGGCGCGCATCCAGCAGCACCTGGTCCTGCCGCTGCTGCGCAGCCTGCGCCGCGCGCTCGGCCTGCTTGAGGCGATCGAGCTGCTGCGTGCGCGCGATCAGCTCCGGGTCCTGCTCCGACAGCTGCGTGACACGCCGCGTCGCCAGCCAGTTCTGGAAGGTTTCGCGGGCGGTCTGCGTGTCGGCTTCCGCGACCCGGCGCTTGAGCCTCGCCTGGTCCAGCGCGTCCTGCGCCTCGCGTGCCGTGCCTTCGGCCTGCCGGATGCCCGCGCGCAGGCGCTCGGTGGCGGCGCGGTCCATGAAGTCCTCCACCCGCAGCGGTTTCTCCACCTTGGGCAGGTCGCCCACGATGGTGCCGCCCAGCCCGATCAGGAAGCCGGCGAAGACCACCGCCACCAGCCACAGGCCGCGACGGAACCATTTCTCGGACAGGCGCAATGCCTTGCTCATGATCCACTTCCTCCCTTGCGCATCATTGCAGCCGAACTGGCGCGCCGCCAAGCCCGCAACGCTGCATCCAGGCGAAAACCGAACCCGCCGTCACCGTCTCGACACGGTCGCTGAAGCGCTTGGCGTCGGGATGGTCGTCGAAAGCGGGCGTCCTGCCCGCTCTGATCAGGGGACGAGCAGTTGCGCCACCCGCTGGTGCAGCCGTTCCGGCTGGACCTGTGCCGCTGCCAGCGGCGCACCCACGTTCAATCCGACGCGGTTGAACACGCCGCGCCGGAACGGCCGCACCATCGCGTTGCCCTGCTCGATGCGGCTGAAGAAGGAGCCCCACAGGTTGGTCAGCGCCAGCGGGATCACCGGCGGCTGCACGCCGTCGGCGCGGGCGCGCTCCAGCACCTTCATGATGCCGCCCTTGAAGGGCTGCAGCGTGCCATCGCGCGTGATCGCGCCCTCGGGAAAGATCGCCAGCAGGTCGCCCTCGCGCAGCACCTGGGCAGCGCGCTCGAACGCTGCCTCGTACACCGCGGGATCGTCCTTCTGCGGCGCGATGGGGATCGCCTTGGCGAGCTTGAACAGCCAGCCCAGCACCGGCAGCCTGAAGATGCGGTGGTCCATCACGAAGTAGATCGGCCGCGGGCTCGCCGCCATCAGCAGCACCGCGTCGACGAAGCTCACGTGGTTGCAGGCCAGCAGCGCGGGGCCGGCCACCGGGATGTGGGCGTCGCCGCGCACGCGGAAGCGGTAGACGATGTGCGTGGCCATCCAGGCCACGAAGCGGATCAGGTACTCCGGCACCAGCAGGAAGATGTAGCCGGCCACCAGCGCGTTGGCAATCCCCACGGCCAGGAAGATCTGCGGGATGGTGAACCCCGCTTTCAGCAGCGCGCCCGCGATCACCGAGCTGCCGATCATGAACAGCGCGTTGAGGATGTTGTTGGCCGCGATGATGCGCGCGCGGTGGGTGGGCTGGGCGCGCAGCTGGATCAGCGCGTACATCGGCACCGAATAGAGGCCCGCGAAGAGCGACAGCAGCGCCAGGTCGGCCATCACGCGCCAGTGCGCTGCGATGCCGACGAACTGGCCGAGCGTGAGGCTGGCGGCCGGCGGCAGCGCGCGCGAGGCGAAGTACAGGTCCACCGCGAACACGGTCATGCCGAGCGCGCCCACCGGCACCAGCCCGATCTCCACGTGCCGGCGCGACAGCATCTCGCACATCAGCGAGCCCGCGCCGATGCCGACCGAGAACACCACCAGCAGCAGCGAGGCGACCTGCGCGTTGCCGTGCAGCACCTCCTTGGCGAAGGAGGGGAACTGGCTGAGGAACACGGCGCCGAAGAACCACATCCAGCTGATCCCGAGCAGCGAGCGGAACACGACGACATTGGCGTGCGCGAGCTTCAGGTTGCGCCAGGTCTCGCTGAAGGGATTCCAGTTGATGCGCAGTTCGGGCGCGCTGGCCGGCGAGGCCGGGATCGCGTGGGCGACCAGCCGGCCCGCGATCGCCAGCGCCACGCACGCAATGCCCACGGTTTGCGGTCCGATGGCGGGGATGTCGACGATCAGGCCGCCCGCCACCTGCCCGAGCAGGATGGCGACGAAGGTGCCCATTTCGACCATGCCGTTGCCGCCGGTGAGCTCGCGCTCGTCCAGGTGCTGCGGCAGGTAGGCGAACTTCACCGGCCCGAACAGCGTGGAGTGCAGGCCCATGAGGAACGTGCAGGCGAGCAGCACCACGACGTTGGCGGCGAAGAAGCCCCAGCTCGCGAGCAGCATGATGGCGATTTCCAGCCACTTCACGAGCAGGATCAGGCTGCGCTTGTCGTACTTGTCCGCCAGCTGGCCGCTGGTGGCGGAGAACAGCAGGTAGGGCAGGATGAACAGCGCGCCGATCGCGAGGCCCGCCATTGCCGGCGGCATCCAGGCCACCTGCAGCTGGTAGGTGACCATCACCGTGAAGGCGAACTTGAACAGGTTGTCGTTGGCGGCGCCGGCGAACTGGGTCCAGAAGAAGGGCGCGAAGCGGCGCTGGCGCAGCAGCGCGAACTGGTTCGGGTGCGCCTCGCGCGCGGCGCCAGTGCCGGCTTCGGCGGCGACGGTGTCCATGCGGTTCTCCTCCGTTGCGGATCATGGCCCAGGATCGGGCGGACGGCCGCAGTCTCGCCGCCGGCCGGCGCGAAGTGCTGCGATTCCGCTACATTGCCAGCGGGCAGCCCGCCCGGTATCGCATTCCTGTACTTCCATGAGCACCACCGCCGACCTCGTCCTCGCCCTGAAGAAGGAGCTGAAGGCCGCGCAGATGACGTACGCAGACCTGGCGCGGGGCCTGGGCATGGCCGAATCGAGCGTCAAGCGCATGCTGGCGAAGGGCGACATGGCCTTGTCGCGCATCGACGCGATCTGCCGCGTGCTGAAGCTCGATTTCGCCGACCTGGCGCGCCGCGTGGCCGACGCGCAGCCGCTGCTGAAGGAGCTGGCGCAGGAGCAGGAGCGCGCCGTGGTGGCCGACAAGAAGCTGCTGCTGTGCGCGATCTGCGTGCTGAGCCAGTGGACGCTGGAGCAGATCACGAGCGAGTACCGTCTGGGCGAAGCCGAGTGCATCAAGTACTTCGTGGCACTGGACCGCATCGGCATCATCGAGCTGCGGCCCCTGAACCGCTACCGCCTGAAGCTGGCGAAGACCTTCCGCTGGCGCCCGCACGGGCCGGTGATGCACTACTTCCGCGACCACGCGGTGCTGGACTACTTCAACGGCGGCTTCGACGGCCCGGCGGAGGGGCTGCTGCTGGTGCACGGCAGCGTGAGCCGCGCGATCGCGCCTTCGTTCATGGACCGGCTGCAACGGGTGGCGCAGGACTTCGCGCAGCAGCACCACGCGGACCAGAAGCTGCCGGCCAAGGAGCGCGAAGGCTACACGCTGGTGCTGGCGATGCGCAGCTGGGAGTTCGCGGCGTTCACGCAGTTGCGGCGGCGGTAACACCAAACTTCCGGACGCAGAGGGCGCAAAGGGTACGCAGAAGGCGCAAAAGAACATCCATTGAAGATTCCTTTTTGCGTTCTCTGCGTACCCTTTGCGCCCTCTGCGTCCGGAAGTCGGGTTTTCACGGCGCTCAACGAAACACGGTGAGCACCCCCGTATAGCCATACAGGTTCTTGCGCCCGATCTCGCCGCCGGCGAAGAAGCCCACCAGCGGCACGTCGCCCAGGGCGCGGCGCACGATCTGCATCTCCGCGCTCGGGCCGCCGAAGTGCGGGCCGCCGCGGCCGGCACAGCTGACGTAGATCGCGCCCGCGATCGGGCTGGTGGCGGCGCTGGGCGGCGCCAGCGGGTCGGGCGCGGTGAGGGCGCTGGCGGCGGCCAGCGGCAGTTCCTCCGGTTCCAGCTCCTCGCGGATCTCCGCGCAGATGCGCACCAGGTCGGCCCGCGCCGCCTCCATGTCGCGGCGGCAGAAGGCCAGGCGCATGCCCTCGTCCACCTTGCTGGCCACGGCCACGCCGCGCTTGCGCGGATCGAGGCCGATGATGTGCCGCACCACCACGTCGGTGCCGAAGTGGCCGGTGCGGCTCACCACGTCTTCGCTCGCCTGCGTCAGGCCCACCAGCGTGGCGCGCAAGGCCGTCATCGCGGCCTGCGGCTGGTCCAGCGAGATGCGCAGGTCTTCCAGCAGCACGTCGAGCGCGGGCTCGCCATCGAGCTCGGTCACGAGGTTGCCCTCGGCGCCGGTGATGCTGCGCGCCGGCGCCACCGGCTGGCAGCCCTGCGTGATGCGCGAGACCAGTTGCACGCCCTCGGCGAAGGCCACGCCGGAGAGGCCGCCGCGGAACACGCCGCCGGCCTTGCCCTGCCCGCGCAGGTTGCCGCTGCCGCCGATGGCGAACTGCACCACGTCGGAGCGGCTGGAGGCCAGCCCCCCGAACAGGTAGCCGGTGGCCGTGCGGTCCGCCATTTCCGCGATCAGTTCGGCCAGGTCGGGCGTGGCCGCGTCGGCATGGACCAGGGCCGTGTGGGCGCGGAAGGTGCCGGGCAGCGGCGCGACGCCGGAGAACACCCGGTACTGGTCGTGCGGCACGGCGCACAGCATGACGGCCATGGCCGGCTCGTCGAAGTACTCCACGTTGGACGACAGGATGCCCACGCCCACGGTGCCGGCCCAGTCGGTGACCTCGGGCAGTTCGGCGCCGAGGTGGTCGAGGATCTCCTGCGCGGCGGCCGCGTAGTGGTCGGTGACGTACAGCAGCCCCAGCGTGGGCGAGGGCGCGTAGCCGTGCAGCGTCATCTGCGCCCGCAGTTGCGCCAGCACCAGGCCGGCCGCCATCCGCCACTGCGGGTGCGTGGCATGGCCGAAGGGGAACAGCTGCATGGCGGCTCCTAAGGGGTCGTCTTCTTCGCGCGCGGCTTGCGCGCGGGGGCCTTGCGAGCCGGCGCCTTCTTCGCGGCGGCGCGCTTCGGCGCCGGCGCGGCGCCGGAAGCCTTGGCCATTCCCGCCGCCGCCTTGGCCGTGCCGGTGGCGGCCTTCATGGCCTCCCTGGCCGTGCCCGCAGCCATGTTGCGGGCCGTGTCGGCGGCCGTCTTCTGGGCCGCGTCCTTCATCGCGTTGGCCGCGATCTGCTGGAACTGGTGCGTGAGGGCGCCCCACCACTGCAGCGGATCGACCGGGGCGGCGCCGTTGCCGGCGGGCTTCTCCTCCTCGCCCTTGCTGCCGGCCGCCTTCTTGTCCGCCGCGTCAGCCACCGTGTCGGCGGCGCCGGAGGCGGCGCTGACCGCCGCTTCGGCCGCCTCGCCCATCCTGCGCGCGCCGCTCGCCATCGTCTCCGAGGTCTTCACCCGCAGCGCGTTGGCCAGCTCGCCCATGCTGAAGTTCATGCCCTCCAAGGTGGCGAGCGTCATCTTCTGCACTTCGAGCGCCTGGATGGTCGCCGCGAGCGCCCGGCCGTTCTGCTCCAGCCAGAACTGCACCGCCTTCAGTTCGGCGATGCGCCGTTCCAGCTCCTCGACGTTGAGCGTCGGCGCCACCCAGTTGGACAGGTGGGGCAGCTGGGGCATGCTTTGCGACGCCCCCTTGGCCAGGTTCTGCAGGAAGTCGAAGCCGGGGACGAGTTTGGCAAAGCCGAAGTCGCTGCTTTCGCTCATGGCCAGGCTCTCCTCGGGGGCAGTTGTCGTGCTGACAGCTTACCCCAAGGCCGGCCCTACTGGTGCGCTGCGCGCGGGCCCCGCATCTGCACCGGCACCTGCAGCTGCACGGTGCTGGCCTGGCCCTTGGCGTCGCGGAAGTGCAGCGTGAGCGGGATCTGCGTGCCGGCCTTGAACGGGTCCTTCAGGTCCATCAGCATGAGGTGGTAACCACCGGGCGCGAGCTGCAAGGGCTTGCCGGGCGCGATCTTCAGCTCGCCGGCGGCGCGCATCTTCATGATGTCGCCTTCCATCTTCATCTCGTGGATCTCCACGATGCCGGCCGCCCGCGTGTCGGCGCCCACCAGCGTGACCGGCTCGCGCGCGGTGAGCGTCATGTAGGCGCCGCTCGATTGCTGCCCCGGCACGATGGGCCGCGCCCAGGCGCCCTGCACGGCCACGGGTGCATCGGCCGCCTGCGCCGCGAGGGCGGCGGTGGCCAGCAGCAGGGATGCGAGAACTTTCATCATCTTTCTTCCTCCTTCAACGGAATTTCGGCGCCCGCCGCTCCCGCAGCGACGCGATGCCTTCCTGCACGTCCGGGCCGGCGAAGCCCATGAACTCCAGCGCCAGCGAGGTGTCGAAGGACGGCCCCGCCTGCCGCAGCCAGTTGTTCAGAGCGTACTTGGTCCAGCGGATCGCGCTCTGGCTGCCTTGCGCCAGCCGGTCCGCGATCTCGTAGGCCCGGGGCAGCAGCTGCTCGCCCTCGACGGCGAGCGAGACCAGGCCGATGCGCTCGGCTTCCTCGCCGCTGACCGGATCGCACAGCAGCAGGTAGTACTTGGCCTTGGCCAGCCCGCACAGCAGCGGCCACACGATGGCGGCATGGTCGCCCGCCGCCACGCCCAGGCGGGTGTGGCCGTCCACGATCTTCGCGTCGCGCGCAGCCAGCGAGATGTCGGCCAGCAGACCCGCCACCAGCCCGGCGCCCACGGCCGGGCCGTGGATCGCGCTGACGATCGGCTTGTCGCAGTTGACGACGCTGTAGACCAGGTCGCGCGCCTCCTTCCACACCCGGGCGCGGATGTCGAAGTCGCTGGCCATGTCCTGCACCAGCGCCAGGTCGCCGCCGCCCGAAAAGCCCAGACCCTCGCCGCGCAGCACGGCCACGCGCACGCTGTCGTCCGCGCCCACGTCGCGCCAGATCTCGGCCAGTTCGCGATGGCCGGCATGGCCGGCGGTGGGCAGCTTGCCGTTGGCCGCCTTCATCTGGATGTCGAGCACCGAATCGTCCGGGCCGCGACGCGCGATGCGCAGGGTTTCGTAGCGGGCGTAGTCCATGGGGGCACAGCTTAGTCCAGGCCGCCCGGCCGTGGCCGCATCCCGGCCTTGCCGCGCCGATGGGCTCGGCGCCCGCGCGCCGCCTGCCGGACTGTCGGCATGCTCCTACGCCGGCCGATGGTCCGGACATCTCGCCGCACTGCAGCAGGTTCTGCTACGGTTCGGTCGCATGACGCTCGTGGAGATCCTCTATCCGTCCTGCGCCCTGTTCCTGGACTTCGACGGAACCATGGTGGACATCGCGCCGCAACCGAGCGCCGTGCACGTGCCCGAGCCCCTGATCGCGGTGCTGCAGGGCCTGCACGAGTACCTGCAGGGGGCCATCGCGGTGATCTCGGGGCGGCCGATCGCGCAGATCGACGACTTCCTGCGCCCGCTGCGACTGCCCGTGGCGGGCGTGCACGGCACCGAGCGGCGCGGGCGCGACGGGCACCTGCACCTGCTGCACGCGCAGCCGCTGGACCACGTGGAGGAGGCCGCCTGCCTGCTGGCCGCGCAGAACCCGGGCCTGCTGGTGGAGAACAAGCGCGGCTCGCTGGCGCTGCACTACCGGCAGCGGCCCGAACTGGAGCAGCTGTGCCTGCAGGCGATGGAAAAGGCCGTCGCCGAATCTCCCGGCATCACGCTGCTGCGCGGCAAGATGGTGGTGGAGGCCAAGCCCGGCGGCGCCAGCAAGGGCCACGCGATCGAGGCCTTCCTCGAGGAGCAGCCCTTCGCCGGCCGCACTCCGGTGTTCATCGGCGACGACGTCACCGACGAAGCCGGCTTTTCCACCGTGCAGCGCCTGGGCGGCCTGGGCATCAAGGTCGGCGAGGGCGCCACCTGCGCCTCGCAGCGGCTGGCCGACCCGCAGGCGCTGCGGCAAGAACTGGAGGCGGCCCTCGCCGCCCGTTTCCCCCGAACCACATGAACAAGACAACGTATCCCAACTCGCTGGCGCTGGGCATGATCGGCAACTGCGCCTACAGCGGCCTGGTCGACCGCGAAGGCCGCCTCATGTGGTGCTGCCTGCCGCGCTTCGACGCCGACCCGGTGTTCAACGCGCTGCTGGATCCGAGCGAGAACGCCGCCATCTGGCAGTTCGAACTCGAGGGCCTGGAGCGCAGCGAGCAGGAGTACGAGCCCAACACCGCGGTGCTGCGCACGCGCCTGTACGACGGCCGCGGCCAGGGCATCGAGATCGTCGACTTCGCCCCGCGCTTCTGGAGCCGCGGCCGCATGTTCCGGCCGATGACGCTGGTCCGGCGGGTGAAGGTGCTGCAGGGCTCGCCGCGCATGCGCGTGCTGCTGCGCCCGCGCTTCGAGTGGGGCCGCATCAAGCCGCAGGTGACGCAGGGCAGCACCCACATCCGCTACGTCGGCCCCGGCATGACGCTGCGCGTGAACACCGACGCGCCGATCGCCTACATCCTGGCCGAGACCTGCTTCGTGGTCGACCGGCCGATGAACTTCGTCATGGGCCCGGACGAGACGCTCACCAGCGGCATCGAGGACACCGCGCGCCTGTTCGAGCAGGAGACCATCGGCTACTGGAAGCAGTGGGCGCGCTCGCTCGCCCTGCCGCTGGAGTGGCAGGACGTCGTGATCCGCGCCGCCATCACGCTCAAGCTCTCGCTGTTCGAGGACACCGGCGCCATCGTGGCGGCGATGACCACCTCGATCCCGGAGGCGCCCAACAGCGGGCGCAACTGGGACTACCGCTACTGCTGGTTGCGCGACGCCTTCTTCGTCGTGCGGGCGCTGAACTCCATCTCCGAAGTGGCGACCATGGAGGAGTACCTGCGCTGGCTGATGAACATCGTGATCCGCTCCGGCGGCGGCCACATCCAGCCGCTGTACGGCATCGGCCAGGAGGAGCGGCTGCCCGAGTTGATCCTGGAGCACCTGCCCGGCTACCGCGGCATGGGCCCGGTGCGGGTGGGCAACCAGGCGCAGGAGCATTTCCAGCACGACGTGTACGGCAACATCATCCTGGGCGCGGCGCAGGCCTTCCACGACCACCGGCTGATGCGGCGCGCCACCCGCGCCGAGTTCGTGCACCTGGAGGCCGTGGGCGAGCAGGCCTTCAAGATCTACGACACGCCCGATGCCGGCATGTGGGAGCTGCGCACGCGCGCGCGCATCCACACCTCCTCGGCCCTCATGAGCTGGGCCGCCTGCGACCGGCTGGCCAAGGTGGCGTTGACGCTCGGATTGCCGGAACGCATCCGCTACTGGCGCGAGCGCGCCGACACCATCCGCGGCCGCATCCTGAAGGAATCGTGGAGCGAGGAGCGCCAGGCCTTCGCCGAGAGCTTCGGCGGCCGCGACCTCGATGCCAGCGCGCTGCTGATGGCCGAAGTGAACATGATCGACCCCAACGACGCCCGCTTCGTGGCCACCGTCGACGCGCTGGAGAGGTCGCTGTGCGACGGGCCGTACATGCGGCGCTACGAGGCGGCCGACGATTTCGGCAAGCCCGAGACGGCGTTCAACATCTGCACCTTCTGGCGCATCGACGCGCTGGCGCGCATCGGCCGCAAGGCGCAGGCGCGCGAGATCTTCGAGGTGATGCTCAAGAGCCGCAACCACCTGGGCCTGCTGTCGGAGGACACGCATCCGGTCACCGGCGAGATGTGGGGCAACTTCCCGCAGACCTACTCGATGGTGGGCACCATCAACGCCGCGGTGCGGCTGTCGGCGCCCTGGGATACGGTGATCTGAAGGAGGCCGGTTGAGTCGCCTGGTCGTCGTCTCCAACCGCATCGCCGACCCGCGCAAGACGGCGGCGGGCGGCCTGGCCGTGGCGCTGGCGGAGGTGTTGAACAACACCGGCGGCCTGTGGTTCGGCTGGAGCGGCAAGATCGTCGATGCGGCCGAGGCCGACGACGTGGTGTTCCAGCCCGCCGGGCCGGTGACGCTGGCGATGGTCGACCTGTCGCAGGCGGACCACGACGCCTTCTACCTCGGCTACTCCAACGGCGTGCTGTGGCCGGTGTTCCACTACCGGCTGGACCTGGCCGATTTCGACGCCGGCTACATCAACGGCTACCGGCGCGTGAACCAGCTGTTCGCGCGCAAGCTGCTGCCGCTGCTCAAGCCCGACGACGTGATCTGGGTGCACGACTACCACCTGATCCCGCTGGCGGCCGAACTGCGGGCGCTGGGCTGCAAGCAGCGCATCGGCTTCTTCCTCCACATCCCGCTGCCGCCGCCGCTGATCGTGGCCGCGATCCCCGGCCACGACTGGCTGATCCGCGCCCTGTTCGCCTACGACCTGGTGGGCTTCCAGAGCAAGGCGGACCTGGACCACTTCGCCGTCTACGTGGAGACCGAGGCGCACGCGCAACCGGTGGACGACGGCCGCTGGCGCGCCTTCGGCCGCACGGTGCAGGCGGGCGCCTTCCCGATCGGCATCGACGTGCAGGAGTTCGCCGAGCTCACCCGCGCCCCCGAGGCGGTGCAGATGTACGAGCGCATGCGGCTGGAGTACTCGCGGCGCAAGCTGCTGGTGGGGGTGGACCGGCTCGATTACTCCAAGGGCCTGCCGCAGCGCATGCGGGCGTTCCGCGAGTTCCTCACCAAGAATCCGGACCTGCGCTCCAGCGCCACGCTGATCCAGATCGCCTCGCCCAGCCGCGAGAACGTCAGCGCGTACACCGAGATCCTGCACGAGCTGGAATCCCTGTGCGGCTCCATCAACGGCAATTTCGGCGAGCTGGACTGGATGCCGGTGCGCTACATCCACCGCACGGTGGCGCGCGCGCACCTGCCCGGGCTGTACCGGGCGAGCTGCGTCGCGCTGGTCACGCCGCTGCGCGACGGCATGAACCTCGTCGCCAAGGAATTCCTCGCCGCGCAGAACGCGGATGACCCCGGCGTGCTGGTGCTCTCGCGCTTCGCCGGCGCGGCGGAGCAGCTGCGCGAGGCGCTGCTGGTGAATCCCTACGACACCGAGGGTACGGCGGCGGCCATCCTGCTGGCCCTGCAGATGCCGCTGGAGGAGCGGCGCGCGCGCCACCACGCGCTGATGGAGACGATCCGGCGCTACGACGTGCACTGGTGGTGCGAGAGCTTCCTGGCTGCGCTGGGGCAGGCGCAGGCGGAGGAAAAGGGCACGTCCTGGCTGCGGCTGTGAGCGATGCCCTCACCCCGGCCCCTCTCCCGCGGGCGGGAGAAGGAGCAAGTCAGAAGACGGTGGCGAGCAGGCCCGTGACGCCGATCGCCAGCGCCGCGATGGCGTCGCCCGCGATCAATCCGCCGCCGAACAGCGAGGTGCCGCTCATGTCCTCGGGCAGGTCGCGCTGCTTCGGGGCCCGCAGCGCGATCAGGCTCGCCACCACGCCGCCGGCGCCGAGCCACAGCGAAGTGGGCAGGTTCACGAAGCCGCCGAACGACAGCGCGTAGGGCGAGGGCAGCAGCACCGCATCGACGACGAAGCGCTGCGGCCGGATCCATTTGCGCAGCACTTCGATCGCCAGGCCGATCGCGATGCCCACCACGATGGCCGTGCGCTGGTACGGCTTGTCGTCGGTGAGGCTGCGCAGCACGCCGACGAACTTGTAGGTCATGGCGGAGGTCCACTCCACCGGCTGCTGGCCCGCCGTCATCACCGTCTGGTCCTGCATCAGAACGGGATAGGCCGCCATGAACAGGCGTGCGAACACCACGGCCAGCACCGCACCGACCAGCACGCCCAGCACCTGGTAGCGAAACTGCAGCACGCGCGGCGTGCCCAGGCGCCAGCCGGTGGAGCGGTCCTGCTGCATGTCGCAGGCCACGCTGGTGGACACCAGCAGGATCGCGCCGGCCATGAGCCCGACGCCGGGATCGGCCAGCCCCAGCAGCGCCATCAGCACCACCGAAACGACGAAGGCCGACGAGATCGGGTTGGAGTCGCTCACGCCCACCGAGATGCCGTTGACCAGCGCGAACAGGAACACCAGCGCGATTGCGAGCGCGAGGAAGAACAGCGGCTGGTGCAGCAGCAGGTGGCCGGTGGCGAGCGTCAGCCCCGCCCAGGCCAGCACCCACAGCCACAGCCGGCCGCGGTGCACGCGGCGCCATTGCTCGTCCTCCTGCGGTGCGCGCTCGGCGCGGGCGCTCCCGACGGCGCGGCGGAAGATCAGCGCCAGGTCCACGATGGCCGCGCCCAGGATCGTCCCCAGCGCGATCAGGAAGGTGATCTTGCGAAACGGGTCGCCCGCCTGCAGCCAGCCGATCGAGACGAAGAAGGGCTGCAGTGCCCAGCTCACGACGCCGCCCATGACCGCCGGCACGCCGATGCGCGCACCCACCACCATGCCGGCGCCGAAGGTGGAGGCGGAGAACTCGATCGTCCCCAGCCAGGCCAGCTTGCTGCCGGCCAGGCCCGCCGCCAGCCCCGCCGCGCCGCCGCTTCCGAGTTGCCGGACGGAGTGGCGCAGCAGCCGCGTGTCGGTCAACGCGCGCAGGATGTTGGCGACGGCCAGGCCGGAGGGGAAGGCCAGGCGCAGCCGGTCGACCAGCACCGGCGTATACAGCATGCCCACGCCGACGCCGAACATGCCGACGCAGACGAAGTAGGCAACGAGCTGCCACGCCGGCGGCTGCGGCAGCCCCATCCAGACCATGGCCTGCACCAGCACCGCCATGCCGCTCATGCTGGCCACCGAGGCGGCGGCGGTCTGGATGTAGTTGGCGCCGTGCTTGCCGTCGGCGCCGTAGCCGGCGGTGACGGCGGAGCCGAGCAGGCCGGCCAGCACCTGGCCGCCGACGAAGAAGCCCAGCGAGAAATTCATGTACGCCGCCGTCACGCCGGCCAGCGGGCCCAGCACCAGCATGCCGGTGGCGGCAAGGAGCACGTGGTAGCGCCACGAGCCCTGGGCGGGGAGCCAGGCCCAGCGCTTGCCGCTGACCGGGACGGGGGACGCGTCCATGGCCGCGAGTATCCCTTGCTCCTTCCGGTTGGAGGTGGCCTGGATACTGGCTGCCTTGCTCCCACCCCCGAAGGGGGAGGGAGGAAGACATCACTGCGGGCCGACCACCTTCTGCTCGATCGCGCCGAACACGCTCTGGCCGTCCTTGCCCTTCATCTCGATGCGGATCGTGTCGCCGAAGCGCATGAACTCCGTCGTCGGCTTGCCGTCCTGGATCGTCTCGATCGCGCGCTTCTCGGCGATGCAGCTGTAGCCCTTGGGCCATTCGGTCTTGCCGTTGGCGCCTTCCGCGCCGCGGTTGCTCACCGTGCCCGAGCCGACGATCGAGCCGGCGCGCACGTTGCGCGTCTTGCAGATGTGCGCGATCAGCTGGCCGAAGTGGAAGGTCATGTCGGGGCCGGCCTCGCACATGCCGACCTTGCGGCCGTTCCAGGCGCTTTGCAGCACCAGGTTCACGCGGCCGCCGTCCCAGGCCTCGCCCAGTTCGTCGGGCGTCACCGCCACCGGGCTGAAGGCCGTGGCCGGCTTGCCCTGGAAGAAGCCGAAGCCCTTGGCCAGTTCGGCCGGGATCAGCTGGCGCAGGCTCCAGTCGTTGGCCAGCAGCAGCAGGCGCACCCCTTCCAACGCCTGGTCGGGCGAGGCGCCCATGGACACGTCGCCGGTGACCACCGCGATCTCGGCCTCGAAGTCGATGCCCCAGTCCTCGCTCGGGAACTTCGCATCCTCGCAGGGGCCGAGGAAGTCGTCGCTGCCGCCCTGGTACATGAGCGGATCCTGGTAGAAGCTTGCGGGCACCTCCGCGTCGCGCGCGGCCCGCACCAGCTCCACATGGTTGATGTAGGCCGAGCCGTCGGCCCACTGGTAGGCCCGCGGCAGCGGCGCCATGCACTGCGCCGGATCGAAGGGGAAGGCATGGCGCGCCTTGCCGCCGTCGAGCGTCTGCGACAGGTCCTGCAACTGGGGGGCGATGAAGTTCCAGTCGTCCAGCGCCTGCTGCAGCCGGCTCGCGATCCCGGTCGCATAATGGGCCGACTGCAGGTCGCGCGAGACCACCACCAGTTGCCCGTCGCGCGAGCCGTCCCTGTACGTCGCCAGCTTCATTCCTTGCTCCTCGGTGGGCGCAGGCGCCGGGGTCCGGGCGCACATTACGCATAGAGAAATGGATTTCCCTAATCGTAATTCTAGCCAGGGCTGCGGAACATGAGGGAGCGTGCGGCACCGTGGCGCCGGCTCGTGCCGCTCGCGCTGCTCGTGCTGGCGCTGCACCTGGCCTTGCTGCAGGCCGCGCCGCGCAAGGTCGTGCCCGCGCGGACGCCGCCGCTGCCGTTCGCCACCCGCAGCGTGGCGTCGCCGGCGGCGCTGCTGGTCGCAGCCGCGACCTTGCCGGCCGAGGCGCCCGCTACAGCCTCACTGCTGGCGGCCGAGGCGCCCTCTGCAACCTCCCTGCTGGCGCCAGCAGCCCCCGCTGCCGCGCCGTCACCGGCGCCGGCGCCGCCCGCGCAGCCGGCTGCCGCAACCGGGAAGGCACAGGCCACTGCCGCGACCAAGGCGGCGCGGCATCAGCAGCAGCCACGGCCGGCCGCGCCCCCCGTGCGCCAGGCGGCGGCACCCTCGCCGATCGCGCCGCCTTCCCTGCCCCCCCAGCCGGTTGCGTCGCGCGCCGCCACCGCGCCGCCCTTTGCCCCGCCTCCACCCGCCCGCCTGCACTACGAAGTCACGGTGCAGAAGGGCCCGTTCGCCATCGCGGGCGCCGCCGTCCTGGACTGGCGCCACGACGGCCGGCAGTACGAGGCAAGGCTGGCAGCCAGCGGCATCGCCGGCTCGCGCGTGCAGCGCAGCACCGGCCGCCTCACGCCCGAGGGCCTGGCGCCGGATTACTTCTCCGACAAGGCCCGCAGCGAGCAGGCCACGCATTTCGATCGCGCCAACGGCCGCCTGGTCTTCAGCAACAACCGGCCCGACGCGCCGATCGAAGGCGGCATGCAGGACCGCCTGAGCGTGATCCTGCAACTCGCGGCGCTGGTGGCCGGCCAGCCCGCGAAGTACCCGCCCGGCACGCTGATCGCCATTCCCACCGCGAGCACCCGCGAAGCCGACACCTGGGTCTTTGCCGTGGAAGGCGAGGAGGAGCTGGCGCTCCCCGGCGGCGCGGTGCGGGCATTGAAGCTGCAGCGGCTGCCGCGCCGCGAATACGACCAGAAAGTGGAGCTGTGGCTGGCGCCCCGCATGGATTACGCCCCCGTGCGCCTGCGTCTGACAAACCCCAACGGTGACACCGTGGACAACAGGTGGTCCTCTACCGACAAGGGCTGAGACGAGCCGTACCTAAATTGGGGTCATGGCCAATCCGGCCGGTGCCTGCGGCCCTTCTGCTTGAGTGACACACTTGAATCGAAGTCTTCCGCAGCCAGCTAGAGGCAGAAGGAACACATCATGCAAATGCTTTACGACTCCGATTCTTTCGTGGTGGTGCACCTGCAGGCCAACGAGCCTGCGGAGGGCGAGGCGCACCCGCCGATCGCGCGGCACGGGTTCGAGATTGTCGACAAGCGCTCCAACAAGGAGGTCTACCTCGACGGCACCTGGGCGGACGCCTTCCAGCGGCAGATCAATGCCTGGCAGCTGAACACGCCGACGCAGGAGGAAGTCGAAGCCACGCTGGATGGCTACGCCGAGCTGGCCCAGAACCCGCTCGTGATCCACTGATTTCCTTCGGCCCCGCCCGAGAGCGGGGCCAGCCGGAGCCTCGACGGAGGAGGCTCCCCTTCCCGGGCCGCCCAGTGCGGCCCGTCCCATCTGTAGAGGGGCTCGACCGGCAGCAGCCCGCGCAGCCAGGAAAAAGCCAGGGAGATCGAAAACTGTCCTCCGGGGCGACAAATCGCCGGTCCCCGGCCCGTTACCATGGGCCCATGCGCATCCTCTCCCTTGCCACCGCGCTCCTGCTTGCGGGCTGCGCGGCCCTCGCCCCCGTGCCGGAGACCGCCGGCATCGACGCCGTCCTGATCGGCGAGCAGCACGACGCCGAGGCCCATGGCCGGATCCAGGAGCGCTGGGTCAGCACGCTGGCCCAGAGAGGCCAGCTGGGGGCCGTGGCGCTCGAAATGGCGGAACAGGGGACCAGCACCGCCGGCCTGCCGCGCACGGCCAGCGACGAACAGGTGCGCGAGGCGCTGCAGTGGAACAAGGGCACGGGCTGGCCCTGGGAGCGCTACGGGCCGGCGATCATGGCTGCCGTGCGCGCCGGCGTGCCGGTGGTGGGCGGCAACCTTTCGCGCGATCAGCTGCGCCAGGCGATGAAGGACACGACGCTGGACGTGCTGCTGCCCGGCCCCGCGCTGAAGGCGCAGCAGCAGGCGATCCGCCGCGGCCACTGCGACATG
>Ga0255338_1001012_pt1 | contig 62740 bp, 58 predicted proteins | sample MeOH1_35cm_T4_19_FD_203715 | JGI IMG/M metagenome (GOLD analysis project Ga0255338, IMG submission 203715) | Sandy soil microbial communities from University of British Columbia, Vancouver, Canada - MeOH1_35cm_T4_195 | ecosystem: Engineered > Artificial ecosystem > Sand microcosm > Unclassified ... | reverse complement strand
GTGCGCCTTAGCGGTATTTCGATGCAAGCGAACATCGTCGCAATGAATGCGCGCATCTCGGCGGCACGGGCGGGAGAGTACGGCAGGGAGTTCGCGGTGATCACGCTGGTGCTTGCGGACATCATCAAGGAGATGGATCAACTGATCCGACACGTCGTCGGCTCGAGCGATGCGTCCAAAGGCCCAATCAAAGTTTAACGCGGAGACGCCCTTGAAACGTTACGTCTGTTCCTTCTGCTTGATTGCCTGCAGCTTCCTGGCGCTGGCCTTGGCCGGGACTGCTTCGGCCGAAACGCTAACGATCAACGCGGCGATCAACAAGGCGGGCCGCCAGCGCATGCTGTCTCAGCGCATGGCCAAGGCTTACTGCCAGGCTGGCCTCGGTGTTGAAGTCGAACGTTCGAAGAAGGTCCTCGAACAGTCCGTGGCGCTCTTTGACAAGCAGCTCATGGAGCTGAAGGCGTTCGCGCCCACGCCGGAGATCAAGGACATCTACGCCAGGCTCGAGCAGACATGGATTCCCTATAAGCAGTTGCTGTCCGGCGGCGATCCGAATCTCGATAGCGCGAAAGCAATCGCAAGAATGAGCGAGGACGTGCTGAAGCTTGCGCAACAGGGAACCATCCTGCTCGAGAAACATTCCGGCACCACGATGGGTAAGCTGATCAACGTTGCCGGCCGCCAGCGGATGCTTTCGCAGAGAATCGCCAAGATCAGCATGTTCCGCGCCTGGGGCATTGCCTCCCCCCAAATGGCGCAGGATCTGGACACGGCTACCAGGGAATTCGCAACCGCGCAGGAACTCCTCACCGGGGCGCCGCAAAACATAGAGGCAATCCGTCGCGAACTGCAACTTGCCGGCTCTCAGTGGCTGTTCTTTGAAGAGGCACTCAATCAGACCGGGGTCAGTCGCGCGGAACAGTTGAGAAACATCGCCACGACCAGCGAGCGTATTCTTCAGGTGATGGATGACGTCACCAGCATGTATGAAGGGATGCCCAAGTAACGCGGGAGCGTGAACGAGCGATGCCAGACGCGGCTTTACAGGCAGCCCCGCTTGCAATGCCGGCGAGGCGCACAGCTTCTCCGCAGCGACGGCAGGTTCACACGGATCATATTGCCCACCAGGCGCCAGAACTGATAAGAGGGGTGGCCGGGATTCGTCAATATCTTTAGCTTCAGAGATTGACGACTGTACTAAACCGCTGACGCGGTAGTGGGAGGGAAGCGGAGGTCAGTGCCTGCGTTCGGTCAGGACGGTTGGCTGGTGCCGGGCCCAGGGAAGGGATGAGCCGGCGGCTGGGAGCAGCATGGAGCTGCCCGACCGGGCATTCCACTCCCTGTTCCCAGGAGGTCCGTCATGACCCCGCTCCATCAACGCAGTGCGGGCTCATCCACTGAAGGGCCGGGCAATGGAGCCGCTATTGCGTTCCGCATGGCGGCCCAAGGGGCTACTGTCGTTGCAGTGGACAAGGATTTGCACGCAGCCGTGCGTACACAGCGTCAGATCCAGGACGGGGGCGGGCTCTGCGCTTGCCAGCATCTAGGTCAACACCTTTGTGGACCACTTGCCGATCCACTAGCAGGAGATGGGCTACGCACGCCTGGGCTTTAACCTGCTACGTGCAACACTGTGCGAATGGAAGCTGGGGTCGGCGGAGCTGCTGGAGACGCTCTTGCCATCCTTGCGCACCCGCATCCTGCAGGCAGGGCCGTACCCTCGAGTTGCGGCAGATCCAGGCCGTGATCGAGGATACAGGTAAAGGGCGCCACAGCGCCCATCGTATATTGATGTCGCAGTAGGAGACGTGAAGAGGCTTCTGGGGCTACGGGTGGCGGCTGACTACACTTTGTCCAAGCGCACCGATGCGTACCTGAACGTGGGCTACGCCAAGAACAACGATGGTTCAACCCTGGGACTGACCGCGGGCGGCGCCGGGGCGATCCAGGGCAGCGCCTTTGGGATGGTCAGTGGCTCGGAGAACCAGTTCGGCGCCGTGCTTGTTATCCGTCACAAGTTTTAGATTGGGACGAGTGCGGGCAAGCGTCAATCTAGCTCAGGTCAGCCGCGCAGCGAATGTCCGGATGGTGCATTGCATGCGAGGTCTGTCTCAAGTCGCCTGGCCGATGATGGGTATCACGCCGAAAGCAACGGTTGCCAGCATCATGACCAACGCCGCCGACAGCGCCCAGAGCAGCGTATAGCGCTGGTGATCGCCAAACTCGACTTCTGCCAGACCGACCAGCAAATAGGTCGACGCAACCAGCGGGCTCAGCAGGTGAACCTGCTGCCCGATCAGCGAGGCGCGTCCGATCTCCGCCGCCCCGATGCCATAGACGGCGGCGGCCTTGGCCAGTATCGGCAGGATGCCGAAGTAGAACGCGTCGTTCGAGACAAAGAACGTGAACGGAATGCTCAGCACACCGGTCACCAGGGCCATGTAGGGGCCCATCCAGTCGGGCACCGCGCCAATAACGCTGTTGGCGATTGCGTCGACCATCTTGGTGCCCGACAGGATGCCGACGAAGATACCGGCGGCGAAGATCAGCGAGACGACCGGCACGACGTTGGCTGCATGCGCGCCGATCCGCTCCTTCTGTTCCTGCAGGCTAGGGTAGTTGACCATCAGCGCGATGGCGGATGCGACGATGAACAGCGCGGGCAGCGGGAAGGTGCCCAGAATCAGCAGCACCATCAGGCCGACGGTCAGCAGTAAGTTGAACCACAGCAGCTTCGGCCTGGCGATCTGCGGGTCGCCGGCGGCAACCTCCGGCGCGGCATGGCCGTCATGACCGGCCCCGGCCGCCATCATGGCGATGGTGCCGAGTCGGTTGCGTTCGCGGCGGCCAAGCAGGAATGCCACGAACAGGCCCCACATGCCGGTGACAATCATCGGCAGGATCATCGGCACGAAGAGCGAGCCCACGTCCACACCCAGCGCACTGGCGGCGCGCGCGGTCGGGCCGCCCCAGGGCAGGATGTTCATCAGCCCGCCCGCCATCATGACCACGCAGGCCAGCACAAGCCGGCTGATGCCCAGCCGCTTGTAGAGCGGGAGCATCGCGGCGCAGGTGATCATATAGGTGGTCGAGCCGTCGCCGTCGAGCGACACCAGCACGGCCAGCACGAAGGTGCCCATGATTATCTTGACCGGATCGCCGCCCACTACCCTCAGAATCACGCGCACCACCGGATCGAACAGGCCGGCATCGATCATCACGCCGAAATACAGGATGGCGAACATCAGCATCACGCCGGTCGGCGCCAGCTTCTTGACGCCGTCCAGCATCATCGGGCCGAGTTCCGGGCCGAAACCGCCGATCGCACCGAACGCAATGGGAACGAGGATCAGCGCCACCATGGCGGAGAGTCGCTTGGTCATGATCAGTGCCATGAACACAATCACCATCGAATAGGCGAGCAGGGTCAACATTTTCTTCTGTATCTCTTTTCCGCCCTGCCACGTGGGCGCATGGGGGCGGGTGTGTGCGTCCGTCCGGCGCACGAGGTTAAGGCCGAGGCCGATCCCACCGGCACGTCAGGGAGTGCCGGATATGGAATGACCGTGGAGGGGGGCAGTATCGTGCGCCGGCAAGACTTGTCGCGTGGTGCAGCAAGCGCTGCCTACCGCGCGGGCGCGGGTCAACTGGCCGAAACGATGCGCTTCACTACCGCGTCGGCAAACTGCAGCGTGGAGGCTGTGCCGTGGAGGTCGCCGGTTTTCACCTGGTCCTGGCTGAGCGTCAGCTCGATGGCCGAGCGCAGCCGCGTGGCCAGATCCTGGCGGCCCACGTGGTCGAGCATCAGGCCGGCGGCCAGCATCAGCGAGATCGGGTTGGCAATGCCCTTGCCGGCGATATCGGGTGCCGAGCCGTGCACCGCCTCGAAGATCGCGGCCTGATCGCCGATGTTGGCGCCCGGCGCCATGCCAAGCCCGCCAACCAGGCCGGCGATCTGGTCCGACAGGATGTCGCCGAACAGGTTGGTACAGAGCAGCATGTCGAACCGCCACGGGTTCAGCACGAGCTGCATGGCGCAGGCGTCGACAATGATGTCGTCCATGTCCACGCGACCGGCGTAGTCCCTGGCAACTTCACGAGCCGCTTCCAGGAAGATGCCGGTCAGCGCCTTCAGGATATTGGCCTTGTGCACCACCGTAATCTTCTTTCGGCCGTTCCTGACGGCGTACTCGAAGGCAAAGCGGGCAATGCGCCGGCAGGCGTCACGCGTGTTGGTGCCGGTGGACACCGCCACCGCATGCGGGTCGTCGCCGACCGGAATGTAATAGTCGTGCGCCACATAGAAGCCGCCGACGTTCTCGCGCACCAGCACCAGGTCGATATTCTCGAAGCGGCCCGGCACCAGCGTGCGGGCCGGGCGCACGTTGGCGTATAGATTGAACGCCTCGCGCAGGCGCACATTGACCGAGCGGAAACCGCCGCCCACCGGCGTGGTCAGCGGACCTTTCAGGGCCAGGCCGGTGCGGCGGATGCTCTCCAGCGTGTCTTCCGGCATGGGGTCGCCGCTGTACTCGACGCCGGCCATCCCCGCCCGCCGGACATCCCAGGCAAACGGGGCGCCAAGCGCATCCAGCACCCTGACGGTGGCGTCCACCACTTCGGGACCGATCCCGTCGCCGGGGATCAGCGTGGCTGGGATCTGTTCGCGTGCACCGTTTTCCATTTGCTTTCCTGTCGTGAAGTGAGCGTTTCGCTGGCCGGCCACTGCGCCGGGCCAGGGAGGCCGTGTTGCTCGTCATTGCGGACGCGTCGGCGCTGGATTCGGGCATTTGCCGCCGATCCGGCTGACCAGGGGGCAGATTCTAGGCGGGGAAGGCTGTCAGCAAACTGTCAATGTGCCTGTTTTATCACTGGGGTTTACGCTAGGGTCATTGAAGGTTGCCAGGCCAAGGGCAGAAGCGACGATTGGAAGACCATGCGGGTCGCTGCCCCGCAATCTTGGGGCGGCGGCAGCGGTAGAGAGCCAGGTGTCCCAGCGCACGGCGAGCGGTTACACCGATGTGAAGGCCAGGTTCGGATGCGCGGTTCCGGTCACGGCTAAAATGTACACACGTGAAACAAAAGTCGGGTTGCTTCACCAGACAAGCAAATGGAATGTATCCCCGCGCAAGGTATGTGATCAGTAGTCTGATGACGCAGCGGCATAGGGACCGTCGCCACCCACAGGCCGACTGCCTGCCTTGCGCACCAACCTGAAGTTGGAATGATGAAGACAAGAACTTCGATCGTTGCGATAGTGCTCACCGCCCTCAGCTCGTTGGCGCATGCGAGCCTGGCGACGGATGCCCATGCGTTCAAGAGCGGTATAAAGACAGCAGCGAAGCAGAGCGGGCATGCTGCGCGCGATGCCGCGCACGCGGTCGGCCGCGGTGCGAAAGCGGCCGGGCACGCCGTTGTCGACGCAAGCAGGCACGGCTATCACTCGACGAAGAAGGTCGTGACAGGGCACGAATAGAGGTCGAGGAAAGCCGTCGAATCTCACCGCCGAAAGCATCAACATGATTACCGACCTGGCTCACTCATGGTTGAGCCTTCAGCGCGCCTGTGGCCGCTGCACAGGCCGCCGGCCGCCCGCTCGTGGCGCTGGAATCGACCATCATCGCTCACGGCATGCCCTACCCGGAGAAGAGGGATGGCCGGGATTCGCAAATATCTGAAGCTTAAGATATTTGCGAATCCCGGCCGACCCTCGATAAGGACGTCTCAGATGAAGGCCTGCGCTCGGAGAAGGGCGTTCGGCTGAACCATGCGCTCGGCTCGGTCACCGAATTCGAGTACCGCTATGACTTTGGCGATGACTGACCATCATCCTCTGCACTGACGCGAAGCCGGCGCGCAAGAGCGGACCGACTAATGGATCAGCCCGAGTTTTGGTCTTTGTCCTGTGTAGGCCCTGTCGTCTCGCTGGCGTCGATGTCCCAATCCCCATGCAAGTACCAGTCGTCGCCCAGCAATTCCGCTGGGTGCTGCGTGCGGCTCGATCCGTTACCACAACCCATCGCATGGACGGCGCAGTATTTGTCACAGCCCCAGCAAACGCGCTCGGGATGCTTGGGGTGGAGAGGGAATTTCTTGACCATGGGACAAAGCCTCGACTGCCATCTACTGATAGCAGTATGCTGCCACCATGCGCAGGGCTGCTTGACCGAGATCAAGGCCGCAGTAGGACCAGCGGCCAACCCTCGCGTAGGCCCGGCGCGTGTGCGGGTTGCGAATCGCGAACGCAAAGAACTCGATGCATCGCATGTTGGCCCGCTCGCCAGCCACTGACCAGCACTGGCAATCGGTGCAGAGGAGCCGGCGCAATCCTGGCAACGCGGGCAACGACCGCGCCGCTCATGGCCGAATCACCCATGGCGCGCATGCCGCGCTTTCACTTCCGCGATGCCAGCCAGCATGTGCTGATAGTCGCGTAGCGCGTGAGCGTGCCGTCGAAGTATTCTCTCAGCTGCGCGTCTGGGATACGGAACGTAACAATGGTGTCCTGATATATCTGTTGCTGGCAGACCGCAGCGTCGAAATTGTTGCTGACCGAGGCATCCATGCGACGGTCAAGCCCCGGGAGTGGGAGGTCGTCTGTCGAGAAATGGAAGCAGCCCCACGGGGAGAAATTCCAGAGGATGCCGATTGGGCCGAGGTTGTAGACAAACTAGATGCCGCACTGAGGTCAGCGGACTGAGAGCATTCATCTGAATTGAGTGCGGCGCAGTTTATCGCTTGTGTAGCGTATCTGAGCAGTCCGGTCTGGCGGGTCCCTTTGCTGACTGACATTTCGCCGCTCACCTGCACACGGCACCTGCGATGAGACGTCCCCGGCCTAAAACGGACGGTGTTGTACCCACGCGGGGAAGCGCTCATCAGTTTCGTCGGCGGAGATATCCCCAAGGTGTGTGCAGGCCTCGACGGGCAGCGCAATGTGGTACTCCTCGCGCCACAGCACCATGACGGTGAACCTGAGAACGCGAATTCGCACCTCTCTGGGGACGGGATACTCGGAAACATGTGAGGGAAGGGCCTCCATGCCAACACGCCGCCGGACCTCATAGGTGAGCATCCCTCTCTCTTCGCGTCGAATCAACTCTGCGCGCGCGAGGTGCAGATGCAGATATAGGGCGCGCATGACGAGCGCAAGTACCAACAGAACCATGATCGTCTGCACGATGACTCTCCCTGATGAGACTGGCTTTTCTTATTCGGCTGACGCAATTTGCGTGCCATTTCGTTAGCGTTCCACCAGGCCTGTCGTGGTCAAGGCAGTTGCCTACAACGTTCAGGTCGCGGTCAGTTTTCTCCAGACACTCATTGTGATTAATAAGGCCAGTCCTGAGTATTGGGTTTTGTACGGACTTTGACGGTCGAGGGTGGGGCCTGCTGCGACATTGTTCGGAGATTATTTGCGGGGCGCCGATTGGCGTATTGATTGCAGCTGGCTGCCGACTCGTGTGGATGCGCCGAAGCGGCCTAGTGCTGCCGGAAACAAAAAAGCCCCTCGTGACAGCGAAGGGCCTTTCTTCCATCTCGACTGCCTAGCGGCAACGGCGACTACAGCTTGCGAATCTGCGAGGCTTGCAACCCTTTGGGGCCTTGCCTTGCGTCGAATTCGACCTTGGCGCCCTCATCAAGGGACCGGTATCCAGTGCCCTGGATTTCCGTGTGGTGGGCAAACAAGTCCGCGCCACCGCCGTCCGGCGTAATGAATCCAAATCCCTTTTCGTTGTTGAACCACTTCACAATGCCAGTCGCCATTTCATCCTCGAAGCAACGCATGCATACCGCATGCAGATATAAAATTTCCAATCCGGACTTGCTGCTGAAGCTTAAGCTTCTTTCCGTCGATTGCAGCACAGTCATCCGGTTCGCCAGCATATCCGAGGAAACACATTGTAGCCAAGGTGGTCTAGGGTTTACCACTGGAGCCTGCTACAGGACCGCCCCGGCTGGTAACGGAGTCACCGCTGGTATCGCATATGTTAATTTGCGAGAGAAGAATTAGGCGCGATTAATTCTCGCGACGTCGTGCTGGTCACGCATTTCTCAACCCGGCGAGAAAAGCCTGATGCGGAAACAAGAGAGGTCGGAAAGGGGCGCGTTGTAGGATGGCAGCGAACTGACTCAGGTCCAGTTGGTCAGCGCCAGCACGTCAGCGGCCGTGTCTAGGATAGCGGCCTGCTGGAGCAAGTCGGCAGGGTGATGGGAGGTGGCAGTACCTGTTTTGTTCATGCCAACCTAAGCCACTGGCCGCAGATTTTTCGGCATCCTGGCGAAGGGCCTGAATGCTGGTGAAATCAGTCCAGCGGATCCTTCTCCGGCTGCGAGTACCCGGCGGCGGTGTGTCGCTCGTGGTCATGGGAGGAACGAGAATTTGATGCATATTGACCTTCAACATTGCTTTGCCCGGTTTCGCTTGGCGCTGTCTCGCGAAGGGCGTTCTTTCTTTTGCGGCGATGAGTGGCAGCACGCCCGAGAGCAGGGTGGCCAGCAGCGGCGATGAACCCCAAGAGTGCCTCGCAGAAGCCGACCGCGCATTGGACACAATCCACATGACGATTTGGTGTCAGCCTAGTAGGCCAAACGGATGATATCGGCAGAGACAAGGATTAACCTCGAAGCTGCGTGACATCAATTCAGCGTGTGAGAAAGCCGGTATCGGGGGCGGGCCGCAATGCCAAGAAATAGCAAGAAAATGTTTCTTATATCTGATGTAAATAATTTTAACTTCGCGTAGACTGACGGGGTAGTCCTTGCTACCACCCGCATATCGCTTCCCGGCGATGCGGGTTTCTTTTCTGTCAATAGCGCGCGAGAATTTTTTCAATGTTTGGTCTACACTTTCCAACCATGAGTAGCACTTAACCCGGCGTTGCTGCTGGGGCTGTCTTGGGTATGGACATCTACCAACTGCATCTTGTTTCCGCGGGCGTTGACCCTCTGTGGCTTATTGAGGGACACAGAGTCCGCGTTCCTGTCGAAGGCAACCATGTGAACCTGGATGGGAAACAGCTCGAGGTCTACGGTTGTCGTACCGCAAGCGGAAGGGTTCGAAGGGGACCGATTGGACTTGCGTCGGGAACCCTGGTCGAAGTCTGGTGCGATATCAATGGATTGTTCATGTGTGCACGGGCGGATGATGTAGACCGGGTCCGTGCTGCGAAAGCGGCGAGAGAAGCGGCAGAGCAAGCCAGCCTACGGGCGCGCGAAGAGGACCTTCGCGTTCGAGCGCAGGCGTCTAACGATAGCCTCGCGATTCCCTTCAGGTGGGTGCCCGGTGCAATCGACGGTGAATCTAGTCTTTTGCACGGGACGCAAAGCGACGAGGGACAGCGCTTGGCCAACGATGTTCACATCTTGCTGAAACAGGGCTTTCGCGATGGGCGTCTGGTGCGTAGCGCTGGCGATTTTCTTTGCATTCGTTCGCGGCGAATGGACGGTACAAATTTAAAGGTGCGAAAGGCGGAGATGTATGTCGAGGTTTCTTGCAAGGAATGCCTTACGCTTGCGAAGCGGTGGCGGAGCGACTAATCGATGTCACTCGACCCAAGCCGAGTTTTTCACCCTCCGTTGGACATGAGTAAGTCTACCGTCGCTTCAGAGTAGGGCAGTAGGCCAAAAATTCCGCAAAATATTTTCGTCGCCGGCAAGACGATGCCCTCGTACTCGCGCAGAGCAAATGCGCCCAGCGTCAGCGCAGTAGCCATCGTGGAAAATTGCAGAGCGCCCTCGCGGGCTTCGCCGTGCCCCTGGCCACCAATAAGGAACTGGTGCAGATGTTCGTCCGTCCAGCCCATGACCGCCTGGATGACATCGTGTAGCTGCTTAGGTGTGATGTGCTCGGGAATGAGCACACGTCGCCAAACTGGCGGGCTCAAGCCGCGCAGAGCAATTCGAAGTTGAAGGACGGAAGTCGCCGGTCGAAGATCGGAAACCACGCGCGCATTGTAGGTGGCTCATTAGCCTGTCAACAGCGAACATCGTCGTTGCCCCCGAATTGGCGCGGTCTCCCGGCAGCAACTTGAGCGCCCAACGGTGCACTGTCGAGTGATCGACCGAGCTAACGCGCTCGGTCATCATTTCTTCGAGATGACACAGGCTCAGCGGATAGGTGACCTACCAGCGCACGCAGGTCAGCCTCAAGTCCAGTGGGCAATGCAGGCGCTTCAATGCCTTTGCAACTTCCGGGTTCATGACTGCTCCCACGCGTGCTGAGTTCGACACCGGACCCGCGCGCGATGGATGTGGTGGTGGCCGAGCAGGAGAAAGCCAAGCCGCCGTATAAGCCGAGTTCGACGCCGCCCAGCGAGCACGCGCTACGCTGCAAGGCGAGTTTGAGGCCGAGCGCCAGGCCCAAGCTGCCGCGCAGGCGCGTCACGAGGGGGGAATATGCTAGCTCGAGGCGCTCGAACGGCAGCTTGGTGAGTCGCGTACCCAATTCTCGACGGGCCTGGAACGTACCCGCGAGTAGGTCGCGGCGGCGCAGGAGCGAGCCAGCGCCACTAAGCGCCGCGCACTGCGTGAGATCGATCAGGAACGCGCCGCCGCCGTGGCCGGCGCCGAGAAAGCGCCTGGCGCTGGAGCGTGGACTCGCCAATGCCGGCATCAAGGCGCCACCACGACCGGCCGCTGCCTCACGTTGCTGCGACATCGCCACATCGATGCGACCCTCGTCCAGCAGGTCGAGCAGGCTTGCGCTGGTGTCCTTCACGATTTCCACGCAAAGGGTCGTCGGCTGCTGGCGCTTCTGTATAACGAGATGCACTTAGCCCCGCTTTGGCGCGCTCCTGTCGACGCCGCCGATATCGATGGTCTGGCTTTGCCTAACGGTGGTGTAGACCTGATCGTATTAGTTATGTCGGCGGATCCGGACGTCGGGTGGCACTTGCTCAGTAAGGTGCGCAAGACGTGGGCAGCTTCGCGCGTGTTGTTCTTGTCTGACATCGTTCCCCTGGAAGTGCCGCTCGGCGGTCTGTCGGACGGGGTTGTGGGCTGTCTATCGAAGTTCGCTCCGCTGGCCGACCTTGAAGCCTCCTTCCATCTTGTCGCTCGTGGCCATCAGGTGGGCGTCCGGGGGTATCGGCAGGTGCCTCCAGCCTTACCCGCTGGCGTGCCTGGCAACGGCATTGCGCCTCCATATCGACGCCGGCGCTCCTCCATGACGGGTTCGATTATGAAGAGGCGCAGATCCTTGGCCTCACACCGCGGCAATACGAAGTACTTGTGCTGCTTGCCCGTGGTCATCCACTCAAGGTGATCAGCCGCGAGTTGAACATTTCCGTACCGACCGTAAAAAGCCACGCGCGCGCCCTCTACAAGCAACTGAAAGTGGGCGGCAAAGGCGCAGCGGTCTATGCAGCACGGCAACAGGGCGCCCGTCTTGGTTGGGTAAGCAGCGGCGGGCAGGCAATGCAGGGGACAGTGCTGGATCGCTCCGGTGAAGATCGGAATGAGCCGCCGCGGCAGGCGTGACTTGGCGATTACACGCAAAAATTCGCAGCAAGGCGCTAGCTTGGGATTTTGGCGCTCCTCCCATTAGCTCCGCAACTCCGGATTGGGCAATCTCCCTCGTTAGCTGCATTACTTCCGGCGTGCGAGCGTCAATTCGCCATGACGCGACATGGCTAAAACAATGTGTCGTGTGTTCAAGTAACACGGAATCTGATCATGCCAACCTCACGCTAGGACTTCGCGGGAAGTGTGGTCTGGGGTCTCGATAATACGAACGGGATATTGAGACAGTATTCCCCCAAGGGAACCGACCTTTCGCCGTATTCGCAGGCAACGAAACACCCGCAGAACGATTTCACCAACCTGTTGCATTCACGGGTTGAATCCGCAGGCCTAAGCGGACACCGATTGGGAGGGGAGCTTCAGGATCTCGCGAGCCTCGGCTACGGTCGCGACAGAGCGGCCATATTCTCCGCAAAGCTCTGCAACCTGGCACACAAGAGCCGCATTGGACGGCGCGAGCGTAGCCTTGTCCATCCGCACATTGTCCTCAAGGCCGGTGCGGCAGTGCCCTCCGAGTTCGAGTGACCAGCGAGCCATGGTGAGTTGATCACGACCGATGCCGGCACCGGTCCAGGTTGCATCGGGAGAGAGGCGCCGGAGTGTGCGAACGTAGAATTCAAGCACTTCGGAATCCACAGGCATTGCGTTCTTGATACCCATGACAAATTGGATATGCAAAGGACCGACTATTGCTCCAGCCGCCTGCATTGCTGCCGCTCGAAAAATCATCGATAGGTCGAAAGCCTCGACTTCGGGCTTGATGCCATAAGCCTTCATCTCGGCGGCGAGCCAATCAATCAGGTCTGGCGGATTGTCGTAGACCCGAGTCGGAAAATTGACCGAGCCGGTTGCGAGCGAGGCCATGTCAGGCCGCAGAGACAGCATTGCGCCTCTTTCCTTACCAGCCCCCGAGCGACCACCCGTGGACACCTGGGTGATCATGCCCGGCGCGTGCTTGCGTATGCCTTCCAGCACCCGAGCGAAGCGATCGGGATTCGATGTGGGTGTTTCGTCATCGTTGCGTACGTGCAGATGAACAAGCGTCGCACCAGCTTCGAATGCCGCCTGAGTCGACTCCACTTGCTCGGTCACGGTAATCGGCACTGCCGGATTGTCCTTCTTGCGCGGCAGTGATCCCGTGATCGCGACAGAAATGATGCAAGGCTTGTTCATCGTTGATTTCATAAAATGTGTGGGACAGCGACACTCCCGGCGCCTTCAGGAGCAGCAAGACGACCCCAGCGCGCCGTGGGCGCATGGCGTTGCTCTAATTGTGTAAGTCGGCAACGGGCACCTACCATATAAGGCTCAACTCGTTTCGTCCAATACCGATTAGCTCTGCAACGATACCGTCGACATATAGTACGAATCTGGTGTGCGGGGGTGACCGGGTGTGGTTGTCAGGCGGTGAGTTTTTGCTGACGTGTGGGATTGACCACTTCGCTCCGAGGAATTCATAAATTTTTAATATTTTGTTTGCATTTCCAAGCCACTTTATTGGTATGTCGTTTAAATTAAACGAAAATCGATGGTCAGCATGTTTGCGTCAATAAGGGTAAGCCCGTATAAATTTTTTCGCTAAATTTAGAGGGTAACCACTAGAATTTGCTTCGCGATTGGTGCGGCGCACAAATGGCTCTGCGTTTTGGCTGGATCTGGTCACTTCCATGCTGGGTCTCTCCTCTACGCGGGGGGCTTGAATGTCGTTTTTCGCACATGAGCAACTCGCCGGATACCAGAGGGCTGATGTTGCGACCTCTTCCCATTTGCCACGGATGCGCTGCGGGATGGCAGTAGCCCTCACCGTTGAACGCACCTAAGTCTTTCTCGCGAGACGTCCATGAAGTGTCGGAGCGAGGATATTTTCACAAATAGTAAAGGGGAAAGCATGACGAAACGAGTGGCAGTAGTGACGGGCGGAATGGGCGGTCTGGGAGAAGCCATCAGCATCAAACTTCATGACGCGGGCTATGCCGTGGTCGTGACGCATTCGCCGGGAAATCCGAACGTGCAGGACTGGCTAGCTGCAATGGACGCTGCTGGTCGCAATTTGCGCGCCTACCCGGTGGATGTAGCCGACTACGACTCGTGCCAGACTGCCATGGCCAAGATCCTTGCCGACGTAGGTCGTGTCGATATCCTGGTGAACAATGCGGGCATCACCCGCGACATGGCGTTCAGGAAGATGGACAAGGTGAATTGGGATGCCGTGATCCGCACCAACCTTGACTCGGTATTCAACGTTACGAAGCCATTGTGCGATGGCATGGTAGAGCGCGGCTGGGGACGCATCATTAACATCTCGTCCATCAACGGCTCCAAAGGCGCCTTCGGTCAGACCAACTACGCGGCCGCCAAGGCCGGCATGCACGGCTTCACCAAATCGCTGGCGCTGGAAGTGGCCAGGAAGGGGGTGACGGTCAACACCATTTCCCCCGGTTACCTGGCGACTAAAATGGTCACCGCCGTGCCGCAGGAGATCATGGAAACGAAGATCCTGCCGCAGATCCCGGTTGGCCGCCTTGGCAAGCCGGAGGAAGTGGCGGCCCTGGTTGCCTATCTGTGCTCGGAGGATGCCGCTTACGTGACCGGGTCCAATATTGCCATCAACGGCGGGCAACACATGCAATGACGATGGGAGAGACGTGGTGATTCGCGCCGGCCGCGACAGAGCCATCGCGTCTCCCGAGTCGGCGGCAAGCCATCCGGCGCAAACGGAGCCTGGTAAGGGCCACCGCACCCGACGGAGCTGCGCGAGAGCGGGCGACCGCGCTTGCTGCGAATCGGGGGAATCGATTCGATCAGCGGCAGCAGTGGGTAATGTCGTTTCGATTGGCGCCGGTCAGCGTCAGCGCAAGCTGGGATACCCTGGGCTTCCGTCAGGAGTTAGTGCTTTGAACCGGGTCGCGTGCGATCGGTGAGGTTGGGTCCTGTTTTTACCCGACCCCACGGCGCGAACAGAAGAGGAAATGAACGACGACACGGACCGATCGATGCGGTCGGCCGCACGCAGTTTGGCCAACAGCGCTTCGTGCAGACGGTCCCAAACTCCGGCCTGCTGCCACGTGTGCAGACGCCGCCAGCAACTCATGCCGGAACCGAGAGAGAGACGGCCAGCGCTCCTTTCCATGATAGACCGGCTTGTTTCCTTTCTTCCTCGGAAAAAATGTCCTGCAGTTCGAACACCTCGCTGCGCTGTTCGGAGACGAGATCCAGTGTGCGGCGGATCGCCGATAGCATGCCCAGGGCCAGGACGTCGACCTTGAGCAAGCCCAGCGCGTCGAGATCGTCCGTGTCCCACTGGATCACGCTGCAATCCGGCATCGCGGCATTCTCGATGGGCACGAGACGGGACAGCTTGCCCCTGGCCAGCACGAAGCCCCCGGAGTGTTGCGACAGATGGCGCTGGAACCCGAGCAACCATCGACCAACTGGGTGATCGCATTCGGGCAACGCGGGTTGCCGAGGGGATGCCAATTGACCAGGCGGCCAGGCATTGCGGCGTTTCCGTCGGCATGCTGTCCAAGCTGGAGAACGGCAAAGGGGTGAATCTGGAGCACGCACTACGCGCGCTGGAAGGACTTGGTTTGACGATGCTCGTTGTCCCAAAGGCGCACGCGCCCCTGCTCGAGCAGGCCGCAACCCACGCGGCCAAAGCCTCCCAACTCGCAATGAGGGCGGATGGCACCCACATGGAAGAGGGCGAAGCCCAGTACTTTTGAGCGGTCACGCTAGAGCAAATCAAAATAGCCCGCGGCGGGAACCCCTTCGCCGATCAGTTGGCAGTGGCGGCTTTAGCAGTGCGCGGCAATTCCCGTGCTATTGGCTGGTAGCTATGACTACAGGGCGCGCGTCCTGAAACAGCAACGCGCGCAGATATTACTCGCTGCCCTCGTTTTGTGATGCGGCCCAGTCGCGTATTGCCTCCGCTGCTCGCCTGCTTCGGCACCACCGACCCAAGTGGCCAGTTGATGATCCTTCTTGACTGGGTAGCGCCGACAACCGTAGCAAGCAGAGCCGGAAAGGTCGGGGTCGGGGTCGGGGGCGGTGCTAGATGTGCAGAAGGTCCAAGTCGTGAATCGTCTTGTCGCCTGTCCTGCGTGAACCTGCCCACTTGCGTAAGTTTTCGATGTTGTCGCGAATACGTAGCGCTTCGTTCCGGAGAACATCTCGGCGCCAGATTTCTTCGTCGCCGCGAAACAGTTGCACTGTAAAGTGCGGGGCGTCCCAGTCGGTCACCTTGGCAGCGAGAGGGCCGTCGGCGTGGGAGTGGACTGACAACTCTGGAGGGTGAGATTCAATCTTGTATAGGATATCTGCCGCAGGCACGATTCCGCTAACGTCGACGCCGTTGTGGTGTCCCACAAGGGAAACTTGACGGCCGGGGACGGGCGTGAGCACAAGATCGTCGAGTAGCAGATGGGCCTGGACGCATAGCTTGTACCGGTTTCGCAGGGCCACAAGAAGTGAGAGCAGCGCGGCACCGATGACCGCAGCCAGTACAAGCGCCTCTGTCATATCCATACCGTTTCCTCACATCGCGTTCTGGCTACACACAGCGAAGTGTAGTTGAGGACCGTGTGGTGCGGCGGGTTCTGCGCTGCCTGTGGCAGATCATGACGTCCCCCCGTTGGAAATGTGCCAGTGCAGCATTGACCGTCTGGGGCGACCGTGCTTTGGACATTACCCGCCCCGCGAGAATGTAGTCCCACGTTTTGTTGCCTTTGCCTCCAAGCCCTCCAACTCAACTGCAGACACCTCACTCAATTCAAATTGACAATAGAGGAGGTTTCGCTGCTGGAAGGTCATCTTTGGTCGCAGCGAGCCGGCAATCAATGCCGTCGGCGACTGTATGTACCGAGTGGATACCAAATAACCTCGGAGGGCGCTGGTTAGTGGCGCGTCCCGTGAAATATCCTTTCGCGAGGCATCGGAGCCATTAAATCACGCCGCCCCGCATGCAACTCGCTAATACCAAGAACTGCCCACAGTTGGGACGCGCCTATTCCATCAGCGCTGCGTTGAACCTGGCCGGCTCCTCGACTGGCAGCTCTTGCGGATGACGCGAGCCGGGGCTGCCAGGGAAAAATACTGGCGCTCCTTGATTTTTCTGCCACAGCAGTACTACCATGGCATCTCGCTGGTCTTGCGCGATCAGCCGTCAATGCGCCCATCAGTATTACAGTACAGCACGCCGGCAATCGGCAACCGCACCCGGTACATCCAAGAAGCACGCTGCAGCAACCGTAGTGCCTACGTTTAGGAGACACTGATGTTGAGTCCGCATGAACTGGCGACGCTGATGCTCATCAAGGATGCTATCGATCCGGTCGAACTCGATCCTGCTGATTTCGATACTTTGCTCGAACGAAAATTCGCGACACGAGATCAACTCTCGCCAGGCTGCCATCGTGCTCTGATTACTATTAACGGCCATGCTTTTCTCAAAGCCATTCAAAGGCAAGAACTTCGGGTCTACTTGCGGTAGCAACTCCGAAGGCCTGGTTGGAACGGGAACATGTCGACCGGCAGCGGCCAATTTCCGCTGTCAATTGTTGTCGGCAGCGCGCTTGTGTCAACGTTATTCCCCATTTTGGCGCGGAGAAAATCCGCTATGAAACGGTGCTGAAATCAAAATGTGATAGCTGGCACGTTTCAATTCCCGAAGTAATGTACGATGCTGGGGTCGCAACATAAATGGAGAAGGGCGATGGCTACTTACAAGCAGTTGCTGGCGGAGAAGGAAAAGATCGAAGCACAACTTGTGGAGGTGCGTGCCACAGAAGTTGCCGGTGTTATCGAGCAGATTCAGGCCTTGATGGCGCAGTACGAGCTGACCGCCGAGGACATCGCTCCGAAACGGCGTCGCGGCCGCCCTGCTTCCGGCGCGGCGCCGACCAAGAATATCAAGGCTTCGCTGCCACCTAAATACCAGGATCCAAAGACTGGCGCCACCTGGACGGGGCGCGGCCGTGCACCAGCTTGGCTTGGCAAGAATCGCGATAAATTCTTGATTCCGGAAGCGTGAGGCAAGCACGCCGCCATCCTTGCGACTGGGTGGCGATAGTGCCCGGGTCGCACGAATACACGGGCGTCCCTCAAGGGTAGGGCTGAAGCCTTTCCAAGTTGCTATGACTCCCCGTGTCAATCGGAACGTGGCTGGGAAGTTGGGGTGATCGTTGACGTCGGCGCACGCATCCTCGCGCCGATGCGGCAAATACCCCGCCGATGTGGCACCAGGATTGACATCGAGGATGCCGTGGGAGTGATCAGGGCAGAGTAACCGCCAAGTAGAGATCAAGTTGCGGCAGTGGGCGCCGGGGCGCAATCCTTCAGGGAGGCGGGCATGTCAAGCGCTAGATTTCCGTATGCAAAAGCCTGTGTTATCGCTACTCCCTTCATTTACTGATCATAGCCTGCAATGCGCGCTAGGACGCTGGCAACCGCGAGCAGGCGTGCGTCATCCGCATAGCGTCCGATCAGTTGGGCTCCAATTGGCAGCCCGGCGGGGCCAGTAGCTATGCGCAATGCAATCGTGGGCAGGTGCAGTGCTGTCCAGAGTGCGCCAAAACGTGGCGAGCCCGAGTTCGTCAGGCCTAGTTCGGCTTCGCCGTCCGCGGCGGGGTAGAGCAGCGCGTCGAAATCGCCGAACATGGCGTCGGCTTGTCGTGTACCTACATGCATACGGCTTCGTATTTGCAGGTAGGCCTCTGCGCTCACAGTCTCCCCACCGGCCAGGCGCGTTTGCAGGCGCGCACTGAGTTGCTCGCGATGTTGCGTACGCTCATGGGCGAGCGACTGCCGGGCCTCGTAGGCGAACATGCTGCTCTGCAGATCGATCAAGGCTTCCAATTCCTGCGGCAGCCTGCAGCGCAGCACGCTTGCGCCGGCCCGCTCGGCGCGGGCGGCGATCGCGTCGAGGGCGGCGTGCGTTTCGGGGCTGGCATGCTGCCACTGACTCGACAGGCATACGCCAATGCGTGGCCTCAACCCCAGTTGTTCGGCGACGCGCGTCTGCGCCAGGCCAAGGGAGAAGAAGGCGGCGTCCGCGACGGTACGGGTCAGCAGGCCCACCGTGTCCTGGGTATGGCTGAGCGTCTTCACGCCCCCACTACTGATGAGGCCGAAAGTCGGCTTGTAGCCGACAACGCCGCAGTACGCCGCCGGGCGCGTGATCGACCCGGTAGTTTGCGTGCCGAACGCGACGGGCACCATGAAATCCGCGACGGCGGCTGCGGAACCGCTGGAAGAACCGCCTGGCGTGCGCTCCAGGTCGAGGGGGTTACGCGTTGCGCTCGGCGTCTGCGTGGCGAATTCGCTGGTGGCAACCTTCCCAAGTATGACGGCACCGGCCTCGTGCGCAGACGCAACGCAGCCGGCGTCTGCTGGAGGACGATGCCCGGCATAGATCGCTGCCGAGCCATAGGCCGTGTCGTAGCCGACGGTATCGATGATGTCCTTGACGGCGACAGGAATGCCGCGCAGCAGGCCACCAGGGCGACGATCCGCCGCACGCGCCTGGGAGAGAGCCAGATCGGCATCGATCGCCACGAAGGCATGCACCGCGCCGTCGCGCTCTTGTATGCGATCGAGACAGGCTCGCGTCAGCATTTCGGCGGTAAGGTCGCCTCGCTCAATCCGGGCGGCCGCCTCAAGGGCGGTGAGACGATTGGGTGCGCGCATGGGCTGGATGCTCCTAGTTTACAGTGATGCCGGCATTGCGGATGACAGCCGCCCAGCGATCATGTTCCTTGCCGACAAAGACGGCAAAGGCTTCGGGCGAATCGCCGACGGGCTCCGCGCCCTGGGCCAGCAGTTGCTCGCGTGTCTTGGGATCCTTCAGGATGCGGACAACTTCCGCATTGATGCGGCTGACCACTTGTTTGGGCACACCGGCTGGCGCAAACATGCCGAACCAGCCTTCCACTACGTAGCCGGGCAGGCCCGACTCGGAAATCGTGGGAACGTTGGGCAGCAGCGGCGATTTCCGCGCCGAGGTCACGCCGAGGGCAATGAGCTTGCCGGAGCGGATATGCGGCAGGCATAGCGGGAGGTTGCAGAACATCATTTGCACGCGCCCGGCGAGCAGATCGGTCAGCGCAGGGGCACCGCCCTTGTAAGGCACGTGCAGGATATCGGTCTTCGACATGGACTTGAACAATTCGGCCGACAGGTGCTGGCTGCCACCGGCGCCTCCCGAGGCATAGCTGTATTGCTGCTTGTGCAGCAGTGCCAGGAGTTCCTTGACTGAGCGCGCAGGAACGCTAGGGGGAACCACAAGCACATTGGGCACGCTAGCTACATGGACTACAGGCACGAAGTCGCGTTGGGGGTCGAACTTCAGGTTGGTGTGGAGGCTGGCGTTAATCGCGTTGGTGCTTGCCGCGCCAAAGAGCAGCGTGTAGCCGTCGCGCTCCGCTGCGGCAACATAGCCTGTGCCAATGTTGCCGTCGGCGCCCGCCCGGTTGTCAACCACGACAGGCTGGCCCCAGGCCTCACTGAGCCGGGTCGCAATGATGCGCGCCAGGGTGTCGGTCACGCTGCCAGCGCCGAACGGCACAACCATATGGATCGGCTTGACCGGGTATGGCGATTGTTGTGCCACGGCGGGCGAAGGCAGGAGGGCGCTGAAGCACACTGCGGCGATACTTCTCGCCAGGGTACGGAACAGGGCTTTGTGATTCATGTTGGAGTTCCTCTGGGCAAGAATAGCGGGGGCTTCGAAGGGGATGTTGAAGGCAATCTTATGCTGGTCTATTTGATAGGTCCAATATAATATTCCAGATAATTCATTCACTTTTATGTATCAATGGCTCTCTCGTTGCACGCGCTGCGCCTCTTTGTTGTGGTGGCCGAAGAACTGCATTTCGGACGTGCCGCGGCGCGGCTCCATATGGCACAGCCGCCTTTGAGCCAGCAGATCCGGCAACTGGAAGCAAACGTTGGTGCGGACTTGTTTGTGCGAACAACGCGGTCGGTCCAGTTGACGGAGGCGGGCAGGGTGCTCTTCGACCGGGCAAGGCAGCTGCTGGCCGATGCGGACGCCGCCGAGCAGGCAGTGGTCAGGGCAGCGCACGGCGAGACGGGACGGATCTCGCTGGGATTTACAAGTAGCGCCGCGTATCGCCTCTTGCCACGCATACTGTCTGCCTACCGCAGTGCTTATCCTGCCGTGGCATTCGATTTCACGGAGGCAACGTCAGCCGAGCAGTGGGATGCCTTGCGCGCCGGCAAACTCGACGTGGCGCTGCTTCGCCTGTCCACACCGCCGGTGGAAACGGATTTCGATGCGTTCGAAGCCGATCGTGAGCCGATGTTGCTGGCGCTGCCGCTCGGGCATCCGCTCGCCGCTGAAGCTGCAGTGGCGGCAGCGGCGCTTGATGGCCTTCCGATGGTTGGATTCAGCGCCGGCGGCTCAGCCTATTTTCGCGACTTGAGCCAGAAGATCTATCATGCGGCCGGCGTGCAGCCACGCATCGAGCAGGAGAGTGTACTCCCGACGATACTCGCTCTGGTCGAGGCCGGGCTAGGCGCCGCGCTGGTGCCCGCTTCGGCGGCGGAAATGCGCTCGGCACGCGTGACATACCGGCCGTTGCAACCGGCAAAGTCCAGGCGCGGCGGCACTATCGATGCCGTGTTGCACTGTGCACGCCCGCATGCCAGCACCAACATGGCCGCGCTCGTATTTGTCAGGCTGCTTGCCACGATGAGCACGTCGCCGGCACGTACGGGTCAGGCAGGATGAACGGAAGGCATTGCCTTCCGCTTTGCACCGTGGATCAGGGCCAGTCGAGTGCCTTGTCATTCGGGTTCTTGAAAAGTGCCCTCATGTCTTCGGACAGCGGGAAGTCGAGGCTGAATTCTTTTGGCGGCACCGGCTGCGTAGACAACTTCGAGTACATCGCATTGATCGAGCCATCCTTCATCAAGCCGGTGATCACGTTGTCCGCCGGTTTCTTCAACGGCATGTCGAGGGATGGCCGAGTCATGACGCATATTCCCGCGCCTGGACAACGAAGAGCGGCCCGGACAAACCGCCTCGTTACCCTGCCCGGCTCAGGACAGGCATTCCCCGCTGTCGAGCGCATCGCTGCGCGCGCCGTCGGTGAAGCCATCGCGCGAGCTGATGCGGGCGCCATCGGTGTAAGGGTCAGGCTTGCGCATGCCGTCCCGGTACGGATCAAAGCCACGGACCGCGCACACGGTCCTGCCCTGATGCGCGACCACGGGCAGCATGGTGGCCTCGGTGGCCGGACTGTGCGCGCCATCGGTAAAGGCGTCGCGCTGGCCGTTGTGTCCCGGCGCGGCAACGATCAGCGCATCAGCATATGCACCGGCGTGGGCGGTCTGGCTGAGCCCGGCGGCAAGTGCGGCAGCGGCAAGGAGGGTCTTGGCAAGAGTCTTATGCATTGCAATCTCCAACAGGGGTGTCGGCGGCGTTGCCGCGACGGCACTCCTCGTGCAGGCGATCAGCTACGGAACGGCACGGCCCGCACGCGATCGCCTCTGCCGTGCAAGCCGTTGCCTGGCGCGGGCCGGCTGCCATCCGATCGTGGCAGCGGCGTCGCGCCGGACTCCTGGGTCAGTTGGGTGCGGATGCGGGGAAAGAAGTGCCCTGCGTCAGTGCAGCCATCAGAGACACCAACCTGTTCATGAAAATCTCCTTCCGCCGGGCACAAGGGGGACCTGCGCCCCATGTCGCAAGCGTGTTGCTTCAGGCGGGCCTGATGTTCTGATTCACGCGGAACAGGTTGGCAGGGTCGTATTTGCGCTTGATCTCCGCCAGTCGCGCATAATTGTCGCGATAGGACGCCTTCACGTTGTCATTGCCCTCGTCCATCATCATGTTGATGTAGCCGCCGCCAGCAGAGTGTGTATGCAGGGCCAGCCAGTAGTCCTTCGCCCACTGCACGATGCGATCGTTGTTGGCTGGGTTGGGATCCACGCCGACAATCACGCTGGCAAAGTTGGCATCGCGGTAGCTGAAGGCCGTTTCGTCGCATCCGGCGCGATGCGCTGCGCCATTGATCGGATACAGGTGCATGGTCGAGTGCATCGACGGCAACTGCTGCCCGTACTTGATGTGCAGATCGATGGCCTTGTCGCTAAGGTCGCTGACGAAGTCGGCTTTCCAGTACCATTGCAAGCCCGCCGGATACAGTCCGTCGAACAGGCTCTGCAGGACAGGCCAGGGGATTGGCCCGGCAAAGTCCACAGCTGGCGGCATGGCCTCGCGAATCGGACGGAAATGCGTCTCGGCCTGATCGAGCGGGCCGGTGTAGCACCACACCACGGCGCACATCTTTTGCAGGGGAACTTCATCTGGGAAGGGCGCTGCAGGCGGCACCGTGACGAAACCGAACCAGCCATTGATGTCCTGCGGCGCGCTCAGGATGAAGTCGCGCCACCATTTCATCAGCTCGCGTGCCTGCTCCATCGGCCACAGCATCGGGCCGCCATAGACCGTGGCAACGGGATGAGCCTTGAACTCGAACGACGTCACCACGCCGAAGTTGCCACCGCCGCCGCGCAACGCCCAGAACAGGTAGGCGTTTTCGTCGTCGCTTGCGGTGACGATGCGCCCGTCGGCCAGAACGACCTCGGCGCCGAGCAGATTGTCGATCGTCAGGCCATAGGTGCGGCTGAGGTAGCCGATGCCGCCGCCGAGTGTCAGTCCGCCCACGCCAGTGGTCGAGATGAAGCCACTCGGCGTCGCCAGCCCGTAGGCACTGGCGGCGTGATCCACGTCGCCCCAGGTGCAGCCACCGCTGACCCGCAGCGTCTTGCGTCCGGCATCGACAAACACGCCCTTCATTGGCGACAGGTCGATCACCAGTCCACCATCGCATGTGCCGAGCCCGGCGCCATTGTGCGCGCCGCCACGCACGGCCAGCAGCATCCCGCCGTCGCGCGCGGCGTTCACCGCCGCGATGACGTCCGCAACATCGACGCAGCGCGCGATGATCGCAGGGCGCTTGTCGATCATTCCGTTGTATACGGCACGCGCCTGGTCGTAAGCCGCGTCGCTCGGCTGAATCAGTTGTCCCCGAAAATGCACCTTTAGTGCGGATGCGACGGGTTCGCTCAACGAAGCTTCCATGGTTGCCTCCTGTCCGGCTGGTATGCAGGAGTTTTAACAACCTCGGCGTTTCGAAAGCGTTAGGTGGGCCGTTACATGGGGGATTCCGCCTCCCGACGGCGCGCAGTGGTCGAGCCGAAACTAACGCGCGAGTACCGCCCGCGCCGTGACGATGTCGGGCTGAACCGAAGCAAACCTTCGCGCTGGAGGATGCCGCACAGGCACATCGAGCGCTCGAATCCAGACAGACGAGCGGCGCGACGGTACTGTGCCGTAACGCTGCTTACTAACCGCGCGTGAGGCGTTCATTCGCTCGCCATCGATAGGCTGCGTGTTGAACGCCTGCAATATTTCCGAAATCGACGGCGCTGTCGCTTGGAGCGCCTCGCTCAGCATGGCTGACGAACGCGACGCCTTCATTTGGTGGCGATGCATCAGCAAGTCCACATAGCTGGACGTTCCAGAACGGAGACACAGATGTCAGATCGAGTTGCTGCTCTTCGCGTGCACCGGGTCGTCGCGGCAACGGTCATGGTCCACGCCATGCCCACTGCCATGGCCGGCTGCTCAATGATCTTTTGTCGATCTCTTCGACGCTGGCTAAGTCTCTGATTTCCATAGTCGCGGTCATGATGCTCTCCTGAAGTGGCAAGCACAAAAGGCTGTGCTTGGTCGACTTCAGCAGGGATCGTGCCGCGACTCCGCGCGCTCGATTCACCTCTTTCTAATCAAATGAGCCGCACAGCAGTTGGTTTCCCGCCGACTAGCACTTGGTGAGTGTTGGTATCCCAAGTGGGGAAGCAAACTTAAAGCAGCGAGAGCGGTCGTGTCCTCGCGCCGGCGCGGATTTCCACCGCAGCCAGCTAGAACAACCCTGAAATCCAACACTCCCCGCCGCCACGCGGGAACCGGTGTCGCCCCAAATCATTTCACCTTCACCGTGTCGATCGAAATCGAGCGCGCACAAGCGATTGCGTGGGTCCGCATCCAGATGGCCCAGCACGGCCTGACCCTGGCCGACCTGCAGGCCGCAGGCTGCTTTGCCGAGCCGGCGCCGACACCATTGCCGGGGGCGGTGCGCCATCGCAACGCGCAGGGGCAGGGCTGGGACGGCCGCGGTGCCATGCCGGACTGGCTGCAGCGGGCGGTCAATGCCGGACAGACGGTGGAGCATTTCCGGGTCGTGTCAACGACGTAGCGGGCCAACGGATGCCACGGCAGCCAAGGTCGACCGAATACCGGACGGAGAGCGGCGCCATGGCAAAGGCTCAACATCAACCATGCAGGAGGCAGCATGCAGGAAGAGTTCGGGTACAAGCTCTTCCCCCAGGTCGCAATGTCCGCGTTTGTACGGCACAGGGGAAAGTCACATGCCGCCAGGAATCTGTTTGCTCAGAAGTATGTTGACTACCTCGTCTGCGAGCGCAAGACGATGCGACCGCTCTATGTCATCGAGCTTGACGGCGCCTCTCACAGTAGCACGAAAGCCCAGAAGCGCGACAAGCAAAAGAATGACATTCTCGCATCGGCCGGAATTCCGATCATGCGCTACACGTCCAAGGACGTGGATCTGAAGACAATCCTCAGCGACTACTTCAGTGTTGTCCCGCCTCAGCCGGCCGAATTTGGTCCGTCAGCGCCAGACAACGAACGAAAGCTGCGGGCCGTGCGGGAACCCGTGGCCTGAAGTTAACCGTGCTGAGATATCTGATGATCGCGATGTTCGCCATGGCCACGAATGCCGCGGGCCAGACCATCTATCAATGTTGGAGCGCCGCGCGACATGTCACGTTGCAGGATGCCCCCTGTCAGCACGACACAAAGACCGAGGTGGTGAGGAAATCCATCGGCCAACGAAACGCAGAGTATCGTGCCCAACCGTCTTCGTTCTTCGACCAGAAGGGACAGGAGCAGCTCGCATCGAGCATCATGTGCCCGTCGCTGCGCCAGTCCTACCTGGCTGCGGTTACTCACTCCGAGCGAGCAATGCTCACCCATAATTCGGTACAGATCCAGCAAGCATCAGAGGCTGTACAGCGAGCCGGTGCGCAGAGATCCAGGTATCGGTGCGAGTAACAATACGTCGAAGCGTTCGTAAGATTCGCCACAGCCACCCTACGTTGGCTCTCGCTCCGCGGTGGACGACGGCAGAGACCGACGCCGGCATCTGGCGCTTTCCCGCCGCCTGGGTTCGCCGCGCAGGCACTGCAGGATAGCGACGCTACTGTCGCAAGGACTACATTTATGGGCGACCCTGCCTTTCCGGGCGCCCCGAATGCCTATGCTATGCAGGTACAGGCTGCGGGAATCTGCGGATGCAGAGCGTCAGGAGGCGGCCAGTTGGCCGCCCGCTCTTGCGCCTCTGCCTTCTGCCGGATTTATTCAAGCGTGCAGCGGCTTTGACGAACACGTGTTTGACGTTCGCCAGTTCCGGGATGTCGGCCTTGGCGGCCGGGTAGCTGCGCAATTGGTCGGTGACGATCTTGCGAGGCACGGGACAGGAACGAAGCACGCGTAAGAAAAGCGCTTGACTGCGGCCTTGTCGCGGCGCTTCTGCAACAGGATGTCCAGTTCCGCGCCGTGCTCGTCGACCGCTCGCCACAGCAGATATGACTCGCCGCGCAGCGTTAACGAACCGCTAAGCCACGGCGGCACGGTCCGCAAGCCAAGCCTGATCAATGAACGCCCGGGCCATCACCGGGCGATTATCGCTGGGCCAAGCGCCATGAGGTTCGCGGGCCTGTGGTGATGGCTCCAGCCTCTGGCCTCGCCAGATTCCGGCGCGGCTTTCCAGGGGCTCAACCATGCAGCCCCGAAAGGAACTGCTTCAGTTCCGGCGTCTTCGGCTCCCCGAAGATTTCCTCCGGCGAGCCCATCTCATGCACCTTCCCGTGATGCATGAAGACCACGCGGTCGCTGACCTTGCGGGCGAAGTTCATCTCGTGCGTGACCATGACCAAGGTCATGCCTTGCGCCGCAAGGCCTTCCACCACGCCCAGCACTTCGCCGACCAGCTCCGGATCGAGTGCCGAGGTGACTTCATCGCACAGCAGCACGGCCGGGTCCATGGCCAGCGCGCGGGCGATTGCCACGCGTTGCTGTTGTCCGCCGGATAGCTGGTCGGGGAAGCTGTGGAACTTGTCGCCAAGGCCCACGCGTTCGAGCAGTGCTTGTGCACGCTTGCCGGCCTCGGACCGGGGTGTATCCTTCACCAGCGTAGGCGCCAGCATCACGTTCTGTCCGGCGCTCAGGTGCGGGAACAGGTTGAAATTCTGGAAGATCATGCCAACGTTCTGGCGCAGGTCGCGCATGGCGCGGGCGTCGCCATGGCGCAGTGCCAGGCCATCCACGCTGAGCGCGCCTTCATTGAAGCTTTCCAGCCCGTTGATGCAGCGGAGCAAGGTGCTCTTGCCCGAGCCGCTGCGGCCGATGATGCAGACCACCTCGCGGCGCCCGATCTGCAGGTCGATGCCCTTGAGCACTTCGTTGGCGCCGAAGCGTTTGCGCAGGCCCCGGATATCGACGAGGGAAAAGGGCTTGGTGGTTTCGGTTTGCGTGGACATGGGATGAAGGAACCTCAATGCTTGGGCTGCAGGCGACGCTCAAGGCGGCGGCTCCACAACGACAGCGGGAAACACAGGGCGAAGTACAGCAACGCGACGCAGCCGTAAGCCAGGAAGGGCTGGAAGGTGGCGTTGGAAATCATCTGGCCAGCCTTGGTGACTTCCACGAAGCCGATCACCGAGGCCAGTGCAGTGCCCTTGATCACCTGCACCAGGAATCCCACCGTGGGTGCCACCGCGATGCGTGCGGCCTGCGGCAGGATCACGTGCTGAAGCTGCTCGCGCAGATTCATCGCCAGGCTGGCGGAGGCCTCCCACTGGCCCTTGGGAATGGCGTTGATGCAGCCGCGCCAGATCTCCGTGAGATAGGCGCTGGCATATAGCGTGAGGCACAGCGCCGCCGCGAACAGCGCCGAGGTCTCGACACCCAGCAACGCCAGCCCGAAGTAGAACAGGAACAACTGCATCAGCAACGGGATGCCCTGGAACAGCTGCACGTAAAGCGCCACGCCGCGCACGGCGCCCGGCAGGCGCGCAATGCGCGCAACCAGCAGCAGCATGCCAACGACGCTGCCACCGGCGAAGGCGATCAGCGACAGCCCCACTGTCCAGCGCAGCGCCAGCAGCAGGTTGCGAAAAATGTCCCACAGGGAAAAGTCGACCATGATGTATGCCTCCCGGTCTCAGCGGCCAAAGATGAAGCGCGGACCAACCCAGTTCAGGATCTCGCGCAGCACCACGGCCAGGCCCAGGTAGACGCAGGTGGCGACGATATAGGCTTCAAAATTGCGGAACGTGCGGCTGGCGATAATATTGGCCGCATAGGAAAGCTCTTCGGTGGAGATCTGGCTGCATACCGCCGAGCCCAGCATCACGATGATGACCTGGCTCACCAGCGCCGGCCACACGCGCGACAGCGAAGGCGGCAGCACCACGCGCGTAAAGATCTGCCAGCGGTTGAGCGCCAGGCTCTGCGCGGCTTCGATCTGCCCGCGCGGCGTGGACTCCAGCCCGGCCCGGATGATTTCGCATGCATAGGCGCCGAGGTTCAGCGTCATCGACAGCACACACGCCACTTCCGCCGGCATCCGCACGCCAATCGAAGGCAGGCCGAAGAAGATAAAGAACAGCTGGATGATGTACGGCGTATTGCGGACTGCCTCCACATAGCCGCCCACCAGTGCCCGCAGCCATGCCGTGCCATGGATGCGCGCCCAGGCGCAGCCGATGCCCACGAGCGTACCGAAGGCCGCGGAGAACGCCGTCAGGAGAATCGTCAGCAACAGGCCACGCAGCAGCATGGGCCACTGCGAGAGAACCGGCGCAAAGTCGAAGGAGATCATGCAGTGCCGCTAGAGAGTTATTTTGTCTTCGGCGAGACTGACCTGCGAGGCAGGCCAGTGCGCCAGCAACATGGAGCCCGCGCACGGGGCCGGAAACAATGCGATCCGTTATCCCGCCTACCCGTATGCCCGCTTACCCGTTTGCAATCAGTCCGGCAAATCGCCCATGCCGCGGCCGAGCCAGCGCTGCGCGTAGCCGTTGAGCGTGCCATCCGCCTTTGCCTTGCGCAGGATCTCGTTGACCTTCTCCAGCAGCGCGGTTTCGCCTTTGCGCACACCGATGAAATTGGGCGAATCCTTGAGGAGCAGTTTGTACTCGGCCTCTACCTTGGGGTTCTTCGCTATCGCCGCGGCAGCCACGGCCGCGCCGGTGGCCAGCAGTTGCGTTTGCTGCGACACGAAGGCGGCCACGGTGGAGTTGTCGTCCTCAAAGCGCTGGATCTTCAGCGTGGGAGGCGCCACTTGCTGCAGCACATCGTCCTGGATGGTGCCGCGCGTGACCGCGATGGTCTTGCCGCCAAGATCGGCAAAGCTCTTGATGCTCATTGCCTTCGGACCAAACACCGCCTGGTAAAAGGGCGCATACGCAATCGTGAAATCGATCACCTTGGCGCGCTCGGCGTTTTTGCCCAGCGCCGAGACGATCAGGTCGATCTTCCGGGTCTGCAGGTACGGGATGCGGTTCGGCGTGCTCACCGGGACGAGATCGGCCTTGACGCCGAGCTTGTCGGCGATCATCTGCGCCACGGCCACGTCCAGGCCCTGCGGCTTCAGGTCAGTGCCCATGAAGCCATACGGCGCGAAGTCGGTCGGGATGCCGATTGCGATCGACTTCTTGCCCATCACGGCGCTCAGGGAATCGTCGGCTTTAGCGGGTGCCATCGCGATGAGTGCGGCGCCTGCGATCAGGCTGGCGATGGCGGTGAACTGTCTGCGTTTCATAAAAACACCTTTATCAGTCGGTCGGGGAACACGAGGGACTGAAAGGCAAGTTGTGTGCCACTGTTGGCGATGCCGGCTGCGCGGGCGAATGCGATGGGATTCTTTCGACGGCATTGCCTTGAAATCAAGCACTTGGCGGACGCCTCCCCGATAGCGCCACTGACTTGGCATTGCCCTTGCATGAAAGGCCGCCAATACTGAAACAACGGTTTCATATGCACCAAAACATGAAATCATGGTTTCACCATTGTGCAGGCCCGGACCACTTTGGTGCGGGCAAGCGGAACGGAGGCACGGACCCGACATGGCCATTCAACCCGCGCTGGAAGCGCAAATCCACCAGTGCTACGGCGAACTTTCTTCAGCAGACAAAAAATTGGCCGACGTGCTGCTCATGCGGCAAAAAGACCTGCTCAGCTACTCGGCCACCGAGCTGGCGGAGTTGGCGAGCGTCTCCAAGGCGAGCGCGGCGCGCTTCTTCCGCCGCCTCGGCTATGCGGACTTCAGCGCCTTCCGGCAATCGCTGCGGGACCAGGTCTCCGAGCAATCTCCGCTGTACCTGATGGAACACAACGGGTTGCCGCCTGAGTCGGGGGGCGCGCGGCAATCGGTCGTGGCCGGTCTGGAGGCGCACGTGCAACTCGACAGCCGCCGGCTCGCCAGTCTGCCGGAACAACTCAGCGAGCGTGCGCTGGAGACCACGCTCACCGAACTGGCCAACGCGCGCCGCGTGTGGGTGGTGGGTTATCGCAACAGCTTCATGCTGGCTTTCTATGCCAATGCGCTGCTCTCGCAGGTGCGCCCCGAGGTGTACCTGCTCAATGAGCAAGCGGGCAAGGATGCCGAACTGGTGGCCGAAATAGACAGCAAGGATGTACTGCTGGCGGTGGACTTCCGACGCCGTGCGAAGCGCCTGGACGGCATGGTGACACTGGCCCGGGAGGCCGGCGCCAAACTCATCCTGCTCAGCGATGCCCCGGTTTCCACGCTGGCGGCCAAGGCCGACGCCGTGCTGCGCTGCTCGCACCACGGCGGCCAGGTCTTCGATTCCTATGTGGCCGCCGTCAGCCTGGTGAACTACCTGGCCACCGCCATGGCAGGCCGCTCCCGCAAACGTTCGCGCGCACGCATGGCCCGCGTGGAGCGCGCGCACGACGTGCTCGGGGACCTGGAGACCGGCCACTGAGATCGACCGGCACGCAGCGCCGCCATCAATACACGCAATAACGCATTCTGACTGGACCAATACACACGCATGACCACGCTCCCCAACCTCTCGTTTGATCTTCTCCCCAATCCGGCGCTGAGCCGCGCGGAACCCTATGGTGCACAGCGCGCCGCCATCCTGAGCGAGCCGGCCCTGGCCGCCGCCCGCCGCGAGATCTCCGCCTGGGAGGGCTACCAGCCCACGCCGCTGAAAACCCTGCCGAACCTGGCGGCCGCGCTGGGCGTCGGCCAGATCCACTACAAGGACGAAGGCTCGCGCTTCGGGCTGGGCAGCTTCAAGGCGCTCGGCGGCGCGTATGCCGTGGGACGCCTGCTTTGCCGCGAACTCAGGCCCCGGATCGGCCGCGAGCTAAGCATCGCTGACTTGAGTGCGCCGGCGCTGCGCAGCATGTGCGCCGAACTCACCGTGACCTGCGCCACCGACGGCAACCACGGCCGTTCCGTGGCCTGGGGCGCCCAGCTGTTCGGCTGCCGCTGCGAGATCTATATCCACGCCACCGTCAGCGAAGGGCGCAAGACCGCCATCGAACGCTTCGGGGCCCAGGTGGTACGCACCACGGGCAACTACGACCAGGCCGTGCAGCAAGCCGATGCCGATGCGCGGGTCAATGGCTGGTACGTGATCTCGGATACCTCGTACCCCGGCTATATGGACGTGCCGCGCGATGTCATGCAGGGTTATCAACTGATGGTGGACGAAGCCGTCAATGCGCTGCCGGCCTGGCCCACGCATGTGTTCATCCAGGCCGGCGTGGGTGGCTTTGCCGCCGCCGTCTGCGGCTACTTCTGGGAACGTGAGGATGGCAAGGACAGGCAGCGCCCCGTCTTCACCGTGGTGGAACCAGCCAAGGCGGACTGCCTGATGCAAAGCGCGCGCGCCGGCAAGGTCACCGCCGTCACCGGCGAGCTGGATACGCTGATGGCCGGCCTGGCTTGCGGCGAAGTTTCGCTGCTCGCCTGGGAGATCCTTGCCAAAGGCGCCGACGCATTCTGCACGGTCGACGACGCATCCGCGGTAAATGCCATGCGCCTGCTGGCCCAACCGCAGGGCGACGATCCCGTGATCGTGGCCGGCGAATCCGCCGTGGCCGGGCTGGCCGCTGCCATCGCCGCCATGCAGGACCCGCAGGCCCGCGCGGCGCTCGGGCTCAACCGCCAGAGCCGGCTACTGTTTATCGGCAGCGAGGCCGACACGGATCCCGCGCTGTACACCGAACTGGTTGGCCGCAGCGCGGACGCAGTGCGCGCCGGAGCCGCGGCATGAGCGAGCGGAGCGCACCAAAGGCAGACTCCGCGCCGCGCATTCGCGGCGAGCGCCTGCTGCAAAGCCTGGACGATCTCGCGCAACTCGGTGCCATCGAAGGGGGCGGAGTGTGCCGGCTGGCGCTGACCGATGCCGACAGACTCGGCCGCGACTGGACGGTGGCGCGCATGCAGGCGCTGGGCATGACCGTTGCCATCGACGCCATCGGCAACGGCGTGGCCGTGTATCCCGGCAGCGAAGACCTGCTCCCCGTCATGATCGGCTCGCACATCGACACCGTGCGCACCGGCGGCCGCTACGACGGCAACTACGGGGTGCTGGCCGGCCTGGAAGTGATCGCCACCCTGCGTGACGCCGGCCTGCGTCCGCGTCGTCCCGTCGCCGTCGCCTTTTTCACCAATGAAGAGGGCGCGCGCTTTCATCCGGATATGATGGGCTCGCTGGTCTATGTGGGCGGAATGCCGCTGGAAGATGCGCTCGCCACCGCCGGCATCGATGGCGTCACGGTGGGCGCCGAGTTGCGGCGCATCGGCTATGACGGCCAGGCGCCAGCAGGCAAGCCGCGCGTCGACAGCTTCGTGGAGCTGCATATCGAGCAAGGCCCGGTGCTGGATCTGCGTGGCCTGCAGGTTGGCGTGGTGGAAGGAGTCCAGGGGATCTCGTGGACCGAGTTCACCATCGACGGCGTATCCAACCACGCCGGCACCACGCCCATGGAACTGCGGCATGACGCCGGCTATGCCGCCGCGCGCATTGCCAATTTCGTGCACGACCTGGCGCTGCGCTACGGCGGCCGGCAGATCGCCACCGTGGGCGCCATGCGTTTCGAGCCGAACCTGATCAACGTCATCCCCAACCGCGCCGTCTTCACCGTAGACCTGCGTAATACCGACGAACGGCGGCTCGCCCAGGCCGAAGCGGAAGTCCTCGCCTTTGCCCGGCAAACCTGCGAGACGGAAAACCTATCTCTTAGCCATCGCCGCCTGGCACGTTTCGAGCCGGTGGCATTCGATCCCATGGTCATCGACCTGGTCGAGCAGGAAGCCGCAGCGCTTGGTTTCACCCATATGCGCATGCCCAGCGGCGCCGGTCACGACGCGCAAATGCTGGCCCGCGTCTGCCCCGCCGGCATGATCTTCGTGCCCAGCGTGAAAGGCCTGAGCCACAACGTGCGCGAGTTCACCGAGCCGGACGACCTCATCGGCGGCGCGCAGATCCTGCTGCAGGTAGTACTCAAACTCGCCAACCGGCCGTGATCGACGCCAAGCCCCTGCCACTAGCCTCAACCACCACCCCGAAAGCATCCTGGAGTTACCCGTGTCCCGTATTGTGAATGTCGCCATCGGCCAGCTCGGCCCCATCGCCCGCGCCGACAGCCGCCAGCAAGTGGTCAGGCGCCTGTGCGACCTGATGCGCGAAGCCCACGCCTGCGGCTCGCACCTGATCGTCTACCCCGAGCTGGCGCTCACCACCTTCTTCCCGCGCTGGTACATGGAGAGCGACGAAGAGATCAACAGCTTCTTCGAACGCGAGATGCCCAGCGCCGCCACGCAGCCGCTGTTCGACCTTTCGCGCGAGCTTGGTGTTGGCTTCTACCTCGGCTACGCCGAGCTCACCAGCGAACAAGGCAAGGCAGTGCGCTACAACACCTCCATCCTCGTCAACCGCCAGGGCGAGATCGTCGGTAAATACCGCAAGGTGCACCTGCCCGGCCATCGCGAGCACGAACCGTGGCGCCGCTTCCAGCATCTGGAAAAGCGCTATTTCACGCCCGGCAACCACTTCGGCGTGACCGAAGCGTTTGGTGGCAAGATCGGCATGGCCATCTGCAACGACCGTCGTTGGGCCGAAACCTATCGGGTGATGGGCCTGCAAGGTGTGGAGATGGTGCTGATCGGCTACAACACGCCCGTGCACAATGCGCCGGCGCCGCAGCACGACGACCTCTCGCTTTTCCACAATCAGCTCTCCATGCAGGCCGGGGCCTACCAGAACGGCACCTGGGTGGTTGGCGTGGCCAAGGCCGGGATGGAAGAGGGCGTGGACGGCATTGGCGGCAGCTGCATCATCGCGCCCTCCGGCGAAGTGCTGGCCAACTGCATCACCAAGGGCGACGAGGTCGCCATCGCCCGCTGCGACCTGGATTTCTGCGAGGTCTACAAGCGCACCACGTTCAACTTCGACGCGCACCGGCAGCCGCAGGCGTACGCGATGATTGTGGAGCGGCGCGGGGAGATGCTGATGGCGGACGGGAGCGCGGTGGTGTCCTGATGCCTGCGTCATGCAAGCTGGTGATCATCGCCTGGGGGCTATTGAGATGTACGAGCGCCCTCTACGCCACGCCAAGGATGCGCTGCGCCTCCATCAGCGCTGTCGGGCTCGAGGCTGGCATCGGCCGGGCGAACAGGTACCCCTGGGCGAGTCCGCAGCCGAGTTCGCGCAGGGCTTGCGCCGTTTCCCGATCCTCGCCCCCTTCGGCCAGGGTCTTCAGTCCCAGCGAGCGGGCCATCTGGATGATCGCCGGGACAATGCTGGCCTAGTCGGGTGCGCAGGCGTCGAGCAGTACGGCAAAGTGGGTCTCCTACGAGGACTTGCCGTTGCACACCGCGCGAGGTCGGCTGGCCTTGGTGAACTTCTGCTTTCAGCCATCGTGGCAGATGTCCGCCAGCGCGGTATCGAATCAATTGTCGTGCGCACAACGTGTGCTGCAGGTTATTTCGCAGGTGGCCGTAAAGCGCGGCAAGATCAAGGCGATGCGTGACGGAGCGGTCAAGGACTTGGTAATCGCCGTCGAGCGGGCCAAGGCCCAGATTCGGGCGCGGGTCGAGCATCCATTCCACGTCATCAAGAATGTTTGGTCATCGCAAGGTTCGCTACAAGGGCCTGGCCAAGAACACGGCGCAGTTGTTCAGCCTGTTTGGTTTGGCGAACCTGGTATTCGCCAGGAGGCTGTTGTTGGCCTCAGAGGGGATCAATCCGTCCTGAGCGCGCCAAGCGCGGCCAGGAAAGGTGCGAAACACGAGAAAGACGGCTTGAATCGGCCCATCTCTCCCGCATTGCGAAATGCTGAAGTCCTTAGGTTGTGCAACATCAAGCGCAAACCTCATTGATCAGCGATTCCCTAGCGGTGACCGCTATATCCGCTAGCAAGCACATGGCTGTAAGCCATTGATCTATATGGCGAAACGGCCGTTCAGTGGCGTTTTTTGCCGTTGTGCAAGAGCAACGCCATTTTCCGTCCATGTTCAATGATTCCGCTAATGCGGTGCGGCGGATCATTAATTCGGCTATCGCGGGCTACGCTGAGCCGGTGTCGGCGAAATTCTATTGCTGGCCGAGCAGGGCGGATGGGGAGGGTGACAGTTCGGTAGAGCCATGCGTATGACCTCGCGAAGGACCGGAAAAATGGGGGTATTCTGGCGATCCGCATTCACGCTAATTAGAGCTCGCCATTAGCCGAAATAGCGATCCGCAACACGGCCCCGAGGCCGGCCGGCTGTCGCAGGCGTTTCTGAGTCTCCTCGTGGCACGCCGGCGCTGATCCCGCGGGCGCGGCCTTATTCCGCCTTAGCCCCCGAATCTCGCGCCACTTTGCTCCACTTGTCGGTCTCGGCGCGGATAAACGCAGCCAGTTGCGCCTGCGTCATATCGCCAGCAGTCACGCCCTGCTCGTCAAACCGCTTTTGCACGTCAGGTGCCTTCAGCAGCTTGCCCAGCTCGGCTGATACGCGCTGCTCGATCGCCGCGGGCGTGCCGCGCGGTGCCATCAGCGCGAACCACGTGGTGACTTCGTAGCCCTTGACGCCGCTCTCTGCCAGCGTCGGCACGCCGGGATAGGCGCCGGACCGCTTCGCGGCGGTCACCGCCAGTGCCTTGACCTTGCCGCTGCGCACGTGTTGCAGGGCCGACGGGCTGGTCTCGATCGCCATCTGGATCTGGCCCGCGATCAGGTCGGTCATCATCGGCGCACCGCCCTTGTAAGGCACATGCGCGATGTCGGTGCCCGTCAACGCGCGGAACAGCTCGCCGGACAGGTGCTCGGTGCTGCCGATACCGGCCGAGCCGTAGTTGACCTTGCCGGGATGCGACTTGATGTAGGCGATCAGGTCGGGCACGGACTTCACCGGGATCGAAGGGTTGACCACCAGCACATTGGGCGTCAGCGCCACCAGGCCTATGGGATCGAGGTCGCGCGCGAATTCATAGGGCAGGCTCTTGTAGATGGCCGGCGCCATGGTGTGGGCGACGGTGGCCAGCAGCAAGGTGTAGCCATCGGCCGGCGCGCGCGCCACGTTGGCCGCGCCGAGGGTGCCGCCGGCGCCGGGGCGGTTGTCGACCACCACCGGTTGCTGCAGCGCCTCGCCCAGTTTCTGGCCGATGGTGCGGGCAAGGATGTCGGTGGTGCCGCCGCTGGCGAACGGCACTACCAGGGTGATCGGCTTGGTCGGCCAGTGGTCCGCGGCGAATGCGGCGGGCGCGCCGAGCACGGCGCTGCCGGCAAGGCAGGCCACCACGGCGCGGCGAATGCGCGAAACGGTTGTCATGCAGTCTCCTTTGCGGGAAGTCGTGTTGTTATGGAAATGGCGGCAGCGTAGCGTCATGCCGTCTGTTTCTGATCGGTGCGACTCTACGCAGCCGCTGGCCAGCGCGCCATCTGGCTGGCGTTAACGGGTCTTCAGGATTCGTGAACCGTGGCAGGTTTTCCGCTACCATACGGGCAAACTGCGGCAGCGGGGACGTGACATGGAACTGAGGCAACTGCGCTACTTCGTCAGCGTGATCGAGCATGGCAGCATGGGCAAGGCGGCGCTGGAGCTGGGCGTGGTCACGTCCGCGCTGAGCCAGCAGATCAGCCGGCTGGAAAGCGAGCTGTCGACACGGCTGCTGCAGCGCACTTCCACCGGCGTGGTCGCCACCGACGCCGGGCTGGCCTTCTGGCGCCAGGCCCAGCTGGCGCTGCGCCATGTCGACGACGCCGCACTGGCCGCGCGGCAGGCGCGCCTGTCCGGGCATGTCAGCGTGGGTTTGCCGCCCAGCACGGCTGCGGTGCTGGCGCTGCCCTTCATGCGGGCCATGGGCGATCGCTACCCCGACGTGCGGCTACGCATGGTGGAGAGCCTTTCCGGCTACCTTGGCACCATGCTGAGCGCGCGCCAGATCGACCTGGCGGTGCTGTTCAGCGAGGAGCCGGCGCAGCGCTGGAGCGTGTTGCCGCTGCTCGACGAGCGCCTGTTCGTGATCGGCGCCGAGGGGCTGGCCGGCATGCCGCGGGGCGAGCAGACCTCGGTGGCGGCACTGGGCAAGCTGCCGCTGATACTGCCCAGCGGCTCGCACGGGCTGCGCGCGCTGGTCGCCGCGTGCTTCCGCCAGGCGAAGCGCGAGCCCCAGGTAGTGGCGGAGATCGACGGTCTGGCGATCCTGATGGACGCCGTGCTGGGCGGCCTGGGTGCCACCATCCAGCCGGGCGCGGCACTGGCGCGCAGCCACGGCACACCCTACCGCAGCATCCTGGTCACCGACGCGGATGCCACGCGGCCCAACCTGCTGGTCAGCTTGTCCGATGACGAACTGTCGCCGGCCGGCCTCGCTGCGCGCGTGGTGCTGGCCGACGTCGCCACCACGCTGGTGCGCGAGGGGCGCTGGCCCGGCGCCACGCTACGCCCGCGCTAAGTTCGCGACCGGCCCGCTCTCGGCCCGATGCCCCGCGATGGCCGGGGCTTCACGAAACCTGAAGCCCCCTTGCCGCAGCCCTGCTGGCGCGCGCTCGCCTTGCCCGCCAAGATGGCGCCAGCAAGGAGACAATCCCCATGGTCGACGTATTGGTAATTGGCGGCGGCAACGCGGCCCTGTGCGCGGCGCTGATGGCGCGCGAAGCAGGGGCCTCGGTGCTGCTGCTCGAATCCGCGCCGCGCGAGTGGCGTGGCGGAAACTCCCAGCACACGCGCAACCTGCGCTGCATGCACGACGCGCCGCAAGATGTGCTGGTCGATGCCTATCCAGAAGAAGAATACTGGCAGGATCTGCTCAAGGTCACTGGCGGCCTCACCGACGAACACCTGGCGCGGCTGGTGATCCGCGCGTCGTCGACCTGCCGCCCGTGGATGCGCAGGCACGGTGTACGCTTCCAGCCGCCGCTGTCGGGCGCGTTGCACGTGGCGCGCACCAACGCCTTTTTCATGGGCGGCGGCAAGGCGCTGGTCAATGCGTATTATCGCAGCGCCGAGGCGATGGGTGTACAGATCCTCTATGACACCCCAGTGGATGCCATCGAACTGGACGGCGATCGTTTCGTCGCCGCGCGCAGCGGCAGCCAGCGCTTTACCGCGCGCACCTGCGTGCTGGCCGCGGGCGGCTTCGAATCCAATCGCGAATGGCTGCGCGAGGCCTGGGGCCAGAATGAGCGCGGCGAATGGCCAGCCGACAATTTCCTGATCCGCGGCACGCGCTTCAACCAGGGCGTGCTGCTGCGCTACCTGATCGACGCAGGCGCCGACGCCATCGGCGACCCGTCGCAATCGCACTGCGTCGCCATCGACGCGCGCGCGCCGCTGTACGACGGGGGCATCTGCACGCGCATCGATTGCGTGTCGCTGGGCGTCGTGGTCAATCGCGATGCCGTGCGCTTTTACGACGAAGGCGAGGACTTCTGGCCCAAGCGCTATGCCATCTGGGGCCGGCTCGTGGCGCAGCAGCCCGGCCAGATCGGCTATTCGATCATCGACAGCAAGGCGATTGGCCGCTTCATGCCCCCAGTGTTCCCCGGCGAGAAGGCCGACACGCTACCCGAACTCGCCAGCAAGCTGGGGTTGCCGGAAGCGCAGTTCGTGCGCACGGTGCAGGACTACAACACGGCGTGCCGGGTCGGCACCTTCGACCATACCGCGCTGGACGACTGCCATACCGAGGGCCTGGCTCCGGCCAAGACCCACTGGGCCAGGCCGCTCGACCAGGCGCCGTTCTACGGCTACGCGCTGCGGCCGGGCATCACCTTCACCTACCTGGGGCTCAAGGTAAACGACCGCGCCCAGGTGCACTTTGGCGGCAAGCCGAGCGGGAATCTATTCGTGGCAGGAGAAATGATGGCCGGCAACGTGCTCGGCAAGGGTTACACGGCCGGTGTCGGCATGTCGATCGGCACCGCGTTCGGGCGCATCGCGGGCACGCAGGCCGCACTGGCCGCAGGTATCAACACGGGAGTTTTCCATGCAGAAGCTTGAGGCCCTGGCGCGCGAGGCCGCGCAATTGGCCGCACAACGGGCAGGGCAGGACGCTGCCGCGTTGGCGCCGCAAAGCCGCGTGATCCGCGTGTTGCCGCTGACCGACAACGAGGCCGAAGTGGCTCGGCAGATGCAGATCTGCAACGCCTGCCGCTACTGCGAAGGTTTCTGCGCGGTGTTCCCGGCCATGACCCGCCGGTTGGAGTTCGGCAAGGCCGACGTCAACTACCTGGCCAATCTGTGCCACAACTGCGGCGCTTGCTACCATGCCTGCCAGTACGCGCCGCCGCATGATTTCGGCGTCAACGTGCCGCAGGCCATGGCAAAGGTGCGGCTGGAAACGTACAGCGAGTACGCGTGGCCAGCGCCGCTGGGCAAGCTGTACCAGCGCAACGGGCTGACGGTGGCGGTGGCGCTGGCTTTCGGGCTGGCATTGTTCCTGGTGCTGGCCGCCACCTTGGGCGGCGCACTCTGGCAGGCGCATGCGAGGGGCAATTTTTACGCGATTTTCCCGCACAACACGCTGGCGGCATTATTCGGCGCCGTGTTCGGGTTCGCCGTGCTCGCGCTGGGCCTGGGGGTGCGCCGCTTCTGGCGCGATGTATCGGCAGGTACGGCGTCGGCGCCTGCCGTGGCCGAGGCAGCCCGGAACGTGCTGGCGCTTACCTATCTCGACGGCGGCCACGGCGACGGCTGCAATGAGGCCAGCGACCGCTTCACGCTGGCACGGCGGCGCTTCCACCATTTCACTTTCTACGGCTTCATGCTGTGCTTTGCCTCGACGTCGGTGGCGACCGGCTACCACTACCTGCTGGGCTGGCATGCGCCTTACCCGGTCACGAGCCTGCCGGTGCTGCTGGGCACCGCCGGCGGCGTGGGCCTGCTGGTGGGCCCGGCCGGATTGCTGTGGCTGAATCTGCGCCGCCACCCGATGCACGGGGATGCACGGCAGCGGCCGATGGACCGCGGCTTTATCGCGCTGCTGCTTCTGACCAGCGCCACGGGCCTGGGCCTGCTGGCCGTGCGTGAAACTGCCGCGATGCCGCTGCTGCTTGCCATCCACCTGGGCGTCGTCATGGCACTGTTCGCCACGCTGCCCTACGGCAAGTTTGCCCATGGCATCTACCGCAGCGCGGCCCTGCTGAAATCCGCCGTCGAGAAGCGGCAGCTCAGCAAGCTGCAGCTTGGCAGCGACTAGGTGTAAGCCGCTCAGCACGTGTGCAGTTGCACATGGCCGGTGGCCACCACCCGCAGGTGATTGGCCTCGGCCGCGTCCATGACGCCCGTCCGATGGATGTCATCCACGGCGCAGTACAGCAGGGTAAAGTTTATCCACGCGCGACCTAGGAAAGTAGCCGTGCTCCGACGTGGCCACTCAGTCGCAATGCCTGCGACGCGAGGTGGCCGGTGAGGCGTCCAGAAATGAATTCTTGCACGAACGTGAAAGTTTTTAGGAGGTGCCGACGCTGGGGTCTAACGGGACCGCCGTCGGCTCTCCGTGGGCGTGCCCCGCAGCGGTAAGCGTCCAGCCGATCCAGTGGCGCTCCTGCGTGGCCGCATGCCGGGCATTGTCTTCGGTATGGCGATAGGCGCTGGTGGTCGATATGGACGCGTGCCCGAAATTTTCCCGCACGAAACGCAGGTCGACCTGCCGGTCTGTCATGTGCGAGCCCGCCGTGTGCCGCAGCCAGTGCGCCGAGGCACTGGCCAGCACCTCCGCCCGGGCCTCACATTCGGGCCCGCGCGCGCAGGCGCGCGGCCGCCAGTGCGAACACCTCCTTCAACACCAGGTGCAGGGCGCCGCGCGACAAGGCATGGGCGGGCCCGATGACCGGCAGGACAAGCGGGCAGTCCTCGCCGGGGAACGGCATCGGCGGCAGGCCGTGGGCCACGCGATAGCGCGCCAGTTCCGTGATTAGCTCCTCCGTCGCAGGCACCAGCCGCGTCTTGCCGCCCTATCCGGTCACCTTCAGCCACCAGCGTTCCACGCCCTCGCGGTCGCGCCGGCCAAAGAAGGCGCCCATCCGGGTGCTGGCCACCTCCGCCGCGCGCAGGCCACCCAGGCACAGCACTGTCATCAGCCAGCGGCACCGCGCGGCATGCAGACGATCGCGCTCGGTCTGCGCCGGCATGGCCTCGATGGTGTCCTTGACCACTTGCCACATATCGTGGCTCAGGTAGCGCGTGATGCGGGGCTTGGGCTGGCCGCGCCGGGTGCGCGCCAGCGAGAGCGGATTGCCGGCCAGGTAGCCGGCGCTGACCAGTCGCCGGCTTCCGCTCAGCGCACGGCATTCCTTGTTTCGGACGCAATCAGCGCCGGGACCACGTCGTGCAGGCGCGACAGCACATAGCGCGACGCCCGGGATAGCGGGTGGTGCCGGGTGACACCGATCGCGATGGTGCGCGGAATGGCCGGGTCGCGTATCTCCAGTGCGGCCAGTTGCCCGGCGCGGATCTCATCGTCCACGCCGAGCATAGGCAGGATGGTCATGGCGTGCCCGCCCATCGCCACTTCCTTCATCGTGGCAAGCGACTCCACTTCCAGCACCACATTGAGGGCGATGGCTTGCTGGCGCGCATGCTGGTCCAGGATGGAGCGCAAGCCGTTGGGCGCGGGCGGCAGCACCAGCGGCAGGCCGGCCAGCTCGCGCAGGGTGATGTTTTTCCGCTTCGCCAGGGGATGCGCGGCGGCGCAGATCAGGTAGGTGGCAACCTCGCCAAGGATGTCTTCATCCTGCCGTGGGCCGTGCCCGTAGCGGTTGATCACCGCCATATCCAGCCGCCCCGAGGCCAGTTGCTCGTCCAGCTGGCCGCTGAAGCCCTCGGAGATATGCAGCAGCACGCCGGGTGCCCTGGCCTGTGTGTCCTCGAACATCTGCGTCACCACCCGCCGCGCCATGGACGGCAGCACGCCCACGTGCACCACGCCGGACGGGACGCCGGCCGCGTCCTTCACTTCGTCCTGCAGGCGGACGGACTGGGCCAGCAGCAACTGCACTTGCGGAAAGACGCGCCGGCCGAACTCGGACAGCACCACGCCGCGGCCCGTGCGCTCGAACAGGCGGTCGCCCCATTCGGCCTCCAGTTGCCCGATGCTGCGGCTGACCAGCGATTGCGCGACGCCCGTAGCCTTGGCGGCGCGGGAAAGCGAGCCGAGTTCCGCCACCAGGACCAGTGTTTCGAGTTGCTTGATGTTCATATCTGATGGAGCGATGGGATTCGATGTCCATGCTTTTTGGTGATATCAGCTATATCTGATTCTACGCTTATGTAATCTCATCGGGCTCACTACACTGCGAATACGCCTGGCCACAAGAGCAGGCCAAAGACAACAACGGAGACAGACCGTGAGATTCACCACTTCCCTCCTGCGCTGGGTTGCGCCTGCCGCGCTGGCTTTCTCCAGCCTGTGCGTCACCGCAACGGGCTACCCCGATAAACCGGTCAAGCTGGTGGTGCCGTTCCCCGCGGGCGGCCCCACGGATGCCCTGGCGCGGCTGATCGGGCAACACCTGTCGCAGCAGCTTGGCCAGCCTTTCGTGGTAGACAATCGCGGCGGCGCGGGAGGTACCATTGCCACCGAAGCCGCCGCCTCGGCCGCACCGGATGGCTATACGCTGTTCTTCTCGACGACTGGGACGATGGCGATCAACCCTTCGCTGTACAAAACCCTGAAGGTCGACCCGGCCAAGGCCTTCGACTCGGTCGGGGCGGTGGCATCGACCGTCAATGTGCTGGTGGTGGCCCCTTCGCTGGCTGCGGCCAACGTCAAGGACCTGATCGCGCTGGCACGCCAGAAGCCCGGCACTCTGACCTTTGGTTCGGCTGGCAACGGCAGCTCCAATCACCTGTCCGGCGAACTGTTCAAGTCGATGGCCGCCATCGATATCGTCCATGTGCCCTACAAGGGTTCGAGCGCGGCGTTCACCGATCTGCTGGGCGGCCGCATCTCGATGATGTTCGATACCGTCTCCAGCCAAGTGCAGTACCTCAGCGCCGGCAAGGTCAAGGCGCTGGGCGTGACCGGCACGACCCGTTCGGAAGCGCTGCCCAAGGTGCCGACGGTGGCGGAGTCCGGCTTGCCCGGCTTCGAGGTGACGATCTGGTTTGGGCTGTCCGCGCCAAAGGGTACTCCGCCCGATGTGATCACGCGCCTCAATGGTGAGCTGCAGAAGGTGCTCGCGCAGGCGGATGTGAAGGCCCAGCTGGCCGCGCTAGGTGCAAAGCCGCTGCCCGGCACGCCCAAGGAATTTTCCCAGTTGATCCAGCGCGACGCGGCCAAATGGTCGGCGGTGGTCAAGGCCTCCGGCGCAAGCCTGGACTGAGTGAGCATGGCCATGAATTCTCTGATGCACTCCCATTTTGAAGCGCTGTTCCGCCCGCGCTCGGTCGCCGTGATCGGCGCATCGGACAATCCCAACAAGGTCGGCGGGCGGCCCATCCATTACCTGAACCGCTTCGGCTTCGAGGGCAAGGTCTTTCCGGTCAATCCGGCTCGCGAGGAGATCCAGGGGCATCGGGCCTATGCCAGTGTCCAGGATATCGGCGAGGTGCCAGATGCCGTGGTGATTGCCGTGTCGGGTGAGGCTGCACTGGCGCAGGTGCGCCAGTGCAGCGGGATCGGCGTCAAGGCGGCCGTGGTGATGGCGTCGGGCTTTGGCGAAACGGGCGAGGCTGGCCGCCAGCGGCAGGACGAACTGGTGACGGCGGCCAATGCCGGTGGCATGCGACTGGTGGGGCCCAACGCCCAGGGCACGGCCAACTTCGCCAGCGGCGCGGTGCTCAATTTCAGCACCATGTTCATGGAGGTGGCCCCGGCCGACGGGCCCATTGCCATCATCAGCCAGAGCGGCGCCGCCAGTGTGATGCCTTATGCGCTACTGCGTCAGGCGGGACTGGGCGTGCGTTATCTCGTTGCCACCGGCAACGATGCCGATATAGATGCCTGCGCCATGGCGGAAGCGGTGGCGGCCGATCCCGCCATCCGGTTGATCCTGGTCTACCTGGAATCGTTGTCCAGCCCGGTACGCCTGGCTGCCGCCGCCGCGGTGGCGCGGCAGCGCGGCGCGCACGTGGTAGTGCTCAAGAGCGGCAGCAGCCAGCGCGGCGCGGTGGCCGCGGCCTCGCACACCGGCGCCATGGTCGGCAACGACGCCACCATCGACGCGTTCCTGGCGCGGCACGGCATCTGGCGCGCGCGGGACATGAACGAGTTCATCCGCGCCACGCCGCTCTACCTGCAAGGGCATGACCCGGCGGAAGGACGCACCGTGGTGATGAGCCACAGCGGCGCGGTGGGCGTGATGTCAGCCGACCTGGCCGAGCAGGCCGGGCTGCCGCTGACCGAACTGGCCCCTGCCACGCAAGACAGCGTGGCGGCGATTCTGCCGGACTTCGGCAGCGCCAACAATCCACTCGACATGACTGCCGCGCTGCTCGGCAAGGGCGATATGTTCCCGCGCGTGCTGGATGCACTGGGCAGCGACCCGGAAGCCGACATGGTGATGATAGGGATCCCCGTGGCGGGGCCCGGCTATGACGTGGACGCGCTGGCGCGCCATTCGGCGGCCTTTCTTTGCCAGCATGCCAAACCGCTGATCATTAGTGCGCCTCAGCAGAGCGTACGCGAGGTATTTGCCGTGCAGGGCATCCCGACTTACATCACGGAGGCCGACGCGATTGCCGCGCTGAGCCAGTACGCCGGGCACCGGCGGCTGAGCGGTGCCGTGTCGATCCTGCCGTCCCCGGCACCCTTGGCGTACGCCGGCAGTGGCTTGCTGGACGAGCACGCCAGCCTGGCCCTGCTGTCCGAACACGGCGTGCCGGTTGTGGCGCACCGGCAATGCGCCAACGGCGACGAGGCCGCGGCAGCGTTCGCGGCACTCGGCGGCGGTGCCATGGTGGTCAAGGGCTGCGCGGCCAGCGTGCCGCACAAGAGCGAACATGGGTTGGTGCGGCTGGGGTTGACCGATGCCGACAGCGTGCGCGCGGCGGCGGAAGCCTGCCTGGAAAAACTGGTCGAGCTGGACGTGGCCACGCCGCGCGTGGTGGTTGGGCAGATGGTCAGGGGCAGGCACGAGTTCGCGCTGGGCGTTACGGTGGATCCCGCGCTTGGACCACTGGTGATGATCGGTGAAGGCGGCACCTTGCTGGAGCTGCGCAAGGACATTGTCACCTTGCTGGCGCCTTTCGGCATGGAAGAGGCCCGGGCCGCCTGCCGGCGCCTGCGGCTGGCGCCCCTGTTCGATGGCTACCGCGACATGCCCGCACTGGATCTGGAGGCGCTGGCATCTGCCGCTGTCGCGCTCGGGAATTTTGCGCTGGCTTACCGCAATTCGCTTAAGGCCGTGGACATCAATCCCCTGATGGTGATGCCGGCAGGGCAGGGCGTGGTGGCGGTCGATGCCGTCGTGGAAATGACGTGAAACATGAGATAACGGAGCGCGGATTGCAAATGCAAAACACAGCCAAAGACGAAGTCACTGTAGCCGTGGAAGACGGCATCGCCGTAGTGACGCTGAATCGCCCCGACCGCATGAATGCCGTCAATGATGCGCTGCGCACGTGCCTGATCGCCAGCCTGGATGCGTTGAACCGCACCCCCGAAGTGCGTGCGGTGGTGCTAGCCGGCGCCGGGCCGCGCGCCTTCTGCTCGGGCCAGGACCTGGACGAAGCGGCGGCCGTCACCTGGCAGCAGATCGTGCCCTGGCTCAACCGGCAGCGCGCCATGTACCAGGCTGTGCGCGACCTGGACAAGCCCTGCGTGGCCGCGGTGCATGGCGTGGCGGCTGGTGCGGGCTTCCAGATGGCGCTGTGCGCCGACTGGCGCATCACCACGGCGGACAGTCGCTGGGGTCAGCCAGAGGTCAAGGCCGGCCTGGCCAGCATTGTCGGCTCCTACCTGATGACCTTGCATGTGGGCCATACCCACAACATCCAGATGTCGCTCTCGGGCGATCTGGTCAGCGGGCAGCGGGCGTACGAAATCGGCCTGGTGACGGAGCTATGTGCGGCGGACGAACTGATGGGCAGCGCGCTGGCGCGCGCACGCAAGCTGGCGGCGCTGCCGCCCACGGCCGTGCGGCTGTCGAAGCAGCGCCTGCGCGCGATGAGCCAGCCGGGCTTCGACGATGCCTGCGTGGCTGGCATCCGCGCCCAGCTCGAATGCTATGCGGACGGCGAACCCCAGCGCGTGATGGCAGCCTTCCTGGAAAAGCGCGCAAGCAAGGAGAAACAGCAGTGAAACAGATTGCACAGCATTACATCGATGGCGCGTGGGTGGCGGCGACTCCCACCGGCGAGGCCCGGATCCACGACGCGGCAACCGGCGCACCGCTGGCTGCAGTGACGCTCGGCAGCGAGGCGGATGGCGGCGCGGCGGTACGGGCCGCGAGGCGCGCGTTGCCCGGATGGCGCGCGCTGGGTGCGCGGGGCAGGGCGCCCTTCCTGCTGGCGATCGCCGACGCGCTGGAAGCGGTCTCGGCAGAGCTGGCCCGCGAAATCTCGCGCGAGGTCGGCATGCCGCTCAAGCTGGCGCGGCGCATCCAGGTGGATGCGCCAGTTGCCGCGTGGCGCGCCACGGCCGCGCTGGCGGAGGATTTCAGCTTCGAGCGTAGCGTGGGCAATTCGCGCATCGTGCTCGAACCGGTGGGCGTGGTGGCTGCCATCACGCCGTGGAATTATCCATTGCACCAGATCACCGCCAAGCTGGCGCCAGCCTTGCTGGCGGGCTGCACCGTGGTGCTAAAGCCCTCGGAGCTGGCCCCGGCCACCGCCGTGCGGCTGATGGACGCTGTAGAGCGCGCTGATCTGCCGCGCGGTGTGCTGAACGTGGTGCTGGGTGGCGCGGCGGTTGGCGAGGCGCTGGTGATGCATCCCGGCGTCAACATGCTGTCGTTCACGGGATCCACCGCGGTGGGCCGCAAGATTGCATCCATTGCCGCGGGCGACATGAAGCGGCTGTCGATGGAGTTGGGCGGCAAATCCGCCGCCGTGGTGCTACCCGACGCGGATCTCGGCCGCGCGATCAAGGCCACGCTGGCGTCCTGCTTCCTCAACAGCGGGCAAACCTGCAGCGCCACTACACGGCTGCTGGTGCCGCGCGAGGCCTACGCGCATTGCCGCGAATTGCTGAAGGAAAGCGCCGCCTCCCTGACCCTCGGCGACCCTGACAATGCAGCCACGCGCGTGGGCCCCTTGCTCTCAGCGGCGCAGAAAGCGCGTGTGCTGGCATTTATCTGCGAAGCGGAAGCCGCGGGCTACGAACTGCTGGCGGGCGGTAGCCAGGCTCCCGTGCCCGACGCAGGCAACTTCGTCGCGCCGACGGTGTTCGGCGATGTGCCGGCGGACAGCCGTCTGGCCAACGAGGAAGTGTTCGGGCCAGTGCTGGCCGTGCTTTGCTACGACACGCCGGAAGATGCCATCGCGCTTGCCAACGCCACGCCCTACGGCCTCGCGGCCACGGTGTGGGCGGCCACGCCGGAGCAGGGCCAAGCAGTAGCGCGCGAATTGCGTGCCGGGCAGGTCGATGTGAATGGCGGCCGGTTCAACGCGCTCGCCCCGTTCGGCGGGTTCGGCATGTCGGGCGTCGGGCGAGAGGGCGGCGTCTTCGGGCTGGAGGAATTCCTCGAGCCCAAGTCGATTCAACTTCCCTGAGCCACCTCCTCAGCAACTTCTCAGAGTAAAGAACATGTACACGCAAATTGAACTCACCAAAGCCGGCGCGGACAACCGCATCGCCGTCATCACGCTCAACCGCCCCGACAAGCTCAACGCCCTCACCAAGGTCATGGAGGCGGAACTCCGCCAGGCGATGGAAGAGGTCGACCGCGACCACACGGTCCGCGTGGTGGTGCTGACCGGCGCCGGCCGTGGCTTCTGCGCGGGCATGGACATCGACGAACTCGAGATCCTGCCGCCGGGCGATATCCGCGCCGCGCAATGGATGCGGCCGTTCGACATGAACCGCCGCCCGGACTACCAGACACGCTACGGCTACTTCCCTGCCATGCGCAAGCCGGTGATTGCCGCCATCAATGGCGCGGCGGCAGGGCTGGGGCTGGTCTTCGCGCTCTATAGCGATATTCGCTTTGCCAGCGACAAGGCGGCGTTCAGCACGGCCTTTGCCAAACGCGGGCTGATTGCCGAGCACGGCATCGCCTGGATGCTGCCACGCGTGGTCGGCCCCGGGCATGCCGCCGACCTGCTCTACTCAGCGCGCAAGGTATCGGCGGCGGAGGCTTTGCAGATGGGCCTGGTGAACCGGCTCTATGACGTAGACAGCCTGCTTCCCGAAACGCTGCGCTACGCGGAGGACCTGGCGCAGAACGTGTCACCGCGTTCGATCGGCGTGATGAAAAGGCAGCTTGGAGAGGTGCCTTTCCAGAGCCTGGCCGAGGCAACCCGGCAGGCCAATGAGGAGATGTTCGCCAGCATCCAGAGCGCGGACTTCAAGGAAGGGGTGGCGCATTTCATCGGGCGTCGTCAGGCACGGTTCACGGGCGAGTGAAGGCGTCCGTCCAGCGCGCGCGTATTCATCTGGCATGCGTGCGACGCACGGTCGATGGCGCTCGGCCTTGGGTTCTCATCGCCATCGCCTGGAGGCTATTGAGATGTACGAGCGCCCTCTACGCCACGCCAGGGATGCGCTGCGCCTCCATCAGCGCTGTCAGGCTCGAGGCTGGCATCGGCCGGGCGAACAGGTACCCTTGGGCGAGTCGACAGCCAAGTTCGCGCAGGGCTTGCGCCGTTTCCCGGTCCTCGACCCCTTCGGCCAGGGTCTTCAGTCCCAGCGAGCGGGCCATCTGGATGATCGCGGCGACGATGGCGGCGCCGTCCGCCGTGTGCCTGATACCGCGGACGAACGACTGGTCGATCTTCAGCAGGTCGACTTTCAGGCGGCTCAGGTACGCCAGGCAGGAATAGCCGGTACCGAAATCGTCGATGGCCAGGCCGATCCCCATTGCTTTCAGCCGCTCGATGGTCTCCCGCACCTGCTCGCTGTCCTGGATGAGGCCGGATTCGGTCAGCTCCAGCTCCAACGCCCGCGGTGGGAGGCCGGCATCGGCCAAGGCTTCGAGCACCGTGGTTTCGAGCGATGGATCTTGCAGCTGGATGGCGGAAATGTTCACCGCAACCACCGGAATATCAATGAGCCGAGCCCGCCATTCAGCCGCCTGGCGACACGCCTCCCTCAGGATCCAGGCGCCGATGGCGATGATCAGCCCGCTTTGCTCGGCAACGGGGATGAAGCGCGCCGGCGACACCATGCCCAACTTCGGATGCTGCCATCGCACCAGTGCTTCGGCGCCGATGACATCGCCGCTGATCAGGTCAATCTGCAGTTGATAATGCAACACCAACTCACCTCGCTCGAGGGCGTTGCGCAATCCGTTGCTCAGTTGCAGGCGCTCGCTGGTCGCCGCGTACATGGTCGGATCGTAGTAGCGCCAGGTCTTGCGCCCCGCTTCCTTGGCCTTGTACATGGCGGTTTCGGCGTTGCGCAGCAACGTCTCGATATCTTCGCCGTCCGCAGGGGCGACCGCCACGCCGATGGAAGCCGAGGACAGAATGGACTGGTCGCCGATGGCTTGCGGTTTCTCCAGTTGATCGAAGATCCGTTCGAGCACCACCGCAGTGGATTCAGCCTCCTGCAGGCCCGGCAGCAGGACGGCGAACTCGTCGCCGCCGACACGGTACAGCGTCGCGGAGCCTGGCAGAGCCTCAAGCAACGATTGGGAGAGCGTACTGAGCAACTGATCGCCCTGTGAATGGCCCAGTGTGGCATTGATCAGTTTGAACTGGTCAATGTCGATAAGCAGCAGTGCCACATGGCTGTGGTCGCGCTGGGCGCTGACCAGGGCCTGACCGGCGCGGTCGCGTAGCAGCGCCAGATTGGGCAGTTCCGTCAGTTCATCATGAAACGCCATCTTCTCGATACGCCGCTCGGCGGCGCCCCGCTCGGTCATCTCGACCGCGAGCCGGTCGTATGGCGCGCGCACGCAGCTGATGAATACCACGTGGTAGACGTAGGCATAGGCGAGCAGCTTGAACAGATGCCCTAGCAGGCTGTACAGGCCATGGACTTGCGTATAGCGGGCGAAACAGACATCGGCAAGCGCCGACAGCAGGCAGGCAAACAGAAGGCCTTGAGCGTCGAAGATCAGCCGAGCATCCCGTCTGGCACGCCAGAACCCCAGCGCAGCCAGCAAAAACAAGCCGATCACCCCCAATTCTGCGCCGATCTTGAAGGACGTCAGTTTCCCGGTTTCAAGGAAGGTGCGCGGCCAGCGCTCCGGAAATGCCAGGCCCAAGTAACCGACTACCGCGACAAACGCCAGGGTCACGCCCAGCGTAAGCGCGCGTCGTGAGCTGGTATAGCCGAGGCGGTATGGCAAGAACGCGATGCTCAACAGGCCGATGGCGAGCAACAGACGCGAAACCAGCCAGAAATTGATGGCCTTTTCCGGTGAGGCTGGGGTCAGGAAGTCGGGCATTTCCTTGTAGGAAGCCGCATGCAGGAAGTCCAGCAGGCCGATCGCGAGAAACAGGCAACCCAGTGCAGGCAGGTAGATGGGCTGGTTATGACGATAGCCGTGCCAGGTGACGGCGAAGATCAGGCCGGCGACCACGATGGCGAACGTTTCGGTAGCCAGATGCAGCGAACTCGGGAACCAGAATTGCAGGTGGATGCCCTGAGGCGCCATGCAGGCCACCAGCAGCACCAAAGCGCAAACGGCAAATAGCCAGAGACCGATAGGCTGGCGTAACGACGATCGCGTGCGGGCTGTAGAGGCAAAGAACATGTTAATCAATCAACGTTGTTCGACGAGTTACGCCCTGCGCGACTTGGTGATGAGGTGCAAACAGGGCGAAGGCATAAAGGCGCCCCAGTCTTCTGTATCGGCACTGACAGCTTTTTCTTGAGCTGAGAGGGCGTGTCAATACCACGGCATAAGGCATCAGGCATAAGGCATAGGCACCGGCTAAGGCAACATGCTGTGTGAGCTAGCTATTGCCAACGCCGAGAAAGGCCTGGAGCAAATTGACGATTCCAGCGGCGACGTCATGCCGGCAATTCGGCAACTGGCTGAGATGCACGGGCGCGCTTGCGAGCAAACTAATCCTGATGCCGTCCGGCTCTCCGAACGGATTTTCCACTTTCAGATGGAAGGAGTGTGCGCTGGTACGCATCAAGGCCAAAGACTTGTCGAGTCCGTATCGGTACCTGCTGATAGCGGAAACCTTGAGCCAGGGAGGCGCTCGCCTGGGCCGAGCGCGGGCTGGAAACGTATCGCGATAGTCAGGACCTGCGCCTCCTGACCTTCTGCATAGCGGAGGCACTGCGGCGCGGTGACTATGTCAAGGCAGACGATTTGGCATGGCAACGCTTTACCCTGCGCCCGAGCGCATATCCAGCGCCTGCCCGCGCTGTTCGATACGCCGCAACTGATCAACGTCGTGATCGGCGGCAAAACGCCGACCCTGCCTCGCGACGAACTCGGCAAACTGGGCTACGGCATCGTGCTATACGCGAACGCGGCGCTGCAAGGCGCGGTCCATGGCATACAGGAGGCGCTGGCCGTGCTGCGCGACAGCGGGCGGCTGGACGAGGATCCGTTGCTGGTCGTATCGTTCAGCGAGCGCCAGCGGCTGGTGAACAAGGCGCTATTCGACCGCCTCGATCAGGAATACAAGGCGGGCGAGGAATAGCGGCTTCCAGAGTGCACACGCGGATGGGTGTCATTCAGCACAAAACGCGGCACTTTACGCAATTCTCCCGCTTTCTTCGTGCAACACACCAGTAAAATGTTTCGGCGGCCCGGTTTGCCATGAGCGCGGATGCGCATCTAAGATGCATTTCCCCAATCGTCCGCCAATGCTGCCATGCTGCTTGACCGACTCACACAAGCCGCCGCCGAGCGCGCCGAACGCGCCATGACGCGCAGGCGGCGCGTCACACACACAGCCTGCGCGCCACATCAGGCGGTCAGCAATGAATGCGGCGAGCCGCGCACGCTGTTGAGTTTTTGCAGCAACGATTACCTTGGGCTGGCCAACCATCCCACGGTTATCTCCGCCTTTGCCGAGGGCGCTTACCGCTATGGCGCGGGCAGCGGTGCCTCCCATGTGGTTAACGGGCACTCGCTGGCCCACGACCATCTGGAGAGCGCGTTGGCTCGGTGGCTGGATTCACATATCCCCGAGGCGCAGGCGCTCTATTTCTGTAGCGGCTACATGGCAAACATGGCGGTGCTGAGCGCGTTGGGCACGGCCGGCGCTACCCTGTTCTGCGACAAGCTCAACCATGCCTCGCTGATCGACGGGGCGCTTCTGGCGCGCGCCCATGTCAAACGCTACCCGCACGGCGACACCACTGCACTGGCGAGACTGCTGGCCGGTAGCGCCAGCCCCCTCAAGCTGATCGTAACGCACAGCGTATTCAGCATGGATGGCGACATTGCGCCGCTGGCCGAATTACTGGCATTAGCCGAATGCCACGATGCCTGGATCGTGGTCGACGACGCCCACGGCTTTGGCGTGCTGGGGGAGAGCGGTCGCGGCGTGCTGGAGCATCTGGGGCTGGCCTCCGAACGCTTCATCTACATCGGCACACTGGGCAAGGCTGCCGGTGTAGCAGGAGCCTTCGTGGCGGCGCACGCAACCATCGTGGAACATTTGGTCAACGTGGCGCGGCCCTATATCTACACTACGGCCGCGCCGCCGGCCGCAGCGCATGCGCTGCTGGCCAGCCTGACGCTGATCGCGGGCGAGGAGGGGCGCCGGCGCCGCACCCATGTGGCGCAACTTATTGGACAACTGCGTGCAGGCCTGGAAACATTACAGGCCAGCCAGGCGGAGGCCGGCTGGCGGCTGGTCGAAAGCGATACGCCTATCCAGCCACTGATCGCAGGAGGCAATGCCGCTGCAATGGCCCTCTCCGCCGCGCTGGAAGCTGACGGCATCCGTGTCACTGCCATCCGGCCGCCAACGGTACCCGAAGGCACGGCGCGCTTGCGTATTGCGCTCTCGGCAGCGCACACGGCGGGCGACATCGCGCACTTGCTGGATTGCCTGTCTGCCGTCGTGGCGCAGCGGGAGGCGACATGAGCGCGCCAGCCCGCGTTGCCACATTCGCCAGGCTCGGAATGCGCTCCCAAACGGAGGCTGTGGCGCAAACGGAAGCGGTGATCGAGAAGCCGGCGTCCTGTCGCCCATTCGTTAACGCCACATTCCTGCGCGATCCCTATCCTCTCTACCGCGAACTGCGTGAGGCTGGCCCTATCCATTGGAGCGAGGAGTTCTTCGGCGGTGCCTGGTTGCTGACCAGGCACGAAGACGTCGAGGCCGTGCTGCGCGATCCCCTCTACTCAGCGCGGCGCACGGGTGGCTGGGTGATGCGTGGCAGCGAGGAATTGCGTCAGGCGCTCTGTCCCTTCCAGCGCCTGTTCAGCCGGGCGATGCTATTTCTCGACGCACCGGATCACACGCGGCTGAGGCAGGTGCTCAATGCCGGCTTCCGGCCGTCAGCCCTAAGCGCCAGCGCGGGCGCGATCGAGCATATGGTGGCCGGGTTGATGAATGGCATTGACGAAGCGGGGCAGTTTGATTTCATGGAGAGGATTGCCAGGCCGCTTCCGGCAATGGTGATTGCGCGGCTGCTCGGCATGGACGCGGCCGACCAGCCGGAATTCCTGGCCTGGTCCGAGGATCTGGCCGCCTTCATCGGCGCACCGGACCCTGATCAGGGGCTAAAACGACGAGCGCAGGTCAGCCTGCTCAAGATGTGTGCCGCCTTCGAGGCAATACTCGCGCAGCGCCGGGAGCAAGGGGCAACGGTGCCGGACGCGGCGGGCGACGATTTGATCGGACACCTGCTGCGAGCCGAGGCCAGCGGCGAGGTGGAGTCCGGGGCCGAACTATTGGCGCAATGTGCCATGCTACTGTTCGCGGGACATGAGACGACGCGCAATCTGCTCGGCAATGGACTGCACGCCTTGCTGAGCCATCCGGATCAATGGCGGCGCCTGCAGCGGGCTCCCGAACTGCTGCCGAACGCCTTGCGCGAGCTGTTGCGCTATGAGAGTCCGGTCCAATACACAGGGCGGCGGGTCACCACGGACGTGGTCCTGCATGGGCGCCGGCTGCGGCGCGGGGAGTTAGTGGTCCCTCTGATCGGAGCTGCCAATCGCGATCCGGCTCGCTACAGCAACCCGGACATCCTGGATATCACCCGGCGGGAGGGCTCTCACTTGTCGTTCGGACATGGCCCGCATTTTTGCATTGGCGCCGCGCTGACATTAATGGAGGCGGAGATTGCGTTTCGGGCGCTGTCAGCCCGCTGGCCCGGGCTAGAACTCCTGGATGCCACGCCGTACTGGAACGGGAACCCCGTCTATCGGGGACTCACTAGCCTGCAGGTACGCTGCCGGCCCTTGATGCCCACCAAGGGCGTGAGCTAGAACGGTCCGGAGTGGGCCAGATAGCGGGAGCCTGATCCAGCTAAATTTGGGGTGGCTTTGATTTCGGTGCAATATGCGACGGTTTGCAAGCCCAGCAGCGACGCGGGGGCTCATGCCTAAGTTATTGATTTTTTGAGGTTTGCTGTTCGCTTCTGCTTGGCGTATCGTGTTTGGCCCAATGCGCGGGAGGCCCACGAGATGCAAGGCTGGCAGAGCACCTATTTGGGCGCACGCGAGGTGCCGCGTGAACTCAGCAGTTTCGAGTTGCAGACCTTCTTCACATACAGCCACGCCGAGCACGAACTGATCGGGCGACGGCGCGGCCCAACGATGAAGCTGGGCCTGGCGCTGCACATTGGTTTTTTGCGCATGAGCGGCTGCCTATTGGATGCGTTCAGTATCCTGCCACCAGTCCTGCTTCGCCATCTCGGCACGGAACTCGGCATCAATACGCCGGATCTGGCGTCCTTGCGGGCGCTCTACGCGCGTCGCCCGCGTTCATCAGTTCGGTCACGGACGCGGTCATGGAAGAAGCTCGGTGATCTTGCTGATGAGTATTGTGCTGACTACGTTATATATGTGCACCCCCGGATTGTCTTGAACCTTGACCACAAGACGTAATTTGTCTATTTTTTCGTTAACAAATTCCGTAAAGGATGCGCAATGTCGATTCGTGCCAAAGATGTTGTCCCCATCAGCGAGGCCCGCTCACGGTTGACCGAGTTGGCCGAGGACGTAGTGGCAGGTGCCGAGAAGTTGCTGACAAAGAATGGCACTGCCTTTGTCGCCCTTGTCGATGCCAAGAAGCTGGACTACTACCACAACCTCGAACGCAGAGAACGGGGGCGACTGCTGATGTTGGCCGATGCCGAAAGGGGTCTCAAGGACGCACTTGAAGGTCGCGTCAAGTCTCTGGAGGAGATCCGGGAATCCATGCGTCGACGTGATGCGTCTCGCAAATGACGCGTGTCGACTTTGCGGATGCTTTCCAGGAGCGGATGGAGACCATTGAGGCGTTCATGCTGCTCCAGGACGTGAGTTCAGCGCCGGGGCGAATGGAAGCGCTATGGGAAGAGATCCATCGGTTCCGTGATTTAGTGATGACGCATCCCCGGCTTGGCCGTCCCGCTGAGATCCTCGCCGCGGGCTCCGATCAGGAATCGGCGCGACTCGACGATCTGCTTCGACTGGCCGTTGAGGCGGGGGTGCCGGAGATTCGGGAGTACGTCATTCATTCACATGTCATTCTGTATGCGTACTCTGACTCACGCGTCGTCGTACTCTCGATTCGACATCAGCGAGAGCTGGGATACGCGGAAGACGAGTGACTCCCAAAAGCGCTGGCGCCCTGCGTGCGGGGGCTTCCCTCGAATCGGAGGGGGCAGCGCGCCCGGTCCGCAAGGGCCGCGCTTGCCGCCCAAAAAATCACATACGGTTTAACCCCCACCCCCCAACTCCATATCCCGAACCCGAGCCACAGCCTCATCACGACTACTAACCCCAAGCTTGCGAAAAACATTCCGCAAGTGCCACTTCACAGTCTCCGGCGACAGCCCAAGCGTCCGCGCGATTTTCTTGTTGGGCAGCGCCTGCCCAAGCAACCGCACCACATCGGCCTCACGCTCGCTCAACCCTTCCATGCCGGCGGCGTTTGCCGGCTGCCCATCGGAGGAGAGTGGAGACGTGTCCGGAACGGCCCCCACCAGCGCCTCCCGCGCCGAGCGCAGCCGTTCGACATAGAAATCCAGCAACGGGTCCGCCGCCTGCCCCAGTGTGATCTCACCGACCAGGTCAAGCCCCGCCGGATCCGCATCGAGCAGGCTGCGCACCAGCCCAAGCCGGTGCCCCCGGCGCAAAGCCGCCAGCATCTGGTCGCGCGCGGTATCCGGCAGCCCGAGCCGGAAGTCGACCACCGCGCCTTGCCACTGCAACTGCGCCACCTGGCGCTGCCAGCCGCGCGCATCGCACAGGGCGATCAGCGGCGCCAGGCGCTGCGCCGCCCCGGCAAGGTCGTCATGCGCAAGGCACATCTGGGTGCGTGCGCGTTCGGCCACCACCCGGATCTCATCTAGCGCGCTCGGCTGTGCGTGCGGGTGACGCGCATCGATGACCTCCAGGCGCGCCAGCGCGGCTTGCGCGGCGTCCGGATCGCCGCAAGACAGGTGGCGCTGGACCTGGTCCCCCAGGCTATGGGCCAGCAAGCGGTCCAGGCCACGTTGCGCCGCGTACTCTTCCAGCCGCTCCAGGTAGGCAAATGCATCGAGCTGATGCCCGGCCGCCCAGTGCGATGCCGACAGCGTTCGGAGCACCCGCAGCACCGAGTCGGGAATCGACACGCGCTCCAGCACGTCCACGCGGTCTTCCAGCAGCCGGCGCGCGCCCGCGATGTCGTTCTGTTCGTAAAGCACTTCGCCAAGCAGCGCGGCGGCAAAGTAGCCGGGTTCGGCCGCGGCGCTGCCGGCCTTGTCCGCCTCGAACAGGATATCCCGGCAGATGCGCTCGACCTGGATCATCTTGCCCTCCAGGGCGAAGCTGAAACCGACCATGCAGCGTCCGTTCAGGCTGCCGCCGGTGGTGCCCAGCAGCGGCGCGCCTTCCGCCAGCAGCGGCGGCGCCTCGGCCTGGATGCGGCGCGCGCGCTCGTACTCGCCAAGGTGCATGTACAGCCACGAAAGCAGGTTGTTGCGCGCGCCGAGGGTGACCGGTTCGGCGTCGGCGGGCGCCTGCATTAACCGGGGCACCAGTGCCAGCGCGCCATCGGTATCGTCGCATTGCACGGCCAGCCCGAAGCGCAGGATGGTGAGCCGGTAACTGGCCGCCAGGTCGGTTTCGGGAATGTCGGCGAGCAGGCGCTCGATGCTCACTGCGCAAGCGTCGAGGTCGCGCGCGAAGATCTGCATCTGCAGGGTCATCAGGCGCAGCTTGATGCGCGCCTCGATCTGCTCGGCCGGCAACAGGCGCATCAGCCCGATCAGCTTGCGCAATTCCCCCCGGGCGGTGAGCGTGCCGGCATATTGCTGCACGAGATCCGCGGCCGCGTCGGCTTCCCCCGCCAGCACCGCATGGCGCACGGCTTCTTCCAGCAAACGGTGCGCGCGGAACCAGTGCCAGGCGGCCGCATGCACGGCGCGCTGCTGTGCCTCGCTGCGCGCGCCGAAGCGCTGGAGCAGGGCTTCGCGCAGCAGCGGATGCAGCCGATACCAGGTTTCCCGGTCGGGCCCGTCGACGGGCGTGATGAACAGGTTGTCGTTGTCGAGGCGAGCGAGCAGGGCGACCACTTCGGCGGAGCTTTGCGCCTGCTCGTTCAGCGCCACGCAAAGCGATGCGCTGAAGCGCTGGCATGCCGCAGCGCGCACCAGCAACTCCGTCTCGGCGGGCGCCAGGCGCGCCAGCACTTCGCGTTCGAAATAGCCGGCGAAGGCGCCGGCATTCTGCACATTGGCGCGCACGAAGCTGTCGGCGCCGGACTGCGCGCCGCTGTGTTGCCGGTGCCGCTTCCAGTGCGTGGCGAACAGCTGCAGCCCGGCTACCCAGCCATCGGTCAGTTCGTGCAGCTGGCGCGCGTCGCGCGCGCTGATATCGCCGAGTTGCGCCTTCAGGAATTGCCCGGATTCCGCCAGCGTGAAGCGCAGGTCGCGCTGGTCCAGTTCCAGCACCAGCCCCTGGTCCCGCAGGCGGCCGAGCGATAGCGGTACGTTGCCGCGCGACGCCAGCACGATATGGAGGTTAGGCGGCGCGTAGTCGAGCAGCCATTGCAGCGACTCGTGCACGCGGGCATCGGCAAGATGGTGCAGTTCGTCGAGCACCAGCACCAGGTCGCGCGGATGGCTGGCGATGCCTTGCACCAGCGCCAGCACGGTGCGCTCGACGACTTCCGCATCCATCCCGCGGCCGCCCAGCAACGCCGCCTCGCGCGTCATCGCGGTATCGACCTGGGCGAGGCTGCCCAGCAGGGCATCGAGCCAGCGCGCCAGTTCGTTGTCGTCGGCTGACAGGGTCAGCCACGCAACATCGAAGCCTAGTGCGAGCAGCGCCTGGCGCCACGCCAGCAGCGTGGCGGTCTTCCCGCAGCCGGCCGGGCCTTGCAGCACGATCGCGCGGCGGCGCCGTGCCTCGGTCAGTTGCGCAAGCACGCGTTCGCGCGCCAGAACCCTGACCGTGTCGCGTGGCGGCAGGCGCTTTGCATTACTGGTGGATTCCGGCGCCGCGCTGGCAGGCGGGCGAGCGCCGGGGGAGGAGGGGCTTTGCGGCATAGGTGACCGGTGCCTTCTTGTCTCCGAGCACTGGCCATGCCGGCCAGCGTCGATGTCAATCGAAATGGTGATGCATTGTACAGGCGGCCCGGCGCGATTCGGCCGGCGCGCCGGAGCGGCGTGTGCTCCGCATGCATCCCGCTCTTGCCTCGCTCGGGCATTCGCCCAGCCACCCGGATCAGGTGGGCGGCCCCAAACCAGGGCTTGCGCCATGCATGGCTAGTATATATTTCGCGCAATCCCCGAAGCGCGCGTTCTCCCGCCCACGCGCCACGTCCGGACACCCGATATCCACCGGGACAGGCCGGCGGTCCTTTTCTCGCACCGCCTGGCCCGCATTGCCGAGAGCCGAATTTCGATGGAACGGTATCAACCTGCTCCCACTACCAAGCTGGCGCCGCCTCGCCTTGGCAGCCGCGCGATCCCGCGCGAAGACCTGCTTGCCGGCCTGCACGATGCGCGCCAGCGCAAGCTGGTGCTGATCACTGCCGGCGCGGGCTTCGGCAAGACCACCCTGATGGCGCAGTGGCGCCAGAAGCTGATCGGGGAAGGCGCCAGCGTAGCGTGGCTTTCGCTGGACGCCGAAGACGAAGCGCCGGAGGCGTTCCGCGCCAGCCTGCGTGCCGCCTTGCAGCATGCGCGGCTCGCGCCGCCATGGCAGGACGATGCGCTGGCGGCCCCGGAATCGCTGGCTGCCGGCTATATCCAGGCGCTGGCCGGCGCGCGCGAAGAGCTGTACCTGATGATCGACGAGTCCGACCGGACCAGCCATCCCGCCAGCCGTGCCTTGCTACAGGCCATCCTTGAGGCACGGTTGCCCAACCTCCACGTCGTGATGGCGTCGCGCAAGGCACCAGCCTTATTGCTGGGCCGTCTGCGCGCAGTGGGGGAGCTAGGTGAAGTCGGCGGCGCGGACCTGGCATTTTCCTTCCGGGAAACGCTTGCTTTCCTGCAGGCGCATCTCGATGCGCGCGTGGGCCTGGACGCCGCCACGCGGCTCCATGCGCTCTGTGCCGGCTGGCCGATCGGGTTGCAACTGATGGTGGCCTCGTCGAAGGCGGCGCAGCGCAATCCGGTGCGCCTGCGCGCGCTGGCGCCCGATGCGGATAGCCTGCACGCCTACTTGTCGGAAGACGTCGTGGCCGGGTTGCCCGCGGAGCTGCTCAACTTCATGCAAGGCTTGTCGGTGCTGCCGCGCTTCAACGCGGCGCTGGCCGCCCATGTCACGGGCTCGGAGCATGCGGACGCGTTGCTCGCCGCTGTCGACGCGCGCGGCCTGTTCCTGCTGCCCGCGCAGGAGGACGACCAGGCCCGCTGGTACCGCTTTCATCCCATGTTCGCGGCATTCCTGAGCCAGCGCCTGGCATGCGGCCAGGAGGACGTGGCTGGCCTGCACCGGCGAGCCACCGGATGGTTCGTGCAGCAAGGGCGCTTTGCCGAGGCGATTCCGCATGCCTTGCTGAGCGAGGACTTCGATGCCGTTGTCCGCCTGATCGAGTGTTCGATGCCGGCCTTGCCCAGCGTGAGCCAGTTGCGGGCCTTCCGGCAGTGGGCCGAAATGGTGCCTTCCGCCCGGCTGGCGGGGCATCCGCGCCTGCTGCTGCTCGCCGCGTGGGCGAGCGCGGTGACGGCGCGGCCCGCCGAAGCCGAGCAATGGCTGAGCGCACTGGAAGCCGTCAGGGCTGGCGCCGGCGGGTCGCGGCATGGCAGGCTGCTGCGCGCCGTGATCGCCATGCAGCGCGACGAAGTGGCGCTGCTGGACGCCACCCTGGCAACGCTTGAAAATGTAGCGCTGGGCCATCCGGCGCTGGAGCACATCAGGCTTGGCCTGACCGTGCGCAGCCTGACCGCGCGCGGCCGCCACGCGCAGGCGCGGGATATCCTGGGTTCCGCCGCCGCAAGCGCGATGCGCACCGGCACGGGCGAGCTGGCGCTGATGGCCAGGGCAAGCGCCGCCAGCGCAATCCTGCTGGAGGGCAATGCGCTGCAAGCCGAGCGCATGGGCAAGGACGCGCTCGCCGAGGCTGAACGCCACCACGGCCGCCGCTCGGTCAGTGCCTGCTACTGCGCGGCAACGGTGGCCGTGGTCCTGTACGAACGCGACAAGACCGAGGAAGCACGGCAGGTGCTGGCGGATCGCCTCGACATGCTCAAGCTATCGTCGCCCGATGTGGCGCTGCGCGCCGCGCTGTGCCATGCGCGCCTGCAAGTGCTTGGCGGGCTGCCGCACGAGGCTATGGCATTCCTGACCGATATGGAAGCGCATTTCCGCAGCCGTGGCATCTGGCGCGGGATGGCGCAGATGGTGGCGGAACGGCAGCGGATCGCGCTTGCCGGCGGGGACTGGCGGCACGCGCAGTCGCTGCAGGCCACGCTCGACGGCCTGGCGCATGACCAGACGGGCGCGCAACCGCGCGCGGCCGAGATCGTGGCGATCGCAGCGCTGTCGCGTGCGAGGCTCCTCCTGGCCATGGGCGAGGCGCAAGGCGCGCTGCTGGCGCTGGATGACGTCCGCGCCACGGCCACGGCACTGGGCAGGGAGGGGCTGATGGTCACCACCGATCTGCTGCAGGCGCTGGCGCTGGATGCGCTCGGGCGGCGCGATGAAGTGATTGCATGCATGGAGCCAGCGGTGGCCACGGCTTACCGGCTTGGCCTGGTGCGCACGCTGCTCGACGAAGGCAAGGGCGTTCGCGTCCTGCTGGGCTGCCTGCCGCGGCGCAGGGACAGTGCACAGGAGGACTACCTTGCCGGCTTGCGGGGGATGCCGCTTGCCATGCCCGCCGCCGGGCCCGATAGGGCTATCGCGGCGGCGCCGCAGGATGGCCTGACGGAGTTGTCGGGCCTGACCAGGCGGGAGCGGGAAATACTGGGGCTGCTCGAGCAGTCAATGTCGAACAAGAGAATCGCGCTGGCGTTGAACATCAGCGAGTTGACGGTCAAGTGGAATCTCAGGCAGATATTCGCCAAGCTTGGCGTTTCGCGGCGCTACGATGCCATCGTGGCCGCGCGCAGGCAGGGGCAGCAGACGGGGGCTGGCTGACGGGGCTGCCAGTGCGATAGCTCGCGCGCCGGCTGGACCGACTCCGAGCCATCGTTCGTCGCTGGCGGCGTGTCCTCGCGGGCTGCGGTCAATGTCGTCGGCGCGGCGGGGATGCCGCGCTGGCGCAGATAGCCCGGACTTGCCACCACCCTGCGCCGGAACGTGCCGATCTGACGCGCCACCACTTCGTCTAGCAACGTGGCGCTGCCCAGGCGGATGGACAGATCAATGCGTTGGCCGAGCAGGTCGACGATCTCGTCGGTCAACGATACCTCCAGCTCCAGCTTCGGATACTGCGCGAGAAAGCTGCCGAGGAACGGCGCGATGCAGCGGCGAGTCCATTATGCGGGTCACCGATGACGTGGCCAGGTTGATCCGGCGCGCGGCGGAGGAGAATCCCTTGGCGTCGACCGTCTCGACGAACAGCTTCAATGCCAGCAGCTTGTCCATAGGTAAGACTCCAGCGGTAAGGGGCGTCGTCCATCCTCGCAGGAACTCAGTTGCCGGGCTTGCCGGGCGCGCGCAGGGAGCGCATGACGGCAGGCGCGCCGTGGAGAAACATGTCCACCTTGCGGCGGATCACGGCGCCGATGTCCGAGGGCACCTTGAGGCCGTAGACCCATTTGCGCACGCCGAGATAGAAGATGGCCGCGTGCAGGCCCCAGATCATCTCGACCTCGGCCTCCAGTTCTGCCGCGTTGCGCGGCTCCGGGATGCCGTACTCGGCACGCACCTCGGCCAGCACGGGCAGGAAGACCTTGCTGCGCAGCTTGTTGAGGTACTTGTTGTTGATGCCTTCGCGCGTGAGGCCGGCAAAGATGAAGA